>Ga0079992_128979_pt1 | contig 71184 bp, 65 predicted proteins | sample FaiFalFF_MnMetaG_3_FD_69197 | JGI IMG/M metagenome (GOLD analysis project Ga0079992, IMG submission 69197) | Freshwater microbial communities from Yellowstone National Park, Wyoming, USA - Fairy Falls B (FF_Mn_B) MetaG (SPADES assembly) (version 2) | ecosystem: Environmental > Aquatic >...
ACTGTAATATACCCTAAAGTGTTTCCTTTTGCTATAGACTCAGCTATGGGTGCTACTATCAGGGATGTTGATGGCAACTATTACATTGACTGGGTTGCCGGTATAGCTGTTCTAAACGTTGGCCATAGGAACCCCCATGTTCTTGAGGCTATTAAAAGACAGCTTGATAGGTACTGGCATTGGATGAGCGAGATACCGAGTGAGGTTAGAATAGAGTTTCTTAAACGGCTCCACTCCACTCTACCACAGGGTTTAAGGGGTAAAGCTAAGATAATGACATCTGTAACCGGGGCTGACGCGTGTGAGGCTGCTGTAGCCATAGCTAGGTGGGCTACAAGAAAGCCTGTTGTTGTAGCGTTTGAAGGTGCATACCATGGAGTTCACCAGGGTGCTGTTATGCTATCTGCTAAGAGAAACTTACAGTTATACGCTGGCGTCCCGCTAACCAACGTGGTTAGAGTCCCATACCCGTACCCCTACAGGTGCCCGTTCCCAGCAAGAGATGAGGAGGAGTGTGGGTTAGCAGTCCTTAACTACATAGACCATATACTTGAAGACCCTTATAGCGGTGTTGGCGATGTTGCAGCTATAATAGTAGAGCCGATTCAAGGGGAGGGAGGCTACATAATACCACCCAGAGATTTCCTTAAAGGCCTCCGCGAGATCGCAGATAAACATGGCGTACTGTTGATCGCAGACGAGGTTCAAACCGGGGTAGGGAGGACAGGCGAGTGGTGGGCTGTAAACCACTACAATGTAACCCCTGATATAATGTGCGTATCCAAGGCGATAGGAGGGGGTATACCAACATCCTATGTTGTCTATAGAAGGGATTTAGATGAGAAGCTTGAAGAAACATTCCACTTCGGAACATATAGGGCTAACCCGCTAGCCCTAGCTGCGGGGTCCGCAGTCATAGACTACATTGAGTCTAGGAATCTACTTGAGAGAACACGCCACCTAGGATCCCTAGCACTCAAGAGATTCCATGAAATAATGGAGGAGAGCAGGGTAATAGGAGAGGTGAGAGGGTTAGGGTTCATGATTGGGGTAGAGCTAGTAGAGGATAGGAGCTCTAAGAAGCCGGGAACACAGCTAGCTTCAAAGCTGAGAAGGAAGCTCTTCGAGAAGGGAGTCCTAATGCACACATGCGGCCACTATGCTAACGTAATGAGGTTCATGGCCCCACTAGTGCTTACACAAAGACATATGGAAATAGGACTTAATATATTCGAGGAGACCGTAAAGGAGCTAGAGAAAGAGTAGCTCACACCCCCCTTCTAATAAGCGCTAATCTCTCTATAAACTCTTTAGGGGTTAGTGAGAGGGCGAGGTGTCTAATCAAGGGCCTGGTGAGACCTAGAAAACCTGAAATCCCATATGGCATGAAGAGTACTAGTGCGACTATGGTCAATCCTAGAAGGACTAGGTACAGCTGTTCCCCTATGTAAGCCCAGAGTATCTCATATGTTGAGATGAAGATAAGGGAGCCTATGAGAGGTCCTAGATAGTTACCCATTCCCCCGAGGAGTAATGCGATGAACATTGTATCGGTTTTAAGCCCTGAGAACAGATCGCCTGCATAAGCATAGCTTATCCAGTAAACGTATAATCCGCCTGCTATGGAAGCCGGGATCGAGCTCAATATATAGGCTAAAACCCTATATCTTACAACATCTATACCGTAAACGGAGGCCACCACCTCGTTATCACGAATTGCCGTAAAGGCTCTACCCAGCCTAGACCTTTCTACGGCAACGTTCATCAATATAGCAAGGGCGGCAACTAGGGCCATCAAGTAGAGTATATGATGGCTACCCAAGGGGGATTTTAAGGGAATTCCATACCCTTTCCCTAACCACTCAACATTTAAAGCTATTTGTTTCAACATCTCGGCAAAAGCCCAGGTAGCTATGGCGAAGTAGGCTCCGTGTAGTCTTAATGTAACATACCCTATGGCTAGGGCGAAGATAGCTACTATAACCGGGGATAGTAGAAGTGTCAAAGGCCAGCTAACACCTCTCTCGTATAATATTACAGTAGCAAAGGCTCCCAGACCGAAAAACATTACGTGACCGAAATGGATACGCCCTACATAGCCTGTGATGGTGTTAAGGCTTTGGACTAAAGCAATCCACATCAGCATATTAGTTGCGAACCTCACGGCATAGGGTGAGCCGTAGGCTGTAGCTAGGAGCGCTACTAGTATAGGGGTTAAAATGGCGATTAAAGCTATCATAGCCTAGATCCCCCTGCCTAGAAGTCCTTTAGGTCTCAGGAGGAGCACCAGGTATAGTAGAAGGAATACGAATGCGTAAACAAACGTTGTCCCTAGAAACGTTGATATAAGTGTTTGAGCTAAACCAAGTATGAGGCCTGCTAGTATAGTGCCCGGGAGATAACCCATACCTCCCAAGACTACGGTGAAGAACGCTAGGAGAGTGTATGTAGCCCCATGAGCAGGGGCCCAGGCAAAGTTAAGGCCTACCAGGAGGCCGCTGAAAGATGCTAGGGCGAAAGCCAAGGCTAAAGTCACCGAGTATACGTTCTTGATATTAATGCCGCACAGCAAGGCAGCCTCTCTATTCTGAGCAGTAGCTCTAATAGCCATCCCTATACGTGTTTTATAAAGTAGAACCAAGACAAACGCTATTACGATGATTGCAGCCAACAACGAGAATATCCTAGAAGCTGAGATCTTAAGCCCTAGAACATCGTAAGAGAAGGACAGCTCTGGCACGATTAAGGTTCTAGTATAGGGCCCAAAAAGTATTATCGATAAATTAGGCATCATTATCATGAAGCCAAAGAAGAAGAGTAGGGTTGAAAGAGGGGGGCCCTCAATGATTCTATTAACTGCAAACCTCTGAATCATATATCCGAGAGTCGCTAGGACGACAATTACCGGGATGGACGCCATTAGGACAAATACAATGGATTGAGAGCCTACCACCAGGAGAAACCAGTATACAAGAAATGCTGAGAAGACTATGAAATCTCCATGGGCAACATTTATAACATGCATAACCCCAAAAGCCAGAGATAAGCCTAGTGCGGCAATTACATAGATAAGACCTAGTGCTAATCCATCGACAATAGATTGAGTCAATAGCTCTAGAGGTATCATCCAACAACACCCGTAAAGTTAGGGGAAAGAGAAACCTTAAAACCTATACTAACACATATTTAAGCTCTAAGAGTCTTAGAAGGAGTAGCGTGGTGAGGGTGAGTAGCTGTGAAAGCCATAAGTTCTCCTAGACTGGCTCTCGGGGCCGCAGTAGCGATCATAATAGTCTTAGCTGTGATAGCCGGGATTTTTTATCTACAAAGACCAGCCCCCCAACAGGTTCTTAGAATAGGTGTAATAATGGAGCTCACAGGCGATCTAGCACGTGATGGTATCGTCTGCAAGCGAGGATATGATATTTGGCATAAGGTCGTCGAGCAAAAAGGCGGGGTGACTATAGGTGGTGTTACGTTCAAGGTTGAGCTGATATATTACGATACAGCTAGCGATCCTGGAAGGGCGGCCACAGCCGCTGAGAAGGCTGTAGCCGACAAGGTCGATATTCTACTCGGCCCTTACTCCTCCTCCAACACCTTAGGAGCTATACCAGTTGTTAACAAGTACGAAATACCCATGTTTGCCGGCTCTCCGGAATCACATAGAATACCCGAGCAAAAGAGCCCTTGGGTTTTCCAAACTCTTCTTACCACTAAAGAATCCCCGTTAGCCTTCAAAGTAGTGCTTGAGAAGTTTAAGGGGCAACTATCAACAGCGGCCTTGATAGCAGCAAGTGACGCCTTCTCTCAAGGCCTAGCGGAGGCGTATAGAAATCTATTCAAAGACCTTGGTATAAAAATAGTTCTTGATGAAACATTCCCTGTAGATATAACGGATCTAAAACCTCTAATCTCTAAGATATCCACATTAAACCCAGATGTACTCGCGGTTGCCGGCCATCCAACACACCACATCTTAGCCGTTAAAGCCTCTAAGGATACAGGGTTTAACCCGAAGATAATGATGGTACACTATGGCATAGACTCCCCTGAATTCCTAAAGGAGGTGGCTGGCATAGCAGAAGGAGTTTTAGGACTAATACAGTGGACCCCCGCTATTAACTGGAAGGACCCCATCTTTGGTAGTGTTAACGAGTTTCTTAAAGTTTGGCGTGAAACATACCCCGGCATAGACCCCGATTACACGGCTGTCAGCTGTGCAGCTACAGCTTCCTACGTTGTCGAACTACTAAGAACTCTAAACCTCAAACCACCTCTAGATAAAAGTGCATGGGATAAGATAAGAACGGCGGCTGAGACCACAAGGATCGAAACTATTCTAGGCCCTATTAAGTATAGTACCGATCCAGCGCACTGGCATGTTAACACAGAACTCATACCACATGTAGCTGTAGTTCAGATCCAAGGAGGTAAGCTCGTAACAGTAAGCCCTGAAGCTGCTAAGCAAGCAGAGATCCTCTTCCCCAAGCCTCCGTGGAGGTAACCCTTTAATGTTTTAACCTAAACTTAAAAGGTGTCAAAACATGTTTTTTGAATCTCTTGATATTGTGAAAAGATTCGGTGGTGTAATAGCACTTAATGGTGTGAGCATTAAGCTTGCAAAGGGTGAATTAGTAGGGTTAATTGGCCCAAATGGGAGCGGTAAAACAACCTTCATCAATGTCGTATCTGGCGTGTATAGACCGGATTCCGGTAGGATACACTTTTTAGGTAACGATATTACAGATATGCCGGTACATAAGAGGTGTAAGCTAGGTATTTCTAGGACTTTTCAAATCCCTCAACCCTTTAACAGTATGTCGGTATGGGATAATGTAGTGGTAGCTGGTGAGTTCTGCGGAAGCTTGGACGAGAGGTTTGCTAGAGAGGTTATTAAGGATTTAGGTCTGCATAGTAGGATTCACGATGCTGCCGATAAACTTAGTCTAGTTGAGAAAAGACTCCTAGAGCTTGCTAGAGCTCTAGTAACTAAGCCGAAACTACTGCTTGTAGATGAAATCCTAGCTGGACTTAGGGAGAGTGAGGTGAACAATGTCACCTCTCTAATATCAAAGCTTAATGAGGAGGGGGTTGCAGTATTATGGGTTGAGCATAGAGTACACGATCTCGTGAAGGTAGTTGAAAGACTTATAGTATTTAACTTCGGCACTGTAATCGCTGATGGCACCCCGGAGATCGTATTGAAGGATAGAACAGTCATAGATGCTTATCTAGGTAAAATCGCTTAAGGTGATATCCATGTCTACTGTAATCGAGCTAAAAAATATTAATGCAGGCTACGGGCCTATACAAGTACTGTGGGATGTTAACCTTAAGGTTTATGAGGGAGAGATAATTGCAGTTCTCGGACCTAATGGAGCTGGCAAGACAACAGTACTGAGAACCATTATGGGTTTAACGAATCTATACTCGGGAAACATCAGCTACTATGGTAGAGAGATTTCTAGGCTAAGCCCATATGAGAGGGTAAAGTTAGGTATCACCCTCGTACCTGAAGGTAGACAATTATTCCCACATATGAGCGTATACGAGAACCTGCTTCTAGGAGCCTACTCTCTAGAGGACGAGAAGAGGATAAGAGATAGGCTAGAGTTCGTCTCCAACCTATTCCCCTTCATCAAAACCAGATCGTGGCAGAAAGCGGGGTCCTTAAGTGGAGGTGAACAGCAAATGATAGCCATAGCTAGGGCTTTAATGTCATACCCTAAACTACTAATGTTAGATGAGCCAAGCCAAGGCTTAGCACCAAAAATTGTCCAAGAAGTTTTCAGTACTTTAAGAAAGCTTAGGGACGAAGAGCGTATAACGATGTTAATCGTTGAGCAATATGTGAGAGATGCCTTAGAGGCGTCAGAAAGGGTCTATGTAATAAGAGGGGGTAGAATCGTGTATGAGGCGCGTGCAGGGGATGTTAAGGATAAAAGTGAATTCATAAAGCTATACTTATCCTAGACGCAACCTTCATGGTGGGATCGTGTTGAATGATAGAAACAGTATTAACTTTAACGTTAACTTAGTTTTAGGATACGACTTAAGTGTGGAAGAGCTAAAATACTACATGAGATCCCTAAAGTACGAATCCGCCATTCTAATAGCTAGTCCTACAAGCTACGAGATTATTGGAATAAGGATAAGTGAGAGTCTCCCCGTAAGAGCTTCTATTGTAGTTAAGGGGAGAGCAACTCTATCAAAAGCAGAAGAGTATATCATGGGATGCAGGGATAACCCGGAGGTCTTGGTAATAGGAGTAGGAGGAGGCTCTGTAATAGACCTCTCCAAGTATGTTGCTCATCAGTGTTCAACGCGACTTGCTGTACTTCCCACAATTCTATCTTCTAACGCCTTAGCCTCTCCGTTCTCTGTTTTTGAAATAGATAATGGAAAGCTAACGACCCTAAAAACCAAAATTCCAGATGTTATAGTAGCTGATTTTTCAATTCTAGAAAAGCAACCTAGAAGATTCATCCTATCAGGTCTTGGTGATCTACTAGCTAAATATACGTCGCTAACAGACTATATATACTCAGGTTTAATTGAAAAAAGAGCATATAATAGGGTAGCCGTAAATCTAGGCGAGAGTCTACTTAAACTAGCTTTTGACAACGCTATGCTAATAGCGTCAGGTAGAAAAGATGGTATTGAGCTACTCCTCCATCTCCTCATCCTAGACGGCTACCTCATCGAACTCGCTAACACCACAAGGATTGTTGCAGGATGCGAACACATGGTAGCATACAGTATCGAGACGCTAACCGGAAAAGGTCTCCACGGAGAGCAGGTAGCCATAGGCACGTTAATATGTAGCTTTCTTCAAAACAAAAACTGGAGCATGCTAAAAGAACTACTCTTTAAGACCGGCCTCCCTGTAAAAGCCTCACAGCTAGGTCTATCTAACGAAGAGATGATGAAAGCTCTAATCATGGCCCCAGAGACTAGAGATTGGCTCACAATACTAGGTAAGAACAAGCTCGAAGAAAAAATAGCAACTAGGATTCTCTCAGAACTCGAAATAATTTAAATAGTAGCAGATAAAAGCTTATAAGTAAGGAGATCGATAAACCCTTTAGATTTTACCCTGGCAGAAAAGTATCTGTAAGCTTAGCCTCCTTCACCCTCTGAGAAGCATGGTTTCCCTAGCCAGGACCTAATCTGATTATCTCTCTTTGAACTTAGTAACTTGAACTCATTTCCACTACGCTCCGAAGGGAACTAGCTTACTAGCATTGCCGAAGAGGAGAGGGAAGAACGCGATAATACAAGTAACCATTAAAGCTGAAACAGCTACCAAAACCTACGGGAAACACTAATTAATCTCAGCTCCCATACCATCCTAAGGGATAACGAACTCTCATAATGACGTAGTAGGATGCCCCCCGGAGTGTATGATACTGGAAGCTCCTCCCGGATGCCCAAGGGCTCTGTATGAGGGCACTGCCCAGAGAAGCCACCACCCCCACCTAGTAACAGTAGATGGGAGCCCTCAATCCGCTGAGCTCAACAGAGTTGGGAGGCAGACGGTCGATCTGAAATACCATGATCGACCCTCTGTTGAGAAATGGCAAGCGAAACTCTGAATTCTACCGGGTTGTGTGAGAACTCTCTATTAATAAGTTAGAGGGTCCCCTTGGGGAATTCGTTCTTCATCGCTCTAGAGCTCTGGTGACCGTCGTCCGGTCATCCTTTGAGTATATGTGTTTGTCTACGCTTAAATCTCCTTATTTAAGCTTTAGCCGTGCTCCCCCCTTCTGGTGCTACGGTTTTGGATGTGGATCTACTAAGGGGTTTTGTTGAGAGCGTTAGTGGCCCTGGTTTTGACTATGTTGAGGCTCGTTTTCATGGTAGGAGGTTTACACAGTTATTCTTCCTTAATGGTGTTCTTGCTGGTGCTTCTACTGGAGATGATTCTGGTGTCTCCTTCAGGGTTTTATACAATGGTGGTCTCGGGTTCTCCGCCACCTCTGATGTGACGCGTGAGGGTCTTAGGGATGCTCTTTCTAGGGCTGTATCCTCTGCTAAGGCTTCATCGCTCCGGGTTAAGAGTAGGGTTGCTGTGAGCCCTGCGAGGCTTGGTAGTGCTGGCTATAGGGTTTTGGAGATTAGACCTCTCGACGACCTCGATGTTGAGTATAAGATTAGGGAGGTTCAGGAGAGGGTTAGGGGTTTGGAGGCTCCTAGGGATCCTGTTAGGTTAAGTAGCTATACTGTTGTATACAATGAGGTTTCCGAGCGTAAGCTGGTGGTTACAAGTGATGGGGGTGTTGTTGAGAGCGTTATACCTAGGGTCTCTATATCCTATAACCTCTCAGCTACAACTGGGGATAGGAGGGCTAATAGGTGGAATATGGTTGCAGGCTCCGGTGGCTTCGAGCTTGTTGATAGGCTTAGGTTTGATGCTGAGATGAGGAGTGATGTTGAGAGCCTCTATGTAAACCTTGTTAAGGCCGGGAGCCCGCCACGTGGTAGGATGGATGTAATACTCTCACCTGAAATAGTGGGTCTATCAGTCCACGAGTCCATAGGCCATCCTAGTGAGGCTGACAGAGTTCTAGGTAGAGAGGCTGCACAGGCTGGTCTAAGCTATAGGAGGGATTACAAGGAGCCTGTTATAGGCAGCTCCCATGTAACAGTATACGATGACCCAACAATACCGGGTAGCTACGGCTTCTACCTATACGACGATGAGGGTGTACCTGCTAGGAGGAGGGTTTTAATAGATAGGGGTAGACTGGGGGAGCTCCTACACAACAGGGAGACAGCCTCAGTCTACGGTGTTGAGAGTAACGCATCGGCCAGGGCAACGGATTATAGGAGTGAGCCTATAGTTAGGATGGCTAACACCTACATGGCACCAGGAGATTACAGGTTTGAAGAGCTCCTAGAGGGGGTTAAGGAGGGTGTTTACATAAAGAAGTACATGGAGTGGAATATAGATGACTACAGGTGGGTTGCAAGATACGTTGGCCTCGAAGCCTACATGGTAAGGAATGGGAGGCTTGAGGAGCCGGTTAGAGATGTTGTATTAGAGATAAACACTAGGGATTACTATTCAAGCATAGATGCCGTAGGTAGAGATCTGGAATTCTCAGCCGGGACATGCGGTAAGGGGGAGCCACCGCAGCCCATGCCAGTGTGGATGGGGGGACCTCACGTTAGACTTAGAGGGGTGGTTGTAAGGTGAGCTCTAGGAGTCTAGCTGATACTATAGTAGAGAGGGTTAGGGGGCTCGTCGAAGAATACATTGTAACCGTTATAGCCAGGGACTCCATAATGGTTAAATATGCTAACGGGGAGGTTACAGTAACCCAGGCTTGGAGGGACTATGTGGTTAGCATCTACATGGCTAAAGCTGGTAGGATATCAGCTTCAACGTTCACCTCTAGGGATCCAGTGGAGGCTGCAGCAAGAACTGCAACTCTAATAGAGAAACTTCAACCCTCACCACTATACGCTCCCCTACCCCAGCCTACCGGTAAGCCTTCATCAACAGTAGACCCGAAGGTAAGGGATCTAAGCTTATCAGGGGACGCTGCTAGGCTTGTAGAGGATGTTGATGTAAGTAGGTATGGCGATGTAGCTGGTATGAATAGCTTAGAGTATAGCAAAGCCTACATGATGGGGAGTAACGGGCTTGACGCGGAGTTCGAGGTTACAAGCTTCTCAGGGTACATGAGGGTGTTTAGAGGTGAGAGTAGCGGGCAGTGGGCTTGGGTGTCGACAAGGTACGAGCCGGCATTAGCGTTGAAAGCTATAGATAAAGCTGGAGAGCTAGCAAGCCTATGCTCAACACTACCGCTGGAGAGGATAGCAAGTGGGACGTACAGGGTCCTACTATCGCCTATGGTAGCTGGAAACCTCATGGAGAGGGTGGCCTTCGCTGCCTCAGCGGGCTCCGTAATATTCGGCTTCAGCTTCCTACAGGGTAGGCAGAAGGGGGATGTTATAGCTAGCGGTAAGCTAACGCTGAGAGAGATACCTTTAGACCCCAGCCTACCAGGCTATAGGAGTGTAGATGATGAAGGTGTAGCCACCAGAGATAAAGCTATAATAGAGAGAGGGGTCTTCAAGGGACTCCTACATAACACTAAAACAGCAAAGCTAATGGGCGAGGAGTCCACGGGGAACGCTGGATGGATACTACCGAGAATATTCAACCTTGAAATAGAAGGAGGCTCCCTTAGAGAGGAGGAGCTCCTGGAAGCACTGGGAGATGGAATATACGCTACCAACAACTGGTACACGAGATTCCAGAACTACTTGGAAGGCACGTTCTCAACGGTAACTAGAGATGCACTCCTAGTGGTAAGGGGAGGTAAGCCTATAGCATGTGCTAGGAGAGCTAGGTTAACGGGGAGGCTCCCGGAGCTCATAGCAAGTATAGAGGATCTGTCGAGAGAGAGATGGCCCATACAATGGTGGGAGGTCGACACGCCATTCATAATACCACATGTTATCGTTTCGAAGCTAGGTGTAACAATGGAGGGTTAGCTGGTGTAACCTCACGTTATACATGTTTTAGAATATGTATCTTCTATACCTCCTCTTCCTCCTTCTATACCTCCTTACCTTAGGCTTTAACGCTTCAGCCTCCCTAGCTATCTCCTTGGGTAGGCTTATCCTCCCATGTTTTAGTATACTTGCTACCACCAGCCTCTTATAAGCTTTATACGTCCTCCACGCTGTATTACCACTATGCGATGGGGGATCCCAAGGCCAGGTTCTTAGGCCTAGGATCCCTGCAATGTAGGCTTTAAACGCTCTATCAAGTCCTATACTATACCCTCCTTCGAGCACCGATACCACTGCCCTGGCATTAGATGCTAGGAGCCGGCCTATGTTATAGTAGAATCTTGTCCCAACATTCATTAACACCATCTCGTTATCACCTCTATAGGCGTCAAACCCTGCCGAGACTACTATGTAATCCGGCTTCCACGAGCTTAGTATTGCCTCAACAAGCTCTAGGACATCACCATATATATCGTCACCAGCCATATGAGGTGTTACTATGTTAACTTTGGTTCCAGCTCCTTCACCCTCGCCTACATCCCCAGGGTACCCTGTGCCAGGATATGATACTGCTGGGTCTACGTGGATATCAACGTGTAGGATGTGAGGGTTACTATAGAATATCTCCTGAGTTCCATTACCATGGTGTACGTCGAAATCCACAACAGCAACCCTTCCATGAGCCGCTAGCACCCCAGCTATAAGGGCTGTCGCGTTCAACAAACAAAACCCCATACTAGGGGCTCTCATGGCCCTCCCACTCCTCCCAGCGTGGTGGCTTGGAGGCCTACCTAGGATAAAGCTGTTGATACCTCTTAGAGCTAGAATTACAGCTTTTTGGCTTGCACCTGCTAGTCTAGATAGAGCCTTAATAGTCCCTCTCGACACATATGTGTCCTTATCGAGCCATTCGAACTTACGAGATCTAAGGATAGCCTTAACACGCTCAACGTAAGCCTGGTCGTGAACCTTATTGAACACATTGAGGTCGCCTCTAGGAGCCACTCTAACAGCAACCCTTCTCCCGGGGGCGTAGCTAATAACATCAGCTACGCTTTTTAAAGCTATATCGAGCCTCCCAGGGTCTTCGGGGTGCTTCACCGAGCCCGGGCTATGCTCCCTGAAATCATCGTGGTAGAGTACCACTAACCGCCTAGCCATAACCTTATCCCGCTACGCTAACATTAACCCTTAAAACTATAAATCTAAGTAAGACATTTAACCTTTAACGTCATAGAGGTTACCATAAAACGGGGAAGGAAGCTCATGGCTCAAGTAATGATAACGCCTATAGGGAGGAGTGTGTATAGAAGATCTTGCCCTAACTGCGGTAGGAGCATAAGCGAGGCTAGGCTAAACATGGGCCTTCCATGCGAGAGGTGTATACCTAAGACCGTTGAAGGCGAGGTAAGCTTAGAGAGTGTGTATAAAGCCCTCCTAGAGAACGGAACGCTAAACATGTTTAAGGAGGTCTACGTCCTAGAAGGAGAGGCGAGGAGGCTGGCCTGGTTCTTCGAGAAAACCCTAGGATACCCTCCGTGGGGAGCTCAGAGGACGTGGATAAAGAGGTTTGTAAGAGGCGATAGCTTCACAATAATAGCTCCAACAGGGGTTGGTAAGACCACATTCGGCATAATAGTATCCCTATACCTAGCATGTGTGAGAGGTGAGAAGTCCTATGTAATAGTGCCTACTACAACCTTGGTTATACAAGCTGAGGAGAAGGCTAGGAACTTTGCTTCTAACGTTGCGTGCACTCCGAGGATAGTTGCAGTTCACGGTAGGATGAGGAAGGCTGAGAAGGAGAAGGCTCTGGAGTATATAAAGTCTGGGGACTTCGACGTTTTGATATCGACCATAGCATTTGCTAGGAAGAACTTAGAGATCCTAGAGGGGCAGAGGTTTAAATTCGTTTTCGTCGATGACGTGGATGCTGTTCTTAAAAGTGGGAGGAGCGTGGATGCTATACTTAGAATAGTAGGCTTCACAGAGGAGGATATAGATGCTGGACTTAGAATCCTAAACCTTCAAAGGGAGATAGCAAGACTCCAGTATGAGGGTGAAGGTGGTGGTGAGGAGCGTAGGAGGAAGGTTGAGGAGCTTCGTGTAGAGCTGGAAAGGTATAGAGGTATACTGAGGGGTAGAAATGAGGTTTCAAGGCTTATAGTTAGTAGTGCTACCGGAAGACCTAGAGGTTCCAAGGTTAGGTTATTCAGAGTGCTCCTAGGCTTTGAAGCTGGAGGTAGGGGGGATGTAGGTTTAAGGAATGTTGTCGACGCGTACGTAATGCCTAGTGGTAGTGTTGAAGAGGAGGTTGTAAGGATTGTTAAAAGGCTCGGCTCCGGAACCCTAGTCTACGTTCCGCTAGACTCGGGTATTGAGGGGGCTGAGAGGCTAGCTGAGCTACTTAGGAACGCTGGGGTTAACGCTAAAGCCTACCATGCTAGGACGCCGTTCAAGGTTCTACGTGAGTTTATGGATGGAGAGGTTGATGTTTTAGTAGGTGTAGCTAACTACTACGGAGCTCTAGTTAGGGGTATAGATCTCCCTAAAAGAGTTAAATACGCTGTTTTCGCAGGAGTCCCAAGGCATAAGTTCTCAGCCGAGATAGGGGAGCCTCACCCAGCTAGGCTTTCAAGAGTGCTCTCGCTACTCTCCGAGGTTAACATTAGCGATGTAGCGGAGAGTGCTAGGAGGTATCTAGCTGAGATGAGGAGGATGCTTAGGAGGTTTAGCCCAGCATATCTACAGTTCCTGTCAGAGAAGGTCCTAGAGGGGGATGTGGAGAGCGGGGGTAGGAGTGCTAGGGTTCTAGCCGAGGCTTATGATTTCGTTAGGAGAGCTCTCGAGGATCCAGAGGTGTGGAGGGAGATAGAGTCTAGGAGCGATGTGGGGGTTATTGTGGAGGGTGGGAGGAAGTACCTTCTCATAGCTGATGTTGCTACATACATACAGGCTAGTGGTAGGACGAGCAGGCTCTACTCAGGAGGTATAACGAAGGGGTTTAGCGTGGTAGTCGTGGATAACATGAACGTCTTCAGAGGGCTTATGGATAGAAGTAGGATTATAGCTGATGTAAAGTGGTCTAAGCTTGAGGACGTGCCTATGGATAAGCTTATAGAGGAGATCGAAGAGGATAGAGAGAAGGTTTCCAGAATACTTGAAGGGAAGGTTGTTGTAGGAGAACTCGTTAAATCAGCACTACTAGTCGTTGAATCACCTAATAAGGCTAGGACAATAGCGTCCTTCTTCGGCCAGCCGAGCGTGAGATTATTCCCTGGAGGGCTCAGAGTATATGAGGTTACAATACACAACCTAGTCTTATCCATAGCTGCTAGTGGAGGTCATGTATTCGAGCTAGTCCCTAGAGCCTCCGAGGAGGATGTGCCAAGCCACCTAGAGGGGGCTGTGGAGGGCGATGTATTCGGTGTTATCTCTATAAGAGGCGATGGGAGTAGGTTCTTCGCCCCAGTATTCTCTAGCATAAAAAGATGCCTAAGCTGCGGCCACCAGTTCACCGATGATAGGAGTACGTGCCCCAGGTGTGGCAGTCCTAGGATTAGGGATTCATTTAACATCATAGAGGATTTGAGGAGGATAGCCTGGGAGGTTGATATGGTCTTGGTGGGAACAGACCCTGATACGGAGGGGGAGAAGATTGGGTGGGATCTAGCACTTCTACTAAAACCGTTCAATAAAAACATTTACAGGCTTGAATTCCATGAGGTTACAAGAACGTCTATACTAAGGGCTCTAGAAGAGGCTCTTGAAGAGCGTAGGGGGCTCAGAGAGAGGCTTGTGGAGGCACAGTTGGTTAGGAGGATTGAGGATAGATGGATAGGCTTCACTCTATCACCACTCCTCTGGTGCTACTTCTGGCCCTACTACTGCAGTGAGCTGAGAGAGAGGGGGGTTTCAATTACGTCTGAAAGGTGCTCGGAACCCTATAACTTTAACCTTAGCGCGGGGAGGGTCCAGACTCCAGCCCTAGGCTGGGTTGTTAATAGGTACGAGGAGTCTAGGAAGGCTACCTACGTCTACACATTACACCACAATGGAACCACCGTACTGGTTGTGAGAGAGGGCGATGTAAGCCCTGTTTTGGCGAGCGAGCTTAGGAAGATTGCTAGAGAGGGGGGCGAGGTTGAGATTGGGGTTTCAGAGGTGTCCAGGGAGGAGGTTACTATTAGCCCTCCACCGCCCTACACCACAGACTCTATGATAGCTGATGCTAGCAGGTTGCTAGGCATGGGAGCACCTGAGACCATGAGGTTAGCTCAGGATCTATTCGAATGGGGTCTCATAACATATCATAGAACGGATTCGACGAGGGTGAGCGAGAGGGGTGTGGAGGTGGCTGAGGAGTATATTAGGAGTAAGTTCGGAGATCTGGCTGAGGCTCTCTACAGACCTCGCAGGTGGGGTGAGGGTGGGGCCCATGAGGCTATAAGGCCTGTAAGACCTGTGGATATGAGTACACTACAACTACTAGTAGAAGAGGGGGCGTTAGAGCTCCCCGGTAGGCTGACCCAGAGGCACCTCAGACTATATGATATGATATTCAGGAGGTTTATAGCAAGCCAGATGAGGGAAGCTGTTGTGGTAAAGGCTAGGTATGCTATAGACTTGCTAGGCCACAAGCTAGATCATAGCAGGATACTGGGGTTCGGAGCCGGAGGTGACGTTAGTAGGGGGTTCACACTCATCTGGGGTAGCGTGAGGGTAGAGGAGCCTCTTAAGCCTGGATATCTAAATGTTAGAGTTAGATTTAGGAGGGTTAGAGCCAAACAGCCTTACACAGAAGGGGAGCTTGTAGAGGAGATGAAGAGTAGGGGTATAGGGAGGCCTAGCACGTACGCTAAGATAGTTGAAACCCTCATCAAGAGGGGCTACGTAGTGCCGTTGAAGAAGCCGAGAGGTTATATTGTTGCTAGTAGGAGGGGTAGGTATGTATTCAAATTCCTAGTAGAAGATCTAGCTGCGGCTTCAGAAGACCTATACGGACGCCTAGCACACCATCTGAGGAGGGTCCCACAGCTCATATCAGAGGAGAGGACGAGAATCCTGGAAAGGCTTATGGACGAGGTTGAAGAAGGTAGGAGAGGGTGGGTTGAAGTTTTAAACGAGATCTATGAGGAGATAGAGGGACTCTCCCTCCCTATAAGGCTTGTCATGCTTAGTGAGAGGAGGGTGCAAGAGGAGGTTCCAGGAGAGCTTAGAGAGTGTTTAGAGAGAGCTAAAAGAGTGTTTGAGGGAGGAGAGGTTTAACCCATGAGGGTGGTAATTGGCGTTATACACGAGAGGGTAAGGTTAGATGCTAAGAGGAGTAATGCTAGGAAGCTTGAGGAGGCTATAGGTAGGCTTATGAAGGCTCACGGTAACGTTGACGTAGTGGTACTACCTGCATACCCCTTCACAGGCCCCCTTTCAGCGTACGAGTCTAGTAAGGTTAGAAGGTTTGTGTGGAGTAATGCTGAGAGGATCTCGGCCGACTCCACTAAATCAAGGCACACTAGCGCGATTACAACAATGTCTAGGTGGAGTTCAGAGTACAACGTCTACATAATAGGGGGGCCAATTGTTGAGAGAGCAGGGCCTAAAATATATCTAACCGTTATAGCGACATCCCCGAAGGGGGAGGTTATAGGGAGGTATAGGAAGATTAGCTTGAATAAACTGGAGGAAGAAGCAGGGATAAGTAGTGGGAGGCTACCAGGTCTAATACGCTTAGAGAAACTCGATGCAACAATAGGGGTCTTCGTAGAAGACGACATAGTATACCCGGAGTTCTTCAGGCTAATGCAAGTGGGGGGTGCTAACATAATACTGGGGTTCGCCCTACCATACCAATCACCCTTCCTCGGAGACGTGAAGCAAATAGGTCCTAACACGTTCTCAATGGATCTTGAGGTCGAGACAAGCTTCCTAATAGCTAGAAGTAAGGAGGTGGGACTACCAATAATACTCGTAGGGGGGGCGGTGGAAGCCAGTGGAAGCAGAGAAAAACTATACATAATGCCCACAATCCCGGTAGAGCCCGACACAGGAGTCGTAAAGGATAAAGTGAAAGGAGTGGAGGATATCGGGACAAACCTAGTAGTAGAGGTGGATACAGCAATAAGTAGACCGCGACCGCTGGGAAACATAGACTATATAGCGCTAAAAATGGTAAAAACAGCAAGCCTAACCCTCCTAGAACGAGATCAAGACCTCTACTAAACCACCACTTACCAACACACCGCCAGCCCTCCACTCCTCAGAAGACATTGCAGACCCTAGCTTGCCCCCAGCAAAACTACGTTAGTTACTATTAAAGGTTGTTACAGTTTTGTCATCAAATTTAAATATCCATGAATACCTACAGTTACCTTAACCTCACTATCACTAGGTGTTTCTAGGTTTAAAACCCCACCACGTAGAACATGATGGTATTCAAGCCTCTGAGCTTGTAATTATTAGGTGGTGACCCTAGGTTTCCGAGATTAGTAGGGCTGCGAGCCCCTGGTGGCAGGATGGGGGGCCGTTGCGGTGAAGGGTCTTACGCTGTGCCGTTGGAAGGCAGATGGCCGGTCATGAAGTGCTGGTGGTCGACTGTCTGCTGAGAGATAGCTCTTGGTAGTTCTGCTATTAGCTCTTCCGCGTTTCCTATGTTGTGCGCGTTTCTCTAGTTGTCCGGTGCTTAGGATGTTGTCTAATGTGTTTTCCAGCCTTTTTATTCCGCTCTTTAACTCTGTTAAAGATATTTAAGGCTCGTTTTACATAATAAACATGTGTAAGGTGTTAGGGGTTGAGTGTGAATATTATAAAGAGGCGTGTTCAGAAGCTAGGGGGTTCGAGTTTAATTGTGACTCTACCGAAATCCTGGGCTAAGAAGCTTGGTTTAGATGTTGGTGATACTCTCGTCATAGTTGATGAGGGCAGTCATTTGAAGATATTCCCACCGGATTCTAGTATGATTCAGGTGGCTGAGACTATTAGGTTGAAGGTGCCTCAGCATCTTCTTGAGACGGGTCTAACCCACCTCATTGAATGCCTCTATGTTAAAGGTTATAAGAGGTTTATAGCTCAGCTACCTCAAAGCGAGTCCTCAGAGACTGTGTTAAAGCTTATTGAGGAGGCTAAGAGGAATCCTAAGGTTAGGAATGTTAATGTAGGGTTTAACGAGATAGTGGTCTCCTTCGATGGGGTTGAGGCTGAGAGTCCCTTAAGGTTCATCAAACAATATAATACTAAGATCCAGGAGCTAATGGATGTGGTGGAGCAGGCTAAGGTGAGACCCGTTAACCCCGATGTAATAGAGAGGTTTATCGTGGAGACCGTGGATCTAGCTAAGACCATAGGTAGGACTTTGAGGAAACACGGATTAACAATATGCGAGGCCGACTCAGTAGATCCGAGTGTGGCAGCACCCCTGGTAATGATCCCTCAAATGCTGGAACACGTTTACCGGGAGTTGTTGAAACTCGATGAGACACCAGCAGATATGGTGAGAAAGCTGAAAACAGTGCTCTTTGAAACGTTCGGAGGGCTATCTAATAAGAGTAGTAGAAGGATAGCCATGGCAATGAGGCAAGCGGAAGAGCTAAGAGTAGAAGCTGAAAACACCATAGCATCGAAACCTGAACTATCTAAGCTAGCAGGGCTAATTGTAGGAATAACATTAATGGTGAAGAATATAGGAGAATCAACAATATGCGAAAACCTATCGAAAGAGTAGCATAGCTAGTAAACTTTAAAATCGCCCGAGGGAAGCAGAAGTACAAGGGCGGTGAGCGAGCTTAACTTAGCTAAGACCCGGATGCAGTGGAATCCGGGAGGCGAGCCCCCTCAGGCTTAGCGGATCTAAGATTTAAAAGATCGAGGTTACCTCTAATCCTGGCAGAGCGGGTGACCTGGCGTGGTTGCCATTGGCTTTATAGAGCCCCTAGATTATAGAGTTGAAGCCATATACACTGTGATCCTCTCATTCTACGTCCTCCTCGTGATCTTCGCTACACTACCCGTCTACAAGCTCCTTGTTTCAAGGGGCGTCTCGGAGAATTCTGCTAGGTACTATTCTAGGAAGCTTATACACATGTTCGCCGGGGGTATAGTAGCTGTGTTAGTACCACATTTGTACACCTCACCCCTCTTCCCACTCCTAGCATCCGTTGCCCTAGCCCTGCTACTAGTCCTAGCTAGGAGGTATCGGCCGTTCTACTGGTTCCAAGCCCCCGATAACATGTTCGAGGTTAACTTCGTCCTAGCCTGGGGTTTAACCATATTCATACTCTGGCATGTATTCCCAGACCCCTTCGTAGCAGTTCTACCAGCTATATTCATATCCTATGGTGATGCCGTTACAGGGATTGTGAGGAACGCCATATTCGGTTATAGAACTAAGCATTGGTACGGTAATATTGCCATGGCAATAGTATGCCTACCGGTAGGCTTCCTATACGCTGGGTTCTACGGCCTCCTAGCTGCAATAGTAGCTGTTATAGTTGAGAGGTTTGAAATAGGGCCTGTAGACGATAACATACTTATAGCATTCACGTCGACAGCAATCCTAGCATACCCGTACATAGGCTACATAATCTCCTAGACCTAACAACCCCCTCCCCGCATCCCCCCGGGAGGCTCTCTAGACCTCCCCCAAGCGGTTTGTGGATCCCCCGCCCGGAAGCACACTCCTTAGCTTTCCAACGGATCACCACGCTTGGGGCATTATAACTTCAGGGCCGGAGGGGCCTCGGCTCCAGTGGGATCATCGGGATCTCCCTCATCACATCGGCTCCTCTCGACCTTCCAATGTTATCAACATTGCATTAAATCTCTTTCCATCCCTGCCTTGGAAGGCGAGTTTTCAGTTGTAAATCACTTTTGCTTATAGTTTAACTAGCGTGGATCTCCACCACATCCCCATCTTCTAGTATGTGCTCCGCTCCAACTCTCTGACCTGGATATTTAACGCTTCTACCCCAGATTTTTGCGTATTTAAAGCCTTTTGCTAGCCTAACATGCACCATCTCAGCAACTTCTATCACCGTCGTACCTCTTTTAACTACTAGAGGATTGGGATCTGGCTCCTTGTTTGGACTTTTAGTGTATACTCTTATTAAATCTAGTTTCTTAAATAAGATATCACCTAAAACTTTGAGGCCTAAGCTTTTCTCAGCTGATACGGGGATTACGGGGACGTCTGCTGGAACTAGCTGTGATACCTTCTCTACGAGTTCTCCGGGCTCTTCTGCTAAGTCTATCTTGTTAACCAGGACTATGGTTGGTTTGTAAACCTTAGACGTTATTATCGCTGATTCTACATCGTCTAGTGTTACATCCCCTTCCACCTCAACTATAGCGTTGAAGATTCTATAGCTGGCTAGGAGTTTTGCTAATTCATCCTCGGTAAAACCAAGGAGCCTCCCAGACCCTACGACCTTAACCCCCTCGACACCCCTACTCTTCTTAATCCTCACAACACCCTTAAGTCGTGTAACCACTATACCTCTATCCTCAAGTAGGCTCAGACTCCTTTTAACAACCTCCTCTAGCTCCCCGCAGTCAACACTAAAAACCAGGATTATGGCGTCAGCGTTCCTAGCTAAGCCTAAAACCCTATTATTTAAACTACTATCAATATCAACTAGGTTTAAAGGTGGTGTGTCAACAAGCTGTATCTGCACATCCTCGTAGACAAGCATGCCGGGGACGGGGGTTTTAGTTGTATAAGGATAGGGGGAGATCTCGGGCTTCGCATTAGTAAGCTTTGCTAAGATACTACTTTTACCAACATTAGGAGGTCCTAGTATGACAACCTGAGCTACACCAGCCTTCTCAACGAAAAACTGTAAACCACCTCCACCAACCCTCTTCCTCTTCCTAAGCTCCAACTCCTCGCGGAGCTCCGCAAGCCTTCTCCTAGCCCATAGCATGATGTTCTCAGTACCCTTATGCTTAGGAACGCTACTAATGAACTCTTCGAGAGCTCTAATCTTCTCCTCAATAGTTCTAGCCTCACTATACTTAGCAAGCTTAGCCTTAGCCTCAGCAGGTAGGTTAGCCGGCATTAGGCTTAAGCCCCACTACTCTCTATTCACCCAAGCCCTTAAATGAAATCCCACACCTCCTAACAACCTCTACTAGGCTAGATGAGAACATACTATCGGCTCTAGAGAGGTAACCCAAAACCCTATCCTCTATAAATCCCCCCTTAAACCTAACATTTAACCACATACGCTCACCTAGGGGTTTAAGAGAGCCTATTCCTAACAACCCTCTAGCTATGATCTTAGCTATCTCAACCTCATCTACAACCATAGAGTTTACACGAGACTCCCAGGCTTTCTCCACAACCCTATAAGGTACTATTAGCGATGCCACCCTTAATAGTGAGAGGGGGACACCCCTCCTACTCTCACCTAGAGGAGCTACTATGTTAGCGATTTCAGCCAGCTCTCTAACTTGATCTTCAACGTTAACTTCGAAGTTAAGCGTACAACCTGTAGGTTCTCTACTAAGATCTCTAGCATTCCTAATTAGTAAAACTCTCCTATAGGGGGTACTAAGCTTGTTCCAGAAGTAAGCGTCTAGCCCGAGTAGCTTTCCAGAAGCTTCTACTAGGTTATATGGTGTGGAGAGCTCCACTTCCATAGACTGAGACCTCGCGTCCCCCATTCTGGCTAGTGATGCGTGCTCTCCCTAGCTTGTTCTAAGAGGAACCTATATACTGTACCCCATAGCTTCCCATCTCTCCTAATCTTATTCTCAAAGTTGTTTACAGCCATCCAGGCCTCTAAGGCCTCTGTGGTTTCAGGGTTTAATACTCCCGTCACGGGCCCCTTATAATATCCTAGTTTTGCTAGCGCTTTTTGCACCTCCTCAGCTACGTCTGAGAGTTCAACCACATCGTTGGGGTCCTCTCTTGTTAACAAAGATATCTCCCATATCCTGAAGAGCCTCTCAAGCTCCCTTACCGGGTCTGGGTGGTCGTCAACCCTTAGATCCACGTATTTACCAACCCCCTCCTCGCAACCTCCATAGCCTCCACAGGGTCTAACCACTATTACTGCTGCACTCTGCTTACCCCTCCTATCCCCCCCAGCTCTATCGCCAGCTATGAGCGATGCTAGGATCTTATCCACAAGCTCCCCCTTCGTGCTCTCAAAAGCTCTAGACATCTCCTCTAAGACCTGAGGACCGGCTAGGATGTTACCTAGGACTACATAGCCTTCGCCCACTATATGTCCAGCAAAACCTATACACTCCCTCCCTGTAAACGCGTAAGCCTCACCTCTAGCGTTAACAACACCAACCTGCCTTAACTCCCTCCTAGGATCGCCTTGGAGCACAGCTTCAACAGCCCTCCTAGGGCTGAAACCATGCTCTAGCAAACTCAATATCAAAGGCCCAAACTTAACATTAGCCCAGGATTGCGTAACAACACCGCCGACGCCAAGCTTAACCCAGGGAACTATACTGCCAGCCGCGATAAACTTAGATGCAACACCAACACCAATATCCCCCCTCTCGACATCAACAGCTACAATAGAGTAGGTCAACCGAGAAGCACCACTTAGGAGTCCAAATCCTAAAGCTTAAAAATAACACAATCTAAAACCAGAACATACCTGAAGCTCCAAAGCTTAACACCCATACACTAACTTAAAGGTAATCACATCCAATCATAGACATCTAAATTCAATCAGAAAACTGCAACAGCCTAGGGATACGCGGTGCTCGTAGAAGGAGGCGAACCCCGAGCGGGTTTGAATCCCGCAATCTCCAAGCCCTTGATATTCAAGCTTAGCAAAGCTCGCCTTTAAAGGCGGGGAGGGGTCGTTTCAATTAAGCCTCATCACAGCTCCATCTTATAACATGCTCCCTAGGATTTAGAGCCTAACGCTCCAAATATCATGCGATACCCTCAACCGCCCTCTTGGAAGGCGTGGTTTACTAAACTATATCATCTGGTATGAAGGGGGGCTTTGACTCTAGGTTAACTAGTGGAACTCCTATCCAGCCAGGTTTAGTTCTATCTGTAATCTCCACCTTCTCCCCCATCTCGTCAACCTTAATTAACAAATACTTAGCCTTTGAAGCCTCCAATCCGTCGTCCTCCGAGACGTGGTAGTAGATAACCGGGATTCCGTAAAGCTTGTAGAAGTCCTTGTATATTGTTTGAATAGCATAGACAACCTTACCCCTATACCTAAACCTGTAGATGGGCATAACAACCATCATGTGAGCAGCGCTCGAAGCAAGCCTAGCAAGATCCCCTAAACTTGAAACTCTCACAGCAACAGCCACTTCAGCCTCGCCCGACACGTTAATCAACCTACCCTAAGGTATGAAAGGAGAGCTTTAAAACCCCCCATCACAAATACATAGGTTAAGTGGAGCGGGGGTGCCCGAGCCTGGTCAAAGGGGTCGGGCTGAGGACCCGATGGCGTAGGCCTGCGTGGGTTCAAATCCCACCCCCCGCACCAAACACCACTCCCAGCTAGGCCACCATCAAACCCGGTTACCAGCTGACACTAACATCCTATTAGGTGTCGTGCCGGCTCCTTAGCGAGACGATTCTAACCAGGGCCTGGTCCTGAGAACCCCCAACCCCCTCCCAGCAAACAGTACAGATGGTTTAAAAGCCTTAACGCTCTAAAGTTGTGTGTGAGAGTCTACCCCGCCTTGAAAGGCGAGGTTTGCTAAGCACTAGTATCAGGGAACCGTAGCTTCGCTGGTAGCTTAAAGTAATCATCTTACGCCCCATTACCTTCTACTCGTCTTCCAAGTTCTTTTAGGGTTTTAGGTTTAGCTGGAGCTGGTATGTGGGGTGTGTGGTTTTGGTTCACGAAGAGGATTTCGAGTTTTTCGAGGAGGGTATTCCCGGTCATGGTAGTGTTGGTGGCCCGTTGAGGGTTTTACAGAGGTTTTTGAAGGATAATGGTTTCTCTTTCGAGGCTGAGGGTGATGTTACGAGGGTTCATGTTGGTGGTGCTCTGGTTGAGGTTAGGGACGAGCCTGGTGTTGGTTTAGCTGTTCTGGCTAGCCTTCCTCTACCCTATGGTTCTAGTGATGTGAGTTTCCATGTGAGAGCCGCTATCGCGTTTTCATCCATAGTTGCTATGTTGGGGAGGCCTGTAGGCTACGAGGTTGATTCCAGTATTGAAGGGTACCCTATTCTAAGAGCTCGTATAGTGTTCAACGATGTCGAAGACCTGGTTTCAAGCCTGGTGAGGGCCCTCTCGGAGTCTAGGAGGTTGTTTGAAGGGTTTTGATCCCACAGTTAACAATCTATACAGTCTTCATGCTAATTAATTAATCTCGGTTAACACATGTTACAGAGGCTGGTGGGTTGTGTGAGCTCTAGGAGGGATTGGTTTAAGTTATCCCTTGAGCTACATAGGCATTATAAGGGGAAGCTTGAGGTCGTCCCTAAGGTCCCTATTAGGGGGATGGAGGATTTCTCCATATGGTATACACCTGGGGTTGCAGAACCTTCTAGGGCTATAGCTAGGGATCCAGATCTAAGCTTTGAGCTCACGTATAGATGGAATACCGTAGCCGTTGTTAGTGATGGCACTAGGGTTCTAGGCCTGGGTAACATCGGCCCTGAGGGGGCGCTCCCCGTTATGGAGGGTAAGGCTCTCCTCTTCAAGTTCCTCGGTGGCGTTGATGCCATACCTTTAGTTCATAGAGCTAGGAGCCTTGAATCCTTCCTAACGTTCCTTGAGTGGATAGAGCCTAGCTTTGGGGGGGTTAACCTAGAGGATGTTGAGAGCCCTAAGTGCTTCATACTACTCGAGGAGGCTCAGAAGAAGCTCAGGATACCTGTATGGCACGACGATCAACAGGGTACTGTTACAGCAGTCCTGGCGGGCCTGGTTAACGCTGCGAAGCTCGTGGGTAAGAGCTTGAAGAGTAGCAGGATAGTGCTCTTCGGGGCTGGAGCTTCGAATATACCATTGTATAGGATATTAAGGAAACTAGGGGTTCCAGCTGATAACATAGCTGTTCTAGATAGCAAGGGAGTGCTACACCCTGATAGAGATGACATTGATAGGCTCTTCCTATCCCATGCGTGGAAGTACAGGATAGCTGTTGAAACTAAAGGCGGGGGGTTGAAGCCTGGAGCCGGCCCCGACGAGGCCCTTAAAGGAGCCGATATACTAGTTGCAGCCAGCACCCCAGGACCGGGTGTTATAAAGAAGGAGTGGGTGGCTCAGATGAACAGAGATGCTATCGTATTCGCTATAGCCAACCCGGTACCCGAGATATGGCCGTGGGAGGCTAGAGAAGCTGGGGCTAGGATAACTGCTACTGGTAGGAGTGATTTCCCCAACCAGGTAAACAATAGCCTTGTCTTCCCAGCAGTGTTTAGAGGGGCTTTAGATGTAGCCGCTAGAGCTATAACTGATGAGATGCTAATAGCGGCTGCCTTCGAGCTAGCAAGGTACGCTGAGGAGAGGGGGCTTAGAGAGGATTACATAATCCCTACTATGGAGGAGTGGGAGGCTTACGCTAGAGAGGCTGCAGCCGTAGCTGTTAAAGCTGTGGAGCTCGGGCTAGCTAGGAGAACTACAACCTATAAGGAGGAGTTTGAAAGAGCATCAACCATAATAAGGGTGGCTAGGGAGAAGTGGGCTAAGCTATGGGAGGCTGGCCTCATAGTTAAGCCTCCTGAGGTGGTAGCATAATGTTCGAACCCAGGCTTGTGATTAGGAGGGCTACGGAAGCCGATGTGGAGAGCTTAGCAACACTAATGAGGAGGTTCTATACGTTCAACGAGGAGTTCGACCCAGCAATGGAGGTTACAGGTGATATAAAGAGGGCGGCCTTAGAGGTGGCACGAGCTAGGATTACTAGTAGTGATATAATCCTGGTAGCGTCGTACGAAGGCAGGCTTGTAGGCTACGTGTACGGCTCCATACTAGAGAACCCCCTCCTAGCAAGGAGGAAAGTGGGGGTTCTTAAAGAGCTATACGTTTCCCCTGAGGAGAGAGGACGTGGTGTAGCAACAGCCCTAATAGAATCCGCTATGAACGAGCTAGCGAAGATGGGAATACACTACATGGCAGTAGAGTTCCCCTCAAGGAACGTGGTTGCACAAAAGTTCTACGAGAAGCTGGGATTCAGACCCTACATGAGCGTATACCTTAAAGAGGTGTAGGAGAGTGCACATAGAGGTTAGGTATGTTAAGGAAGATGATGTAGAGGTAGTAGCTGATATGATAGCGAGGCTTAAAACACTAAACGAGGAGCTAGACCCCCACTTCAAGGTTGTAGATAACCTAGAGGATGAAACGAGAAACTATGTAAGAGAGTCCCTTGGTAGCAGCAATGTGGTAATGCTCCTAGCATATAATGCTAGCACGGGGGAGCCGGTTGGGGTCGTAAGGTTGGAGATTGTCGATAGAATCTTCTACAAGCCCAGAGTAAAAGCCGTCATAACGGACATCTATGTTAAACCAAGGTATAGGAGGAGGAGGATCGCAACAGTACTCCTAGAAAAGGCTAAGGAAGAGGCTAGGAAGAGGGGGGCGGGGATAATAGTTGCAGTATACCCGGCTAACAACGTTATAGCCGAGGCTTTCTACGAGAGGGAGGGCTTCAAAACACTGCAAGTTGAAAAATATCTACCTCTATAACTTCAAGGCCTAGCTCAACTCCAACATCTCTTTTTAAAAGGCCTACCTAACCTCCTATAGCTTGGATGCTATGAGGAGTGTGGTGGACACAGAAGGTTAGATGAAGAGTAGGAGCCCTCCGAGCATCCCTTCCTAGTGCTATCATATTATAACCCCTTTCTCGGTGAGCTGAGCTAAAGCCTCCCTCTCATCTCTCCACCCATACTCCCCTATTAGCGGTACGAATACAACCTCTAGGTCCCTTTTAACCTCTATGGATCCATCCTCCTTCTTATCCACCACGAGCAGGACCTGGAATGGTAGAGGGCCTACCGGTGCTACCAGCCTACCTCCAGGCTTTAACTGCTCTATCAAAGGCTCCGGTATTCTCGGTGCAGCCGCTGTAACCATTATTCTATCATATGGTGCTTCAGGCTTATAGCCTAAGCTACCATCACCAACTACCACCCTAACCCTACCTAGGTATCCTGTCCTCCCTAGGTTTCTCATAGCTAGCTCTGCTAACTCCGGGATCCTCTCAATGCTCCATACACAACCCTCCGGCCCCACTATCTCTGCTAAGATTGCAGCTTGGTATCCTGAACCAGTCCCGATCTCCAAAACTTTATCCCCAGGTTTAGGATCTAGAAGCTCCGTCATATGAGCTACGATACTAGGAGCACTTATAGTCTGGCCGTAGCCGATGGGGAGCGGTCTATCGTCATAGGCGTACTCCCTAACATCGTCTGGGACGAAAAGCTCCCTGGGAACGGCTAGCATGGCCCTCTCAACTTTAAAACTCCTAATATAGCCGAGCTCCTTAAGCATATCTACAAGCTTAGACCTCCTCACGCTAAAGTCTATAGACACAGCTTAAACCCTGTTGACAAGCGTGCGGAGGAGGACTAATATAACTCGCATCAGCCCTAGCTCTACCCCGCCTTGAAAGGCGAGGTTTGCTAAGCTTGAATATCATAGAAACTCGAGCTCCAGTACTAAGTGGCATGCCCTAGTTCCCGGGCTATGAAAAGGCTAAGGTTAAAGGGTCTCGTTGGATCTAAGGTTTGGGAGAGGCTATGATTGTAGAACCGAGTGTTATTAGAGAGGATGTTGTGAGGCTCTCTAAGGAGCTTTACAACGGTGTGGAGGTTGTAGCCGGGTCTTTCGACGAGATTAGGGAGGTGGAGAGGTTAAAGGGGGTTATAGAGTCTTACGTTGAGGGCAGGGTGAGGGTTGTAGATGTGCCGTTGCTGTCTTGGAGGTTGAAGGGTTTAACCTTAGATCCCAATCCCGAAGTCCTAGCTGTAGCGCCATACGTTGAATCCGCCTCTGTTAAAGCTCCTTGGTTTAGAGTTGAGGGGGATCCTACTAAACATGTTTCGTGGAGAGGGTTCCCTGAGGGTAGGGTTGCTATTGCTAGGGAGCCCGCTAACCCGGATGATATTAAGGTTGCAGCTCTTCACGCTTCAGAGGCTGGTGCTCTGGCTTTAATAGTAGAGTCTCCAAGCGCTCCTAGGAAGATCGTTACTAACGGGTATTGGGGTTATAATTACCGTGTTGGAGCCCCCACACCAATACCAGTTCTCGTAGTAGAGGAGGGTTATAGTTCTAAGCTTAGCTCTCACACTCTTGTAAGCGTTGAGGTTGAAGCTACTACAATTGAGTCTACAGGGTACACGTTACAATTAGATCTTCCCGGTTCAAGTGAGGAGATTGTTATAGTTGGAGCTCACCACGATAGATGGTATGGCGGGTTTCTAGACGATATAATGGGGATAGCTCAAGCAACGGTAGCAGCTAGGATCTTACATGGTTTAGGGTTCACCACAAGGTTAGCTGTGTTCACAGCTGAGGAGCACGGAGCCCCAGGTTACGCATCATGGTACTGGGCTTGGGGTAGTAGGTTTTACGTAGACCAGCTTCACATGTCCGGGTTGGTAGAGAACATAAGGTTGTTCGTGAACTTCGATATGGCTGCTATAGAGCCTCTCAAGGTGTCGGGGAGCCCTCAGTACAGCTTGCTAGCTGAGGGCGTGGATAATAGGTGTTGTGAGTGTCCTGAATGCGACAGCTTCTCCTTAGCAGTTAGGGGCGTCCCTACAATATGCATACATAGCCTTTGGAGCCGGGATGCTAGAGCTTTATACCATACACCCCGGGATACGCCTGACGTCGCGAACCTAGATGTAGCGGTTAAAGCTGTAAATCTAGCTATAGAGAGTGCTGTGAAAGGCCCCTCCTGGAGTCACCTAGAACACCTGTTAACCCAGATACTGGGGGGAGGACCTTTAGAGGCTAGGAGAGCTCTCTACACAATAAACGCTATATCTAGGAGAGCTGGGTGGGATAGACTGTATAGAAGTCTAGCTAGGATAGCGTTGAAGCCCGTACACTACGGATCATACAGGCTTGATGAGGCCGAGCTGGAAGCTTTATGGTTCCCCGAGGTTCAGGTATACCTGAGGCTTTTGAAGGATGTTGATGCAGGTAGAGCTCCTCACGAAGCCTGGATAGCGGGGGATGAGAGGATACTCTATGTTATAAAAGGAGCTGGAGGTAGGATGGTGTCAAGGGTAGAGCTAGCTAGACAGTTCAAATATAATATGGACACCCTATGGGATCAAATAGAGGAGATTCAAAGAGAGCTCCTAAGATAACCATCAACTTTAAGAGGGGAGGGTGAATGCAATTAAGTAAACCACGTCTAAGGAAGCTCTTGGAACGAGAGGCTAAGATCCTAGAGGCGTTCGCACTCGAACGCGGTTTAAAGCTAGCTGATATAGCGTCTAACCCTATGGCCCTCCAAGTACCTGAAGCTAAATACATCGACATCTTCGACGTGCCCAGGGATTTAGTAGAGGTGCTAGAACAGCTGGAAAGCCATTACGCCTCAGGCATGTACTTAGGCTACATAGAAGATGACAAGTTCAAACCAAGCCTTCCTCTAGCTAGGAAACTCTCAAAACTATGCGGTGAGAAGCTATGCTGCGCAACCCTAGACTGGGAGGGAGAGAAGAGATTCCTCTACGGAAGAATGGTAAGAGGGGATCATATAGTAGAATGGTGCGAGGGGCTAACAATAGTAGTAAACCCCCTAGGAGAGCCTCTAGGATGGGGGTTAGGAGTGATGATGGAGAGGGAGAGGTTAGTGAAACCTGTATGGGATCTAGGATGGTATTTAAGGAGAGGAGGCTAGAACACTCATCTTAAAACCCTTCTAAGGTAACCCCCTTACACCAGGTGATTTACACTAAAATCCCTTGAACCCCTCTAAATACGCGTGTGGCATGTTCGTGTCATCTTATGTAAGGTGAGAGTCTTTGGAGGGCGTTTTCTAGGTGTGCTAGTGTTACGTTAACCGATAACCTGGCTACCGCTATGTTCTCATGCCCTCCTTTATCCTCTATTAGACCTAGTGTGTGTAGCATCTCCACTATCCTCCCAGCTTCTCCTCTCGACGATCTTATTATGACTATTACCACCCCATCCGTCCTCTCAACAAGTAGTACTACAGGTTCTCCAACGATCTTGTGTATGGCAGACGCTAGGGCTGAAGCTCCTCTACTACCCCATCTACCTCTAGCGTCAACAAGCCTTACATAGCCTACCCTTTTAGCTGACATTGCTAGCTTTGTTGCTACATCCTTTAGCTCTTCATCTGCCTCCTTTGACGCTTTCAAGCTTTCGTTTATTAAACTTGGTATCTCCCTCCCCAACTGTAACTCTATATCGTCGAAGGGTATGGGGTCCGCGAGCCACCTAACGTACTTACACCAAACCCCTGGATCCTTAGTTCTATTAAGGCGTTTTGATATTGCAGCTACTATCCCGATAATCTTATCATTAGCCTGGCTTAAACCCCGACCGCCCCCCTCTATCACTGAAACAGCTTCTACGAAGAGTTTAAGCCTAGGCGTGATCCTAATACCGTGTTTCTCCAGGAAATTCCTAACTATAACGGATGTAGAGGAGCCCCCGGTAACCACTAAGCCTCCGTAAGCTCTCTCTACGTATCCTACGCTCTCAACCGTACTCTTATGATGGTCGAAGTAGTAGAGTTTAAACCTACAACCACCTCTAAGCATAGAGCTTAAGCCTTCATCCACATCGCTTGTAAACGGTATATCGACTACTAGCATGTGACTCCAACATCTACCCTGAACCTTCTCCCTAAACCCCCTGGGACCTGAGGGGATTAAATCTACGGCAACCCTAGATCTTACAGGGAATACACCTAGCATCTCTTGAACGTAGACTAGCTGTGCTGATGCCACAACACCATCAGCGTCCCAATCACCTATAACAACGACATTAGACAATACAGTCCACCAGGTAGCGCGATACTCTAGCTACAGGCCGAACCTTGATATTATATTATCAGCGTCAAACCTTAAAAGCAATACCAAGTGTTCAGAAGAAGCCTAACGTTTAGCTGAATCCTTGAAAGGTGATACCTTAACGCTAAAGAGTTAACTTCCACCTGCATAGATCTACAGGTGTGAAGCAGTAGTGGGGAGAGGCTCGTAGGATAAGATTACCTATATACTTAGCCTTGATGAGGGCAGCGCCCGCTACCCTCCGGGGTTCTTGAGTATTTTAAACGTGACATTGTATATCGCTTGTGTGGGGCTATACTCTAGGACGCTCCTACAGTCTATCACTTCTAGTTCTCTACAACAGGAGCTCGCCCTCTCCACGACTTCCATCTCAGCCTCCCTACAATTTATGGTTTTAGTGTAGTAGTGGATTATTGCTTGGCGACCAGCTAATCTACAGGCTTCGCCTAGATAGTATTTTGATGCCGTGGGGTGGTTCATGATTATCCTTGTGAACACGGGTTTAAGCACTAGTGGTAGTAATGCTGCGTCGGCTCTCAACACTGTAACCCTCCCCTTCAACCTCCTCCTATTCTCAACCACGTTTAATGCTGTTAGAGCTGCAGCTACAGGGTTTAAGTCTACGGATACCACCCTACTATTCCTAAGACTGGCTATGTGCACACTAAATCCGCCCACCCCCGAGAACATGTCTAACACCATCTCGCCATCAACAGACTCCTCGGCAACCCTCCTATGCTCTGTTGCAAGCCTAGGATTGAAATAAACCCTGGCAATGTCAACATGGAATGAGAGGCCATACTCTTTATGGACAGTCCTAGTCCTATTCTCTCCGGCAAGGTGTAAGAGTCTTTGAACCCTAAACTCCCCAAAAGTATCCTGTTTAAGAAAGGCAACTTTAATCCTAGGCTGCTCACCCATAAGGTGGAGTGCGGCCCTCCTATAAACATCGACATCAGGCACCTCAGATCTCCAGTTAAAGACAACAATATCACCTATAACACTATAGCTACTCAAACCCTCGAAAACCCCACCTAAACCCCTAGGCCTAGAAGGCCTAGACTCGAGATCGAGCTCTAAAACCTCGAAGCCCACCAAACCGCTCAAGGAGCTTGAAGCAACCTTCACATCCCTAACAGGTATGCATATGAAATCACCGAGCCTACCAAACCTAAACCTATCATCGAGAACACCAACCCTAGATAGAATGGATAGAGCCCTCTCAACATCAACCCTGTAAACCTTAACACAGGGGACAGGCAAAAGGGTAACCCCCTAGATCCATGTACTATTGCTCAAAGTAGATATGCTATCAACCTCCCCCACATGCCATCCCATCGTCTAATAACGAAGGGTAGGAGTTCTGGATACAGGTGAAAAAACATGTAATATGTGAAAGCCGGTTCTAGCCTAAGATCTCCTCAGTAGGAGGCGGAATACAACTAGTGCTATGAGTAACCCTGCTATGAAGGCGGCTATCGTAACATCAGCTCTAAGAGCCTCCTCTCTAATTGTTTTAACTAGTGTCTCAAAGCTGGTTACCGTGGAGGTTAACGTCTGAACTTCTCTCACCGTTTCCCTGACTGTTGTAACCTCTGTTCTAGTCTCTGTCACTCTCAGGGTTTCCCTCACAACCTCTCTCACGGTCGTGGTGAGAAATTGTGTTGCTGTGGTGGTTTGCGTTACTGTTCTCTCATCTGTTTGAGTCAACGTTCTTACCTAGGTGGTCGTCGTCGTGGTGGTTTGAGTCAAGGTTACTGTTATCAGCCTGACTATGGTGGTTGTAACTGTTGTCGTCTGCGTTACTGTTGTTGTAAGGGTTACTGTTACAGTCTCCGTTACCGTAACCGTGGGGGGTACTGGTGTTGGTGGCGGAGGTGGTGGGGGCTGTAGTCTCACAATGTATAACACCCACTGTAAATCCCCAGGCTCCCGGTCAAACCCAGCTATGTACGCTACATCACCTACCAACAGAATCCCGTAGGCGTAGGAGTCGTAGGCTTTCTCGTCTAGATGCCTTTTAACCAGCATGTTTAGCTCTCTATCTAGCACGTAGATGGTGCTCCTCACGTAACCACCATACTCCTCCCAGCCTACAACCACAAGGTACCCTTGCGTGTAGGCAACATCTCTTATGACTGTGATAGTATCATTAAACCTTGCTACCTTCAATATCGAGCCATCGCTACTAAGCTTAACAACAGCACTCCCCACAAAACCGGTTTGAAGCCGTGTTAATCCAACGACATAAGCGTTACCTTCATCATCAAAGGCTATGGATGAAGCATAGCCCTCAACATCCAGGGTGAGGTTTTTAACGGAGCTCATATCACGTGGGTCCACTATACTTATAAACCACCTTAATGCTAAAGAGCTGAGGTCAATCTTAGCCCCTACAATCCAAAGGTAGCCCTTGGTAGGCTCTAAACCCAACCCTCCCAGCTGTATAGCATATCCTGGTTCAACCTTTGGTCTAAACACTACAACTCTATTAAAGTCTCTATCAAACTTATCCACTCTCGCTGTAATCTCCAGAGGTCTAATCTCGATTCCACCAACGTATAGGTACTCGCCATCTGTTATGGCTGAGATTGGACTACCTTGAACCCATTCTAGATCCCTGATGGTATAGTTGCTTAGATCCAGTTTAGAGATCATGAGCTTTGCTTTTAAATCTGCTAGGAGACCTGTAAGGGTTATGTTGGTGAAGGGGATTACGAGGTGTGAGCTGAATATAGCACAGCCACTTGGATGACCGTCAATGTTAATATGGCTCTTTAACTCCACCCCATTAAGCCATGCCTCCACCCTACCTCTAGCCGTTTGAAAATCCCTCGTGATGTTTATGAAGCCCACCAGGTACACCATGCCGTTGTCCTCGCATACCCACATCGCTTGATCATCATTCCTGGTAGGGTTACTCTTGGTGATGTGCAACACCTCTAACACGAACCCCTCCTGGCTTTGAATGATACCCCCAGGGTGTGCTTGAGGATATGCTTGTACAAGCAATGCTACTATGGCTATGGAGGCTATTACTGTGATAACCTGTTTGCCCACTCGCCCTCACCCTCGTCTGGGCGTCGATAGCTTAGGTATTTAAAGCTTGGGTGATACTAGTGGAGCGTGGTGGCTCCTAGATGGATTACCGTTTGAGAATGCTAGCTAGTGGGACTACCACTGTTGGTCTAGTGGCTGGTGACTATGTGGTGTTAGCTGCTGATAAGAGGGCTACTGCTGGTTTTATGATTGCTAGTAGGAGGGTTAAGAAGATTGTTAAGCTCACAGACTACGCTGTAATGACTATGGCTGGGCTTGTTGCTGATGCTCAGATGCTAGCTGATATTCTTAGGAGTGAGGCTAAGTTATATGAGTTGGATACAGGTGCTAGGATGAGTGTTAGGGGCATAGCAGTACTCCTATCTAACATACTATTCTCCTATAAAGCTCTGCCCTTCATAGTCCAGGTTTTAGTGGGGGGTTACGATGTTAAACCAAGGCTATACCTCCTAGATCTCTTCGGTAGCATAACTGAGGAGAAGCTTGCTGCAACAGGCTCCGGCTCTCCGGTAGCCTATGGAGTTCTAGAGCAACACTACAGGGAGGATTTAAGCTTAGACGAGGCGGTTAAGATAGCAACTGCAGCTATAAGAGCGTCAACGCTAAGAGATGCAGCGTCAGGCGATGGCGTGGATATAGCAATTGTGGGTAGAGGGTTTATCGAGGAAAAATTTATACCCTTCACCTCTATAACTGTATAACAGGCTTCTAAGCATACCGGTGGGTTATCTTAGGTGGTTAACCCTAACACAAGGATACCCGGACTATCGACGGGGTTAGCGTTAGAGGTGTTATGATAAGGTGGTGGAGGAAGTACCTGAGTATGGGAGAGAGTTTAGGGTTAGAGCGGTTCAGGAGATAACAAGGTTCCTGGAGGGAGCGGATGTCTCCAACATAGAGTTTGAAGGGCCCGAAATAGCTGTATATATTAGAAACCCGAGGTTCATATCAGAGAACGAGGATAGGATTAAGGAGCTAGCTAAGCTTCTAAGGAAGAGGGTTGTTGTTAGAACGGATCCTAGGGTTCGTAAGTCTAAGGAGGCTACTATAGAGTATATCCTGAGTCTCGTGCCGAGCGATGTAAACGTCTCCCCTGAGGATATACAGTTCGACGATATACTCGGGGAGGTTAGGGTTTTAGCAGATAAACCTGGAAAGCTTATGGGTAAAGGTGCAGCCCTAAGATACCAGGTTTTAGCTGAGACTGGCTGGAGGCTTGAGGTTTACAGGAAGCCGCCTATGGCCAGCCGTGTCCTAGACTCTATAATGAGGCATCTAGCTGTGGCATCTGCTGAGAGGAGGAAGGCTCTCAGGGAGATAGGGGATAGGATATACAGGGATATAACTGTGGGTACTAGGTATATTAGAGTTATAGGTCTTGGGAGTTTCTGCGAGGTTGGCAGAAGCGCTATACTAGTTGATACAGGTGAGAGTAAGGTATTACTGGATTCCGGGATCTCGCCTTCATCCAACGGTGTCGACGCACTACCATACTTTAACACACCAGAGTTTAGGCTTGAGGATCTAGATGCTATCGTAATAAGCCATGCTCACGTAGATCATATGGCTGCTGTACCCCTACTCTTCAAGTTCGGCTACAGAGGGCCTGTCTTCGTCACACCCCCCACAAGGGATTTAATGTTGTTGATGCTAACAGATTTCATCGAACTTACGAAAGGCGAGGGTAGAGAGCCTCTATTCACTATGAAGGAGGTGGCATTGATGATGACAAGGGTTGTACCTGTTAACTACAATGTTGTAGTTGATGTAGCTCCAGATGTGAAGCTAACGTTCACCAACGCAGGCCATATACTAGGTTCTAGCCTAGTACACCTTCACATAGGACAGGGTTTGTTTAACCTACTCTACACAGGGGATCTGAAGTATTATAGGATTAAAGGTGATAGGGGGACTAGGCTACTGCCACCTGCTAATGAGGAGTTCCACAGGGTGGAGGCGTTGATAATAGAGGGTACCTATGGTTCTAAGGAGCCGCAGCCGAGGGATAAGGCTGAGGCGGATCTCATAGCCCTAGTGAATAAGATTAAGGAAACGAGGGGTAAGCTGTTGATTCCAGTTATGGCTGTGGGTAGGGGCCAGGACATACTGTATGTATTGAATACGGCGTTGAAGGAGAAGAAGATCCCGGAGGTTCCAGTGTACGTTGATGGGATGATATATGAGGTGACAGCCTTATACACAGAGTATCCGGAGCTCCTAGCAAAGCCTGTGAGGGACGCAATGTTATATCAGGGCGAGAACCCCTTCATAGGATCTAACATAGTCTACGTTAATGACGAGTCTAAGAGGCAGGAGGCTATATACAGTCAGGGTCCTGCGGTGATAGTGAGCACAAGCGGTATGATGACGGGAGGCCCTATCATAGAGTACTTCAAGAACCTAGCTGAGGATGAGAGGAATATACTGGGGTTTGTCAGCTACCAAGCCCCAGGGACTCTAGCTAGGAGGCTTGCTGATGGAGAGAGGGAGGTTGAGGTTAGGGATGATTCGAGCGTGAGGAAGGTTAAGGTTAGGATGGACGTTGTGTCAATAGAAGGTTTCACAGGCCACTCTACTAGAAGTGAGCTAATACAGTTCCTGAGATATCTTAGACCTAAACCTAAAACAATTATACTCAACCATGGGGAGCCCTCAGCGCTTCTCAGCCTAGCTCAGAGCGTTAAGGAGTCGTGGGATAAACTAGGGTTTGAAGCCCCCCCAGAGCTCCTGATACCAGAGAACCTTGAATCGGTCAAGCTTTACCCTAGAAGCTCTAAGGTTAGAGTAATGCTATCTTATTAACGCAACCGCATTCCACAGCCTATCACCAACATGGTGTAGGTTTCTAAAAGCCTTCCCCCTACCACCTCCAGCAACACTCTCAGATAAGCTCCTAGAATCGACGAGAGCCTCCCCTACAGCAACGGGAGATTTGGACTCCTCATCAACTATAACCACGATAGATCCAATACCAAAATCCCCGGAGATCCTCCTAACACCTGGAACCATGAGATCAGCCCCCCTGACCATAGCCCTAGCAGCACCTCTATCAACATAAACCTGAGGAAGCCAACCGTAACCTATGTCGAGAAGCAAACTCAAAGCCGGGATCAGCGTACTCCCAACCCTGAAGAAAGCCGCCTTACCGTCGAACATGTAGAGTGTGAAACCCTCGAACTCCGCAACCTCAACCAACTTAGCATCACGCAGCGGAAACGAAGGGTAACGTTTCACGAGCTCCTCCAAAAGCTCCCTAACAAACCGCTTCTGCAAAGGATGCCTTCTAACAGGCTTGATCGCGCCATCCATAACCCTGCTACCGAGCAGGAACTCCACTACTCTACCCTTAAAAACTATAACCCAAACTAGAGCGATTAAGTTAAGTTCGGGGACTTTAACCGAAGACGGGGTGTTCAATTGTAATCCTCTTCCGCACCTCCACTGAAGCTGAGAGCTCTCTAAATCCTTTGTGGCTCCGACTATTGGGAGGAATGTATAAGAGTTTTGGTTTAAAGAATGTGTTGTGGTGCTTGAGATGAGCCAGTTGAGCCCCTCTACGTTTAGGGAGCTTAAGAACTATGTTGGTAGTAGTGTGCTTATAAAGCTTAAGGGTGGGAAGGGTATTAAGGGTGTGTTGAAGAGCTACGATCAACATCTTAACCTTATAGTTGAGAATGCCGAGGAGGTTGATAGTGAGTCTTCGAGGATGCTGGGTTTAGTCTTGATTAGAGGGGATAACGTTATACTGATAAGCCCGGCGCCTAAGTAACTCTTTGATGGTGTGGGGTTTTGGTTAAGGGGACTACGTCTTTTGGGAAGCATGGTAGGAGTAAGAGCCACATTGTTTGTAGGAGGTGTGGTAGGAGATCATATAATGTAGCTAAAGGCTATTGCGCAGCTTGTGGTTTCGGGAGGAGTAGGAGGCTCCGTAGCTATAGTTGGCAGAATAAGAAGGTTAACAGGGTTAGGGTTGTATGAGCTTGGAGGCCCGTTTAGGATCCTTTGATTCTAACAGGCTTAAGCTTAAAAGCTACATGGAAGCTAGGGGTTTAGAGGTACTGGTACTCCTAGGTAAGGGTAACATTGTCTACGCTACAGGCTTGAGAGAGCCTAGTGGAGCTCTAATCCTTTCAAGGGAATGTGGAGATGTAATGCTAGTGCCTCTCCTAGACTATCACAGGGCCTCTGCTAGCTCTCCGCGCGACGTGGAGGTTAAGGCTTTCTACAGAGCTGGAGAGGAGGCTATTAAAGGCGATGTACCCAGTAGGGATTTAATAGTAGGGGGGTTGCAGGATGCTGTAGTTAAGATTGTTGAAGAGTGTAGAAGGAGTTCCCGCACTGTAGGTGTTGATTTAAACTGGGCTCCTAGCAGTATAATTAGAGCCCTTGAGGTTAAGATTCAGCTAGTGGATTCTAGTGGTGATGTAGCTAAGATTAGGAGTGTTAAGAGCGACTGGGAGGTTGAAGCTATAGAAGCATCGCTTAGGATAGCTGAGGATACTATGAGGAGGGTTCTTGGAGAGGCTAGAGAGGGGGTTACAGAGCTTGAGCTCTCAGGGCACGCCAGCCTTAACATGAGAAGGCTTGGTGCGTGGGGAGAGGCTTTCCCAACTATAACAGCATTCTACGAGAACACAGCATACCCCCATCATACACCTACCCAGATGAAGCTAACACTACCAGGACCCCTACTAGTAGATCTGGGGGCGGTACTAGCAGGCTATCACAGCGACCTAACAAGGACAATGTGGTGGGGGGCGGGAGGGGCTGAGTTCAGGAAGAAGATAGAGATGGTCGTAGAGGCGCAGGAGTCAGCTATAGATACCATAGCACCCGGTGTTGAAGCATGGGAGCCTGATAGATCAGCTAGGCTCGTTCTAGAGAAAGGAGGAATGTCTTCGTATTTCACCCATGGTTTAGGCCACGGTGTTGGTGTTGAGATACACGAGGAACCCTACCTAAGACCTGCCTCGAAGACTGTACTGGAGAAGGGTATGGTTGTAACAGTGGAACCGGGGATATACATACCGGGGCTTCACGGGGTAAGAGTAGAGGATTTAGTATTAGTAACAGCTAGAGGTAGAAGGGTTCTAACGAGAATATCGAAGATCCTAGGTTAACTTGCAATAACCGGTGGGTTTAAAGCCTCAGAGACAAGCTACTGCGGGGTCTTTAAAATCCACATCCCCTTATCTTCATCGTACACAGCCATCCCAGCCTTCGCCATCTTCCTTAAGAGTCTCCCCGCTGCCTCCCCTAATGCGACCTCCAGCAAGCCTACAGCTTCTTCTAGATCACCTACACTTATCTTACCTACTTCATCCTCAAACCTCGCCCAGAAGTCCGGGTCTAGAGCTACCCTCTCCCCGCCAATGCTAACCACCACAGCCCCCTCCTTCTTCAATTTTTCAAAGAACCTCTCAGGGGATTTCATCCACTGCACATCCTCCTGGAACACAGCCCCTTGCTCCTTCAACCTCTCGATAGCTGTTGGCGGAGCTCTCTTAACCTCCTTAAGCCTCTCCCTCGAAACCTCTCTGGGCTTCTCAACCTCGCTCCTCTCCACCAACTCTACTAAGTCTGCTAGCCTCCTAGCTATCTCATCTATCTTACCAGTATAGGGGTTTAACAGGTCTACCACAATCCTTTCAAGTCTCCTAGCCAGAGCCTCAGCCTGCTCCCCCTCGCCAGCACCCCTACCAACCCTCCCCTCTATCACATCCCTAGCAAGCCCCCTAAGATAGTCTGACACCAAACTATAACCCTCCCTCCTAGCAATAGCCTTTAGAGCCTCATACTCACCTCTAGAAAGTTCAATCTTCACTAAAACCTTATCCTCACGCCCCCCACTAGGCTCCCCCAAAAGATCCACCCCCTAGTGGCTAGTATTGTTTAAACATAATATTCTATTATCCTCTCTAAGACCTAGCGTAGAGCCTGACCTAGGTGGTCTACTTGAAGGTTTGAAGGTTTAAGTGTAATGTAAAGGCTATATGTTAGCGTAAGCTATGATCCTCCTATCTCTTGCAAGCCTGAGGTCGTGGAGTGCTCTAGCCGCTAGTCTTAGTGCTTCCCTAGCTGTCTTCGATACCCCTATGCCTGCCTTCAGGTCACCCTCTTCTACGAGCCTCTCAGCTAAGCTTATGTAGTTTAGAGGTGGTAGTATTACTAGTATGTTGTCCCCTCCTAGGTACTGCGCTATACCTCCCCCACTCTCAGCTATCATTGCGAGTCTTCCTAGGAGGCTTAAGATCCTGTGGTATGATCTTGTAACACCTTCATAGGCTGTCGCTCCAGTTATGTTATTTAAATCTAGGTGAGCTATCGCTACCACCTCTTCTCCAGGGCAACTTGTATAAGTTAGGCCTCCAATCTCGGTTTTAGCTAGTAATTTGAACGCCCTAGCCTCAGCGTCTACAGGGTTTAGGTCGCAGGAGCTCGCCATCCTAACTCCTACTTTGGAGTAGCTCCTAGCAACATCTAGCATCTCAACAAGCGCTTCGTATCCCACGTTTGACGAGAGTATTAGCATGTAGTCGTACCTAGTAGGCATGGAGAAAGCTCCATGCTTTGTAGCCACATCCTGTAACGCTAGGTACAACTCCGCCTGAACCCTCTGTATAAGCCACTCCCTATCACTCCCGAGACCCTCAGTCCACTCCCTATAACCAATTTGCTCCAACACTGTTATACGAGTGTTGAAAGCCCTAGACTCCAAGATCTAAGCCCCTCACTCAACAAGTATAGTCTTCCCCTCATACCTAGCAGACTCTACAACCTTCCTCCTCCTAGCTAGCTTAACAGCGGATTCAACAGCCCTTCTAGCATACTCCTCAGCCCTCTCAAGAGCTTGAACCCTAGAAGCCCCAGGTCCTATAACGCCTAGTGTAACAGGCTTACCGTACTGAACCCCTAAATCTAAGAGCTTTCTAGCAGCCTGATGGGCTACAACCTCATCATGTTTAGTCTCACCCTGAATAACAGCTCCCAGAACTACAACAGCATCGACATAGTCAAGCCTAATAACCTCCATAACACCATAGGGTGCATCATATGTACCTGGAACCTTGTAGACAATAGTAACCTCGGCATCGAGGAACTTAGCATGGTCTAAAGCCTTCTCAAGCATAATCCTGGTAACATCGAAGTTGAACTCTGAAACCACAATAGCCAACCTAACCCTACCGGGCATACAAACTCCCAAAGGGATACTTAAAGGGGAGCACACCTTAAAAACCATAGCACTATACAGTCACTATACAGTCCACAACTCGAAGCCTCGCCTTCTCAAGGCGGGAAGCCGTCAGCTTACAAGTGCGGGAGAACTCCGCCTAAACCCCCCAGCCTCCTCCTCCTGGAGTCTCTACTATAACCTCATCTCCGGGCTCCAGGTCTGTTGCAAACTTGCTGGGCATTAAATCCTCCAACCCATTGCTCCTCCTTACGATTACCCTAGCTGGTTTCCCGGGTTCACCGCCCCATAGGCCGTATGGTTTGTGTTTAAACCTCTCAGCTAGGATTGATAGTCTTGCTGGTTTTAGTGCCTTGAAGGCTCTTATTATCCCATCACCCCCTCTATACCTCCCCTTGCCTCCACTACCCTCCCTTATCCTATAAGCTGTGTATAGTATAGGGTACGATCTCTCGGCTACCTCTATTGGCGTGTTTAGAGTGTTTGTCATGTTCACGTGGACTCCGCTAACCCCATCTTTGCCAGGTCTCCCTCCAGTCCCCCCACCAATGGTTTCATAGTACGCCCAGTACCCTCTCTCCTCATCGTAGCCGCCTAGCATTACATTCATCATCGTACCAGACCCGGCTGCTGGGATCCTGTCTGGTACGGCTTCAGCTAGAGCTCTTAAAACTACATCTGCTATCCTCTGGCTTGTCTCCACGTTACCACCAGCTACAGGAGCGGGTTTCCTAGGATTGACTATAGAGCCTTCAGGTGCTACAACGTCTACGAGGCTGTAGAAGCCCTCGTTAACCGGTATATCTTCTTTAACAGCAACTCTTACAGCGTAGGTTGTCGCAGAGAATGTTACACCATACACAGCATTCAAGGGAGCCTGAACCTGCTCCGATGACCCTGTGAAGTCCACCCTAACACTATCACCTTTAATCTCAAGGGTGCATTTCAACACGAGATCCCTATCTGGGAGCTCAAGGTAGTCGATGGACTCGTACACGCCACGCCTCCAGGAGGTCATGCCATTTAATGTAAGCCTACGAGCATAGTCTACAGCTCTCCTCCAACCCTCCACTATAGCTTCTAAACCATACTTGCTAATAAGCTCTGAGACCCTCCTAGAGCCGACCCTGTTAGCTGCAATCTGTGCATTCAAATCGCCTACGGCAACCCTGGGGGTTTTACTGTTCTCCACTATAAGCCTTAACAAATCCCTATCCACGGACCCCCTCCTCACCATCTTAACTGGAGGTACTATCAATCCCTCCTCGTATATGGTCCTAGCGTTGGGGTTCATACTACCCGGTATAGGGCCCCCTACATCTACGTGGTGAGCTTTATTAACAACATATGCCACCAGCCTCCCACCTACGTAGACGGGGGCTAGCACCATTACATCGTTTAGATGCGTTCCAGATATGTATGGGTCGTTTAACACCACCATATCACCGTCCTCCAGCTCAACACCCTCCCTCTCAAGCCACCTCAGCGTATTAAGTACACCTACCCTGAACGACCCTAGATGTACTGGTATGTGCTCAGCCTGAGCTACAATCCTACCCTCGCTATCGAGCACAGCACAGCTATGGTCCATCCTCTCCCTGATGTTAGGGGAGAAAGCCGACCTCTTCAGGGCAACGCCCATCTCCTCAGCTATGAATATTGTGGCCTTGTGTATGAGCTCCCAGGATACCATTTAAACCACCCCGATCCTAAGCTCCCCGTGACCCCCTACAACTGCAACCCAGCCTGGTGGTATGACCGTTGTTGAATCATACTCCTCAACTATAGCAGGCCCCTCAATCTTGTAGCCTACCGGTAGGTCGTCCCTCCAGTAGACCGGGGTGTTAACCCAGCCGTCCTTGAAGTAAACCTTCCTAACCACCTTCACCCTAGGCTCTCCTAGAGCTCTAGGCTTCGGGAGGCTCGGCTTAACCCTCCTTATCACTGCGAAAACCCTAGCTAAGACAACCTCCACACTCCTATCCTCAAGAGTGAAACCATATGTTGCTAGGTGCTTCTCCTCAAAAGCCCTCCTAACATCATCGAGCCTAGCCGGCCTACCTACTGGCACCGTTAGCTCCCACCCTTGACCCTCATACCTTACATCAGCATATCTAACAAAGTAATCAACCCTCCCAAGCCTTCCTAGGAGCTCCCCTTCAAGCTTCAAGTAGGCCTCCTCCAAGTCTACCGGGTAAGCTACCCTAGCTTCAAACCTCCAATCAGCTAGGAGTAGCCCTAGTGCACTGAATAAACCCGGGTGCGGTGGCACCACAACACTTCTAACCCCTAGCTCCTCTGCAATCTCAACCGCATGCTGAGGCCCAGCTCCACCGAAGGCTACTAGGGTGAAGTCAGCTGGGTCCAAGCCCCTCTCGACTGTCACAAGCCTTATAGCCCTGGCCATCTCAAGGTTAGCTATGCTAATAGCCTCCCATGCTACAACCTCTGGATCCCCTAGGGCTTGGAGTGCCTTGATGGAAGCACTCCTATCAAGCTTCATAGCACCGCCCAGCATGTAATCCCCTATCCTTCCGAGGGCTAGGTTTGCATCTGTTATCGTAGGCCTAACGCCACCCCTCCCGTAGCACACGGGGCCCGGGTCTGCACCAGCACTTATAGGGCCTACCCTGAGGGCTCCAACCTCATCCCTCCATATAATGCTACCCCCTCCGGCTGAGACCTCAGCTAGGTCTACGAAGGGGAATCTGATGGGGTAGCCTGAGCCCTTAACAATCCTACCGTGGTGAGCCTCACCTCCAACCTCGTACTCGCTCGTAACCTCAACCTCGAAATCAACAACGGTACCAGCTTTAGCAGTGGTACCACCCATATCAAAGCTTATAGCCCTAGGGATGCCTAGCATCCTTGAAAGCTCAGCTGTAGCGATAACCCCCGCTGCGGGCCCGCTCTCAACGATCTGAACAGGTCTAACCATGGCCTCCTCAACAGTTACAAGACCACCGGAGCTAGACATTATGCTAAGCCCCATAACCCCAAGCTCCCTCAAGCCCTTGATAAGCCTCTCAAGGTAACCGGACACTATGGGCATCAAGGTTGCGTTAACAACCGTGGTCGAGGTCCTCTCATACTCCCTAGGCTCTGGGGCCACCTTATAGGATGGAGACACGTAGCCAACGTACCTGGATAGAACACCCTCAGCTAGAACCTCGTGAACAGGGTTAGCGTAGGAGTGTAGGAATACTATAGCAGCACTCTCAACACCAAGAGCTCCGAGCCTAGAACCGAGAGACTCCAACTCCCTAACATCAAGGGGCCTCAGGATAGAACCTCTAAAATCAACCCTCTCGTCAACCTCAAACCTAAAATCCCTAGGGACTAGAGGCCTGGGCTTCTCAAAGAAGGGGTCGTAGAGCCTAGGCCTATTCTGCCTACCGATCTCAACAACATCCCTAAACCCCCTAGTAGTAACAAGAGCAACCCTCGGGAGCTCCAAACCAACCTGACCCCTCAAAGCATTAGTAGCAATAGTGGTAGCGTGAACAACAAAACTAGCACCACCGAGGACACGCAAACCCTCCAAAACAGCAACCTCAGGGCTACGAGGGGTGGAGAGAACCTTATAGAAGCCGAGAGAACCATCCCCCCTAACGTATACGAAGTCAGTGAAGGTCCCACCAATATCAACAGCTACAATCAACATAAGCCACCGCAGTTACTTATCGCTAGATCCTAAAGCCTAAATACCCCTTAGACGTTACACTAGACGCAGTTGAGGTGGTCCATGTGAGCCCCCTCAAGAAACCCTTTTAAAATACCATACTAAGAGCTAAGCAAAGGCTATAAAAACTCTTTTTAACAAGAGCTTAATGGTGGTTATCTAGTGCTCGTTAAAGCTAGCATTGAGGCTATAGGGTATAGGGGTTCTAGGAAGGGTCTTGCCATTGTTGATACAGGATCGTCTCTCACACTATTAGATGAAATTGTTGCTAGGGATATTGGTGTTAGGATGACGGGGAGAGAGCTTAGCTTAACTGTTGCTGATGGACATGAGGTTAAGGGTTTGCTTGCTATCGTTGACAAGCTTAGAGTTGAAGATGAGGAGCTCCCAGGAGCCCATGTTGCTGTAATAAGTTTCCCTGAGAGGCTCAGGGATAGGCTTAGCATGTTGAACGTCGACAATTGGGTGATAGTGGGTCTTGCAACACTTGAGATCCTAGGTTTAACACCTAACGTTAAGACAGGGAAGCTTGAGAAAGTTGGAGTTCTAGCGTTGTGACCTTGACTGCTCATAGTTCGACCTCCTTAAGGGGCTTTCCTAGATAGCATTAGTCCTATGCTAAAAGCTTTATCGCTACTATACCCTTAGGGCTCTTAGGTCCACGAGTCTGGTGTAATGAGGGGTTCTAGGGTTTACATGGTTACGATGTTTTCAGCTTCCCTGCTTAGACTAGGGGGTCTTACAAATTTGCTTATTTACGGTTTGAGGGTTACCTTTTGTGTTTTGGAGGGGTTTCCTACTGGTTGTTTGCGATATTTGTGGTTTGAGGGGTGCTAGGGTTTTCCAGGCTTATAGTGGTTTGAGGTTGTGTGGTGAGTGTTTTGTTGAGAGTGTTAGGTCTCGTGTTTGGGGTGAGGTTGAGAGGTGGGGTTTGATTGAGCCTGGTGACTCTGTACTCCTAGCTGTTAGTGGTGGTAAGGATAGCTATGTTATGCTCGAATCCCTCGCCTTAAGGTATAAGGCTTCTAGGCTTATAGGCCTCTCCATCATCGAGGGCATCCCCGGCTATAATAGGGAGGATGATGTTAGAGCTTTGGTTGACTTCGCTAAGGGCTATGGGGTTGACGTTGTCGTCGTTAGTGTTAGGGATTACGTTGGTTTAAGTGTGTACGAGATGGTTCGCGAGGCTAGATCTAGGGGTTTAGTTGAGTCTGCTTGCACTTTCTGTGGTCTCAGCAGGAGGCATATCATGGACTACTATGCTAGGATGCTTGGAGCCTCGAAGGTTGCTACTGCTCATAACCTCGATGATGAAGTTCAAACTCTTATCATAAACATGCTTAGAGGCGATGTTATCGGCGTGGTTAAGGTGCACCCCCTAAGCCCCCACCCTGAAGGTGGCGTTAGGAGGGTTAAACCCCTTAGGAAGGTGTATGAGTGGGAGACGGCCACCTACGCTATGCTTAGGGGCTTCAGGTTTCAGGAGACGGAGTGCATGTTCATCGAGGAGAATCCAACCTTAAGAGCTAAGGTTAGAATCGCACTCTATGACCTGGAGAGAGAGCATCCCGGATCCCTGTTAAGACTGCTAGAATACTTTGATAAAACCCTCCAGGACGCCATTAAAAAGGTTGAGCCTACGGGGTCAACGTCCACCTGCTCTAGGTGTGGAGCTCTAACAACACAGGGTAGGGGTTTGTGTAAGCTGTGCGAGCTCCTAGAGAGAGCTGGTTTGACGGAGCCTAGGTATACTAGGTTAAGGTTAAGTGTTAAACGTTAAGGTTATTAGCTTTAAAGGAACACTAGAGGCTAGGTATGCTTGACTGGGAGGTGTTTGGTTTTGCCCCTGAGACCTGCTAGGTGTTATACGCATTTCAGTGGGCCGCCCTACACTAGGAAGGAGTATATACCGGGAGTCCCACCGCCTAAGATAACGAAGTTCGAGATGGGTAATAGGGCTCTACTGGAGGAGGCTGAGGTTAAAGGAGAGCTGGTAGCTCTAGAGGCTGGAAACGTTAGACATAATGCTTTAGAGGCGGCTAGAGTCATGGTTAACAAAAGCCTAGCATCTAAGCTTGGCGAAGCCAACTTCTACTTCAGAGTAAGAGTATACCCCCACCATGTGCTTAGAGAGAATAAGATGATGGCATTCGCTGGAGCCGATAGGCTACAAGATGGTATGAGGCTAGCCTTCGGTAAACCTGTAGGATCAGCAGCCAGAGTATACCCAGGCACCGTGATCCTAGAGGTTTGGGCTAGGAGTGGTGCTGAGGATATTGTGAAAGAAGCCCTAAATAAGGGTGCTAGCAAGCTACCAATACCATGTAAGGTGGAGATTAGGAGGTTGAAATGACCTCCTCGCCCCTCTTTCGAAGGGCGAGTCTTCCCACATCCCTAGGAGCGTGGGTTTAACCCCACACTCCCCCGGGCAGTACGTCGAATCTCCGCCTTGGAAGCACACTCCACATCTCTCCATCCGGCCCCCATCCCTTAGGGCATCACATTTCAAGGCCGGGAGGCCGCGGCCCCGGTGTAAAAACACGATAGCTGGTCCTAGGTTTTCCTACTCTTAAGAAACTTAGCTAGGGTTACCGCTACCACTATCAACATATAATAAGGTATGAGGAGTAGGAGCATACCCACCCCTGAGGGGTCGGGGCTTATAAGAGCTGCTATAACAGCTGATGCTATGAGTAGGGCTCTCATAACATTACCTGTTAGCGACGGTATCTCGACGACCCCTGCATAGACTAGGATGAAGATTATTAGTGGTACTTCGAATGCAACCCCTGTAGCTAGGGTTATTAGTATGGCTGAGGACATTATATCCTCTAGGGAGGCATAAGATACAAGCCTATCTGCAGCCACCGTAGCTGATAGTATGAACATCACCTTGTAGGTGAAGGGGAGCACTATTAACAATGCGATGGAGACCCCTAGTAGGAATAAGGCTATTGCTACAACGCCTCCCAGCTTAATCCACCTCTTCTCATGAGGGTATAAGGCTGGCTCTATGAAGGCGTAGATCTGGTAAGCTATGTAAGGGCTGGAGGTTAAGAAGCCTATGAGGATCGCTGAGTACATAAGTATCCTAAGCCCAGCGAAGGGGCTTTCAGCTGTAAGCTTCACCTCTATTATATGACCTCCAACCTCTATGGTCTCGGGGACAACATAGTCTAGGACCATCCTAGGGACTACGTAGAGTAGCGGTGTGTACGATGAAAGGCTTATAGGTATGAATGGTACTATGAGGGTTGCTATGGCGAACGCTATGAGAGCCCTCCTAAGCCTTATAATTAACTCCTCTAGGTGCTCCCATATAGTAGCCTCTTTACCCAACTAGACACCTACCCCGATATCCACCTTACACTTTATAGACTAAAGCTTTTTAAAACAAGTAGACTAAAGCTTTAACCCAGGGCGCTTCATACTTGAGGTTGCTGGAGCCCGGGGAGGCTATTGAAGCGGTATACGCGGTTTTCGGGAGGAGTGTTGCTGAGAGGGTTCTCCGAGAGTCTTCCATGGTAGAGCTGGGGGATCTTCATGGGAGGCTTATAGCTGAGCCTGTTAAAGCTCGCATCCCACTACCACCTACTGTTAGGTCTACTCTTGATGGTTTCGCTGTATCCGCTTCTAGCCTGGCTGGAGCCTCTAATAGTAACCCGGTTGCGTTAAGGATCTCCGGCTACTCGAGGATTGGGGATTCGAGGGTGCTAGATCTTGGGTACGGTGAGTGTATACAGGTAGATACAGGGGCTATCATACCTAGGGGGGCTGATGCCGTTATTCCATTAGAGGATGTAGTTGTAGATGGGGGTTACGCTCTATTCACCTACACCCCGCAGCCCGGTAGCGGGCTCGCCCTCCCTGCCAGTGATGTAGCTCCAGGAGATCTAATAGCCCCTAGAGGTGCTAGGGGTTACCCGGATCTCGTGGCCGCCCTAGCATCTCAGGGTTTTAGGTTTGTTAAAGCTTCTAGACGTGTTAGGGTGGCTGTTTTTAGTAGCGGGGACGAGCTATTAGAGCCTGGATCACAGTATAGGGTTGGAGGTGTATATGAGTCTAACAGGTACTATCTCAAGAACGTCCTAGGGGTTCTAGGTTACGATGTAGTTGATCTAGGCATTGTACCCGACGACTTTAACCTCGTTAGGGAAACATTGTACAAGGCATCAGAGCTAGCGGATATAGTTATTACAAGTGGCGGTACCAGTGTTGGGTTGAAGGATTACATCTACAGGATACTGGACTCCGAGGGTAACGTGGTAGTGAGGGGTTTGAGGGTTAAGCCCGGCAAGCCCACCATCGTAGGGCTTCTGAAGGGGACCCCCGTGGTGGGAATCCCGGGTAATCCTAGGGCTACAGTTAACATAACCTGGAACTTTCTAATACCACTACTCGATAGACTGGGCCTCCCAGCCTTGCTAAAAGACCCTATAGTAGGAGAGGCTGTGCTAGCGACTCCCGTCACCCTTGATAGGAGGAGGAGGCTTAGCCTACCCCTCGCCACCGTTAGGTCTAAGAAGGGTTTAATAGCCTTCCCCGTAGCCGTGGAGAGTTACATGATATCAAGTCTCCCCAAGGCAGACTCGAAGGCTGAGCTTGAGGGAGGATTGGAGGTGGATGCAGGTAGTTTTATTAGAGTACTAAGCTACAGGTTTCCTGAGCAAACGCTTATAGCATTAACGGATACTAGGCTCCTAGACCTAGGGGTTTTCGAGTCGAGGGTTGTAACATCAATAGTGGAGGATGCAGTCCCTGTAATAGAGATGCTTGAAGGCTCTAAGGTGAAAATCCTACTCTCATCTATACAGCTAGGTGGAGGAGTGAGGTTGCCTGGGAAGGTGTTGTGGAGCTCTAAGAGAAAGATTGTTAAGATAGGCACGACTAGTTGTAGAAGGGTGGCGGTCTTCAAGCCCTACACTAAGCTCCATACTGGGGATCTGGTTGTGGATAGAGCTGAGACTGCCCTTACGCTTCTAAACCAAGGTTACACCCAGTGCTCTGTAATACCTGAGGATTACGCCAGAGATAGCCATACAGTTGTAGAGGAGTTGGGGTTGGAGGATGTGCTATTAGTTGACATGGCGTAAAACTATTTAACGTCAGGTTAAACGCTTAATCCTCGGTGCTCCGAGATTGGATGAGGTTGTGAGGGGGGATGTGCTAGTTAGGGATGTGATGAGCACCCCTCTAGTATACGTATACGCATTCCATAGCGTAAGGGAAGCCGCAGCTATAATGGTGGAGAAGAACGTTGGAAGCGTGGTAGTTGTAGATGAGGCTGGAAGGCTAATTGGTATAATGACGAGGACTGATATACTGAGACATGTGGTGGCAAAAGGCCTTAACCCGGATAATGTTAGGGTAAGCGATATAATGACGAGAAACCCTCTCTACGTGCTAGCAGACACCCCAGTAGAGGAGGCGGCAAGGCTAATGGGGTCTAGAGGTGTAGGCCACCTACCGGTGCTAGATCAGAAAACGTTTAAGCCAATTGGTATGATATCGAAAAGGGATATACTGAGGATAGCCCCCCACTATATAACGCTAGTGTACGCTCTAAGAGTAGAATCTGCAGGTAGCCAGGGTAGAGAGTAGCGGCCTCCCAGCTCTAAGGCGGCCTAGCAGGGTTCCACGTGAGCCGCGCCCCTCCTTTAAGTCATTAAGGCTTTAAAGCCCTAGATCCGGCTGTCGTCCTAGGGGTTGGCGTTGGGAGTTAAGCCTACTATTACAGAGTTGTTGTTGAAAGCTGTAGGGGCTTCAGAGCCTAGCGGGGATCCAGCTCATAAGAAGATCGGGGATCTCCCGTTCGAGAAGGTTGTTGAGATAGCTTTAGAGAAGAAGCAGGATCTCCTAGCTAGGAGCTTAAAGGCTGCGGTTAAGACTGTGCTTGGATCCGCTAGGAGCATAGGTATAACCGTTGACGGGAAGGATCCTAAGGTTGTCTCAATGGAGGTTGATAGAGGAGCTTACGACCATGTACTGGCTAGGTACGAGGATAAATGGATCTCAGCTTAACGTTTTAAGCCTCGGTATAATATGATCCCGGGGAGTCGGTTATGCCATTTAGTAGGGAGGCTATAATAGAGTCTATTAAGGGGAGCCTGGAGGTAGGTAAGCCTAGGAGGTTTAAGCAGAGCGTAGAGTTGATTGTGGTTTTAAGTGGTTTAGATCTTAAATCACAAGAGGCTAAGCTAAGAGAGGTCGTTATCCTCCCCAGAGGCGTAGGGAGGGCTCAGAGGGTCTGCTTCGTAGCAGAAGGTGATATGCTATTGGAGGCTAGGAAGCTTGGAGTTGAAGTCTACTCCAGAGACGATATACAGGCTCTTAGCAAGAAGGATGCTAAGAGAGTGGCTGAGAGATGCGACTGGGTTCTTGTGAGAGCAGATATAATGGGTGTTGCCGGGAAGGTGCTCGGCCCAGCCTTGGGGCCTAGAGGTAAAGCTCCAATCCCTGTGCCACCAAACGCTAATGTAAGGGAGCTTGTGGATAGATATAGTAGAGCTGTGTGGGTTAGGATTAGAAACCAACCCCAAATAGCTTGTATTATTGGAAAGGAGGATATGAACGTTGAGGATTTAGCTGAGAACGCCTTAACAGTACTGGATCTAGTAGAGTCTAAGCTAGGACCTCAGAGGATAGGAGCTATCTATATCAAGAGGACCATGTCACCCCCCGTTGAGTTGAAACCCTTGTAAGCGAGGTTCTCGGAGATGCCCTCCCATCACATTAAACGTTTTATGGTTGAAGACAGGCTAGTAGATTATCGTGAGCCGCGTCACACCCTGGGGAGCCTCCCAAGCCCACTATGGAGTTCTATGGTGAGCTGTGTAGGTTTCAGTAGAGGGTTCGATGGGGGGTTGTAGCCGTGCTTGTGGGTAGGAGGAGTGTTAAGATACAGCCTTGGAAGGTTGAGGTTGTTAGAGAGCTTAGGGATTTATTCCAGAAGTACCCTGTGGTTGGGATAGCTGATGTAACTGGAATCCCCGCAGCCCAGCTACAGGTTATAAGGAGGAGGCTTAGGGATAGGGTTTTATTTAAGGTTGCTAAGAAAACCCTCATACTGAAGGCTCTTGAGCAGTCTGGTTTGAATTCTGAAAGCGTAGAGCCCTACCTTAGGGGTACTGTTATGCTTATGTTCACTGATATCAACCCCTTCAAGCTGTATAAGCTACTGGAGTCGGAGAAGGTGGCTATAGAAGCTAAACCCGGCCAAGTTGCCGTTAAGGAGATAGTGGTTCCTGAGGGGCCTACAGATATAACGCCAGGCCCTATGCTAGGTGTTCTAGGGAAGCTTAAGATACCCTACGAGGTTAGAGGTGGGAAGGTCTACGTTAGGAAGAGCACTGTTGTAGCCAAACCAGGCGATGTTATAAGCTCTGAGCTTGCAAGCATACTGTTAAAGCTAAACATTAAACCATTCGAGATAGGTGTTGAACCCCTAGCAGTCTACGATAGAGGAGTCGTGATACCCAGGGAGGCGTTGAAGCTAGACCTAGAGTCTTTCAAGAAAGAGCTTGTAGAGTCTGAAAGCGAAGCCCTAAGACTAGCAGTAGGCATAGCCTACATAGAGATACCTGAGGTTGCAAGCCTAGCACTACTAGAGGCTGTGAGAGCCGCTGCAACCCTAGCTGAGACCGTGGCAATACCAACACCAGACCTGGTAGAGCTAGTGCTAAGGAGAGCTCTAGTAGAGGAGGCTTTAATAGTGGCAGCACTAGGAGAGAGAGCTAAAGACCTAGGCTTAGAACCTGTTCAAACAGTAAAGCAGGTAACGCCTAGAGAGGAGAGGAGGGAAGCTAAGGTAGAGGAGGAGAGGAGAGAGGAGGAGGAGAAGAAGGAAGAAGAGGTTGATATATCAGCAGGGCTGGAAAGCCTATTCGGGTTTTAAAACTAAAACCACTACTTTTTAAGGGTTAGACTGGATTGAATATGCTGGAGGTGTAATGTATGCCCCAGGAGGGTAAGGCGTACATACATGCAGCCCTAGCACTATACTTCGCGGGGAAGCCTATAACAGAGGAGAGCCTGAGGAGTGTGATAGAAGCGATAGGCCTCAACGTAGACGATGTAAGGATTAAGATGCTAGTAGCAAGCCTATCGGAGATAAACATAGAGGAGGTCCTCAAACAAGCTGTAGCAGCACCAGTAGCGGCCCCGGTAGCAGCGCAGGCAGCAGCTCCAGCCGCAGCACCGGCAGCAGCTGAGGAGAAGAAGGAGGAGAAGAAGGAAGAGGAGGAGAAGAAGGAGGAAGTGGATATAGCCTCCGGGCTTGAGAGCCTATTCGGGTTCTAGCGTGGCTTTAGAGAAGGTAACGTTGAACACAGCCCCCGGGAAAACCTCAAGCTTTTAAGCCTCAGGCTAGGTCTCCTCAACCTCCTAGGGTTGAAGGGTGGAGTATAGGGCTACCGTGATAGAGCCTCCGAGAGTTCTCGTTAGGAAGCCTAGGCTTGTAAAGTACGGTAAGGTCAACCTCGGGTTAAGGGCTGGGAGGGGGTTTAGCCTTGGCGAGCTTGAAGCTGTAGGTTTAGATGTGAGCACCGCTAGGAAGCTAGGCTTGTACGTTGATGTTAGGAGGCGTAGTGTTAGACAGGAGAACGTGGAGCTCCTGAAAAACCTCCTAAGGGGGATAGGCCTGGAGGCTTAGAGGGGTTTGATGGGGCGCCTCCTAATCCTAACAGCTCTCACCCTCGCCTTACTACTGGTAGCGCAGTCAACCCTACAGCATGCAACCTGGCTTACGCTAACCCTAAGCTCTAGCCATGGGGATTGCGGCTCCTGGGATGCGCTGGCCGTCGTCGTCAGGGTTGTTGATGGTGATACCTTCAGGGCTAGGATTACATGTGTTAGCGGGGCTTTCAGCGGTAGGATTAGCGTAGGCACCGAGTACAGGGTTAGGCTAGCCGATGTAAACGCGCCGGAGCTGGGAACAGTTGAAGGTGAGAGGGCTAGGAGAGCTCTCGAAAGCCTAATCCAGGGTAGGACTGTCTTGCTAGACGTAGACGGTGTAGGTGTATTCGATAGATATGGTAGGATCATAGCGGTAGCGTACATAGAATACAATGGAACACACCTACTGAACATCAACAAGTGGCTTGTAGAGGAGGGGCATGCAAGGATGTGGGATCACCCTAACGAGTTCAACCCGGGAACCTGGAAGCTATACAAACCAAGGGAGAAGAGAGTAGCGGATACAGAGGCTGAGGGTAGCGAGGACGCCCGGATGCACATGGCCTTAGTGCTGGTAGCAACAATAGTGATAGCACTCCTAGCGTTCACACTACTGAGAAGATCCAAAAGTTAAACCCAAATTCCCAAGGCCAGCCGGCATCGAGGTTACCTGGAGTCCTTCGAACACCTACCACGTCCAGTGGGAGGGTTAGAACACTAAGCTCTACTCTAGAGAGTATATAAGGCTTCAATTACTAGGGGTATAATGGTGGATGGGAAGCCTGAGGAGGATAGCTGGATGGTGACCTGGGAAGACTTACTAGTTTCATTCGTATCCCAGGCTCCATGGGCTCTTGTCATACTCATCGTAGTTATAGTTATGAATGTGAGGTTAAGAGATGAGCTAAATGGGAGGATTAATGAACTGGAGAGGGAGCTAGATGGGAGGATTAGTAGACTGGAGAGGAGGATTGATTCTCTTGAGAGGCTTCAACTAGGGATTGCGGCCATCCTGGTATCTAAGGGTCTCCTGACTAGGGAGGAGTTCGAGTTCCTGAGATCTATATCTGAGATGCCAGGGTCTAAGAGCAGGTACTACACGAAGGCTGACGAGGAGGAGCTTAGGAGGCTTTGGAGTAAGGATATAGATGAGTATACTGAGGAGGATGTGGAGAAGATACTGGAGATAGCGTTGAAGATTAGAGCTGAGGGTGTGGAGACGGGTAGAAGGGATTTGATAGACGCTTACTACATGATAGGAGCGTTCGCAGAGCTCATGAAGGTATACCTGTTAGTCAAGAGGATGAAGGCTAGGAAGGCGCAGAAGGAAACCAGCACGCAATCCTCCAATCCTTAAAGGCTGTGAGCCTTATGATCCTACGGCTCTCGGCCTCCTCCCAGGGTGTATCTCTAAGCTATAGAGCCTTGAATATCCAACTCTAGAGCTTAATGGTAGCCATGTCTGCCTACAGTGTTTTAGTGGTGGAATAGTCTAGCTCTTAGCCCTTCTAGTCTTGATCTGCTGGTACACCATGTATGTTAGTGCTAGTGCTAGTGATGAGGTTGTAGATGCTAGTAGTATTGTTCTCACTGCTTGCTCGGGCTGGGCGTACTGGAATACGTTTAGAGCACCGTTAACCCTTGGGGCTTCGCAACCTTCGATAGGCCTCATCTTAGCCTGTATACTGTAGAAGCCTGGGTGTGGTGTCTTGAACGTGTATACCTCCCTGAGGGGGCTATCGATGGCTTCGACATCGAGCCTGTAGATTATGCTACCACTACCCTTAGAGTAGACTATTAAGCTTAGCTTATTGCATAGGGGGACGAACAAGCTCATATTAACGTAGCCCTCAAGAAGCCATAAGCTCATCTCACTATCCATGTCTACCGTGAGGGGCATCGAACCGCGGGCGACGAAGACACTATTATCCCTAGAGTAGACTGTAGCCCACGATACTAGGAAGAACAAGGATAAAGCTAGTAGGAGGTATGAAAGAGGCCTCAAAAGCTACCGCCTCACAACCCTAAGGTAGATTGCTGTGAGAGACACTGCTATGATGAGGGTCACTGCTACCAGCACTAGCTCAAGTGAGAGTATAGAACCCCTAGGAGGCTGTGCAGGCGTAGCTAGGGGAGGAGGCGTAGGCGTAACAATAGCCTGCACAGGGGTACCAGGAGGCTGTATCGTAGTAGGAGTTCGAACAACAGCGGGGGGAGCTGTGGTAGTAGGAGTAGTAGCATTAACCTTGGTTATAGCCTGTGTAACCCCAACACCAACAGTAGTAGCATTAGCAGGGCTAGTAGCACTCCCAACCACACCAGTAGGCTGAACAGGCTGAACAGTAGTAGTAGCCTCAGTATCAGTATCATAAACTGTTGTAACAACGGGAGGAGCCATGTACTTGAGAGATCTTAAAATCCACACTTGACAGGTGTAACCTCCTACATCATAGCTACCCCATACTGGGATTACATATCTCAGTGGATCTAGAATATGTAGGGAAAATAAGGAAGGCTGGAGGTACACGGCTACACCAGTCTTAACATCGTAGTCTAACCCTATAGGTATGGCTCCGCTTCCGCTGATAGACGCTTTTATGTCATCTGGAGATTTAGGGCCTATACGCCAGTATGTGAAGCCCAGTGATTCATAGAACCTCCTCGCCATGAGATATTCGGCAAAAAGCCATTCCCGATAGAACTGAATATCTGATATGTTAAACAGGATCGTGGCACTCAACGTACTCTCAGACCTTATATTGATCCCGACAACCTCCCTAAAATACCTCTCCGCAGCAGCCCACCACCAAGTATCAGTCACTCGTTCTAGGGTTGCGTTTACCCTATCTATAGGCGGTTTTACATCAAACACCTTGTATACAGCCATATCCGATAACACAACATTAGACCCCTCGTAAACCTCCCATGGTAGTAGGAAGAATGGCCAAACACCAGCATAGGAACCCTTATAAACCATGCTCCTATCCCTAGCGGAAACCTTAACAAACTCCTCAACAAAAGGAGATCTGTAGAGGATATAGGAGAGGTTCCTGGTATGAACAATACTAAAACCAAACCTCAAAACAACATCATAGTAAACACCATCAAAACCAACAACGTGGAAGGAGAAATTATAAAGGAACACATAACCTCTTTTATCGAGATTACGCCAATATAGATCCTCAAGGTAGGAAACTACAAGCAGGGGGTCTTTAACAGCATTCCTATTCCTCCAAAACCTTATAATCTCGTCACCCCACCTATCAATAATGCTTTTATAGACATCCGTGTCATAGTACTTGGCTAAGAATATTGCTGAAGGAGGGCCATTCATGAACCCCATTCTGATGGATGCATACCCATTAATAAATGTTTGTGGAGGGCACTCGTACTCAACGTATAAGCCGACTAAACCATAAGGGTCCCTCACATTACTGGAAACATTGCCGGGAACACCATTAAACATAACGAGTAGAGTTAGTAGGATGAGCGTGATAGCAAAAGCTCGAACCCCCACAGAGACCACCACACACCCATGGAAGAAAGAGTGTATGGAGAGAGGGTTAAAACGCTTATCTAACATGCTCCTGGAGGAGCAACAATCTTAGCCTCAGCCCTAGCGTATCCGACTTGTTTACCGTCTTTGTAAGCCCATCCTTCAGATACTGTTTTAGCCTCAATATATGCTACGTCAGAAGACGGTGGGTTAACATTAATGCTCCCTGATGCAGGGGAGTCTATGGAGCCCCCACCGGTACCCCAAACATTGAATATCCACCCGGTAAGACAGCCGTACTCATCCAGATCGGCATCACCACGAACATAAGCCCAAACACGCACATAGTTACCACTAGCTGAAGCATAATTCGATAAGGGTAGATAGCCTGAGGCGAGAGCTACGAGGGACCCCAGGGTTAACGCTAACACAGATACCGCTACAACCGATATACTCCTCTTTTTAGGGAAGCCCAAAACCACACATATAGTGAGCCCCTAGAGGGGTGGGTATAATGGGTGTGGTTTTGGGCTTCCCTAAAAAGAGGAGTATATACTTTTATTTGTGCCAGAGTACTTATAGTATTTCTGTTGCCTGTGTGTGCTTGTGATTGCTTGTATGTGTTTTTACTCTATCTTTTTGATCTCCACTATTTTCCCTAGCTCCATTTTTACTATCGTTTTCACCTGTTTTTCTAGTTTTTCTGGTATTATGTGTGTTGCTACTAGTACTGTGGTTCCTTTTTCTGCTCTTTCGCTTATCATGTCTACTATTGTTTCTCTTGATTTCATGTCTAGTGCTTGGAATGGCTCGTCTAGCATTATCACCTCTGGTTTTCCCGTGAATGCTAGTAGTAGTAGGCATTTTCTCCTCATCCCCGTGCTGTACGCCCCGTATGGTCTCTCCCAGTACGTGTCTACTCCTAGGGCTTCTGCTACCCCTAAGACCTCCTGCCATGGTGTTCTCGTTATCTTTGCTGTAGCTCTGGCTATGTCTATGCATGGTAGCCATACTGGTAGGCTAACCCTGTCTAGGAGTGCTCTAATCCTAGGGGCTAGCTTGGAGGAGTCCCTCCAGGGGTCTAGGCCTAGGATCCTAGCGTAGCCTGAGCTAGGTCTCTCAGCACCAGCTAGTATTGATAGTAGTGTGCTCTTACCACTACCATTAGGGCCTACGATTACGTGAACCCCAGGACCTTCAATTGATAGATCTACATCGTCGAGGGCGACATTAGGCCAGTAAACCTTCCTAATACGCTTAGCAACGATAACCTCCAAGCTAGAAGCCCTAGGGTTCAAACTACAAGGGAACCTTTATAAACCTGGTGGTTAAACCCGTGTGTGGAGCTGAGACCGCCTTGAGCCTTAGGATTGCAGGGGTGTACTTAGGAGACCCAGTGGTGCTCTTGCTATCAGCGATACTAGCAGGCCTCATAGTATTCCTGATAGCAGGTAAAACATTAATACACTATGCTTACGGAACCCTACCTAGAGGGGAGGAGTTCCGCCTCATAACGGGGTTTAGCGATCCTGATCTAGCATTCCTAGCGAGTACGAGGGTGGTAAATAGCATTATGGAGTCGTTCCTACTACTAGGAGCTGTGACAGCCATAGCTGGGTCGTACATGGTGGGGATGGGGAGGGATCAGGGTTACACGGCACTCTCAACACTAGTAGGGCTGGGTAGGAGAGCTTACATAAGAGCTTTAACACTATACCCGCTAACACTATACCAGGCGGCAACAGTACCGGGATCAATGGTGGCACTAGCGCTAATAGACCCAAACTTGATAAGATACTGGAAGCTGGTGGTAGCAACAACACTCATAGCACTAGCCGTAGTACAAGTACAGCTGACAATAGCCATACTAGCAACATACATCCTAGCAAACACGTACAGAGGTATAATAGCGACAATAGCCACACTACTACTCATAACAACAGCTGGAATCCACAACAACATAGCGAGAATAATACAAGAAAACCAGACAATGAACGAAATCCTAACAACAACACTAGCATTGACAATAGCGACAACATTAGCACTATCAATAGCGTACATCATAGTAGAAACAAGGATGACAGTAAGGTAGGCTTACACCCCTTCTAAGGAAGCTCAAAACTATATCACTTCACTTAGGAGCCCACTATAGAAACAGTGGAAGCCGTGTCGAGATTGCCACCTCTTCCTGTACAGCCTTCAATCACACGGTTATCGTGAAAGCGTGTGAGAGGGGTGTTAGAGAGTCTGAAAGCAGCATATTCTACTACTGGGTACGCAACTATATGCATGTAGATGCGTTAACTGTGCTAGAGCTCCTGTAGTATTCCAAGGCTGGTGTGGCGGGCCCGGGGGGATTTGAACCCCCGACCGCCGGCTTAGGAGGCCGGCGCTCTATCCTGGCTGAGCTACGGGCCCTCCCCCGGGAGCCCGTCTAGACTGTAGTAGAGGTGGGGCTTATATACATCCATTCACTCCTCGACAGCAACCCTCATTGCTGGGACTATAGTGTTCACCGAAGCGAGGGTGGTACCATGGGTTTTAACATAATTCTTGTAAGGCTAGCCCATCCAGGATTGCTAGGTGGAGAGCTTCTACCACGATGTTGGCCTGATGGGTAGAGGTATCGCCTTTAAAGGCTGGAGGTGTCAGCAGGGATGGGTTGGCGGTGTAGTGGCTGGGGGTTGTAGATCCCACGGCTTGAAAGCCCGTCGGGCCTTCTACGTACGCAAAGGCCCTATTGCCCTCTCAACAGTGTCTCCAGCTCCCTATCGCATGGAACTGTGCTAGGTGCGACTTTGATCCCGAGAGCCTTATACCTTCTACTTAGCTCGCTAGCCTTGCTTTTCAAGTACAGGGATACCCTGCTATTGACCTTAGGTGAGTGTAGCAAGAGTATGAAGGTTGCACCCCTAATGGTGGGGTTACCTAGTAGTTCTCCTCTAAGCTTCTCACTCCCAACTATTGTTTCCAGTGTCTCCTCAAGCTGGTTTACGTCCCCAATCCTAGCTCTAGCTGTGTTCTCGACAATGAATACCCCGCGTTCCGTGATTACAACATAGTCCGCATGCCTCCTAGTTATCCCGTGCCTTTCATACAATGGATCCAGCTCTACCCTCCTCAACCCACCTAACCTAACTCTATCCTAGCCCTCTCCTCCAGGAGCTCCCTCGCCACCTCGGAGAACTCACTATCCGGTATACCCTCCTCGTCTACCGTAAGCTTCTCCACCTTAGAGCTCCTCCCAACAGCTTTAACTAGATATGCTGAGACCATACTTGGATCTATGGAGTCAGTGGGGCTTAGGCCTAGCTTGGTAGCCTTATCCTCATTGCCACTCATGGCTATGAGGTTGTTTAGAGCATGGAGCATGAAATCGCTATGAGTTGTTATCACAACATACTTACCGTGGTTAACAGCCCTTGCAATCAACCTAGCTAGGATCTTCTGAGCTCTAGGATGTAGGTGTGCCTCAGGCTCCTCAATCACAATAAACCAGTGCTCTGGTGAGGCTAAAGCTAGTGCTACACTAAGAACCTCCCTGATACCCGAGGGGGCCTCTGAGTAGTGGAGCCTCCTACCAGTCCACATGTTCAGGTAAACGGTGTAGACACCAGCCTCCCGGACGGGCTCCGGCTTACAACCAAGCTCCTCCAAGAGCTCAGAGGCAACAACCCAGACATCCTCTATGAAACCCCCGGTAGCTAGAAGCCTTGAGAGATCGTAGAGGAGGCTCAAGTACCCCCCATCAGCACCCCTAACATCCCTTATGACATCTATACGAGGATAAGGCCTCAAAAGAACCCTCGTAATACCAGCCCTACTGTCAGGTAGCATTGCTCCAGGCCCTTTGTAGAAGAATGTCTCGAAGCTATCAAGAGTGTAGTGGAATAGAAGGTCTGCTATTACACCGACAAATAAATCTCTTTCAGAGAGCACCTTACCATCGTAGATCTCACCTTTATCGGGTAGGTGTACAGTCAAGTAACCCGGGTAGGGGGTGGTAGCATGTATTCTGTCTACGAACTCCATGTTGGGTTTGTACTCCACTACTCTTACATCACCCCGTTCTATCCTAAACTCTATTGAGGCCTTACTATCAACTCTAATCCTAGCCTCCCCAGCTCCCTCTCTGATTACCGAGCTCAGGCCTCCATAGAGCTCCTCAAAGCTCTCCCTAAACCCTGCTGCGAGCCCCTCATGCATTGTTTTAATGTAGATCTCAACCGTTCTCCTGAGGATATCTTCTACACTACCCCCCCTTCGGATCTCGTCTAATAATGTTGTGAGGGGGTCTGGGTTGCCAAGCTCCCGTGATGCTTCAAGGCTTACAGCTTTAAACCATTCACCCATATCTGGCATTGTGGTGGCTAGAGCCCATAGTGTTTGTGCTATGACTGATTTGCCAACGCTATTCCTTCCTATGAATACCGTTAGGGGTTTGACTTCCACCTCTACCTCCTCGAAGGGCCCTATGTTTACAAGCTTAACCTTTGGGTGCAAGAGCTCGGGCCTCCAAGGCTTCCAGGTAGCGTTCGGGGTTTAAAGTCCTTGTGCTGGTTGGAGGTAGGAGCTCAGACCTTCTAGATTACGTCCACTATGTCCTTCCAATCTCTCCAGTAGCTCTTCATATCTCTCAGTGTTATCGTCTTGCTCTTCACCGCCTTTATGGCTTTTGCTAGTTCTAGTGCTAGCTTGTGGTTTAGCACTAGGGGTATGTTTAGGTCTGCTACCTGCCTTCTCACCTTGTAGTCCTTCTCTGGAGCATAACCTGTCGTTATAACCATCCCCACATCACCTTTGGCTATCAGCTCTAGGGCTCTCCTCTCATCCACGGCCATCGAATCCCCTACCTCCATACCCTTGAGCGTTATGGTCTGGTACCCTGCTTGCTCTAGTATCCTCCTGGTGAGCTCTAGCTCCTGTTGCCCCCATCTATCAGGGTTGTACACTAGTATTAGCTGCGCCTCCCCCGGCACATCGTTCCCCTGTACGCTTAGCCAGCTTGATAGTAGTGCTTCCTCGTAAACCTCAGCTATTGTTGCTACCTCACCTACACTCCTCATCTCAGGCCCTAGGTGTGGGTATGCCCCTCTAAGCCTTGCCCACGAGAATTGTGGTGATTTAACACCATACCATGTTGGTTTTAGTAAGTTGAATCTATCCTCTTCAACCACATCCCCTATCCTACCCTCTAGTGATGCTTGAACAGCGGCTCTCATCAGGTTGTAGCCTGTAACCTTGCTTGAGAAGGGCATGGACCTACTAGCTCTTAGGTTAAGCTCTATAACGTAGACAGCTCCATCCCTGTACAGCATTTGTATGTTGTAGGGCCCCTTGATGCCCAGGGTTTCGTTTAAAGCCATTGAAATCCTGCACGCCTCCACAACAGCACTCCTTGGTAGAAGCCCGTATGGTATGACCATTGTTGAATCACCACTGTGAACCCCAGCTGGCTCTATATGCTCTATGACAACCCCCACAGCGCTCCTACCATCGCCTACAGCGTCAACCTCGAACTCCAAAGCGTTATCCATAAACTTCGAGACAACCACAGGGTACCTGGGGGATACCTTGGCAGCTCTCCCTAGGTACTCTAGGAGCTCCTCACTAGACCATGCAATACTCATAGCTGAGCCGCTGAGCACATAGCTTGGCCTGGCGAGCACGGGGTATCCGACTCTCTCAGCGAACCCCAGGACCTCGTGGACGCTGGTGGCCTCAACCCACTCAGGCTGTCTTATCCCAAGCTCGTCTAGGAGTTTGCTGAAGAGAGCCCTGTTCTCGGCCCTGTTAACACTGTAGCCGGGTGTCCCTAGTAGTTTAACCTTCCTCCTCTCAAGCTCCCAAGCTACGTTATTAGATATCTGTCCTCCTAGGAACGCTACAGCGCCTACGGGTTTCTCAAGCTCGTATATGTCTAGGATCCTTTCAACCGTTATCTCGTCGAAGTAAAGCTTATCATTGACATCCCAGTCTGTGGAGACAGTCTCAGGGTTGTAGTTCACGACTATGACCTCGTAACCTCTACCCCTAGCCTCATCGGAGAAGGTTACTATGCTCCAGTCGAACTCAACGCTAACACCAATCCTAAACCCCCCAGCGCCCAGGACCATAACCTTAGGCTTACCGCTATCAAAGCTAACATCGTGCTCCCAACCGTTGTATGTTAGGTAGAGGTAGTTCGTCCTAGCAGGCCACTCTGCCGCAAGGGTGTCGATCTGCTTCACAACAGGTGTTACGCCATAGCCCAGCCTTAGACTCCTAACCTCGTCCTCTTCGACACCCAGAGCTCTAGCTATCTGTAGGTCGCTGAAACCCATCCTCTTAGCCTCTGCTATAAGCTCCACTAGCTCACTCCCAGCCCTACCCCCCTGTTTTTTCAGGAGCTCGTAGAGCTCAACGGCCTCCCTCAACTGTTTGAGGAAGTGCTTGTCAACCCCCGTAGCCTCGTAGACCATGTCTATGGTGGCTCCTAGCTTGAATGCCCTGGCAGCCCATATGGGCCAGTAGGGCTCCCTAAGCCTGAGCTTCTCCATCACATAGTCTAGTGTTATCGATTCATCCTCGTAGATGGGGCCCCCTACGAGGCCGGGCTCGCCTATATCGAGCATCCTCAACGCCTTCTGTAGCGCCTCCAGGAAGCTCCTCCCTATAGCCATTACCTCGCCTACGCTCTTCATCTCACTACCAATGCTCCTCTCAACGTACTCGAACTTATCGAAATCCCATCTTGGAATTTTCACTACAACGTAGTCTAGGCTTGGCTCGAAGTTAGCTGAGGTAACCCCCGTGACCTTGTTTACTATCTCGTAGAGCTTGTAGCCGAGCGCTAGCTTAGCCGCTATGTAGGCTAGGGGGTAGCCTGTGGCCTTGCTAGCGAGAGCACTACTCCTAGACATCCTAGGGTTAGTCTCTATAACGTAAGCCTCATCGCTGTTATTGGGGTTCAACGCAACCTGTACATTACCCTCCCCTATGAGCATTATAGCCCTCTCAACTGCTATCGATAGATTTCTTGAAAGCTGGTACTCGTAGTCTGTGAGAGTCTGGCATGGGGCTACAACTATGGACTCCCCCGTGTGCACACCCATAGGGTCTAGGTTCTCCAAGCACGCTATAGCTGCAACGTTATCGTAAGCGTCCCTCACCACCTCGAACTCAATCTCCTTCCAATGGTGTAGGTATTTCTCCACTAGAACCTCTCCAATCTCGCTTTGAGCGAAAGCCGCTCTAAGCCTTCTAACCAGCTGATCCTCACTCCATGCAACAAAGCTACCAGCACCCCCTAGGTTGAAGCTAACCCTAACCATCACAGGGTACCCTATCATGCTGGCAGCCTCAACAGCTCCATCCAGGCTGTTGACGGCCACGCTGGGAGGTACTGGTATACCGTTATCCTCCATAACCCTCCTGAATAGGGATCTTGAGAGAGCCCTCCTAATACCCTCAACTGGTGTTCCAAGAACTTTAACCCCGTACTTGCCTAGAACACCGTCATCGTGTAGCCTAACACCTATGCTTAAGGCTGTCTGCCCACCGAAGCCCACTAGTATGCCGTCGGGCCTCTCAACATCTATTACCCTAGCTACAGACCACGGCTTGAGGGGCGCTAGGTAGACTTTATCAGCGAACTTATAGCTAGTCTGTATTGTGGCTATGTTAGGGTTAACCAGTACAACCTCTAAACCCTCCTCCTTTAAGGCCTTCAGAGCCTGGTTACCACTATAGTCGAACTCAGCAGCCTCAGCTATCTTTATAGCTCCAGATCCTATGATTAGCACCTTTTTAACCGTCTCCAACCCTAGACACCATCCTGGCGAAGAGGTCGAAGACCCATGTTGTATCCAGGGGCCCCGGGCCCCCCTCTGGGTGGAATTGAACTGCTAGAACTGGGAGCCTCTCGTGCCTAACACCCTCTAGAGTCCCATCATCTATGTTCTTAAACCAAACTCGCAACCCCGTGCCTTCAAGGCTTCTCTCATCTACAGCGTACCCGTGATTCTGTGTTGTAATGTAACTCCTCCCTGTCATCACATCTATAACGCCTTTATTGGGCCCTCTGTGGCCGTACTTGAGTTTAAATGTTCTAGCTCCAAGAGCTAGGGCTGTGAGTTGCATTCCAAGGCATATGCCTAAGACTGGTTTACCGGAGTATACTAGTTCCTCCACCACTAAAACCTGGTTTTCCAGGATCTCGGGGTTACCGGGGCCGTTGCTCAAAACGACACCATCAAACTCTAGGAGCTCTGACGCCCTAGACTGGCATGGGAACCTTATAACCTCAAACCCCTGTCTTAGGAGCTCCCTTAGTATACCGTATTTCAGACCACAGTCTAGGACCGAGATCCTAGCCCTGGGTTTAACACTTGGCTTGTGGACTAGTACAGTTGTAGGTGAAACCTTTAACGTGTAATCCCTTATATCGTAAGCCTCAGAGCCCCTCAACCTCCTCTCAAGCGCGTCCCAGCTTACACCATCACCTTCAGGGTATACGGCTAGAGCTCCCATTAAGACTCCATACTCTCTAATCTTCTTAACAAGAGCTCTAGTATCAACTCTAAACATGCCTGGCACGTTGTTGGATTCAAGCCACTCAGCTAAGCTCATAGAGCTAAGGTAGTGGTTGTGTGGGGGTAACTCTGAGACTATGAAGCCCTCAACTTGAACCTTATCAGACTCGTAGTTAAGAGGGATACCGCAATAGGAGTGCTCAAGACTAGGAATACCATAACATCCAACCATTGGGTGAGTCCAGATCAGTATTTGACCTACATAGCTGGGATCGGTTAGAGCCTCAGGGTATCCGGGCATGCTTGTAGTGAATACCACCTCCCCAACCCTTACATCTTGGGCTCCAAAACCACATCCTTCTATAGCGGTTCCATCTGCTAGGAGTAACCTAGCTTTTAAACCCCCCTTGCACCTTAGAGATTTCAATGATGCGTAATTCAAAACCCACTACCTCGATTTACAGATCTAGCTTAAATCTCTTTCTCAATATTCTCTGGTGGTAATCGTCATTTAAGGCCCATGGGGTTAGTGATACCGATGAGCTCTCGTGTGGGAGACTACTGGTATTCAATGACTACACCTCCTCCCGGTGATGTAGGAGTACTTCTCCAAAGCCTCCTCCAGAGACCTTAGGGAGTCGTAGGCTTTCTCAACATACCTATCAACATCCTCCGGGTTGGAAGAGCCTACTACAGGTCTCCTAATAACACTCCTGTAGTCCAGTCTAACTCCGTACTTCTCCTCTAAGACCTTGTAAACCTCCTCTACACCCTTAGACCCTTTGATTAAACCTGCTATCTCCCTATGAACTTCCCTGAAGGGCCTACCCGTTCTAATGGCTATGAGCTCCGCTAGATCGGATAGTGCGATTGGGTATGCTTTAACATCTCTAATCACGTTCTCCACGTTAACCCTCAGCCTGCTTAGGAGATCTCCTAGGATTCTTAGAGCCTCTATGGTCTTAACTAGGGGTTCGATTGCATGCCTATTAGCCTCCTGCATGTCTAGGTTGTAGCCTGACGTTAAACCCTTGATTATCCCAGCTATGGCTACGAATGATGCTAGGAGCTCTGCAATCCTAGCTCTTGTTATTTCAAGTGTAACAGGGTTCCTCTTATGGGGCATAATGCTACTTGTGGCTAGATGCTCCTCTGGTATGCTGAAGTACCCTATCTGTGGTGTTGAGAGTAGTATTAGGTCTTCCACGACCCTTGATAGAGATGCTAGTAGGCTTGCGTTGAAAGCTAGGGCTAGTAGTGCGAAATCCCTACTTGTTGTGGCGTACAAGCTGTTATACACTATGCCCCCGTTGAAGAGCTTTGATGCAATTCTAACCCTATCTATTGGTGTTGAAACCCCAGCTGCGGGCCCTGAGCCCAGGGGGGATCTGAGGGTTACACTTATTATTGATGGTAGGAGCTCTAGGTATGTTGCTATAAGCTCGTCTACGTACAACAGGTAGTGGGCTAACGTGGATATCTGAGCCGGCTGTGTGTGAGTGTATAGGACCATTGGGGTCTCCCTATGCTCCAAAGCCTTAACCAGGAGGATCCTCCTCAGCTTGAGGAGCTCCCGGCCCTCCTCGATTAGAAGCCTTGACACTTTAAGTCTTAGAGCTGCAGCTACATGATCATTCCTACTCCTCCCTAGGGCAAGGTATCCAGCTTCAACTCCAAGCTTCTCCCCAAGGTAAACCTCTATAGCCTCATGCACATCCTCAACATTGTAGGTGAAGAGCTTAGAGGGATCCCTCTTCAAACTCTCAATCTCAGAGAGTATTCTCTTAGCAGACTCCAGGGGTACAACCTTGGACTCCACGAGCTCCTCCAAGTGAGCCTCTAGTACTTCTAGAACCTCACATACTATAAGCTTGTCATCCTCGATGGACGAGGTGTACCTTGTAATCTCAGGCCTCGTCAGCCCTAGCAGGGGCTCCCTATAGGCCAATGGTGAAGCCACCTAGGCTAAACCAGCCTTCTTCCTATAAGCTTTAACAGCTTGTAGTCCGTAGAGCTCTATAAACCCTATGGATAGCCTTTGGTCGAAGCTACTCTTAAAGTATGATATGAGCTCGTGGTCGTACAATGAGTATGGGGAGCTCCTACCGACAACGTAGACTCCGCCCTTGTAGAGTTTAACCCTAACAGTCCCCGTGACCGGTGGTTCAACACTATCTATGAAGGCATCTAAAGCCTCCCTTAGCGGTTCAAACCAGAGGCCTTGGTATACGAGTTTAGCCCACTCCATGTCAACAACTTCCTTGAAATCATAGGCTCTCTTGGTTAAAACAAGCCTTTCAAGATCCCTATGAGCTGTTATCAATGTCATAGCGGCTGGGACCTCGTAGACCTCCCTACTCTTCAATCCTATAACCCTATTCTCAATCATATCAACCCTCCCAACGCCGTGAGCTCCGGCAAGCTTGTTAAGATATGTTATGAGCTCCACCGGATCCATAGCCTCCCCGTTAACACTTGTTGGAACACCCGCCTCAAATCCTATCTCAATGTACTCAGGCTTATCCGGAGCCCTGCTAGGCGGGACTGTCCACTCGAAAACCTCCTCTGGCGGCTCAGCCATAGGATCCTCTAGGACCCCAGCCTCTATAGATCTACCCCATAGGTTCTCATCAATACTGTAAACCTTACTCTTAACAGGTATCCCATGTTTTAGAGCGTACTCAACCTCCCAATCTCTCGTAAGACCCCACTCTCTAACAGGAGCTATGATCTTAAGGTGTGGAGCTAGGGATTTGAATGCGAGATCAAATCTAATCTGGTCATTACCCTTACCAGTACACCCGTGCGCAACAGCATCAGCCCCCTCCTTTAAAGCTACCTCAACAACCTTACCGGCTATGAGGGGTCTAGCTAGAGCTGTGGAGAGAGGGTATAGGTTGTCGTAGAGAGCATTAGCTTTAATAGCTTTAAACACGTAGCCTTCAACAAACTCCCTCCTAGCATCAATAGTGTAGTGTTTTATAGCACCAAGCTTGTAGGCCTTAGCCTCTATAGCGTTGAAATCCTCAGGTTGCCCAACGTTAACAGTAACGGTTACAACCTCAGCCCCAAGCCTCTCCTGAAGCAACTTCAATATAACACTCGTATCCAAACCCCCGGAGTAAGCTAACGCAACCCTCACAGTAAACACCGCTAGAAAATATAATAAGAATCACATTAAAAGCCTTTCTGAAACAAGTTCTATGGAAAATGTAATATTAGTGTTACATTTTAATACGAGCTATGGCTAAGGTAACCTAGCCCCTCATAGACTTGATCAACGTCTCTAGAACCCTGTAGGCCTCCCACGCCTTCATAGCATCAACGAGAACTATGGTGTCATTGTAGCATGAGACTATCTGAGTTATATTAATATCGTTCTCATACAACGTTGATGCTATCAAAGCTACAACCCCGGGTGTTTCAACTATATCCCTTGGACTTACAAGTATAACTGCAGCTTGATCCTCTAGGATCTCGACAACATCATCCCTCCCAACGTTTCTCAGGAGCTCCTCCAAGTTCTCCTTTGAAACTATGAATGTAAATGTGTTAACACCCTGTAGTATCTGGAAGAACCTAGCCATCTCCATAGACTTAACTATACTCGGAAGCCTAGCCATTATAGCATGCTTCCTAACAGTAACAACAACGAGGTCGGATTGAAGTTGTAACACCGTAGAGCCTAGAACACGTTTAAGCTTAGCCTTAAGCTCCCTCTCGCTCTCAACAACCTCCTCCCTAATCCTAACCAAAGCCATCTTAATAGCACCATGAGAAGCATGGATACCCCTAACCCTAAGCTCATCAGAAAGAAGCCTAGCTAGAGCACTATAGTTAACAACACCCTCAGCAAGACAACCCCTAATAAAAGGCCTACTAAAAACCAAACCCCTAACAACACTAGCAACACTAACCCTAACCAAAACCAAACCACCAAAACAACAACGTTACACACCAGCTTAAAACACTAACATATGTAAAACCAAGGTTACAGGTTAAGATAAGCACCCCTGAGACCATAACAGTTTAGAAACCAGAGAACCCTCTAATGTAGACCTCGCTAATCACCCCCTACCACCCAGAACCAGTAGATGAAGAAAACATAGACAGCATAAACTAGAAGCTTTAATGGTAGGATTAACCACAGGTATATCGAGGTTATAAGGTCCAGGTAGCCCACCTCTTTAAACTTTGCAATTGAACGTGAGAGTATCATAGCAAGTGATGTGACGATGACTATGTGGAGCGAGGAGGCAGCAAGTTTTAATACGAAGTTCTCATTAGACGAGACATACCACATTAACCCTATTAACTCTAGGGGATCAATGCTAGCATTAGGGTTAGATAGACTCCCCCATATCATTAAAAGCACAGCTATAGTTAACGGTGCTAGGGGGTTAATACCCAAGAGCATGTGCTCGAACACTCCGTGGAAGCAGACAAGCACCTGAACTGTGGATAACACTAGAGCTCCAATAACAATATTGTAACGCGAGGTTAACCCCCCTACGAGATAACCCAACAGAAATACTATGAGGGTTTGGGAGACCGCAGGGTATACGAGTAACGCTACAGGGATAGCCCATAAAACCCACCGAAACCCCTCATATCCTAGTAAGTAGAATTCAAGAGGAGCAACGAAAACATATAATGGAATGAAATAGTACTCGTACAATGCTAAGGGAAGGGTAACCAGGATTATAAGAGAGGATGCTAATCGCTTCATGTAAACATCCACCTAGCAACCCCCTGTAATTACGAGATTTCAATCAATGTAGCATATCCATCATGGTAATTGTAGTGGCTTCCTACCCTCCTACACGTCCAATCAGCATTATATAGATCTATTGCATTTGCCCTATAATCGTCAAAGTCAATACGTACCCTGAACTCTGCGAAGGAAGAAAACCCACTCCAAACCTCAGCTATTCTCAGAAAGCCAATGTAGAGGCCGTCTAGATGAGTTGAAGCTATGACGTATTTACCCAGCCAAGGGGAGAAGATATACCCTGTATCTGGGTTAGCGTAGAGTCTTATATGGATAAATACATCCCATGTACTATTTAAGTAAGGATCCTTACATGCACGTGCAAAAATTTCCATTGTAGATTGCGATATTCTCTCATACTTTTTAAGCCCATTGTCACTATCCCAGAACCAGTCGTCCGTTCCATAGTAGGGGTCTCTATCGTTTATTCGAGCATACATATAGGATCCTGGGATCAGATACCCCCTCCACCTCAACGCGTTCGCTACCTTAGCTTTTGTAGCATCTCCGTAGAACACTATGGTTATAGGCCAGTCAGCAATATTCATGTCAACACGGGTTTCGCTGAAATCCCAGTTATAAAGTTGATCCTCATACAGCCAGGCTAACCCAAAGTTGTCCGATGTAGCGGGGCCGAGATACGCTATTGGAATATATAGTGCAAAAAACATTATCAAAAACGTTATCGATACTACTACCCTCATAGCTTTTATCATTACATTGTTTACCCGCATTTTTAACCACCTTTAACTCTAAGTTCAAGAACTTCCTCAACATCAGCTATATAGTCTGACTCGATTCTCTTCAAACCAGCACATGGATCTAGGGTCGCGATGATTATATCAATCTTTCTAACCTTAAAAGGCCCTCTATCCTCAACATCACCTTTAGGTATAACTACTTCAAACCCTATAGCACATACCTTCTTGTTTTTAAGAATTAGTATTCCCTCTGTGTGAAGCTCCTCTTCACTAACATTCCTACCTATCCTGTGTGAGTACCTAGTGTTGATATGGTTTAAGGCTAGCTCGGCAGCCTTTCTTATGATATCTCGGGTTTCCTTAGGCATGTCTAGGTTGAGGACATCGGGTACGCTCATCTTCACACCTCGTGTCCTATAGCTAATAACCATGTTCTTATTTAGATCAACCGTTACGGTTATGGAGTTTATGGGGCCTTTAATCGTAACATTATCTTTGAGGAAGAATCTATCGGGGTATGTCAACTCAACCCATAGGGTTTTATCGAAAACTACCCCTACATCTGCACCGAGTTTACAACCACTCCTATCCTGTACCCACAGACAGCACATAACCTTACCAATA
>Ga0079992_129651_pt1 | contig 70780 bp, 55 predicted proteins | sample FaiFalFF_MnMetaG_3_FD_69197 | JGI IMG/M metagenome (GOLD analysis project Ga0079992, IMG submission 69197) | Freshwater microbial communities from Yellowstone National Park, Wyoming, USA - Fairy Falls B (FF_Mn_B) MetaG (SPADES assembly) (version 2) | ecosystem: Environmental > Aquatic >...
CCACAGCCACATCTCGGGGCGTTCCGACCGGACTTCGTAGTTGAGGTCCAGGAGCCAGAAATGCAGTCGTTCCATGGCAGTCCCGCCACGGGGGACGGCTGAGAGTCAAACTGGACGGCCACCAGGTGTAGCCGGTGGGGGCTGTACCTCCGCCTTCGGCTGAAATTCGACCCACAGCCGGCGTTCGTGGGATCGGAGCAGGAAATCGAAGTCCGGTAAGAGGACAATCCGTTCGCCGTCTAAGAGCGCCCCGACGATAAAGTCGGCCAAGGACGTATCGGGCAGGGGCGGCACCGGCTGGACCTGATGGAGGGTGGCCCGCAAGAGAGTATGGGCTTCGTCGACGACCAGACCAGCCGTGTATTGCTGAAGCCACGTCACGATGATCCGAGTCTGGCGGGTCACTTCCGCCGGGAAGCCGAAACGCTTTCGCAGATCCAGGATGGGGATCAGCTCGCCCCGAACTTCGATCAGGCCCTCGATGAAGAGAGGCGCATTCGGCACGGGCTGGGCCGGTCGGTACCGCAGGACCTCCCGCAGGCGTTCAACCGGCTGGGCCATCGTCAGGGTGCCGACCCGGAAGGCTAAGAAAACATACTCTGCCGTTTCTTCCGCCGCGGCCATCCGCCTTCTCCACCGGAATCGGATGATACCCCAGGGGTGGTCATAAAGTCATCGCAGGGGCCATCGGGCCCGGCGAAGGGCAGTCGGCCCGTGGGGCTCGGAATCAATCCTCCACGTCCGTGGCGCTTTCAGCCGCCATGGGGGCTTCTTCCGCAATGGCCGGCTGGGTACGGCGGATGCGGGACTTCGTCTGCTCGATCGCCAGCTCGGCCTTATCCCGAAGGGATTCCGCCTTCTCCCGCAGGTATCGACGGGTTTCCCGGCCGGAGGCCGGGGCGTAGAGCAAGGCCACGGCGGCGCCGACGATGGCCCCGACGACGAAGGACAAGGCCACTTCTAAGAAGGTCGCTCCATTCCGTTCCGCCATATTCGAAGCCTCCTCAGGATGAGACGGTCCGACGGCTTATACCTTAGACGAGGGACGCCCCCATGTCAAAGGTCGGTCCTCGGCTCTCGGCTTTGGGAAACCGACTCGAGACGCCGAGGACCGAATACCGAACACCAAGGACCGAGCCCGGGTGCCCGCCGGGCTTAGGCACCCAACCACGCCTGAATGGAACGGGCCGACAGCTCCGTCAGGTCCCGGACGACCCAGTCAGCCGACCCCAGACGTTCGGGCGGATGGGTCGTAGCCACGGCGATACACCGCAAACCTGCCGCGTGGGCCGCCTCGATCCCCGCCGGGGCGTCCTCGATGACGACGGCCCGGTCCGGGGAGAGGCCCAGACGCTGACAGAGGACGGCGTAGCCGTCCGGAGCCGGCTTGCCGCGGGGTACGTCGTCCCCCGTCAGGATGACCTCCAGGTAGCGGCTCAGGCCCAAGACTTCGTCAATGAAAACGACGTTCGACCGAGGCGTGGACGTAAACAAACCCTGGCGGGCACCGTGTCGCCGAAGGTCTTCCAAGAGCTCGACAGCCCCAGGACACCATGTCAGGTGGGCCCGGACGAGGGTTCGGTACATCGCCTCCTTTTGCTCGCTGAGGCGTCGGATGTCTTCGTCCGTCAGGTCCCGGTCCGGGAAGAGACGCCGGAGAATGGCGCCGTTGGGGAGGCCGAAAGTTTCCTGAAACAGTGAGACCGGAAACGTCCGACCGTACTGCTGGGCCAGCCACTGCCACGAAGCCAGGTGCCACGGGGCCGAATCGATGAGGACCCCGTCCAGGTCCCACAGGACGCCCCACATGGACTACCTCCGCAAGGTTCATGCATGGTCCACAAGCCCGATAGTAGGGCAGTAAGGCCATAGGGCCATAGGGCCGTTTGGCAGTAGGGCAGTGCGGCAGTTCGGCATGCAGGATGCAAACCCGATGGGCGCGTTTTCCGGTGTCCGGCCCTCGGTCTTCGGTGCTCGGTATTCGGCCCTCGGCGTCGATTCGGTACCGGGTATCGGGTCCCAGGTACCGGGTACCCGGGACGCGGCAGGGCAATCGGGCAATAAGGCAGTAGGGCAATAAGGCGGAATGCCTGGCTCACGCTTCGAAAACCCGCACACGGGGTATGCATGGTGCAGGATACCCGATGCAGAATGCAAGCCCGACGGTGGGGCAGTACGGCCATAGGGCAGTTTGGCAGTAGGGCAATTCGACGGTGCGGGTAACGATGGGTGACTCGTCCCTTCATCCCTTCGTCCCTCCGTCCCTTCCATCATGGGTGGCCGGTAACGAGCAGACCTATACGAGACGACACGAAGTTCCATATCACCCGTTACCCGTCACTCGTTACTCGTCACTACCGAGGTCTTTGCAGGATTTCCGGAACGGGCTAAAATGAAGGGACGTCCCCCGAAATCCTTCCCGCCGGGAGTGCTCCCGTGAAAAGAGCGGCTTCCTTTAAGGATTGCCTCCGAGAGCGTGTCCTCGTCGTCGACGGGGCCATGGGGACGTACCTTCACATGCGGGGTCTTCCCGAGGGCCAGTGCCGGGAGGAACTTAACCTGAAAAATCCGTCCCTGATCCTCTCCATCCACGAGGAGTATCTCCGGGCTGGGGCCGACGTCCTCGAGACGAACACCTTCGGGGCGAATTACGTGCGATTAAAGCGCTTCGGGCTGGAAAAGCAAGTTCGGGCTATCAACCAGGCCGGTGTCCAGCTGGCCCGGGAAGTGGCCGCCCACGGGACGGGCGTGTTCGTCGCCGGCTCCGTCGGACCCCTCGGGGCTTTGCTTCAGCCTTACGGGCGGCTGACCCTTCGGGACGTGCAGGCCATCTACGAGGAGCAAATCGGTTGCCTGGTCGAGAGTGGGGTCGACCTCCTGTTCATCGAGACGCAGAACTCGACGGTCGAGGCCCGGGCCGCCATCCAGGCCGCCCGCCGGGTCGGCCGGGTGCCCATCGTTTGTTTGATGGCCTTCGACCGGGAGGGCCGCTCTCGGATGGGCAACGAACTCCCGGGTGCCCTGTACGAACTCATCGAGGCCGGGGCCGACGTCGTCGGTTTCAACTGCGGGCTCGGGCCGGGGGACGCCTACGACCTGGTCGTTCACCGCTTGAAGGATTTTCCCTATCCCCTGTGCGTGATGCCGAACGCCGGGTACCCGACCTACGTGTCCGGGCGTCTCACCTATGCGGCCACGCCGGCCTACTTTGCCGAGTATGCTCGCCTCTTCGTCGAGGCCGGTGTCGTCCTCATCGGCTCCTGTTGCGGTACGACGCCTGAACATACAGCCGCCATGGCTCAAGTCGTGAAGGGTGCTTCGCCGAGCCGGCCCGTCGTCTGGCCGGAGCCGGCACCGGCGAGGACCGCTCCGCCGACGCTCCAGCTCGTCGAACGGTCCATTCCCCCCGAGGAGACCGTCTTTCCGGAGCGCTTGCGGGACCTCTTTCCGGGAGACCCCATCGTGACCGTGGCCGTCGAGCCGCCCCGCGGCTGGGACTACACGCGGGTCGTCGAAGACGTGCGGTACCTCCGGTCCCTCGGGGTGAACGCCGTGAACGTGGGGGACAACCCCCTGGCGAGCCTTCGGATGTCCCCGGTCGCCCTGGCGGCCGTCCTGAAACGGGAGGTCGGCATCGAGCCCATCGTGCACTTCACGTGTCGGGACCGGAACGTCATCGCCCTCCAGTCGGAACTCCTGGGAGCGGCGGCCCTGGGGATTCGGGTCGTCCTGGCTCTGACGGGAGAGCCTGTCGAGGTCGGCGAGTTCCCGAAGGCCACCTCGGTCTTTGACGTGGACGCCGTCGGCCTGATCCGGATCCTTCGGAACCTCAACGAGGGCCGGAATCTGGCGGGGAACCCCATCGACGCCCGGACCCACTTCATCATCGGCGGTAGTGCCAATCCCCTGGCTACCGACCTGGGGCGGGAGGTCGAACGGGTTCGTCAGAAGGTCGAGAACGGCGCCTCTTTCCTGATGACCCAGCCGATTTATGACGCCGATGTCGTCGCCCGTTTCCGGGATGCCCTGGGGAGCCTGACCGTGGACCTCATCGTGGGCCTCTGCCCACCTGTCAGTGAACGGTATGCCCGCTTTCTGACCAACGAGGTGCCCGGGATCTCGATTCCTGGGTCCTGGATCGACCGCCTGCGGGGCCGGTCTCGGGAGGATGCCGAGCGGGTCGCCGTCGAGCTCTGTCGGACGCTCATGGAGCGCTTGCAGGACGTCGTACAGGGGTTTTATCTGCTACTCCCGATGGGACGGTACGACCTGGTCGGGGCTCTCATCGGCCGAACGTCAGCCCGGGAAGCCCGGTGGGCTGAATAGGGTCTTGGGCCTGCCTCGGGATTTCGGTGTGGGTTCAACAAGATGAAAGTGACGGAGGGGCGAGGCGAAGTATGGGACATGGGTCCCAGGTACCTGGGACCTGATCCGTTTTTATCCTGCATACCCGATGGGCGCGTTTCCCGACTCGGTATCCGGTCTTCGGCGCTCATCCGGTACCGGGTAGCCGGTACCCGACACCGGATACCCGGTACCTGGCACCGAATACCTGGATGAAAGACCAGGACTTCGACAGGATTCTCGATTCATGTTCCGAAAAACGCGCCCACGGGGTCCACATCTAAAGGAGCCGGTATGTCCTATGAGAAAGTGCCTCTCATCCGGGTTGAACCGCCGGGTCCGAAGGCCCGAGCGGTCGTCGAGAAGGACCACCGCTTCTGTTCCCCGTCTTACACACGGCCCTATCCCTTCGTGATGGCTCGCGGGGAGGGGGCCGTCGTCGAAGACGTGGACGGCAACGTGTACCTGGACTTTACGTCCGGTGTCGCTGTCCTCAACACGGGTCACTGCCACCCCGAGGTCGTCCGGGCCATCCAGCAACAGGCGGTCGCGTTTACCCATATGGCCGGGACGGACTTTTACTATAGCCTGATGGCCGACCTGGCCGAGCGCTTGGCCCGCCTGCCGGGCGAGGGGGAATGGCGGGTCTTCTTTACCAACTCGGGGACGGAGTCCATCGAAGCGGCCATGAAGCTGGCCCGCTGGGTCACGGGCCGGACCGACTTCATCGCCTTCTACGGGGCTTTTCACGGTCGGACCTACGGTTCCCTGGCGCTGACGGCCAGCAAGGCCGTCCACAAGCGGCGCTTTGGCCCCTCCGTCGGCGTCGTCCATCACGCTCCCTACCCGAATCCCTACCGACCCTTCGGCCAGGTACCCCCCGAGCGGTGTACGGATGCGACCTTGGCGTTTATCGAGGACTATATCCTGAAGCGGGCGGCCCATCCGGACGATATCGCCGCCGTCATCGTCGAGCCGATCCAGGGCGAAGGCGGCTACATCTTCCCGCCGCCGGACTTCTTGCCCCGTCTGCGGGAGCTGACGGACAAGTACGGGATCCTCCTCATCGTCGACGAGGTCCAGACGGGCATGGGCCGGACAGGCCGGTGGTTTGCCTATCAGCACAGCGGCATCCAGCCGGATATCATCGCCGTTGCCAAGGCCATCGCCTCGGGCCTCCCCCTGGGTTGCATCCTGGCCCGGTCTCACTTGATGACGTGGCCGACGGGGGCTCATGCCAATACCTTCGGGGCCAATCCCATCGCTTGCGCGGCGGCCCTCAAGACCCTGGACCTCCTGCAGGGCGGCTTGATGGAGCGGGCCCGAACCTTGGGGGAGTACCTGCGGGACCGTCTGCGGGCTCTCATGGACCGACACCGGACCATCGGACGCGTGGACGGCCTCGGCCTGATGGTCGGGGTCGAACTCGTGATGGACCGGGCCCACCGCCAGCCCTTTCCGGCTCTTCGAGACGAAGTCGTCCACCGGTGTTTCCGGCGGGGCCTCCTTCTGCTGGGTTGCGGAGACAGCACGATCCGTTTCATCCCGCCCCTGGTCGTCGAGCGGGAGCAGATTGACACGGCCGTGGCCCTCTTCTCGGAAGTCTTGGGGGAGTGTGAGGCGGCGGCCGAAAAGTACGGGGGGTGAGGGGGGATGAACCCCGATGCGGGTCTTTCTGACTGGTGCGACCGGATACCTGGGTTCGGCCTTGCTGGAAGCCTTACGGCGGCAAGGAGCCGAGGTGACCGCCCTCGTCCGGGACCCCGACCGCCTGGGCGTTTCCGGTCCGCGGGACCGCCTACGGGTTGTCCGGGGGGACCTCCTGGAGCCCGAGAGCTATGAAGCCTTCCTGCGGGCCGTGGACGCTGTCGTTCACGTGGCGGCCCTCGTCCGCGTGTGGTCGTCGGACCCGAAGGCCTTCGAGCGGGTCAACGTGGAGGCGACCGAACGCTTGATCCGCCAGGCGGCTGAAGCGGGTGTTCCCCGCATCGTGTATACGTCCACGTTCTTTGCCCTGGGCCCGGGGCGGCCCGGTCAGGTCCTTGACGAGACGGCCCCCACGCGGCCACCCCTGCAGAATCCCTACCGTCGAACCAAGGTCGAGGCCCTGCGTCGCGTTCGCCGGCTCCAGGCCGAGGGCGTTCCGGTCCTCATCCTCTTTCCGGGGGTCCTTTACGGACCCGGGCGGATGACCGAGGGCAACTTTGTGGCGGGTCTCATCCGGGACTTTTTGCACGGTCGTCTACCCGGCTACATCGGAAGCGGGCATCAGCGGTGGTGCTTTGCCTGGATCCACGACGTCGTCTACGGGTTCCTCCAAGCCCTGGAGCGGGGCACCCCCGGACGGGCCTACATCCTGGGCGGAGAAAACCGGACCGTTCGGGAGTTCTTCCACTACGTGGCGGCCTGGACGGGTCGCCGACCGCCTCGGTGGCCGATCCCGGGGCCGGTCGTCCGGACCGTGGCGGGACTTCAGTGGGCCTTGGACCGCCTTCGGGGTCGAGCCCCTCGGATGTCGCCCTCGGCGGCTCGGCTGATGCTGTACGACTGGGCCTTCACGAGCGAACGGGCGCGGCAGGAGTTGGGCTACACGGTGACGCCCTTTGAGGTGGGCCTCCGCTCCACGGTCGAGTGGGTCCTCGGCTTGGAGGGGTAGGCAGTACGGCAATAGGCAATGAGCCAAATCCGTCACCTCGTCACTTCGTCACTCCGTCACTCCGTCACCATCTATTTGACACCTTCGAGGAGACCCCCTACGACGAATTGCCCGATGCCGTTCGTTGGCACCGACGGGCCTTTGTGGGATAATAGGCCGACCGCTCAGGAGGACTTCTGAGGGGGCGAGGCACCGATGCGTCAGCAGACGTTGGCCATCATCAAACCCGACGCCGTCCAACGGGGCCTTGTCGGGGCCATCCTTCAGCGCTTGGAAGAGGAGGGCTTCCGTATTCGGGCCCTCAAGATGGTCCATCTGACTAAGGCTCAGGCCGAAGCCTTCTATATCGTCCACCGGGAGCGACCCTTCTACGACAGCCTGACGACTTACATGAGCTCGGGCCCCATCGTCGTCATGGTCCTCGAACGGGACGACGCCATCGACCACCTCCGACGGGTTATGGGAGCGACCGACCCGGCTCAGGCGGCTCCGGACACGATCCGGCGACTCTACGGCCTGAACATTGAACGGAACGCCATTCACGGGTCTGACTCGCCGGAATCGGCGGCTTCCGAGATTTCCTTCTTCTTCTCCCGGTGGGAGATCCTCCAGACGACGGGAGGTGGGCCATGACGGCCGATATCCAGCGCGTTGCCGTCCTGGGGGCCGGCGTCATGGGTCGGCAGTTAGCGGCCCTTCTGGCCAACGCGGGCCTGGCTGTGGACCTGTTGGACGTCGTCCCGCCGGACGCTCCGCCGGGCCGTCGTTCGGTCCTGGCCGAGGAGGCCGTCCGCCAGCTCCCCAAGATGGAGCCCTCGCCCGTCGTGACCGACGACGTCCTCGAACGCATCCGCCCCGGCAATATCGAGGACGACTGGGACCGCCTGTGGGAGGTCGATTGGGTCCTTGAGGCCGTCGTCGAGCGACTGGACGTGAAGCGAGCCCTCTTGGAACGGCTGGACGACCCCCGCCTCCGGGCCCGGTGGGTTACGACGAATACGTCGGGCCTCTCCGTCCATGCTATGGTCGAGGGCCGAAGCGCTCGGTTGCAGGCCCGCTTTTTCGGGACCCACTTCTTCAACCCACCCCGGTACCTGCCCCTCGTCGAGATCGTCCCCCAGGCCGGCGTCGAGGCCGACCGCATGGAGGCGTTGGCCCGATGGCTCCGCCAGCGCTTGGGTAAGCGCGTCGTCTGGGCCAAGGATACGCCGAACTTCATCGCCAATCGCCTCGGCGTCTTTCAGGTCCTGGCGACCCTCCGGCTGATGGAGGCGACTGGCCTGTCCGTCGAGGAGGTCGACGCCCTGACGGGACCCCTCCTGGGTCGTCCCCGGACGGCGACCTTCCGGACGCTCGACCTCGTCGGCCTCGACGTCTGGGCCGCCGTCGTTCGGACCATGCAGGAACGGGCCATCCGGGACGAATGCTACGACTGGTTTCAGGTCCCGGCCTGGCTTCAGACGCTCATCGAGGCGGGAGCCCTCGGGCGGAAGACCCGGAAGGGCATCTACTGGCGACGGGACTCGGAACGCCTCGTCTGGGACCCCCGCCGGGGCGATTACCGACCCGAGAAAACCCCGGCCTGGCCCTGGCTCGAGCGGGTCCAGCAGGAACCCGACCTGCGGGACCGCCTGACCCTTCTGCGGCGCCTGGCCCCACCCCTGGCGGAGTTCGTTGAACGGCTCGTCGCTTACGGGTGTATTTATGCGGCCCGCCGCGTGCCCGAAATCGCCGACTCCATCGTCGACGTCGACGGTGCCGTCCGGTGGGGCTTTCAGCACCAGCGGGGTCCCTTTCAGACGTGGGACGACCTGGGCGATGACCTCATCTTGCGGTATGCCTCTGAATTGCCGCCGGCCTCGCTCCCGCCCCTGGAGCTTCGGCAGAAGTTGGGCGAGCCCCGCTTCTATGTACTCCACGAACGGGACGTCTTCTATCTGGACCTCGTCGGCGGGCGCTACCGGCCCATGGCGCCCGAGGACTACGAACCCGTCGCCGTGTGGGTCCGGCGGACGACGACCCGCGTCCTGGGCAACGCCGGGGCGAGCCTCCACGACATCGGCGACGGCGTCTTCGCCCTCCTGTGGCATCCGCCCCGCAACGCCATCGGGGCCGACGTCCTGGAGATGGTCCAGCGGTCGCTCGAGTACGTCGAGCGGCACGGCCTCGGCCTCGTCATCTTGAGCGCTGGGGAGCACTTCTCCTATGGAGCCAACCTGGCCCTCCTCGTCATGGCCCTCCAGAACCGGGACGTCGCCCAGGTCGACTGGATGGTCCGGACGTTCCAGCACATGACCCGTTCCATCCGACGGGCTCCCTTCCCGGTCGTCGTCTGCACGCACGGGATGACCCTGGGCGGCGGCTGTGAGTTCATGCTCTATGCCGACCGGGTCGTGGCGGCTATGGAGTCTTACATCGGCCTCGTCGAGCTGGGGGCGGGCTTGATTCCGGCCGGCGGCGGCTGTGCCGAGGTCATCCGTCGGGCCCAGACGGGCCTCGACGGGCAGGACCGGACCTTTCCGTGGGTCCACTACCTGGACCGCCTCCGGGGGTTTTTCCAGCTCATCGCCCAGGCGAAGGTCAGCCGGAGTGCTCGGGAGGCCCGCCAGTGGGGCTATCTCCGGGACGGCGACGTCATCGTCTGGGACACCGATGCCCGCCTGGCGGTCGCCCGGCAGGTCGTTCGGGACCTGGCGCCGACGTATGTACCCCCGGAGGAAACGCCCCTATGGGTTCTCGGAGCCGACGGCCGGGCTTACCTTCAGATGGCCGTTCACCTGATGCACCGGGGCGGTTACATCACGGACTACGAACGGGAGCTGGGGGAGCGGCTGGCCTACGTCTTGGCCGGTGGGGACCTACCCCATCCGACGCAGGTCTCCGTCGATTACATCTTGGACCTGGAGCGGGAGACGTTCCTGGGGCTGTGCAGACAACCCAAGACGTACGAGCGGGTTGCCCACATCCTGGCCTACGGCCGGCCCCTGCGGAATTAGGGAGGTCATCGGGACGGGGGGTGAGGGATCCCGCCCGGACCAACGGCGTTTGGATGGGGATGGGTGACACGCCGTAGAATCCTTGCCGTTGAGCCCAAATGATCGACGATGGAGACGAATGAATCTCCGTCCATGCGAACGCTGACCCGGACCCTCCGTTGGGAGGGTATGGGCATCCATACGGGCCAGCCGGTGACACTGACGCTTCGGCCCCTGTCGCCGGACCAGCGGGTCATCCTGTATCGGGAGGCCGGGTCCCTGTGGCTTCTGCGCCGCCGGACGTCGCGCCGGTCCTATGAGTGGCCCGTCTCGGCCCGGTTCGTCGTCCGGACGGCTCATGCGACGTCCATCGGGGAGAGTCGGGTCCACGTCGCCACCGTCGAGCATGTCCTGGCGGCGCTGATGGGCCTGCGGGTCGGAGGCATCGTCCTTGAGGTCGACGGCCCCGAGATACCCATCCTGGACGGGAGTGCGGGGCCCTTCGTCGAAGCCTTGCAGGAAAGCCTGACCGAGACGGCCGAGCCGTGGCCGTCGGTCGACCTGCCGGAGGCCATCGATGTGACCGCCGAATCGGCGTGGGTTCGGGCCGAGCCAGCCGATCGACTGGTGGTCGAGTACACCATCGAGTTCGACCATCCGGCCATCGGACGGCAGGCCTGGATGGGCGTCTGGCCCGACGTCGACTTCGGACGGGACCTCGCCCCGGCCCGGACCTTTGGGTTTCTACGCCAGGGGGACGTCCTTCGCGCCCGGGGCCTTGCCCGGGGCGCTTCGCCGGAAAATACGGTCCTGCTGGACGACGCGGCCGTCGTGAACCCGCCCCTGCGGTTTCCCGACGAGTTCGTCCGCCATAAAGTCCTGGACCTCTTGGGAGACCTGGCCCTCCTCGGGGGCGGCTGGCCCCGAGCCCACATTCGGGTTTACCGGGGTGGCCACCGGCTCCACGTCGAACTGGTACGCCGATGGATCGCCGTCCGGGAGATGGTCCGATAGGAAAGGGTTCGCGCGGGTTCTACGGACGGAGCGGTTCTGCTATAATAGGGATACGAGATGCAAACCCGGTGTGCGCGTTTTCCGGTGATCGGCCTCGGTCTTCGGCGTCGATCGGGTCCCGGGTCCCAGGTGCCCGGTACCCGACACCGGGTACCCGGTACCGGCTTCCTGCACCGGAAATCTGAATGGAGGGCGAGCCTCCAAGGAGAAAGACGATGGGTTTGGCCCGGTTCCCGTGGCGTGTTCGTAAGACGCTCCTGCAGGCGGCGTGGCACTACCTGCGGGGTCATGAGGTCTTGCCCTACCTGCCGATCCGTCTGTGGGTCGAGCCGACGAGCTATTGCAACCTGCGTTGCGTCATGTGCCCCCAGAGCTTCCCCCGGGCCCATGCCAAGGGGTACATGGACTGGGACCTCTTCCGCAAGATCATCGATGAGGCGGCCGAGTTCGTCTACGACATCAATCTCCACCACACGGGGGAGTCGACCCTACACAAGCGTCTGCCGGACATGATCGCCTACGCCCGCCAGGCCGGTATTTACACTCGGCTTCACTCGAACGGGACCCTTCTCCGGGAGGACCTCGCCCACGCCCTCATCGACGCCGGCCTGGACCTGCTGTCCTTCTCCTTCGACGGCTTCGACAAAGAGACCTATGAGTCGATTCGGGTCAATGCCCGCTTTGAGAAGACGCTGGCCAACATCATCCGATTCCTGGAGATCAAGAAGGCCCGGAACTCGAAAAAGCCATACACGATCCTGGAGGTCATTCATCTCAACGAGAGGCTGTCGCCGGACTCTCCCCAGCGGTACGAGTTCGAGCGGCAGTTCGAGGGCCTACCCCTCGACGAGTTCATCGTCAAAGAACCCCACAACTGGGCCGGCAGTTATGACCGGTCCGGTTACGCCATCGGGCACGTCTTTACCCCCTGCACGTTCCCCTGGTACGCCCTGGTCATTCACTGGGACGGACGGGTCGCCCCCTGTCCCCAGGACTTTTACTGTGACCTGCAGGTCGGCCATGTCCGAGAGCAGACGCTTCGGGCCATCTGGAATGGAGAGCCCATGCGGAGGCTTCGGCGGGCGATGCGTCTGCGGGACTGCTCGAAGGTCGTCCCCTGCCGGGACTGTGACATGATTCGGCGGAAGGCCGTCCTGGGCGTGCCGACCCCATACCTGAAGGTGTTCCTGAAGGAAACGGTCCTGGGCTATTCGGGGCAGTAGGGGTCGTATGACCGGCAAGATCGTTCGCATCCGTCGCCGAGCCGTCATCGTGACCCTCCAGAATCCCAAGGAGAAGATCTGGGGGGTCTTGCTGGCCGTCACGCCCGAGGGGATCTGGGTCCACGGGATCGAGCTGAGTTCCTTCGACGAGTGGTCCCGGGAAGTCGCCCGTCAGGAGGAGAGTCCCATCGGGATGAGCACGATGTTCTTTCCCATGCATCGGGTCGAGCGCATCGTCATCGACGAGTCGGCGGGAGCGGCCCTGTCCCTGGCCGAGCAGTTTCGAATGCGGGTCGGCAAGGACCTCTTCGATTGGGTCGACTGGGCGACGATCGAATCGTACCTGGAATGGGGATAACCGATGCCCTATCTGCAGTCCTTTGCCGCTTGGTACTATGACCCCAGGGTCGTGGACCCGGCGACCTGTCTGGCACCCCCCTATGATCAGGTCGACCCCGGGGCGTATCACCGTCTGATGGCCCGGTGCCCCTGCAACGTCGTCCTGGTCGACCTGCCTTACGGCCGGCCGGACGCGGGTGCGGTGGACCCTTACCGTCGGGCGGCGGACTATCTCCGGCAGTGGATGCGGGAGGGGGTCCTCCGACGAACCTCGGCGCCAGCCTTTTACTGGTACGTGCACACCTTTCGGACGCCCGACGGGGGGGTCTTCCAGCGGCACGGCCTGGTCGCCCTCGTGCGGTCCGAACCCCAGGGGTCGCCGGCGGTTCTCCCGCACGAGATGACGTATGAGGAACCCATCTATGATCGTATCCAGCATCTGGTCACGACCGGTCTTCAGGCCTCGCCGGTCTTTTTTGTGTATCGGCCGACGGAGGCGACGGTGGCCCTGGAGGCCGACCTCCGGACGTGGGCTCGGACGCACCCGCCCCTGATCCGGGTCGAGACGACCGACGGGGAAGTCCACGAGGTCTGGTCCATCGAGGACCCCCAAGAGGAGGCTCGGGTCCGAGCCACCTTTGCGGAAGTCCCCCTGCTGATCGCCGACGGCCATCATCGGTACGAGGCTATCCGACGGCTCGCGGCCCTCCGGCCCGACGAGCCCATCTGGGGTTACGTGCTTGGCTACCTCGCCGATGCGGACCAGCCCGGTCTGCTTCAGATGGGCTACCACCGGGTCGTGACCCTGCATCGGTCTGTGGACGAGTCGGCCCTCCGGACGGCCTTTCGCCCATTCTTTGACCTGGAGGCCGAGGACCGGCTGATCGAGCCCTCAGACCTTCATCGATGGGTCGAACGGGGCGGAGCGGGACCGCGCCTTCTGATGTTGGCCGGCGGTCCCCTTCGAGTCTATCTCTGGCGCATGAAGCCGGCGCTTTACGAAGTCCTCAAAGACCCTTACGAGACGCTGGACGTTTTCATCGTCCAGCGGTTCGTCTTCGGAGAGGTCTTTCAGGGCCGTCTCGGATGGACGTCCCAGGATTACACCGTCCAGCATTGGCCTTGGACCTCGGCGATCCTGCAGGCCCTCCAGACAGGGCAGGCCCACCTGGCCTTTCTGGTCGATCCCATCCCGGTGGCGACCCTTTTCCGTCTGGCCGGACGAGGCCTACGGGTCCCCCCAAAGTCGACGTACTTTTACCCGAAAGTCCCGGCGGGTCTTTTGATGCACGTCGTCGAGGGACCCGTGTATAATGAGGAACCTTAGTCTGTCACCGACGGGGTGTGTATGACCCGCAAGATGAAGGCTCTCATCAAAGCTCGGTCGGAGCCGGGCCTGGTCCTCGACGAAGTCGACATCCCGACGCCGGGCCCCGACGAGGTCCTGATTCAGGTCCTGGCGACGACGATCTGCGGCTCTGACGTCCACATCTACCGGTGGGACGATTGGGCCCAGCGGAATATCCGCCCCCCGCTCATCATCGGCCATGAGGTGGCGGGTCGGGTCGTCGCCGTCGGCCGGCAGGTCGAGGCCTGGAAGGAGGGGGACTACGTCTCCGTCGAGACCCACATCGTCTGCGGCCGGTGCCGGGCCTGCCGGACGGGGAACATGCGCGTGTGTTACCGACTCCAGATCTTGGGAGTCCACCGGCCCGGCAGTTACGCCGAATACGTCTGCGTGCCGGCGATGAACTTGGTCCGCAACGATCCTCGGTGGCATCCGGCCGTGGCGTCCATCCAGGAGCCCTTTGGAAATGCCGTCGATACGGTCCTCTGTGAGCCAGTCGCCGGTGCCCGGGTCCTGGTGACCGGTTGTGGACCCATCGGCCTGATGGCCATCGGCGTCGCCCGGGCCGCCGGAGCCGATTGGGTCGGGGCGACGGACCCGAACGCCTTCCGTCGGTCTCTGGCCCTTCAGATGGGTGCCGACCGGGTGTGGGACCCCACGCGGGAGCCTGTCCTGGACCTCATCATGGAGGCTACCCAGGGCGAGGGCGTCGACGTCGTCCTGGAGATGTCGGGTCATCCGGCGGCCCTGGACCTGGGACTGAAGGCCCTGGCCATGGCGGGCCGGGTCGCCCTCCTGGGCCTCCTGCCGACGCCGGTGTCGGCCGACCTCACGGACGGCCTCATCTTCAAGGGGGCCCGCATGTACGGCATCACGGGCCGTCACATGTTTCGGACCTGGTATCAGGTCCAGGCCTTCCTGCGGGACAGCCGGGTCCCCCTGGAACGGCTGATCACCCACGAGTACCCCTTGGAGGCCTTCGAGACGGCGTTCCACCAGATGGAGACCGGGGACTGTGCGAAGGTCGCCCTGTACCCCAACCTGGAGCTGGTCCGACCCCTGCACGGGCTGGCTTCCTCATGAACCCGGAGGTCGACGATGGGTGTGCTGGACTTCATCGATACGGAACTTCAGGAACTCCAGGCCCAGGGCCTGTACATCCACATTCGAACCCTGGAAAGTCCGCAGGGCGCCTGGATCACCGTCCAGGGCCGACGGGTCCTGAACCTGTGCTCGAACAACTACCTGGGCTTTGCCAACCACCCGGCCCTCCGCAAGGCGGCCCAGGAAGCCATCGAGCGGTTCGGCGTCGGCCCGGCCGCCGTCCGGACCATCGCCGGGACGATGAGCCTGCACCTGGAACTCGAACGGAAGCTCGCCGAGTTCAAACACGTCGAGGCCACGCTGTCCCTTCAATCCGGCTTCATGGCGAACCTGGCGACGATCCCCGCCCTCGTCGGACCCGAAGACGCCATCTTTTCCGACGAACTGAACCACGCCAGCATCATCGACGGATGCCGCCTCAGCCGGGCCCAGATCATCCGCTACCCCCACTGCGACGTGCAGGCCCTGGCCGACCTCCTGGAACGGGAGGCGTCCAAGTACCGCCGGCGGCTTCTCGTGACGGACGGCGTGTTCAGCATGGACGGTGACATCGCCCCCCTGCCGGAGTTGGCTCGGCTGGCCCGCCAGTATGAGTGCATCCTGATGGTCGACGACGCCCACGGCGAGGGTGTCCTCGGCCGCGGCGGTCGCGGCATCGTCGACCACTTCGGCCTTCACGGCCAGGTCGACATCGAGATCGGGACCCTGTCGAAGGCCTTCGGGGTCGTCGGAGGCTACGTGGCCGGGTCGGCCCGGCTCATCGAGTACCTCCGGCAGAAGGCCCGGCCCTTCCTGTTTTCCAGCGCCGTTACACCGCCCGACGTGGCGGCCTGCATCGCCGCCGTGGACATCCTGACGGAGAGTACGGAGCTCGTCGAACGCCTTTGGGAAAACGCCCGCTACTTCCAGGAAGGTATACGCCAACTGGGCTTCGATACGGGTCGGAGCCAGACGCCGATCACGCCCGTCATGCTGGGCGATGCCCGCCTGGCGACCGAGTTCTCCCGACGCCTGTTCGAGCATAATGTCTTTGCCCAGGCTATCGGGTATCCGACCGTCCCCCGGGGTCAGGCTCGGATCCGGGTCATGATCTCGGCCGTCCACGCCCGGGAAGACCTGGACTTCGCCCTGGAGGTCTTCCGCCGGGTCGGCCGGGAACTCGGCGTCGTGCGATAACGGGGCCTGGGAACGCTGGGGTCGGAGACGTCCATGCGAGTCTGTCCTTCGTGTGGCTTCACCTACTCCGATGAGCGGGATACATGTCCCCTGTGCGATGTTTTCCTTCCCGCTCAAGACAAGACCCAGGTCATCACCGTTCCCCAGCGGATTCCCTCCGAGTTCCACCGACCCTGCCCGTACTGCGGCCAGCGGGTCCTGATCGGGCTCGACCGATGTCCCTGGTGCCGCCGTCCCCTGGAAGGGGAGCGGGCGTCCGAAGCTCCCCAAGAGCCGTCTCGCCCCGCCTCGGCACTCCCGGAATCCGCCGCCGGCGAAAAGCCGACCGTCTTGATCGACCCACGGCTGATGAGCTTCGAGACGATGGATACGGAGGAGACGCGCATCATCGAGCGCCGGAGCCTCCAGGACCTGTCCGAAGAGGCACCGAGTCCCCCAGCCGAGGCTCCGGGCCAGGAACCGCCTGTTGAAATTTTTGAAGCGCCCACCGTCACCTTCCCAACTCCCCCAAGTTCCCCTCCCGAGGCTCCGGACCCAGGACTGCCTTTCGGAATTGAAATATCACCCACCCGCTTCCCCGCACCCCCAACTCCCCCGGCCGAGACTCCAAACCAGGAACTACCCCTTCAAGCGCCTGCCGCCGGCTTCCCGGTCGCCCGGATCGGCTGGGCCGTCCTCGGCGTGATCTTCCTGTTCGGCGTCGGCTTCTCCGGCTACTGGTTCCTACGCCGTGGGGTTCGCCCCGACCGGCCGGTGCGGCCGTCTTCGTCCCCCCAGACCGTGGCGCCACCTCCGCAGACGGAGTCCCCCCGATCGACGCCTTCCGACGCCTCGGTCCCGCCGGCGATGGGACGTTTGATCGTGAACGTCCCCTTCCCGGCCCAGATCTACGTCGACGATGCCCTGGTGGATACGGCTCCGGGAGCCGAGATTCCCGTTTCCCCAGGCGTTCATCGAGTTCGCGTCGTGTGGCTCCCCCGCGATAAGACACCGCCACCGGCACCCCAGGAGTTTACGATCGAGGTGTCCCCGGGCCAGGCCGTGACGCTTCCGGTGACGCCGCCGATGCCGGCCCGGCTTTACGTGAACAGCTGGCCTTGGAGCGAGGTCTGGGTCGACGGCCAGCGTCACGGGGAGACCCCAACCGTCATGACACTCCCGGCCGGTCCCCACGAACTGGAATTCCGCCGACCCGACGGCCGGAGCTACCGGGTCCCGGTGGAACTGCCCGCCGACGGGGTCCTGCGGGTCGGCTACGACTTTACGTCCGGTCAGCTTTGGCAGAATCCCCCGCCATCGGCCCCTTCGGGACCTGGGGTTGACAGGAGGCGCGGATCTGAATAAGATAACCAATGTAGTGCTCTGTCTGGATTTCCGATGCAGGAACAGGAATCCGGTATAGATCCGGGGTGGCGGTTCCGCTGGAACCCGATACGGGGTATCGGATTGGGCCCGACGTCGGGGGCCGGCTCCGGAGCACTGAATTTCAATCTGGACAGAGCGGAAGTGGACTTACCGTCCGAGGCGGACGTTCGGCGTTCCGGCACGGTCGGGACGTTGGGGTCCGCGAAATAGGAAGATACACCCGAGTGGCTTCGATGATGCCCCACGAGTTTATCCCGCCCGATCCGGTGAGGGAGACTCTCCGTCACCGGCATAGGCCTGCCTAAGCGACCCCTTCCGGAAGGGACCCCCGCCTCCGAGGTCCCGGCGGCTTCGTAGGCCTCCAGATGGATAGTTTATTATTCCATTAAAATAAATTTCTGCAAATATCCGTATTTTCATGCATCAGAGATGGCGGCCCCGGTCCGTCGGGCCGGGACCCCAGGGAGACACACGGCCATGCAACCCCTTTCAGTCGGCGTCCTCGGCGGGTCCGGATTCACGGGCCTCGAACTCCTCCGATGCCTGAGCCGGCACCCCGGCGTGCGGGTCGCCTTCGCCACGACCCGTCAGCCGGATGCCGTCGCGACGCGCCGGTTCCCGGGACCTTGGTGCACCCCCGAAGAAGCTCGGGTCTATACGGTCGATTGGGTCTTCTCGTGTCTGCCCCACGGCGAGTCCGCCCCCTGGGTCGCAGAATGGGTCGACCGGGGAGCCCGCGTCATCGACCTGAGCGGGGACTTTCGGTTTCCGACACCTGAGCTTTACACCGCCTGGTACGGCATGCCCCATCGGTGTCCGGAGCGTCTGGCCGAGGCCGCCCTGGTCCTGCCCGAGTGGAACGCCTCGATGGCCCGGGACCGGCGGCTCATCGCGAATCCCGGGTGCTATCCGACGGCCGTCTGGCTGGCCGTCTTGCCCCTGGTCCGGGCGGGCTTGATCGAGACCTGCCCCATCGTCGTCGATGCCAAGTCGGGGGTGACGGGTGCGGGCCGGACGCCGACGGAGCGGACCCATTTTGTGAGCGTGCAGGAGAACTTCACGGTCTACTCGGCCGGGCGGCGACACCGGCACGTGGGCGAGATCGAGCACTACCTGGAGGCTTGGACCGGGACGTCGGGGCGCGTCCTGTTCACGGCAGGTCTTCTGCCCGTCCGACGGGGTTTGATGGTAACGGTCTATGCGGCCTTGCGGGACGGGGCCACGGCGCGCACGGTCGGGTCGTGTTTGGCGGAGTCCTATGCGGGTCGGCCCTTCGTGCGGGTCCGGCCGCTGGGCGAGGTCCCGGCGCTGGGCGACGTCGTCGGGACGAACCGGTGCGATATCGGGGTCGTCGAGGCCGACGACACGGGATGGGTCGTTCTCGTGGCAGTCCTCGACAATCTCCTGAAGGGAGCCGGCGGTCAGGCCGTCCAGACGATGAACCTCCTGATGGGGTGGGACGAAACGCTGGGCCTTCCGGTCGAAGGAGGGGACGGATGAAGGCGGTCGTCCTAAAGGTCGGCGGTCGCCTCCTGGACGAGGCGACCTGGCCGGTGGTCGTTGCCGAGGTGGCCGGCCTGCGGCGCCGGGGGCGGGCGGTCGTCATCGTCCACGGCGGCGGACCCGAGATCACGGAGGTGGGTGCCCGGTTCGGCCTCGAGGCCCGTTTCGTCCAGGGGCGGCGGGTCACGGACCCGGCGACCCTGGCCGTCGCCGAAATGGTCCTCTCGGGGACCATTAACCGGCGGTTGGTTGGCGGACTGCAACGGCGGGGCATTCCCTCTCTCGGTCTCTCGGGTCGGGACCTGGACCTGATCGTCGCTCGGCGGCGCCCCGAGCTGGGCGAGGTTGGGGAGCCCGTACGGGTCCGGCGGGAGGTGCTCCAGGCTCTTCTCGAGAAGGGCTGGGTCGTCGTCCTATCGCCCATCTGTTCGGACGGCCGGGGTCGGGCCCTGAACGTGAATGCGGATGAAGTGGCGGCGGCCGTGGCCGGTGCGCTGAGGGCGGAATGTCTGTTCCTGCTGACGGACCCGCCCGGCGTGCTGAACGCCGCTGGCCGGGTCTTGCGGCGGCTGACGCCGAAGACTTTCGACCGGTTGGTCCGAGCGGGCGTCATTCAGGACGGCATGATCCCGAAGGTGGAGGCCGCCCTCAGGGCCCTGGCCCGGGGAGTCTCTCGGGTCCTCATCACGGGTCCGGGCCGGGTGTCCTTGGTCCGTCAACTGGAGGGGCGCGGCGGGGGGACGTGGGTCATGGAGGACGCCGGGGATGCGGGATGAATGCCGGTCCTCCTTCAAGGCCCGATTGCCTTTCGGAGGTCTGTCATGCCGAAAGTCGTCCTTGCCTATTCCGGTGGCCTGGACACGTCTTGTAGTATCCGGTGGCTTCAGGAGCGATATGGCCTGTCGGTCGTCACGCTGACCGTCGACGTGGGTCAGCCGGAGGACTTGGAGGCCATTGCCGAGAAAGCCCGTCGGCTGGGGGCCCTGCGGGCCTACGTCGTGGACGCCCGAGAGGAATTTGTTCGGGACTTCGTGTTTCCGGCCCTGCGGGCCAACGCCCGGTATGAGGGCGTCTATCCCCTGATCAGTGCCCTCTCCCGACCGCTCATTGCCCGTCACCTCGTGGAGGTCGCCGAGCGGGAGGGGGCCGAGTATGTCGCCCATGGGTGTACCGGCAAGGGCAACGACCAGGTCCGCATCGAGCTGGGGGTCGCGGCGTTGAACCCCCGTCTGAAGGTCCTGGCACCCGTCCGGGAATGGCGAATGTCCCGACCGGAGCTTCTCCAGTATGCGAAGGAGCGGGGCATTCCCGTCAAGGCCTCTCAGTCGAAGCCTTACTCCATCGACGAGAACCTCTGGGGCCGCTCCATCGAGGCCGGCGTCTTGGAGGACCCAACGGTCGAACCCCCGGAGGACGCCTTCGAATGGACGCGTCCCCTCTCGGCGACGCCCGAGGCACCCCTGGAGTGTAGCGTGACCTTCGAGGCGGGAGTCCCCGTAGCCCTGAACGGCGTGCCGACGCCGCCGGTAGATCTCATCCGGACCCTCAACGAGTGGGCCGGCCTCCACGGCGTCGGCCGTATCGACCACATCGAAAGCCGTCTGGTCGGCATCAAATCCCGGGAGGTCTACGAGGCCCCGGCGGCGACCGTCCTCCTGGAGGCGCACGCGGCCCTCGAGCACATGGTCCTTCCCCGGGAACTCCTGCACTTCAAGCAGGCGATGGACCTGAAGTATGCCGAACTCGTCTACTACGGCCTGTGGTACTCGCCCCTCCGGGAGGCCCTGGACGCCTTCATGCAGAAGACGCAGGAGGCCGTCACGGGCACGGTCCACCTGCGGCTCTGGAAGGGCCATGTGCAGGTCATCGGTCGGACGTCGCCCTATTCCCTGTATCAGAAACGGCTGGCGACCTATGACGTCGACGACGCCTTCGACCACCGGGCGGCCGAGGGCTTCATCCGTCTGTGGGGTCTGGACTCGCAGGAGTACGCCGCCCGTCGTCGGGCCGTAGGCCTGCCGGTCGGCGTCTCGGAGGCAGAGGGATGAAGCGTCTGTGGGCATCTCGATTTGCGGGTCCCCGAAGTGACCTCGACGCATGGCAGGCGTCGTATCCCATCGACCGACAGCTTTGGCAGGAGGAGGTCGAGGCGACTCGGGCCTACGCCGAGGCCCTCCACGGAGCAGGCCTCCTGACCGACGCCGAGTGGCAGACCCTGGCCGAGGCCCTGGACCGGATGGCCCAGGCGGAACCCCCGACCGGCGATTGGGAGGACGTCCACACGGCCGTCGAAGCCGTCCTTGCCGAGGCCGTCGGCCCCGTCGCCGCCAAGGTCGCCACGGGCCGGAGCCGGAACGAAGACGTCGTGACCATCGAGAAGCTTTACGTCCGGCGGGTCGGCGCAGACCTGCAGGCGGCCCTCCGGGCCCTTCAGACGAGCCTGGTCCGGCAGGCCGAACGCCACGTCGAGACGATCGTCCCCGGATACACCCATCTTCGGCAGGCCCAGCCCATGACCTGGGGCTTCTACCTGATAAGTTGGTTTTTTGCCCTCGAGCGGGACCGGGACCGATTCCGGACGGCCCTCCGTCGGATGGACGCTTGTCCGTATGGATCCGGGGCCTTGGCCGGGACGACCGTGCCCATCGACCGGGCGGCCCTGGCCCGACGGCTCGGCTTTGCAGGGCCGACCGACAATGCCCTGGACGCCGTCAGCGACCGGGACTTCCTCTTGGACTTCCTGTACGCCTGCCTGATGACGGGGATTCACCTTTCCCGGATGGCCGAGGACTGGGTCCTGTTTTCCGGCGACGAATTCGGATGGCTGGCCCTCGACGACACCCTGACGACGTCCTCGAGCCTGCTTCCCCACAAGCGGAATCCCGACGTTCTCGAGCTGGTCCGAGGTCTGGCGGGCCGGTGGCTCGGTGCCCTGGTCGGTCTCAGTACGACGCTGAAGGGCCTGCCATGGGGTTACAGCAAGGACCTCCAGTGGGATAAGGCGTACCTCGTCCCGGCCGTCGAGGACCTCCGTCAGGCCCTGGGGGTCATGACTCGGGTCGTCGAGGGTACGACGGTCCGGACGGACGTCGCCCGGGCCCGACTCCAGTCGTGGACCCTGACGGTCGAGCTCGTTGACTTCCTGGTTGCCCGCGGGGTCCCCTTCCGGACGGCCCAGTCGGCGGTCGCCCGCTTTGTGGCCCACGCCGAAGCCGTCGGGCGTCCGCCGGAGAGCTTCTCGGCGGCGGAACTCGCCGAATGGCTCCCCGTCGTGGACGAGAGCGTCCGTGGGGTGTGGGACCCTGAAGCGGCCGTCCGGCGCCGGTGTCTTCCGGGGGGAACGGCCCCGGACGCCGTCCGTCAGCAGATCGAGCGGGCCTGGCGTATCCTCCGAGAGGGAGACGAAGGGACATGACGACCTGGGAGATCGTCGAGGACGGTCATGTGACGTATCCCCAAGGATTTCGGGCCGCCGGCGTCGCCTGCGGCATCCGCCCCCTGGGCAAGCCGGACCTGGCCCTCATCGTCAGCGACCGGCCGGCCGTCGCCGATGCCGTCTTCACGCGGAACGTCTTTGCGGCGGCACCCGTCCAGGTATCCCGCCGTCACGTGCGCCGGAGCCCCTTTTTACAGGCCATCGTCGCCAACAGCGGCATCGCCAACGCCGGGACGGGGCGGGCAGGCCTCCGGGACGCTCAGACGATGGCGGAGTGGACCCGTCGGGCGCTCGGCCTGGAACGGCGAGAGGCCGTCGTCGTGGCCTCGACGGGCGTCATCGGGCCGAGACTCCCCATGGCAAAGGTCTACCGGGGGATCATCCGGGCCGTCCAGGCCCTCTCGCCCCAGGGCGGAATGGACGCCGCCCGGGCCATCCTGACGACGGACCGCTTCCCGAAGGTCGCCGGCGCCCGCCTGTGGGTCGACGGGACGGAGGTCCGGATCGGGGGCATCGCCAAGGGAGCCGGCATGATTTGTCCGAATATGGCGACGATGCTGGCGTTTCTCACGACGGATGCCGTCATCGGACGGGAAGCCCTGGCCGTCGCCTTCCGGCAGGCCGTCGAGGCGACCTTCAATCGGATCACGGTCGACGGCGACACGAGTACGAACGACATGGTCGTCATACTGGCCAACGGAGCGTCCGGATCGGGCGAGGTCCGTTGGCGCACGTCGGCGTGGACGGCCTTTGCCGAGGCCCTGGGGGCGGTCTGTCAGCGCCTGGCCGAGGCCATCGTCCGGGACGGGGAGGGGGCGTCTCGCGTCCTGCGGGTCCACGTCGAGGGCGCTCGGTCGCTCGAGGAGGCCCGGCGGTTGGCGTACCGCGTGGCTCACTCCCCCCTGGTCAAGACGGCCCTCGCCGGGGGCGACCCCAACGTGGGTCGGATCCTGGCGGCTCTCGGTTCGGCCGGCGTCCGGTTTCGGCCCGCCGAAGTAGAGGTGTGGGTCGGCCCCTATCGAGTTTACGGCGACGGCCAGCTCCGACTGAGCTCCGACGGGCGTCTCAAGCGGCTCTTTCGGCAGGCGACGGTCGACATCCAGATCCGTCTGCGTCGGGGTTCGGCCTCCACGACGGTCCTGACGTCGGACCTGACGGAGGACTACGTCCGCCTAAATGCCCGCTACCGGAGTTGAGCCGCTTGCTCCCATCCTGTATCCTGCGTCCTGCTATCAGGTCCGGACCTCCTGGAGGCTCCGGAGGTCGGCTCGATGGAGCAGGTCCTCGAACGCTTCCGTCGGGTGTTTCGGGACGGGATCGTGTGGATTCAGCACCTGCCGGCCCGGGAGGCCGTCTGGGCCGACTTCCCGTCCGACCTGGACCCCCGGCTCCGGCAGGTCTTGGAGGCTCAGGGCATCCGTCGGCTGTACGCCCATCAGGCCGAGGCCTGGCGGCTCGTCCGGGCAGGCCATTCCGTGGTCATCGTCACGCCGACGGCCTCGGGCAAGACGCTCTGCTACAACCTTCCGGTCCTTCAGCGTAGCCTCGAGAAGCCCCGGGCCCGGGCGATGTACCTGTTCCCGACGAAGGCCCTCGCCCAGGACCAGAAGGCCATCCTCCGGGCGATGACCCAGGCTTGGGCCCCGGACCTGGAAATTCAGACGTACGACGGCGATACGCCCGAGGACCTGCGGGCCGTCATCCGGGAACGGAGCCACATCGTCCTGACGAACCCCGATATGCTTCATACGGGCATCCTGCCCCACCACGTCAAGTGGGCCCAACTATTTGAGAATCTCGAATACGTCGTCATCGACGAGCTCCACGCCTACCGGGGCGTCTTCGGGAGCCACGTCGCCCTCGTCCTGCGACGGCTCCAGCGGGTTTGCGAGTTCTACGGGTCCCGTCCCGTATTCATCACGACCTCGGCGACCATCGCCAACCCCGTCGAGCACGCCGAGCGTCTGCTGGGCGTCCCCGTCGTCTGCATCGACCAGAGCGGGGCTCCCCAGGGCGAGCGCTATTTTGTCCTGTACAACCCGCCCGTCGTCGACCCGGCCCTCGGCCTCCGACGGTCCTTCATTCAGGAGGCCTGCCGCATCGCCGAGTTCCTGATCCGGCACGACCTGCAGACGATCGTCTTTGCCCCGTCCCGGCTGTACACGGAGATCGCCTTACGCTATCTCCGGGAGCGGCTCGCCCAGCGGCCCGACCGACGGGACCGGGTCCGGGGCTACCGGGGCGGGTATCTCCCCCAGACCCGTCGGGCCATCGAGACGGCCCTTCGGGCGGGGGAGGTCGTCGGCGTCGTCAGCACAAACGCCCTGGAACTCGGTGTCGACATCGGGTCCCTGGACGCCTCGGTCCTGGCGTCCTACCCGGGGACGATGGCCAGCGTCTGGCAACAGGCGGGCCGGGCGGGCCGTCGGGACCGGCCGGCCCTCCACGTCTTCGTCGCCAGCCATCGGGCCATCGACCAGTATCTGGTCACGCATCCCGACTATTTCTTTGGACGAACGCCGGAGCAGGCTCTCATCGACCCCTGGAACCTGTTCATCTTTCTGGACCACCTGAAGTGTGCGGCCTTCGAGTTGGCGTTTCAGGAGGACGAGACCTTTGCGGGTCAGCCCGTCGGCGAGTGGATGGAACTCCTCGAAGAGGACGGCTGGGTCCATCGGGTCGGCCGTCGGTGGCACTGGATCGGAGACGCTTTCCCGGCCGACGCCGTCAGCCTTCGGACGGTCACGTCGGACAACTTCGTCGTCGTGGACACGTCGGGCCGGCCCCGGGTCATCGCCGAGGTCGACTTCTCCAGCGCCCTGACGTCGATCCACCCGAAGGCCATCTACCTGTGCGAGGGGCAGACTTACTACGTGGACGAACTGGACTTTCAGGGCCGGAAGGCCTACGTCCGTCCCGTGCAAGTCGACTACTTTACGGACGCCATCCGGTACACCCACGTGGACGTCCTGGACGTCCTGGATGAGCGGGCGGGTCCGGGTTGGCGGGTCGCCCACGGGGAGGTCAAGGTCCAGGAACAGGTCGTCGGTTTCAAGAAGATCAAGTTCGGGACGCACGAGAACGTGGGGAGTGGGGAACTGAGTCTGCCGGAGTACCGGCTCCACACGGCGGCCTTCTGGCTGTCCTTCGAGCGGTCCGCCTACGAGGCGTGGTCGCCCGACGCCGTCGTCCGGACGGCGGTCCTGCAGGGTCTGGGTTATCTCCTTCATCAGATGGCACCCCTCATCCTGATGGCCGATGTTCGGGACCTGGCGGTGGCGGCCTCCGAGCATGAGCCTTCGGCCGACGAGGCCCGACCGGCCTTTGCGCCCCGGATCTACCTGTACGAAGTCTATCCGGGCGGCGTCGGCCTGGCCCCGAACCTGTTCCGGCGGGCCGGGGAACTCTTCCGACTGGCCCGGGATGTCGTCGAGCGGTGTGCCTGTGTCGCCGGATGTCCGTCCTGCATTGGTCCCCGCCCGGCCGTCGGGGCCGACGTCAAAGGCCTCGTGGGGCGTGTCCTGGCGGACCTGACGGCGGCTGAGACGAAGTGACGGGGTGGCGGGCTCATATCGAGCGCATCCCAAAGCGTTGGCCGAAAGGGGGAATCCTTTCCATCCGTTTTCCCTCCTTACAGGCGGGAGAGGACTTCGTGGCGTCGCCAGTAGACGTTTAGGACGAGACCGACCGAGCTCAAACAGAACAGCAGGAATGACCCCCCGTAGCTGACGAGGGGGAGCGGCAGGCCCGTCACGGGAAACCACCCGATGGCCATCCCGGCGTTGACCCCAAAGTGGAAGACCCAAAAGGCCAGGACCAGGGCGATGATCAGTTGACCTGCCGGGTCAGGTGTGCGTCCCGCCAGGGTGAACCACCGGGCGAACAGAGCCATAAACAGCAGGAACACGAGGACGATGCCGATGAAGCCCCACTCCTCTCCCAGGGACGCCAGGATAAAGTCCGTATGTCGCGCGGGGACGAATCCGAGCTGAGCCTGCGACCCCTGACGGAATCCCTTGCCCCAGAAGCCTCCGGAGCCCAGGGCGATCTTGGATTGCAGGACCTGATAGCCACTCCCTTGGGGGTCGATGGCTTCCGACTTCAGGAAGGTCAGGACCCGGGCCTTCTGGTAGGGTTTCAGCAGGGACCATCCGATGGGCACGGCCATCAAGGCGGCGAGGCCCAGGACGAGCCAGTACCGCAGGGGCATTCGGAGAAGGAACCATAGCACGGCCAGGGGGAAGAAAAACGTGAGGGCCGTCCCGAAATCGGGCTGGAGGAGGATCAGACCGACGGGGAGGGCGGCGATGGCCGAGGTGACCCCGAGGTCCCGAAGGCGGAAAGGGGAGGTACGGAGTCGCTCCGCATGTCGACCTCCGTAGATGCGGGCCCACATCAGGACGACGGCCAGCTTGGCCATTTCTGAGGACTGGAGCCGGAAGGAACCGATGCCGATCCAGCTCTTGGACCCGGAAACGGCGTGGCCGAAGGCCAGCGTCCCGACCAGCAGGGCTATCGAGGCGGCGTAGAACGTCGGTGCCCACGACAGCCACTTCTCGTACGATATCAACCCGAAGGCGGCGCCGGCGAGGAGGCCCAGGCCGATGGCCAGGAGCTGGCGGTACACGTACCGAGTGCCCCGAGTGTCGACGGTCGCGCTGTAGATCGTCGCCAGGCCGATGGCCAGCAGGAGGACGACGATCAGCCACGTAACGGGGTCAAAATCCATCCATCGGGAGAGCCGCATGACTCCGACTCCGGAGCGGGCTGGCGGACGGCGGGGGTCGGCGGAGGGCCCCATAGCGACGGAAGATCTCCCGGACCCGCGGAGCGGCGACCTCCCCGCCGTGGCCGCTGTGTTCCACGATCAGGGCAAAGGCCATCGGGTCATCGGGCCAGTCGACCCATCCGACAAACCAGGCGTGGGTCTTGTACTTCTCCCGGAGTTCCGGCGGGACCTTCTCGGCGTCGGACAGGAGCTCGACCGTCCCGGTCTTCCCGCAGATGGGCACGTCGGGGTCCCGGGCGGCCCGGCCCGTTCCGGCCTGGACGACTTCACAGACGGTCTTGCGAAGGAAGTCCCAGACCGCCTCTGGGGCCCGCAGGCGGTTGATGACGCGGGGCTCCCGACGCAGGACGACCCGACCGTCAGGACTCTCGATGGCCTGGACCACGTAGGGCTGGTATTGGACGCCCCGGTTCCAGATCATCGCCATCACGTTGGCCTGCTGAAGGGGCGTCGCCAAGAGGGGTCCCTGGCCGATGGCGACGGAAACGGTCTCGCCGGGATACCAGGGCTCGCCGCGGACTCGCTCTTTCCAGAAGGTCGTCGGGACCAGGCCGCCCTTTTCGAAGTACAGGTCGATCCCCGTGGGGACGCCGTAACCGAAGGCGGCGGCATAGCGGGCGATGGTGTCGATGGGCGCCCGGGCACCCAGGTGATAGAAGTATACGTCACAGGAATGAACGATAGCCGCATGGAGGTCGACGATCCCGTGACCCGTCGGCTTCCAGCATCGGAATACGTGGTTGTATAGGCGGGCATATCCGGGGCAGGTGACCGTCTGGGTGGGTGTCGTCCATCCCTCGAGGAGGCCGGCTACGGTCATCACGACCTTGAAGGTACTCCCCGGGGGGTAAAGGGCTTGGATCGCCCGATTCTGAAGGGGGCGGGCCGGGTCTTCGAGCAGGTCCTTCCACCGTTCGGGCCGGATGTAGGGCACGAACTCGTTTGGGTCAAAGGACGGCGTGCTGACCATGGCTCGGACGGCCCCCGTACGGGGGTCCAGGGCCACGAAGGCGGCCGACACGTCTTGGAGGACCTCGTAAGCGATGCGTTGGAGGTCCAGGTCGACGGCCAAGACGAGACGATTCCCGGGTCGGGGTGAGCGGCGGTGGGCCTTCAGCTCCTGGACCGGGATATTGAGGCTGTTGACGACGTAGTAGGCCTGTCCGAATTCCCCCCGCAGGGCTGGCTCGTAGTACCGTTCGATACCCGTCTTGCCGACGACGGCGTCGCCCGGATAGTCGGCGTAGAGGGGCTGGGCCCGGTCTTCGGGACCGATCCAGCCCACGTACCCCAATACGTGGGCCGTGATGGGACCATAGGGGTACGACCGGCTGGGACGAGTCTGGAGGACTAAGTCCGGAAATCGCTCCCGGTAAAATTCAAAGCGGGCGATGTCGACCGTATTGAGGGCCCAGTTCAACCGCTCCGGGTAGTAGGCCGACAAACGCTGGACTCGTGGCATGAGGCTGGCCCGCTGGGTCTCCGGCCAACCCAGGACCTGAAACAACTCCGGGAATACCCGGCGGGGGTCGGCCTGAGGTCGGCGGGGCTCCCAGACCAGTACGGAGGTGACCCCCGTGTCGGCAAGGACCTGCTGGTGACGGTCGACGATCACGCCGCGTGGGGGACGGAGGCGGACGACCTGGATCCGGTTGAGGTCGGCCAGTCCCACGTAGTACGAGTATTGCATGACCTGAAGGCGCCAAAAGCCCAGGAGGAGGACCGACATCCCGAGCAGGACCCCGGTCCGAAAGCGACGCAGGGGCCGCTCAAACGGAGTGGGCTGAATAGGCTTCATAGCGCACCCGCTCCCACCAGAAAAAGGCCAGCCGGACAAGCAGGACGTTGACCGTCCCGTCGATGAGGGCCCACACCGGGTCGGGACGAAAGGTCAGGCCCAGCAGACGCGTCAGGAGGAACAGAGACCCATACTGGAAGGCCAGCAAGCCGCTCAGGCCCATCAGGGACCCCAGCCAAGTGGGAAAGTTAAACAGGAGGCGGAAATACACGATCAACAGGGCTTCCGTACCCCAGACCAGGCCATAGAGGCCCAGCATCTGACCCGTCAGGATGTCCTGCACGATGCCCCAGGCGGCGCCCAACCAAAAGATCAGGCCGGGCGGAGCCCAGTGGGACTCAAAGACCAGCCACGGTCGGACCAGGTCGACCTGGAGCCATGGATGAGATCCCAGGCCCAGGGGACCCACGACCCCATACCACAGCAAACCCAAGCCGAGGGCGATCCATCGGGGGAACGCGGGCCGCCACACCCAGGCCTTCCACTTCATGGGGGCTCGCCTCCCAGGACGTCGACGATCACCCAGACGACTTGAGACGGAACCACGGCCGGTCGGACTTCATAGAGGGCCTCTCCCGTGTCCGACGTACGGGCCGCCTCGACCCATCCGACCCGCAGGCCGACCGGCAGGACGCCCTCGATGCCGCTCGTGTAGACTGGGCTTCCAGGGGAGACGGCCGAGCCCTGGGGGACGTACCGCAAGAGGAGCCGAGAGGGATTCCCCTGACCGTACAGGATGCCCATCGGGCCGTCGGTCCCGACTCGGGCCCCGCATCGGAAAAAGGGATGGCTGACGAGGCGGACTTGGCTCGTCGTCGGGCCGACGGACTCGACGTAGCCGACCAGGCCGTCGGGCGTCGACACGGCGGCGTACCGATGGACCCCATGGCGGGCTCCCCGGTCGATGACGATCTGGTGCCACCGAATCACGTGGACGTCCGGCAAGACGACTCGGGCCCAGAGGCTCGACGGACGCCGGGTCTGCCATCGGTCGTACAGAGGCCGGAACAGGGCCATCTCCTGCAGGACCTGCTCGTACTGCCGTTCCATCTGCTGGTACCGGAAGACCTCAGCCCGGAGACGGCGGTTCTCCTCCGCCAGTTCGTTCACCGTCCGCCAGCGGTCTCGCCAGTCCTCGACCTGCCGGTATAGGCGCTCATATCCGTGGAGCAGGGGGACCCAGACCCATCGCTGGACGAGGAATCCCAGGGAAATGCCCCGTTGGTTTAAGACCTGTACGGACAGGAGCGCCCAGCAGACGGCCACCCACAGGAGCCACTGTCGGAAAAGCCACCGTCGCGAGGCCAGAGGGGCCAGGACCGCCATGGGAGGAAACCCTCCGAGGGATATCGAGCTCAGGCCGGGGCCGCGACTTTCCGAAGCAGTTCCATGTTGTCCAAGATCTTCGCGACCCCGTAAGCCACCGACAGGAGGGGTTCTTCGGCGACGGTGACGGGCAGGCCCGTCTCATTGCGGAGCCGGACGTCCAGCTTGTCCAGGAGGGCTCCTCCGCCCGTCAGGACGATCCCCCGGTCGACGATGTCGGCGGCCAGCTCGGGCGGCGTCCGCTCCAGGGCCTCCCGGACTAAGTCTACGATGGCGCTGACGGTGTCGGCCAGGGCCTCCCGGACCTCCTCGGACCGAATCAGGACAGTCCGGGGAACACCCTCGATTAGGCAACGGCCCTTGACCTCCATGGTCTTTTCTTCGTCCTTGGGGGCCGCCGAGCCCAACTGAATCTTGATCTGTTCGGCCGTCCGCTCCCCGATCAGGAGGTTGTACTTACGCTTGACGTACATGATGATGGCCTCATCCATCTCGTGACCGGCCACCCGGATGGACTTGCTGTACACGATGCCCGACATGGAGATGACGGCCACGTCCGTCGTCCCGCCCCCGATGTCGACGATCATGTTCCCCGAGGGTTCATCGATGGGAAGGCCCGCTCCGATGGCCGCCGCCATCGGCTCGTCGACCAGGTAGACCTCCGAAGCGTTCGCATTCAGGGCGGCCTGCCGGACGGCCCGTCGCTCGACCTGGGTGATTCCCGAGGGCACGCCGATGACGATGCGGGGCCGGAAAAAGCGATGGTGGTTCACGGCCTGCCGGATAAAGTACTTCAACATCTGCTCCGTCACGTCAAAGTCGGCGATCACGCCGTCCCGCAGGGGCCGAATGACCTCGATGTTCACGGGCGTCTTGCCCAACATCTCCTTCGCCGCCTGGCCGAACGCCTCGATCTGACCCGTCAGCCGATTACGGACGACGATGGAGGGCTCGTTGAGGACGATCCCCCGGTTCTTGGCCACGACGACCGTATTCGCCGTCCCCAAGTCGATCCCGAGGTCGCTGAAGAGCCAGCCGAATAACTTCATTCTCCTCACTCCTCCGGGGCATCCTAAAGTTGCACTCGGCCGGAAACGGCGTCAAGGCCCACCGGCGGCCCGCTTTGGATAAAACTGCACGTGGATCCCCCGGTCGTCGACCAAGACCTCCATCGTCCACTCCTCGATGACGCCCTGCGGGCTTTCGATGACGACCGGCTCCCTCGTCAGCCCCCGCTGACGGACCTGGTAAAAGTGGCGGAACTGGCCCGTGGGCTGGACCGTCACGGGCTCTCCGGCGATGGTGACCATACAGCTCGGGTGGGTCTTCCCCTCCAGGACGACGAAGGTCGAAAAGGTCATCTGCTGACGGGCCTCAAAGGAGCAACGGACGGCACCCGTGGGACTCGAGCTCGGACCGACCATGAAGGTTCGCGTCTCTGAGAAGTCGCTGACAAACCGCTGGGCATCGATGGCCCGGACCCGCCAGAAGTACCAGACGCCCGCAAAACGATTCGGAATCTGCAAGACGACCGACGTCGAGCGGGTCACCCGGCGGATGGAATCCAGCATGTCTTGCCGAGAGGCGATCTCCAGCTCATAGGCGACGGCATCCGGGACGCCCGTCCACTCGAGGGTCACAAGGGTGCTGTCGCCGGCCTGGAGGGGGATCTGTTGCCGGCGGAGGGGTTGCTTCAGGAGGGGTGGGTCCAGAAGACGCTTTTTCTCGATCGGCCCCTGACGGACGACCCGGGCACCCTCCTGGGAACCGACGGCGACCTCTTGCTCGCCGGCCTGGACGACGGCCTGACCCCGCTGGACCTCGACGAAAGACTCCTGGACGTCCCCCAGGAAGCGAATCCGAGCCGTCGTCTCCGTCTCCAACCGGGCCCGGACGTCGGCTCCCGTCGAAACGAGACCGGGCTGACGGCTGACCTCGACGACGACGGCCCCCTCCTCGACCCGACCGATGCGGCTGTGGCGGGTCGGCAGGGAGCACTCCAGCCGCAGGAGGGTGTCGGGATTCACCCGGAGTCGGGAGCCGCTCGGGCATACGATCTCGGCGACCCCATTGGAGCCCGTCCGGATCATGTCGCCTTCCTCTAAAGGCATCCGGAAGTCGGCGGGGCGATACACATAGTCGTTGACCTTTTTAACCTCGACCCGGCCGGACAGCTGGATAAAGCTCGCCGTATCGGCCGAGGGGACGGAGGCCGACGGGGTCGAAGGCTTCTGCAGGAAGGGACGAAGCCACACACGGTAGGCGACCCAACCGACCCCGACCAGCACGAGGGCCGCCAGGGCGATCACCCAGGTCACGGGGATCGTATGCCACTCGATGGCTACCGATGAGGGGGACTTCTTCGCCGCCATCGGGACGACGCTCCACCCTCGGCGTCCAGCCTCAGGGGGCCGCCGGACTGACTCCGGCTGGCCTCATGAGGAAACTTCTTTCCGCTTTAAGGCCTGCAAACGCTGGCTCCACATCTGCTGGGCCTTCGGGATGACCTCCCGGGCCTTCTTGAATTGCGGGTCAAAGGTCAAGAAATACCGATACCCCTCGCTGTCTCCCCAGAGTCGCTCGATCAGCTCCCGACGCAGGACCTGTCGGATGACCTCCCGGTCCCGCCGGAAGGCCGCCTCGTCGAAGGGAATCCCCCGCTGACGGAGGAAGTCCTGAAAACGGGCCAGCATCGCGTCGTCGACCTGAAAGTCCGGGGCCAGCAGTTGCCGCGTCGAGCGGTGCTGGCGTTCCTCGTCGGCCTTCTCGATCGGGGCAAAGAGCCGAGCGAACTCCAGGTACGGCAGTCCGTGGACGGGGGCGACCCGGCGGTAGAATTCTTGCTCGATGGCCTGCAGGACCTCCGGGTCCTTAAAGCTCTCGACGGGCACGTCCGGCTGGATGCCGCCCCCGCCGGTGACGAATCGACCCAGGTCGGTCTGGAACTGAGGCCGGTCTGGTTGGGAGGACTGAATTTGGGGGAAGCTGTACTCGAAGAAAGAAGCATAGGACCGTTGGATCAGACGACCGGAGGGCGTGTAATACCGGGCCGTCGTGATGGCCACAGCCGTATTAAAGCTGAGGGGATAGAGAGTCTGTACCAACCCCTTCCCCCACGTCGTCTCGCCCACGATGATCCCCCGGTCGTGGTCCTGGACCGCACCGGCGACGATCTCCGAGGCGCTGGCCGTGCCCCGATTCGTCAAGACGACCAGGGGCAGGGTCTCGTAGGGGTCCTGTTGCTCGCTCTTGTACTCGACGACCCGTCCAATGCCCCGACCCCGGACGGTCACGATGGTCAGGCCCGGCGGTAAAAAGAGGTCGGCGACCCGGACGGCCTCCTCCAGGAGGCCCCCCGGATTGTCCCGGAGGTCCAGGACCAGGCCCTTGAGGCCCGCCTTCTCGAAGGCCTCCAGGTGAGACCGAATTTCCTCATAGGTCCGCTCGGCGAAGTTGCGGACCCGTAAGTACCCGATGCCGTCCGGCGTGACGAAGGCGTTGACCACGCTGACCAGAGGGATCTCGTCCCGTACCAGGGTGACCTGGAAGGGAGCCGGGTAGCCCTCCCGAACGATCGTCAGGCGGACTTCCGTATTCTTAGGCCCCCGGAGCTTTCGGATGAGGTCGTCCAGGGGCTGACCCTTGGTAGGTTCCCCGTCGATTTCGGCGATCACGTCCCCCGCCCGCAGGCCCGCCCGGGCCGCCGGCGTCCCGGGGATCGGCATGAGGACCGTCAGGACTCCCCCGATGCTGTTGATGCTGACCCCGATCCCGTAGAACGAGCCCTTTTGCTCTTCCATCATCCGCTGGTAGGCCCGCTCGTCCAGGAAGTTCGAGTGGGGGTCCAGGCTCAACAGCATGTCCACGATGGCCCACTTGAGGACCGTATCGCTACTCCACTCCCCGCTGTAATAAGTTTCGATCGTCCGAAGAGCCTCCCCGACGTCCCGGATGACCCGGTCCGTCGGCTTCGAACGATGGGACGCCTGCAGGGCCCCAAAGGTCAGGGCCGCCGCTACGAGGAAGACGCCGCCGAGACGAACCCACTTACCCATGACCGCCACCGAACCACTCCTACATATAATACACGCCCCGCTCCCAGGCGGCTATTCGCCGAAAGTCGGCCGGGCCGACCAGGTACCAATCCTCGGTCCACTGAACGGAACGAACGGTGTCCCGTACGAAACGGACGACCGTGACCTCGGGCGGACACCACACCCGCAGAGGCGCCAGTGTGTACCCCAGGCCCCGAGTCGTGTAAACCCACGATCCGTGATGGACGGCCAAGCCCGAGGCGAACCGCCGATGGACTCGGGTATTATGCCACAGGGGCCGCCCCGGTGACAGACATACCTGCCCCCCGTGGGTATGTCCCACCAGGACGAGTTGAACGCCCGGCCGGTCCTGCAGGTGAAGGAGCACGTCCGGGGAATGGGCCAGGAGGACCCAGAAGTCGACCCCCGCATGGGCCTGCAGGGCGGATTGGATCTGAGACCACTGGGGCCAGGACTTATGGGGGTCCCGGGTTCCGACGACCCCGAGGGCGGACCCGTCCGGTGCTTCCAGAGCCACCGCCGTGTCCTCCAGGAGAAGGACCCCATAGTCCGTCAGACGATGCAGGACCAGGAACGTGTCGTGATTGCCGGGGACGGCCAGGACCGGCACGTCCGGTCGCAGTCGTCGAAGCTCCTTCAAGAACCCGACGACCCAACGGCCCAGGACGTCCTGCCGGTAATCCGACTGGAGGTCCCCACCCAGCAGAAGCGCCTCGGTGTCCTCCCGAGCCAGCCACCGAAGCCAACCCCCTTCGGAGGGATGGCCCCGGAAATGGAGGTCACTGGCAAAGACGATGCTCCGGTGGGACCAACCGACCGGGACGGCCGGGTCACGCACGACCAGACGCGCCACGGCCAGGGGATGGACCTCCCGCCGGGAGTAAGTGTAGACGACAAAGCGGCGGAGTTCTCGAGATATCAGCCAGCGGAGCCTGCGACGCCGGGAGACCACGAACCCTCCTCCTCTTCCAGGTCGGCCTCGTAGTCATAGAGCCGGCCGGTCTGAATGCGCACTCGATACCATTCCCCAACGGTCAAGGGCCGCCGGGCCGTGACCTCTACATGGCCGTCGACTTCCGGCGCCTGCCCGTAGTGACGTCCCCGGTACAGCCAGCGGCCGCCTTCCTGCCGCACGAAACTGTCCAACACGACCTCGACCCGCCGGCCAACCCAGGCTGGGACCTTCTCGGCCAAGACCTTCTGCTGAAGAGCCATGAGGATACGCCGTCGACGAGCCGCCACACGGCGGGGTACCTTCGGCTTCAGGTCATAGGCCGCCGTACCGTCCTCGTCGGAGTACTCGAACACGCCGACGTGGTCGAACCGGGCCTCCTCGACAAAGCGGCAGAGGTCCTCGAAATGGGCCTCCGTCTCGCCCGGGAAGCCGACGATGAAAGTCGTCCGGAGGACGATGTCTGGGACGGCCGCCCGGTACCGGGCCAGAAGCTCCAAGTACCGCTCCCGGGAGCCCCGACGCTTCATCGCCCGCAGGATGTCCGGATGGCTGTGCTGAAGGGGGAGGTCCAGGTAGGGACACAGCTTCGGAAATTCCCGGAACCGCTCGGGAAAGTCCGGTGGGAGAGTGTCCGGATACAGGTATAGGAGCCGAATCCACCGGAGGTCCGCCAGGCCGTGAAGGGCCTCCAGCAGACGGAGGAGGCCGTCTTTCTGACCGATGTCCAGACCGTAGTAAGTCGTATCCTGGGAGATCAGGATGAGTTCCCGCACGCCCTGGTCGACCAGCCGACGGGCTTCTTCCAGGATCGACTCCGGCGGACGGCTTCGGTACTTCCCCCGGATACGGGGGATGGCACAGAAACTGCACGTATGATTGCATCCCTCGGCGATCTTCAGGTAGGCATAATGACGAGGCGTCGTCCGCAGGCGGGGGACCTGGAGGTCATACACCCAGCGGGGCCGTTCCGTCGAGACTCGGTCTCCCCGAAAGCGGTCGTCCCGACAGGCCTCGACGACCCGCTCGACGTCGTCAATCCCGAGCCACACGTCGACTTCCGGCAAGGCCTCCGCCAGCTCCCGGTGATACCGCTGAGCCAGGCATCCGGTGACGACCAGCTTCCGACAGACACCCGCCTCCTTGTAGCGGGCCATCTCCAGGATCGTCTCGATACTCTCCTTCTTGGCCGGCTCGATGAAACCACACGTGTTGACGACCAGGACGTCTGCCTGGGCCGGGTCCGCCGTGACCTGCAGGCCCGCCTGCTGGAGAGCCCCCAGCATGGCCTCCGAGTCGACCAAGTTTTTCGCACACCCCAGACTGACGAGTCCGACCCGCACGGGATGCTTCATGGGGACATGCCAGCGCGTGGAATCATGTTCCTATTTTACACCGAGCCTGGGAGTCGGGCCAGGACGAGGGGGAAATCCGGCGGGAGTATGGCGGTAGGGCAATAGGGCAGTAAGGCAATCGGGCAGTAGGGCCATACGGCAGTACGGCTATGAGGCCGGTGCGGGACCCCGTGGGCTCGCCACAGGAACCGGGAATTCCGTCAAGGTCCCGGCCTTTCATCCAGGTATCCGGTGCCAGGTACCGGGTATCGGGTACCGGCTACCTGGCACCTGGGACCTGGTACCCGGCACCGGAGCCGAATCGACGCCGAGGGCCGAACACCGAGCACCGAAGACCGAGCCCGGGGACCGGGTACCGGAAAAACGCGCCCATCGGCTTTATATCCTGCATCCTGCATCTTGCATCCTGCATCCGTCCGGGATCACGGCAGGTCCAGACTCCCGTAAGCCTTCGGATAGGTCACGATCCCCCACGGCAGGTGAAAACCCTTCAGGACTTTTACGACCTGGTAATTCCCGGCGTCGATCACGTACACGGCGTCGGAACGCCCGCAGGCCACGAGGATCTTGGCGTCGTCGGGCGTAAACGTGAAGTGCCAGCACCGGGCCCCGACGGGAATTTCCCGCTGGATCTCCAGGGTCCGGGCATCATAGACCTGCAATTTCTGATCCCGGGCGGCGGCCACAAACAGGCGCTCCCCCGAACGGTCGAAGGCGACTCCGTAAGGGCCCCGCCCCGTCGGTCGGGTTCGCAGGACCTCCAGGTCGGCGTCCAGGACGATCAGCGTACTGGAGGCCTCCATCGTCACGACGTAAAACCGGCCGTCCGGTGAGGGCTTGAGTCCCCGGGGCCGGATCCCGTAAGGCGAGAGGTCCGTCCGCCGAAGCAGACGGCCCGTCTCGACGTCATACATCGAGACGGCATCCTCCCCCTCATTGGTCACGATGAGTCGGCGGCCGTCGATCGAAAAGGCGATCCCCTCCGTCTCGACGCCTCCCAAGAATGCCCGACCGACCTTCCAGCCCCCGACCTCGATGGCCACGATCCGAGACGGCGGGAGGGCCGCCGGTCCGGGCTCGTCCTTATCCCCCGTCTCCTCATGGTCACCCGCCGGTTTCTGGGGCCCGCCCTCGGCCCCGGGCTCATGGGACGTATAGACCCACTGCCCACCGGGATGGAGCTTCAAGAACTCCGGGTTCGTCCCGATGGGGATACGGGTCACGACCGTCCATGTCCGAGTGTCCAGGACCGATACGTCGGCCGTCTGTTTGTTGGCCGTCAGGACGTACCGACCGTCAGCCGTGACGACGATGCCCCGGGGATTCGCACCCCCGACGGGAACCTCCCGGATGACCTCCAGACGCTCCAGGTCAATGACGCTGACGCCGCCTTGCTCATTAGAGACATAGGCCACGTTGGAGGGAACGTCCCCCGCACCCGGAAGGGCACTCCTTCCGGAAAGGGTCCCCAGGACGATTCCGAGGACAACCCATAGCCCCTGGGTCTTCCACCTCATACGGTCCTCACCCCCTTCTGGAGATTCAAACTTCGGGCTCTTGCCGAGGGCCCGTCACATCTGCACGTGCAGGCCCGCCCGTACGACCCGCGGCGTCCCCAGGGTGACGGTCCCGTCCGGCGAGCGGCCGGCTTCCACGCGAGCATCGAATAGGTTTTCCGCCGACACGTACAATTCCACGCCCCGAACGATCGTCCGCCGGACGCTCGCGTCTACAACCCAAACGGACCGAAGCCGTAGGGTGTTCAGGTCGTCCTCAAACCGACTCGACTCGTATCGGGCCTGAGCGACGGCCGTCAGGAATCTCGGGTGCTGGTACTGAACCCGGAAGACCCCCGTGTGTTCGGGGACCTGGGCAACCCGCTTGTCGATAAGGTCCGGTACCGGGCTCTTCCGAATTCGGGCGTCGTTCCAGAGGTAACCCAGGCTGACCTGAAAATGGGGGCTCAGCCGAAACGTGTTCATCAGGTCCACCCCGAGGACCCGAGTCTGGTCTACATTCTGCCGCTGGCGGCAGAGGCCGCCCGCCGGGACAAAGCCGCACACGGTCGGCCACGCCGCACGCTGAAGGACCGTCACGTTCGAGATGGCATCCCGGACCTGATACCAGAAGAGCGTCGCTGAACCCTGCCAGCGGCCGCCGGCCCGCAGGTCAGCCCCCAGCTCCCAGGCCTGCAGAAACTCTGGCCGGAGGTCCGGATTGGCGGCCGTGATGACGTTCCGCACCTGGAAGGGCCGATAGAGCTCGTTGAGCGTCGGGGCCCGGAAGCCCTGACTGAACTGAAACCGCAGGTCTGCCCACGGACGGACCTGCCAGCGGACGCCGAGGGTCGGGCTAAAGGCCAGGCGCCGGTGAACGGCGTAACGGTCGTCCCGGAGGACTGCGTCCGTCAGGAGGTCCCGCTCGAGCCGCCGCCCCCGAAACAGGCCCCAGCCGTCCCATCGGGCTCCGACCTGAACAAACAGGCCCGAGACCGGCTGGAACAACCGGTTCAAGTAAAGACCGACGAAGGCCTGCCGGCCACCGGCCAGCCGACGGCGGGTAAATTGACCGGAAACCCACCGGAAGTCCTCCCGGGTCTCGCCCCAGATGTATCGGACGTCCACCCCCGCCGACCATTGAGCCCCCGAGGGTTGCGGCCGAGACCATTGGACGTAAAAGCCGCCCAGGACGGCCGGGACGTCATACTGGTTCAGCGAAGGCGTCTCCCGACTCCGGTCGGGACTCACAGAGCTGAACGTGCTCTGGAAGGTCTGGGCCTGCCAGACCCCGCCGACTTCCCAGAAGTCACCGCCGGTCGTAAACCATCGCGTCCCCAGACCGGCCATCCATAAGTCCGTCGCGTTTTCCGTATATGGCGTCCCATTGCCCCGGCGTTCCGAGAAGACATTACCCATCAGGAAGACCTGGCGGCGGCTCGACGCCTCCCATGTCCACCGGGTCCATAGGGACCCCATACGGGAGAAGGCGCGAACGTCGACCGACCCCCGCTGGTCCGGCGGAAGCAGATAATAGCCGTCCGTGCGAAAGTACCGGCCGGCCACAAGCCAATTCAGGGACCCCACCCGATACCGCCAGGCCGTATCGGCATCGACCGAGCCCAGTCCACCGCCCTGCACGTCGACCTGAAACTCCCGCAGGCCGATGGCTTCGGTCCGAAAGTGAACGGCCCCGCCCATCCCGGCATGACCCCAAGCAGTCGAGACGGGACTCTTGATAACCTCGACCTGCCGCAGAGCCGACCGGGGCACCCGGTTCCAGTAAATCCAGCCCCCAAAGGGGTCGTTCAGGGGCACGCCCTCTAAAAGGACCAGGGCCCGGCTGACGCCGCTGGGCCAGGCCCCCCGAAAGGTCACGCCCTGCGCCGTGGGATGCGAGACCAGACTGCTGGACCGCCGGAAAAGACTGAACCCCGGGACCTGCCGGAGGGCATCGTCGACCAACAGTTGGGGACCGACCATCAGGTCCGACCGGGAAAGGACCTGAACGGTGGCGGCCAGTTTCTCCGGCGACGTGTTCAGACGACTCGGCGTGACGACGATGACGGCTTCAGCCCCGACCTGAAGCGTGACGTCGACCGAGACCGGCTCATCCGGCCGCACGGAAATGTTCTCGATGACACCGGGGAGAAAGCCCTCCTGCACGCATCGGAGGCGGTAGCCGTCCCCCGACGGCAGGCCCTCTATGCGATAGCGGCCCTGGGCATCCGTCGTGACGACCTTGCGAATCCCCTGCGGCCCCGTCAGCTCGACGAGAACGCCGGGTAGGGGACGCCCGTCGGCGTCCCGCACGGTCCCGACGACCGAAGCCGTCGCCTGGCCCCAGGCCGCCTGGGATATTCCTACGCTCAGGTACCCCAGCAGGACGATGAACATCCATCCAAAGAACCGGCAGACCATTCGGCTGGTCCAGACCATGGGAAACCTCTCCATCGGGGAATAACTAAGCCCCACGCCCGTGCGGGATTTCTCAGCCTCGGCCCCGAGGACCGGCCACCGAACCGGCACCGGACCCGGGACCCACGCCGCCCCCTCGCAGGTCCGGGTCCCGACATCCGGCCTTGCAGGTAGATAGATTTTACCGGCAAAAACCGTGCCGAACCCTCGAATCGCCTGTTTCCGCTCCTGGGCGAGCCCCTGTACGGTCCCCTCTGTGGGTGATTTGACCCATTGGGTGATTTGACCCACTCAGGAACTCCAACCCGCTTTCCCGGCGAATGGCGGATTCTCGGCCGGATCGATATCTTTGAGACGAAGTCCTCCATTGAGGACCGTCCCCTATTCTGGAACTTCAACGGTGCGGAGTGGAATTCATGAAGCCCTTGGGACTGGATGAAGCATGGGCTCGGGCCGAAGCCTTCTTCCAGGGCGATTCGCTTCGGGCCGAGGTCTTCCTCCACCGGTACGCCCTCCGGGACCTGGAGGGCCGGTGGCTGGAGCCGACGCCGGAGTTCATGTGGCGGCGTCTGGCCCGCACGATGGCCCGGGCTGAGAAGGACCGGAAGACCTGGGAAAGGAGGTTTGAGGACCTCCTGGCCGACTTTCGGTTCGTCCCCGGCGGCCGCATCCTGTTTGGAGCCGGCAACCCCCGGTCGGCGACCCTGTTCAATTGTTACTTTATCCCCATTCAGGCCGACTCCATTTACGGGATCACCCGTTGGATGTTTGAGGCGGCCAAGACTTATGGAATGGGCGGGGGGGTCGGCACGAATGCCGACGTCTTGCGGCCTCGAGGGGCAAAGGTCCGGAATGCCGGTCTGGAGAGTTCGGGTTCCGTAAGTTTCATGGAAGTCTTCTCGACCCTAACGGGCGTGATGGGGGCCTCGGGCGGTCGCCGGGGAGCCCTCATGATCACACTCCGGGTCGACCATCCGGACGTGTTGGAATTTATCACGGCGAAGAATGACCCCGAACGGCGGCACATCCGCAATGCGAACATCTCGGTGCGGGTCTCCGACGCCTTCATGGAGGCTTTGGCCCACGACGGCCGGGTTCGGCTGTGGTTTCGGACGCCCCACGAGACCATCGAACGGGTCATCCCGGCCCGGCAGATTTGGCAAGCCCTCATCGAGTCGGCCTGGGCCTCGGCCGAGCCGGGGGTCCTGTTTTGGGACCAGGTCGTTCGGCGTTCGACGACGCAGTACAACGGCATGGAGGTCCAGGGCGTCAACGTCTGCGGTGAGGTCCCGATGGAGCCTTACGGGGCCTGCAACCTGGGGAGCATCCACCTGGCGGCCTTCGTGCGGGCACCCTTTACAGACCGGGCCGACCTTGACTGGGACCGGTTGGCCGAGACGGTTTATGGGGCCGTCCGATTCCTGGACGACGTCATCGACGTCGGGGCGCCCCGGCATCCCCTGCGGGCCCAGCGGCGGGCCTCCGAGCGGTCCCGGCGGGTCGGTCTGGGCATCATGGGCTTGGCCGACTGTATGGTCATGCTGAACGTCGTGTACGGGTCGCCCGAGTGTATCCGGTGGGTCGACCGGATTTTGGCCTTCGTGAAGGAAGCGGCCTATCAGGCCAGCATCGACCTGGCGCGGGAGAAGGGACCCTTTCCGGCCTTCGACGCCCGGGAGCATGAGAAGAGTCCATACATTCAGGAGCTCCCGGCGTTCATCCGACGGGGCCTTCGGACGCACGGCCTCCGGAACTGTGCCCTGATGGCCATCGCCCCGACGGGGTCGATCTCCATCCTGGCCGGGACGTCCAGCGGCATCGAGCCGATCTTTGCCCTTCGGTACTTGCGTCACGTGGCCGGCCAGGCCTACCAGGTCGAGCATCCCCTGGTCCGTCGGTACCGCCAGATGTACGGGGCCTCCCGTCCCCTTCCACCGGCCTTCGTGACGGCGCATCAGATCGACCCTGAGACCCGGGTCGAGCTTCAGGCCGTCGCCCAGCGGCACGTGGACCAAAGCATTTCGTCGACCGTCAATCTGCCGGAGGAAACGCCGGTCTCGACCGTGGAACGCCTTTACTGGAAGGCCTGGGAACTGGGCTGTAAGGGAATTACGGTCTTCCGGGAGGGGAGCCGCGCCTCGGTCGTCGAGCCCCTCTATGCGGAGCGGGGCGTCTACCGGGTCGAGACGGAACCGCCCCTGGGCGTATGCGTCGTGTGCGAAGCCCCTCAGGTGTCCCGCCGATGAGCCGATGCGGCCTCCAGGCCCGACGGCTCAGGATGCGGCCGACGCCCGACGGGTCCGCAGGTCCTGGGCGGCCTGGCGGATGCGTTCGAGACCCTTCTGAAGGGTCTCCATCGAGGCGGCATAGGAAATCCGCAGGTAGCCTTCCCCGGCCGCCCCGAAGGCCGTCCCGGACAGGACGGCCACGCCGTATTCCCGCAGGAGCTTCGTCGCCAGGGTACCGCTCCGCAGGCCCAGGGCCTGCACGTTGGGAAACACGTAAAAGGCCCCCTGGGGCCGATGGCATGTGATGCCCTCGATGCGGTTGAGGCCGTCGACGATGAAGTCCCGCCGCTTCCGGAAGGCCTCGACCATCTGGCGGACCTCGTCGCGGGGTCCCCGCAGGGCGGCCAGGCCGGCCCACTGGACGAAGGTGGCCGTACACGACACGCTGTTGATGATCAGCCGGACGACGTGGGGCGCCAGGGCGACGGGCAGGACACCGTACCCCAGGCGCCATCCCGTCATGGCGAAGGTCTTGGAAAAGCCGTCCAGCAGGATCGTACGTTCGGCCATTCCCGGGATGGACAGGATGCTCCGGTGGGTGCCCTCGTAGAGGATTTCCGAGTAAATCTCGTCGGCCAGGACGATCAGGTCATGCCGGAGGGCCAGCTCGGCGATGCCGTGAAGGTCCTCTTCGGTCAGGACGGCACCCGTCGGGTTGTGGGGCGAGTTCAGGATGATCATACGGGTGCGGGGCGTGACGGCGGCCCGGAGCTCGTCCAGGTCCCACCGGAATCCAAGCTGTTCCCGGAGGGGGACCATCACAGGCGTCCCCCGGACAAAGCGGACGACCGACTCGTAGATGGGAAAGCCGGGGTCCGGGATGAGGACCTCATCGCCGGCCTCGATCAGGGCGAGGACCGAGTAAAAAATGATGGGCTTGGCCCCGGGCGTGACGACGACCTGCTCGGGCGAGACCTCGACCTGTCGAGTCCGGCTTACATGTTCAGCGATGGCCTCCCGCAGGTCTGGCAGGCCGGCGGCCGGGCCATAGTGAGTCTGACCCTCCCGCAGAGCCCGATAGGCCGCCTCGACGATAAACTCGGGGGTCGGAAAGTCTGGTTCCCCGATCTCCAGGTGGACGACGTCTCGGCCCTGGGCCTCCAAGAGACGGGCGGCCGCCAGGACCTCGAAGGCCGTCTCCGTCCCGAGTCGACTCATCCGTTCGGCGATGCGCATAAACCCTACTCCTGATGAAAATTCGGCGTCGGACCGGGGGTCGGGCATCCGCCGCCGCAATCCCGGACCTGAACCCGCTACCCGTCCATTATGGACGTACGGGCCGGGAATCTCAAATGAGCGATAGAGCGGGATGCGGGATGCAGGATGCAAGATGCAGGATGCAGGATGCGGGATAGAAACGGATTGGGTCCCGGATGCTCGGTCCTCGGCGTCGATTCAGGTACCGGGTCTCGGGTCCCCGGTGCCAGGTAACCGGGACTGGGTTCGGTGTCCGACCTTCGGTCCCCAGCCTGGGCGAGGGAAGGTCGCATCTCCCCTCACCCCTCATGCCTCCATAGCCGAAGGCCGGATACCGAGGACCGAGCCGGGTGCCGGAAAACGCACCCGTCGGGTCTGCATCCTGCATCTTGCATACCCCGTGTGCGGGTTTTTCGAAGACAGTTGCCTGGTACCGGATCAACGCCGAGGGCCGAACACCGAGCACCGAAGACCGAGCCCGGCCACCGGAAAACGCGCACACCGGGTTTGCATCCTGCATCTTGCATCCTGCATCCTGTATCCTGCATCTACTATCTTTATCGTTGGGAGTCCCATGCCGACGCCTACGCCTTCCCTCCGACGGAAACTCCCCTGGATCGCCCTCCTGTACTTTGCCGAGGGCTTCCCCTTCGGGTTCGTCAACGAGGTCCTGCCGGTCGCCCTCCGACAGGCCGGGTTTCGACTCGAGACGATCGGCCTCTTTCACCTGACGGGTCTCGCCTGGACGTATAAGTTCGTCTGGGCGCCCCTGGTCGACCTGTGGGGACGGCGCAAGGGCTGGATCCTCGGCTGTCAGGCCCTGCTGGCCCTCCTGTTCGGTCTCTTCCCCTGGTCAGACCTGGCGGAAGCCCGCTGGACGCTCTGGGCGACCGTCATCGGGTTGACGGTCCTGTCGGCCACCCAGGACATCGCCATCGATGCTTACAGCATCCAACTCCTGGATGCCCGGGAACTGGGCCTCGCCAACGGCGTCCGGGTCACCGCCTACCGGATCGCCCTGATCGTGGCCGGGGGGTTCCTCGTCGTCCTGGCGGGTCGGTGGGGGTGGCCCGTGACGGGCTGGGTCGCCGCCGGTGGGTTTGCGCTCCTGGCCCTGACGACCTTAGGGGCACCCAACCCGACGAACGACCGAAGGGAGGCCGTCGGCAGTCAGCCCTCGGTTCAGGCGCTCCTGACGGGATTCTTTCAGCGCCCGGGATGGTACGGCGTCCTGGCGTTCATCTTTCTCTTCAAGCTCGGCGACCAAGCGATGAGTCCGATGAAGCGACCCTTCCTGGTCGATGCCGGTCTGACTCTGGCCGAGATCGGCTTTCTGCAGGGGACGGTCGGCATGCTGATGACCATCACGGGGGCCTTGGTCGGCGGCTGGCTGACGTCCCGGTGGGGTGTCTTCGGGGGCCTGTGGCGGCTGGGCCTCCTGCAGGCCCTGTCGAACCTGCTGTACGCTTACGCCGCCTGGGTCCGCACGCGGGCGTGGGTCGGGACGGCCATCGTCGTCGAGGAATTCACGGGAGGTATGGGGACGGCGGCATTCTTGGCCTTCCTGATGGCCGTCTGCGATAAACGCTATGCGGCGACTCAGTATGCGCTCCTGTCGGCCCTCTTCGGCCTGCCCCGGACGCTCGTCGCGGCCCTTTCGGGGGTCGGTGCCGCTCATCTGGGATACAGTCCGTACTTTGCCCTGACGTTTGTTCTGGCCCTGCCGGCCTTTGCCCTGCTTCCGCTCGTGCGGCCGTGGGTGACGGAGAGTAGGCAGTAAGGCAATAAGGCAGTAGGGCAATAGGCAATAGGGCAGTGAGGCAGAACGGCAGAAGGAACGTACACCATCCAAATTTCAAGGGCCGGGGACAAGGGACGCGGCATAGTCGACAGTCATCCTGCCCTACTGCCTTACTGCCCGATCGCTACGGGGGAGAACGCAGGATTTCAGCCGGTCGGAGACGCGTCGCCTGCCGGGCCGGTAGCCACGCCGAAAGGGTCACGATCCCGGTCGTCACGAGGGCGATCCACAGGCCGTCGAGCCACCGAAGCCGGAAGGGTAGATACGGGATAAAGTACACCTCGGCCGGAAGGCGGATGAGCCGGTAGTGGTCCAGGACGAAGCTGGCCGTTCCGCCGACGATGAGACCGGCGACGATCCCCGCCAGACCGAGGACGAGGCCCTGGTAGAGGAACACCCGTTGAACGGCCCGTCCGTCGGCCCCCATGGCCATCATCATGGCGATCCGGCTCCGCTTCTCGTGGACCATCAGGGCCAGGTGCGTGACGATGTTAAAGGACGCTACGACGACGATCAGGGTAATGGCCACAAACAGCATCCACTTCTCCAGCTGGAGGGCCGCAAAGAGGGCCCGGTTCTGCTCCATCCACGTCTCCGTCACGACCCCGGCGTCCCGGAACTGTTCGGCCGCCTGACGGGCGACCCGAGGCGCCTGGTCCACGTCCTCCAGCATGAGCTCGACGACCGACGCCCCGCCGGGGGGTTGGAACAGCCGGCGGGCCAGGTCGATGTGCATGAAGACCCACGTGTTGTCGAACTCGTACATGTCGGACTGAAAGACGGCGACGACGTGGACTCGGGGCATGCGGGGGAAGAGTCCCAGAGGGGACGCCACGCCGTCGGGAATCACGAGGCGGACGGTCTCGCCGACCCAGACGCCGAGCCGTTGGGCCAGACCCCGTCCGACGACGATGCCGTCTCGGGCCGTCAGACCCTCCCATCGGCCACCGACCAAGCGGTTCAGCACGGGGACATAGGGCCGGGCTTCGGGGGGCACGCCCTTGATGAGGACGCCCAAGCTCCCGTAAGGGCTGACCAGCAGACCCTGACCGTACACGGCCGGAAAGGCGCCCCGGACGGTCGGCAGGCGTCGGACCCCGTCGAGTCGGTCCAGGACCCGCGGGAGGCTCTCGGGCGTCAGGCCCGTCAGGGTCACGTGGGGGATCCCGCCCAGGAGCTTCGCCTTCAGGTCCTGCTGAAAGCCCGTCATCAGGGCCATGGCGACGACCAGGGCGGCAACGCCCAGAAACACGCCCGTTAAGGCCGCCCAGCCGGTCAGCGTGACGAGCCGTCCGGAGCGGCTCCGGATCAGGTGCCATGCGACCCACGCCGGCCAGTGCATGCAAACCTCCGGCCTCGGAAACCGGCTCCGAGACTCACCCCCTCATACCCTTTCCCTCAGACTCAGGACCCGCCGAATGACTTCGGCCAGGGCATCCCGGCGGAAGGGCTTCTGGATCCAAGGGACACCGTCCGGAAGGGAGGTCCCACGGCTACTGCCCAAGGGGTAGCCGCTCATGAAGACGACCCGGACGTCCGGGTCCCGGGCCCGCAGGGCCACCAGAAGCTCCGGACCGCTCATCTCCGGCATGACGGCGTCCGAAAGGACCAGCCGGATCGCCGGCCGATGGGCATCATACAGTCGTAGGGCCTCGACGGGACTGACGGTGGCCAGGACCTGAAAGCCCAGGGACTCCAGCATCTCCCGGATCACCTCCAGGACCTTCGGCTCGTCTTCGACGAGCAGGACCATCCCCTCGAACCGGGCGGCCTCGGGACGAGCCGTCTCTGGGACCCCGGCCCGAGCCTCGGGTGCCCGGCAGGGCAGGTAGATGACGAACGTCGTACCCTCCCCGGGACGACTTCGGACGCCGATGTGGCCCCCGTGCTGTTGGACGATGCCATACACCTGGGCCAGACCGAGCCCCGTCCCCTGACCCGGTCGCTTGGTCGTGAAGAAGGGTTCAAAAATGTGAGGTAGGACTTCCGGCAGGATCCCGACCCCCGTGTCGGTGACCTCGACGGTGACCCACGACCCCGGTGCCATTCCCGGTAGGGGCGGCTTCTGCCCGGGCAGGACCTCCGTCCGGGTCAGCCGAAAAGTCAGGCGCCCCCCTTCCGGCATGGCGTCCCGGGCATTGACGGCCAGATTCGTGAGGACCTGATGGATTTGAACCTCGTTCCCCCAAATCCAGGCGTCCTCGGTCTCGACCTCGACCCGAATCTCGATGCTCTCCGGGATCACCCGGCGGACGAAGACGGCATATTCTTTCAGGAAAGCGGCCAGGTTCAAGGCCTTCTGCTCGGCGACCGTCTTGCGAGCAAAGTCCAGGACCTGCCGGATCATCTGGGCCGCCCGTTCGCCCTGAGCGTGGATGACGCCGGCGTGCCGTTGAACGGCCGACGGGTCGTCCGGCCGCATCTGGAGAAGTTCGGCCAGGCCTAAGATCGAGGTCAGGATGTTGTTGAAGTCATGGGCGATGCCCGCCGCCAACTGGCCGATGGCCGCCAGCCGGTCCCGGGTCTGGGCATACAGCTGAGCTTCCCGCTCCTGCGTGACCTCCCGAAGGACCAGGAGCGAGCCCTCGGCGGCTTCGGCCTCGACGACGGGCCGCCGGGCGACTTCAAAGACCCGTCGGTGCGTCCGGGAGCGGGCTACGGGCCAAGCCCAAACGGTCTCGTGGGGGCCCGGGGTCGCTTCTTCTCCGGTTGGCTCCTCGAGGGTCACCTCGTGCCAGAGGACCTCGTCGGGAGAAGGGACGAGAGACGCCAGGGGCCGGTCGCCCAGCCGGGTCAGGATATCCCCGACCCCGACGCCGGCCAGGACCCGCAAATACTCCGCGCCCTTCGGATTGGCCAGGAGGACCCGGCCCGACCCGTCCAAGAGGACCATCCCGTAAGCGGCGGACTCGAGGATTCGCTCCAGCCGTCGGGTCTGCCGCCGGAGTTGCTCCCGGGCCCGCTCGGCCTCGATGGCGATACCGGCCAGACGGGCCGCCCGCCCGATGAGCTCCATCTCCCAGGGAGTCGGATATCGGGGCTCCCCATAGTACATCGCAAAGGTCCCCAGGACCCGGCCGTCGGTCGAGAACACGGGAACGGACCAGCAGGCCCGCAGGCCATACTGGAGGGCCACGTCCCGATAGTCCGCCCACCGGGGGTCCGTGGTGATGTCCGGCGTGACCACGACCTGGCCCAGGTAGGCGGCCGTGCCGCAGGTCCCCACGTCCGGTCCGATGACCAGGCCGTCGATGAGCCGGTTGTAAGCTTCGGGGAGGCTCGGCGCCGCTCCGTGCCGGAGTCGCCGACCCTCCTCGTCCAGCAAAAGGACCGAGCCGCGCAAGCCGTCGGCGAGGTCCTCCATGGACCGGACCATCGCCGTCAAGACCTCCGAGAGCGGCCGGCCCGCCGCGATCATCTCGAGGACCTGCTTCTCGGCCGCCAAAAGACATTCGGCCCGCCGCCGTTGGGTGACGTCCTCCACCACGCCTTCGTAGCAAACGACCTGCCCGTCGTGGTCGTAAACGCATCGAGCCGAGTCCCGAACCCAAAGGACCGTGCCGTCCCGTCGGCGAACCCGAAACTCGAAGCCCTCGACGACGCCGGTCCGCTCGATGGCCTCCTGCCAACGGCGACGGTCCTCCGGGTCAAGATAGAGGTCGGGCACGGGAACCGCTTGAAGGGACTTCAGGTCGGGATGGCCGAGCATCTGGACCAGGGCCGGGTTGGCGTCCAGGATCCGACCGTCCGGCGTCGTGCGGTATAGGCCGACGGGCACCCGCTCGAAGAGGTCCCGATACCGGGCCTGAGTTTCCCGAAGGACTTGGTACTGCCGGGCCCGCTCCATGGCGACGGCCATCAGATGGGCGACCAAGTCCGCAAAGCGGACCTCATCGTCGGTAAAGTCCCGATCCTCTAAGCTGTCCAGGACCAGGACGCCCTGAACCCGGTCCGACGTCAGGAGGGGCAGGATCAGGGACTTCCGCACGCCGGCCTGCTGGACGGGTTCCGGGACGGCCACCGGAGGGTCTTCCCGAGTGGGGTCCCACACGACCCAACGGCGCATATAGACGGCCCACGCCACGCCGCTACTTTCCGGCGGCGTCAGGGGAAGCCGAAGTCGGCCGACGTAGGCTTGACTCCAACCTTCGCCAAAGGTCAGGTCCAGAAAGGCCGTCCGTTCGTCGGGCTCGAGCAGGCTGACGGCATCCGGCCGGAGGTGTTCCCGCAGGACCGAGAAGGTCGTCTCGACGACGGTCTTGGGCTCCGTCGGGACCAGGAACTTCTGCGCCAGGTCGAGGAGGACGGCCTGCTCCTGCCAGCGGGCCGACCGAACGGCCGCGTGGAGGCGGGCCTGCCGGAGGGCCAAGTTCAGGAAGGTTCCGGTCAGGGCCAGCAGGGCTTGATCCCCGTCGGACGGCGAGAAGAGGCCGACCACGTTCACGACGCCCAGGAACCGGTCTTCGTCCCGCAGGGGGAGGGTCCCATGACAACGCCGGGAGCCCGCCGGGAGCCGTTCGAACCGACGCAGGCATCCGCATTCATCGGTCCAGACCGCCGGGAACGAAAGGGCCTCCGGCCGGAGCCGGTCGCAGAGGGGCGGGAGGTCGGCCGGCGACCCGACGATGCCCGTCGGGTCCCAGACGGTCGTCACGCGGAGGCTTCCGTCGTCTTCGGCGAGGGCCACCCAGGCAAGGGGGAAGCGGGTTTCCGTCCGGGGTCCCCCGGCGGCGAGGGCGGTGAGGACGTCCCGGAGGAAAGTCCCCTGCAGGTCCGACACTCTCTCATCCGGCCGCATGGCGAGACTCCCGGGTGTCCGACTTACGATACAGGATACAGGATGCACGATGCAGGATACAGGGATGCATACCCGGTGTGCGTGTTTTCCGGTGGCCGGGCTCGGTCTTCGGTGCTCGGTGTCCGGCCCTCGGCGTCGATCCGGTCCCAGGTGCCGGGTACCCGAGACGCGGCAGGGCAATCGGGCAATAAGGCAGTAGGGCAATAAGACGGAATGCCTGGCTCACACTTCGAAAACCCGCACACGGGGTATGCATGATACGGGATGCACGGTGCAGGATACATGATAATGATAGTGGGATGCAAATCCAGTGTGTGCGTTTTCCGGCTCGGCCCGCAAGCCTCCATCACCCTTCGGACCGGCCGGGGCTGGAGTCACGGACGTGCGGGGCTTGGATTCCACAAGCTCGGAAACAAACACCGGGTCTGCGTTCATTTGCATCACTCCGTAGAATACCGTAAATTAGAACCGATCCCCGGGTACGGTGCTGACGATGAAAGGGGATCCTTTTGCGCCACGCCCGTGGCAGGCCTTGGAGGACCGTATCGAGGCGGTCCTGCGCTCGATGGGCTTGACGTTGGTCGATTGTCAGGTCAAAGAGGGCCGTTTTACGCTGGTGACGGTGACCATCGACCATCCCCGGGGCGTGAACGTGGCCATGTGCGTGCGAGCGACCCAGGCCTTGCAGGACCGCGTCCCCTGGGACGAATTCGTGAGGGGGGACTGGCGTTTGCAGGTCTCCTCCCCGGGGATCGGGCGCGAGCTTCGCACGGCCCGGGAATTTCGCTGGGCCGTCGGGCGTTCGGTTCGGGTCCTGGGCCGGTCGGCCTCCGGGGGGCCGGTCGTCTGGCGGGGCATCCTTCAGGAGGTCGACCTCGCGGGAATTCGGGTCCGGACGGACGCCGACCGCATCCTGGACCTTTCGTGGCAGGATGTGATCCGTGTACATCTGGCGGATGACTCCGGGGAGTCTTAAATTTTTGTTGAAAAATCGAGACCGACAGGCTGAGGACGATGAGCAAGGAGTTGATCGCGGCCATCGAGCAGGTCTCCCGGGAGAAGGGTATCGACCCGGGGTACCTCATCGAGGCCATCGAGGATGCCGTCTTGACGGCCTCTCGTCGGCTGGCCCGGCCGAAGGAGCGGCTCTCCGTTCGGCTGGACCGCCAGGAGGGGACGATCCATCTGTTGGTCCGCAAGCGAGTTGTCGAGTCCGTTCGGCATCCGGAGGTCGAGATCCCTATTGAGGAGGCCCAACGCTGGAAGCCGGGCGTCCAGGTCGGGGAGGAGGTCGAGGTTCCCTATCCGGGTGAGCTCCTTTCCCGCCTCAAGGCGGTTCAGATCGCCAAGCGGGTCATCCTTCACAAGGTTCGGGAGGCGGAACGTCAGAAGATCGCCCGGATTTACAAGGACCAGGTCGGCCGGATCGTGACGGGCACCGTGAAGGCCGTCTGGAAGGGCGACGTGACCCTGGACCTGCCGGACACGGAGGCCCTGCTTCCAAAGGAGTTTCAACTTCCCCGGGACCGCTTCGAGCGGGGTCAGTACGTGCGGGCTCTGTTGGTGAAGGTTTACGAGCATGAGGAGCCCCAGCTGGTCGTCTCCCGAGTTCATCCCGACTTTATCTACCGCCTCATGGAGATGGAGATCGAGGAAGTCTTCAAGGGCCTGGTCGAGGTCGTCCGCATCGTGCGGGAGCCCGGAGAGCGGGCCAAGGTCGCGGTCTACTCGAAACATCCTCACATCGACCCGGTCGGGGCCTGTGTGGGCGTCAAGGGAACTCGGATCCAGGCCATCATGAACGAGCTCCACGGCGAGCGGATCGACGTGATCCAGTGGTCGGATAACGTCTGTGAGTTTGCCGCCAATGCCCTCAAACCGGCCAAGGTCTTGGAGGTCCACGTCCTGGACGAGGAGGAGCGGGTCCTCGAAGCCGTCGTGGCCGACGATCAGTTGTCCATCGCCATCGGCAAGAATGGTCAAAACGTGAAGCTGGCCTCTCGGCTCGTCGGCTGGCGCATCGAGGTCATCCGGGCCAGCGAGAAGGAGGGCCAGTTCGGCGTGACCCCGTCGGTCGAAGAGTTTTACCGCATCTTGCGGACCCATCATCAGATCGACGAGGGTCTGATTCAGCAGATGATCGAACGGGGTTATGACCGCCTGATGCCCCTGATCCAGGCCGGCATCGCCGACCTCATGGAGGTCCCGGGCATGACGCCCGAGACGGCCCGGACCATCAAGGAGGCCCTGCGGGCGTTCACCCGGGGTCGTTACAAGACCCAACCGACGGAGCCGACGACGGCCGCTTCGTCCTGAGGGTCGCATCCTGCATCGGCTTCTCATGAGGAATGCGGGTTTATGCGTGTCTTCGAGTTAGCCCGTGAGCTGGGTCGTCCCAGCAAGGAAGTCATCACCATCCTGAACGGGATGGGGATCTTGGTGACGTCTCACGCCAGCGTCATTGACGCGGACGTCGCCCGCAAAGTACGGGACTACTACATCCGGGAGGGGATCCTCCCCACCACGCCGAAGGGGGAGGAGGCACCTAAGGAAGTCTCGCCGGCCGTCTCGGTCGAAGCCCCGCCTCCCGTCCCGCCGGTCGTTTCGCCGCCGACCGAGCCACTGGTCCCGGCACCGCCGCCCGCGCCGGTCGAGGCGGCCGTCGAGACTGTAGCGCCCCCGGAGGTCCCGGCGGCCCCGGCACCGCCGCCCCCGCCGGTCGAGCCGCCGCCCGTCTCGACGGCGCCCGCAACGCCCGTGTCTCCGCCCCCGCCGGTTGAGCCATCGCCGGTCCGACCGGCTCCGCCGGAGCGTCCGCCCCGACCCCCGCGGCGGGAAGAGCGTCCGGAGCGACGGGAAGGACGGCGGGAGGAGCGTCGGGAAACCCGCCCTGAGCCGTCTCGGCCGGAGGTCTCCCCCGGACCCGAGCGGATTCCCGAGCGCCCGCCCGAGGAGCGTTACATGGCCCGTGAGACCCGGCCTCACAAGCGGGCCTTCCGGGAAGAGCTTCGCCGGGTAAAGGAGCGCCGAGACTACGTGAGGATGGGGGAGCGAACGGCCCGGACGTCGGGCGCTCGACTCAGTGAATGGCATCGGGCCTCCACCCAAACGGGCGGTCCGCCCGTATCCGACCTCCACCGGCCCTACGTCCCGCCCCCGCCTCCGAAGATTGAGCGCAAGCGGCCCCGAACGAAGGAAGAGGAGGAACGGGAGCTGGTCCGTCTCCGGGAGCGGGAGAAGGAGCTCGTCCTGCCCAAGCGCCGGGAGGAGGACTTCCTGCCCCAAGTCGTCACGGAAATTCGAGAGATCACGATCCCCGAGGGCATTACGGTTAAGGACCTGGCCCAACGCCTGAACGTTAAGGCCCCGATCCTCATCAAGGCTCTCCTGAAGAAGGGCCATCTGATGACCCTGACCCAGACGGTCCCGATGGACCTGGCCGTCGAGGTCGCTGAAATGTTCGGCTATATCGCCCGGCCCGTTTCCATCGAGGAGGAGCTCCTCCTCGAGGAAGCCGTCGAGGACCGTCCCGAGGACCGTGTTCCCCGCCCACCCGTCGTGACCGTCATGGGCCACGTCGACCACGGCAAGACGACTCTCCTCGATACCATTCGGAAGACGAACGTCGTCGCCCAGGAGGCCGGTGGCATCACGCAGAAGATCGGGGCCTACCAGGTCGAGGTCCACGGCCGTAAGATTACCTTTATCGACACGCCGGGCCATGAGGCCTTTACCCAAATGCGGGCCCGAGGGGCGAAGGCGACCGACGTCGTCATCCTCGTCGTGGCGGCCGACGACGGCGTCATGCCCCAAACCCTCGAGGCCATCGACCATGCCCGGGCGGCGGGTTGTCCCATCGTCGTCGCCATCAACAAGATCGACAAGCCCAACGCCGACCCGGAGAAGGTCAAGCGCCAACTGGCCCAGGTCGGCCTTACCGTCGAAGAATGGGGCGGTCAGACTATCGCCGTCCCCATCTCGGCCAAGAAGGGCATCGGCATCGAGGAGCTCCTGGAGATGGTCCTTCTCGTTGCCGACTTGGCCGACCTGCGGGCAAACCCGAAACTGCCGGCCCGGGGCATTATCCTGGAGTCCAAGATGGACCCCAAGCGGGGAGCCGTGGCGACGGTCCTGATCCAGAACGGGACGCTCCGGGTCGGGGACGTGTTCGTCGCCGGTGCGACTTGGGGCCGGGTCCGAGCCATGTTCAACGACCGGGGCCAGCGCGTGCAAGAGGCCCCGCCCTCGACGCCCGTCGAGGTCTTGGGCTTTGAGGACCTTCCCCAGGCCGGGGACACTTTCCAGGTCCTCCGGGACGAGACGAAGGCTCGCCGCATCGCTCAGCTCCGGCGGGAAAAGGTGAGGGAACAGCTCCGCATGGCCCGCCGGGCCCGCCTGGAGGACATCGCCGCTCAGGTCCAGGCGGGCCGAGAGGTCCAGGCCCTGAACCTCCTTCTGAAGGCCGACACCCAGGGGTCGCTGGAGGCCCTTCAGAAGGCCCTCGAGGAACTGAGCGTCGAGCAGGTCCGTCTGAACGTCATCCACGCCGGCGTCGGTGGGATCAGTAGCGGCGATGTCCTCCTGGCGGCCGCCAGCGACGCCATCATCCTGGGCTTCAACGTCCGACCCGACAAAAAGGCCCGGGAGCAGGCCGATCAGGAAGGCGTCGAAATCCGTTACTACAACGTCATCTACGACGCCGTCGAGGACATCAAGAATGCCGTTCGCGGACTCCTGAAACCCCAGAAGGTCGAGCAGGTCCTGGGCGTCGCCGAAGTCCGCCAGACCTTCCGCATCAAGGACGTCGGCGTCGTCGCCGGTTGCTTCGTCCGGGAGGGGAAGGTCGTCCGGGGTGAGCGGGCCCGCCTGATTCGGGACCAGGTCGTCGTCTACGACGGGCGGATCAACACCCTGCGCCGCTTTAAGGAAGACGTCCGGGAAGTCCCTCAGGGCTATGAGTGCGGCCTGACCCTCGTCAACTTCCAGGATATCAAGGAGGGCGACCTCATCGAGGTCTACACGGTCCAGGAGGTCGCCGTACCCGAACCCTATGCTTCGGCGAGGGCGGCCTCATGATTCAGCGACGGACCCTGCGGAAGGTTGCCAGCGAGCTCCATCAAAAGCTGGCCCAGATCCTCCTTCAAGAGTTTGGCGACCCGCGTCTTCAGTGGGTCACTCTCCAGGAAGTCTACTTGACGCCCGATGCCCGAACGGCTTACGTCATCTTCGACGTCCTCGGGGACGAGCGGATGGCCCGGGAGGCCCGAACGGCTCTGATGGAAGTCCAGGGCCGCCTGCGGGGCTTTCTCGGAAAGGCCATGTACCTACGAACTGTTCCGGAACTCCAGTTTATCCACGTCTCGGACCCTCGGGCCGCCGAAATCCGCCTCCGCTATGGCGCGCCCCCCGTCGGATGAGGCCCGACGGGGTGGCGAATCCGCTTCCAGGAGACGAACCCGATGGGGACGGGGTGCCTCCGGTCGTGCCTGATCGCCGTCGTGGCCGCCGCTTCTTGCGCCGACTGGGTCGTCCTGTCGGGGGATACCCACGTGTGGACCTGGAAGTTTTACGTATACTGGTATAGCGTCCAGACGGGACGATGGGACGAGGCGGCCGCCCTGCAAGAATACCGGAACGACGGACCCCTGTGGCTTCAATTCCTCCGGGACGCCCGTACGGCCGTCTATCTTTACAAGAACGGCTTTGAACGCCCGCCCGCCGAAGAGGTCGACCGAACGGCGGCGGCTTTTGCCCGTCTGAAGCCGTGGGGCGACCGCCTCGACCCGGGCCTGCTCCGTCGCGTCGTGGAGATGGTCCTGGCCGTCCGTTCTTACCGAGACCGAATCTTCCGAAACACGCTCTTGATTCCCCCCGAGCAGGTCCGTCAGCGGTACGAACAGCTCTATCCGGACCCGGCGACCCGGCCCCCTTGGGAACGGGTCTACCCGACCATTTACCAGAGCCTCCTGGACGAGGCCGTCGCCCGGGAGTTTCCTCGGTGGCAGGACCAGCTCCGCCCGACCCTGCCCCTGCGGGTCCATCCCTTCCCGGAGACACTATGCGGACCCATCCCATGAAGTCGTCCCCGCCCGAAAAGACCCTGGCCGTCAACCGGAAGGCCCTTCACGACTACGAGATCTTAGAGCGTTACGAGGCTGGCATCGTCCTGCGCGGAAGCGAGGTCAAGGCCGTCCGAGCCGGCCGGATCAACCTGCGGGACAGCTTCGCCCGCATCCGGAACGGGGAGGCCTACCTCGTCAACTGCCACATCTCGCCCTATGCGGCCGCCTCGACCCATGAGACGTTAGACCCCACGCGGGAACGGAAACTCCTGCTCCATAAGCGGGAAATCCTCCGCCTGGCCGGCCGCGTCCAGGAGAAGGGCCTGACGCTCGTCCCCCTGCGGGTCTACCTAAAGGGGCCCTACATTAAAGTTGAACTGGCCCTGGCCCGGGGCCGGAAGGTCCATCAGAAGCGGGAGGTCGCCCGCCAACGGGCTATCGAGCGAGAGGTCCAGGAAGAGTTGAAGCGATGGCGGTGAGGGCCGTCTTCTTTGACTTCGTCGGGACCCTCGCCTTCGTCGAACCCGACGTCGGGACCGTCTACGCCGACAGGGCCCGGTCCTTTGGCCTCAACCTGGAAGCGGCCGCCGTCGCCCGGGCTTTCGCCCGAGTCTTTCCCTGCCGTCCGCCCCTGGCCTTTCCCCCGGACCTGTCCGACGACGCCCGGCGGGCCGCCGAGTTTGCCTGGTGGCGAGCCGTCGTCGCCGATACCCTCCAGGCCTGCGGCGTGCCCCTCCGCCCCTCTGCTCCGAAGCTCCTGAATTTCGCCTTCGAATCTTACTTCGCCGACCTCTATGAGGTCTTCGCCACACCCGCCGTCTGGCGGCTCGACCCGGCCGCCCGGTCCGTCCTGGAGACGCTTCGACAAAGAGGCCTCCGCACGGGTGTCGTCTCGAACTTCGACAGCAGACTGCCGGTCCTGCTCGAGCGGCTCGGCCTGGGTGCCTTGCTGGACGTCATCGTGTACTCGTCGGCCGTCGGGGCGGCCAAGCCCGAGTCGGCCATCTTTCACGAGGCATGCCGCCGAGCCAGCGTCGTCCCCACCGAGGCCCTCCACGTCGGCGACGACCCGGACCTCGACTACTGGGGTGCCCGTCGGGCAGGCCTGCGCGCCCGCTGGCGGGTTCGTGGGGACGACTCGGCCGTCCCGGACATTCCCGCCGTCGACCGCCTCCGGGACCTGACGGAAGTCCTCCGAGGGCTGTGCTGAGACGCCGGCGGCTGGACTCGTAGTGAGATGCGGGATGCGAGATACAGGATGCAGGATACAGGATGCGGCATGCAGGATGAGGCTACGTCCCCCGTTTCTATCCTGGGTGGTGTGTATTGACCTTCGTTTTGAAAACGTTCTGGGATTCCCCACGATAGAACGCACTCCTGGTATCCCAGCTCTTCATCGTCACTCCGTCACTTCGATTATGGGTGGCCGGTAAGATGCCGCCCGACATCTTCGAGCAGGCCCCTACTGCTTTGTTAAGATTTGAAATGTGGGAATTGGACACGGGTGCCAGGTACCAGGTCCCGGGTACCAGGTAGCCAGGATCCGCACCCTTCCTATCCTGCATCGTGCATCCTGCATACCCGGTGTGCGCGTTTTCCAGTGGCCGGGCTCGGTCTTCGGTGCTCGGTGTCCGGCCCTCGGCGTCGATTCGGGTACCGGGTATCAGGTATCTGGAACCCAAGACCCCTGCCGGCCACTGGGGCGATATCTCACCCCCGCATCGAACAAGGTCATAGCCACGGAGTGCACGCCCTAAGGGCATGACCCTTATGGAGAGGCTATCCGAACCGGCAGGTCCTTCAAGAGGCTGGCCCGAATATCGGGCGAGACCGGCTGGGCTCCCAGCCAGATGCCGGCGATGGCCCGAACCAGGGAAGGGTCGGCGATCCGCACGGCCGGCCGTTGGGCAAACTGGATAGTGACGGCCCCCTCGGGGTCCAACCAGATCCGGATCTCCTGACCCCTGGCGATGTCTGAACGGACGGCGTCCAGGAATTGCTGGACGGCCGGGTGGGTCTCGGAGAACGGCCCGCCGGGCCAGTTCTTTCGAAGGCCCTCCCGAAAGGCTTCGACGATGTTGTCCTTGTCGACGTCCCGGACAAACTGAAGGACGAAGCCTCGACGGACGTCTCCCTCGACGAGGAGGCGAGCGGCCTCGTCGGCCGAAAGCTTCCGGCTACCGGCCTGCTGGCGAAGCCCTTCCAGGTCCATGTACAGGCACATGCCGTAGACCTTGAAGACGAGCCGTTTCCAGACGGCCGTCCCGACGCACTGCACGGCTGGCTGACCGGCCTTGTCCTCGGAAGGGTCGCTGAGCCGGAAATTTCGTGCCCGTGGCCGGTTCCGGGACTTCCTGGACCGAAAGAGACGAGAATACGCCTCTCCCGAGGCCTTCCAAGCCAGGTAGGCAAAGGACACCTAACGTCGCCTCATGAGACCCTCCTCTCCGTTTTGGAGATGGGTGCGGGATGCAAAATGCAGGATGCAGGATACAGGATGCAGACCCGATGGGCGCGTTTTCCGGGTCGGTCCTCGATATCCGGTTATGGAGGGATGAGGAAGCTACGACCTTTCCTCACCCCTCGTCCAGGCCGAAGGCCGAACACCGAACCCGGTACCCGACGCCTGGAACCCGGGACCTGGTACCGAATCGACGCCGAGCACCGAAGACCGAACCTGGGGATCGGCAACGGAAAACGCGCATACGGGGTTTGAGTCATGTATCCTGTATCATGCATGCCCGTGTGCGCGTTTTTAGGGTGTCACCAAGAGGCTCCATGGCAAGGGCTCTCGGCCCTCCCGACGGTTGAGGAACACGGCCAGGGTGGGACGGAGGACTTTGCGGAAGATGCGGGAAGTCCCGAGCCCAGGTCCGTAGCCAGGAAGTCCAGCCGCTTCCTTTAGGAGGTGCCCGGAGAGCCAAGCCTTGCGGGGTCGGGGGACGGGTTCCCCGACGCCGGACCCCCTCCCGGGGGAGGTCCGAGACTTTCGCCGGGCCATGGGGTACGCCGATGCCACCGGAAACCCCAGGCCGCCTCATCCCGAGGCTCGGGCCAGCTGACCAACATAGGCGATGGTTGGAAGGAGTCCGCAGTCGCTTCTGGACCCCCCCCGACGGGCCTCCGGTCGCACCCCCGAGTCCGATTGGAAAGAAGCGGAGCCCGGCCTGACGACTCCATCGCCCGCACCTCGCTCCGGCTTGGGGGACCCCAACAGGAGTCTTCCGGCTCAAGTTCAGACATGAGTTCGGACAAAGGGACAAACCATGACAAGGAAGGAAGCCAAAGTCGCCCGGACGGCAGTTTGCGATTCGGGGAAGGCTGGCCGGAGGTCGGTCTTTCTCATCCGAAGCCCCTTTGTCGGCCGTCGATGTCCCAACTCATGTCTGAACTTGAGTTCTGGGTATCGTCGACCCCCACGAAAATGCCTATCATGAAGTCTTCAATGGGCATGGTTCGCCTGCCCGGGAAGAGATTCTGCCCTATGATAGCGGGAACCATGCTTTCTTTTCACTCCAAAAACGCGCACACGGGGTTTGCATCCTGCGTCCACATGTCCATATCTTAAGGGAGTAGGATACCATGCTCCCCATTTGGAAGTTTCCGTCTCCGGAAAGCCTTGTCTTCTTGGAGGCGGCCGAACGCCGCCAAGTTTCACTCCCGGCAGAGCTGACCGACCGGGTCGCCCGGATCATTGAAGACGTCCGGCAGGAGGGCGACGCCGCCGTCCTCCGCTACGTCCGAGAATTGGACGGCGTCGACCTTTCCCCGGAGGGCTTGCGGGTACCCCCGGCCGAACTCCAGCGCCTGGCCGAACAGACCCCCCCGGACGTCAAGACGGCCCTTCAACAGGCGGCAAACCGCATCCGACGGTTCCACGAAATTCATCAGCTGTCTTCCTGGGACTGGGACGACGGACGGGCCTGGGTCAGCCTCTGGTTTCGACCCTTGGACGTCGTCGGCGTGTACGTTCCCGGCGGACGGGCCGCCTACCCCTCGACGGTCCTCATGACGGTCCTCCCGGCTCAGGTCGCCCGGGTCCCCCGGATCATCGTGTGCACGCCTCCCCGGCAGTTTTTTGAACGACCCGTCCTGGCGGCGGCCCTTCAGCTGGCCGGCGTCGAGGAAGTCTACCTGGTCGGCGGGGCCGTCGCCATCGCCGCCATGGCTTACGGGACGGCCACGATCCCCCGGGTCGACAAGGTCGTCGGGCCGGGCAATGTTTACGTCGCCATCGCCAAGCGTCTCGTGTATGGACAGGTCGCCATCGACGCCATCGCCGGACCGACGGAACTTCTCGTCCTTTGTGACCGGACCGCTCAGCCTGAGTGGGTCGCCGCTGACCTCCTCTCCCAAGCCGAACATGACGAGCACGCCTGGGTCCTCTGCTTTACGACGTCGATGAGCCACGCCGAAGCCATCGCCGCCGAGGTCGCCCGCCAGGTCGAGTCCCTGGCGACCCGGCCGACGATCGAGGCCGCCCTCGCCCACGGCGGCATCGTCGTCTTCGACGACCGAGACGCGATGATCGAGTGGGCCAACCGGATCGCTCCAGAACACGTGCAGGTCATGACCGAGGGGGCAGAGGAAGTCGCCCACCGGATCCATCACGCGGGGGCCATCTTCATCGGTCCTCTGTCGTCGGTCGTCTTCGGGGACTACTGGGCCGGCGCGAACCACGTCCTGCCGACGGCCGGGACGGCCCGTTTCGCTTCCCCACTGGGAGTCTACGACTTCGGACGGTGGTTTTCCCGGATCCGCATCCATTCGGTGGGCGTCGGTGCGGCCGCCAGGGTCGTCGAGCAACTGGCCGAGGCCGAGGGCCTGCCGGCCCACGCGGCGGCCGCTCGGATTCGAGTGCTCGGGTGACGAGCCATCGTCTCGGTCGAGAAGAGGCGCCGGCCTCTGACCTTTATCCATCCGCTGACCGAACCACCCGTCGTGCCCGGCCGGCAGGGGAAAAAACCGATGGACACGTGTCCCGAGCCGCCCGGCCCGGTCGAGGAAACCGCTCATGCCGCCAGCGGCCCTTTGGATACCGGCCCTGATAGCGGCCCTGGGTAACGTCCTGGGGGCCCTCGTCTTTGTGCGGGTGCGAAGCGTCTCCCACGATGTCCGCTATTCCCTGCTGGGTCTGAGCGCCGGATTTCTAATGGCCCTGACGGTCTTAGAAATCATGCCGACCCTTCTGGACGAGGCCGGCGAGACCGGATTCCACTACCTCCTGGCCGGCTTCTTTCTGACCTTCTTCCTTCAACGGTGGTTGGACCCCTCGCTCCTTCACACCCACCACGTGGAGGAGCACGAGCTCTGGGTTTCCGACGGACAGCACCTCCATGACCTGATCCGCCGCACCCACTGGGGAACGACGGTCCTGGCCGGCTTGCTCGTCCACTCCCTGATGGACGGAGCCCTCCTGGGAAGTGCCGTCGGAACCCAGACGGACCTGGGGACGGTCGCCTTCCTGGCCATCTTGGTCCATAAGTTCCCCGACGGCCTGACCCTGGCGGCCGTCCTGACCGCCGCCGGTGCGCCCTTCCGGCGGGCCCTGTGGGGAGCCCTCGGGATGGGCGGCATGACCGTCCTGGGGGCCGGGTTGATGGATGCCCTCCGGCCGTGGGCTTCCGTCGGCCTGGGCTTTTCCAGCGGGACCCTGCTATACGTCGTCACCGTCGAGTTCGTCCCCATCGTCCTCCACGCTCCCCGACGGTGGTATAGCCTGACGATCCTGGCCGGTTGGCTGGTCGGGGCCCTGGTCGGTCAGTGGGTCGGCCCCCCCATGGGCTGAGGGCGGGGTTTTGCCGGACGGCGGGTCGGTGTATCATAGACGGGCGCCACGCCCCCCAGGCTCGGTCCTCGGTGCTCGGTATCCGGCCCCGGCCATGGAGGGATGAGGGGTAAGGGAGATACGACCTTCCCACATCCTTCGTCCAGGCCGAAGGCCGGACACCGAATCCGGTGCCCGGTACCCGACACCTGGTACCCGGTACCTAACTCAGGCCCTATTTCAGGCCGGTGCTGATAATCATGAATATCCATGAGTATCAATCTAAAATGATCCTGGGACGTCTCGGCCTCCCTGTCCCCCGGGGCGAAGTCGCCGATTCCCCTGAGGCGGCCCGGACGGCCGCCGAACGCCTCGCCGCCGAAGGTGTCCTCGCCTTCGTCGTCAAGGCCCAAATCCACGCCGGCGGCCGCGGCAAGGCCGGCGGCATCCGCCGGGCCGACACCCCCGAGGCCGTCGAGGCCGTCGCCCGTTCCCTCTTGGGCCGCCCCCTGGTCACCCCCCAGACCGGACCCGAGGGCAAGCTCGTCCGCCGGGTCCTCGTCGAAGAGGCCGTCTCGATCGTCGCCGAATACTATGTGGCCGTCCTCGTCGACCGAAGTCTCCAGAAGCCCATCGTCCTGGCCAGCCCCGCCGGGGGCGTGGACATCGAGGAGGTCGCCGCCCGTCAGCCGGAGGCCATCTTTCGGGAAGTCCTCTGGGACCTCGACCGGGTCCACCCCTACCAGGCCCGACGCCTCGGCCTCCGCATGGGCCTCCGGGGCCCCCGCCTGGCCGAGTTCGGCCGCATCGTCCAGGGCCTCGTCGAGGCCTTCTGGCGATATGACGCCATGCTCGTCGAGGTCAACCCCCTCGTCGCCCTCCCCGACGACCGCCTGCTCCTCCTGGACGCCAAGGTCGTCCTGGACGACAATGCCCTGTACCGCCATCCCGACCTGGCGGCCCTCCGGGACGTCGAAGAGGAGGATCCCCTCGAGGTCGAGGCGGCCCGGGCCCGCCTGAGCTATATCCGCTTGGACGGGAACATCGGCTGTATGGTCAACGGGGCCGGCCTGGCGATGGCGACGATGGACATCATCCAATGGGCCGGCGGCCGGCCGGCGAATTTTCTGGACGTCGGCGGTGGGGCGAGTCCGGAGCAGGTCGCTCAGGCCTTCCGAATCCTCATGGCCGACCCCCGGGTGAAGGCCGTCCTGATCAACATCTTCGGAGGCATCCTACGGTGTGACCGCCTGGCGACCGGGATCGTAACGGCGGCTCGTGAGGTCGGCGTTCGGGTCCCGATGGTCATCCGGTTGGAGGGCACGAACGTCGAGGAGGGCCGCCGGATCCTGGCCGAGTCGGGCCTGAACTTTATGGTCGCCCACGACATGGAGGAAGCGGCCCGAAAAGTCGTCGAGCTGGCCCGCGGGGGAGGGTCATGAGCATCCTGGTCGACGCGACGACGAGGGTCGTCGTTCAGGGGATCACCGGCAAGGAAGGCCGGTTTCACACAGAGCAGTGCCTTCGATACGGGACGAAGGTCGTCGCCGGCGTGACGCCCGGCAAGGGTGGCCAGGTCCTGCGGGACCTGCCGAACACGGACGGCGTGCCCGTCTTCGACACCGTCGAGGAGGCCGTCCGTAAGGAGGGGGCCAACACCTCCCTGATTTTCGTCCCGGCACCCTATGCGGCCGACGCCATCCTGGAAGCGGCCGACGCCGGCGTCTCGGTCATCGTGTGCATCACGGAGGGGATCCCACCCCTGGACATGCTCCGGGTCGTCGAGTTCGTCCGCCGACGGGGTGCCCGTCTGATCGGGCCGAACTGTCCGGGTGTCATCTCCCCCGGCCGGGCCAAGGTCGGGATCATGCCGGGACATATCCACCGGCCCGGCTTCGTCGGGGTCGTATCCCGGAGCGGGACGCTGACCTACGAGGCCGTTTTCCAGATTACCCAGCGGGGCCTGGGACAGAGCACGTGTGTCGGCATCGGGGGAGATCCCATCATCGGCTCATCCTTTGTCGACATTTTACAGCTCTTTCGGGACGACCCCGAAACTCGGATAGTCGTCCTCATCGGGGAAATCGGGGGAACGGCCGAGGAGGAGGCGGCGGCCTATATCCGGGAGACGGCCTTTCCCAAGCCGGTCGTCGCCTTCGTCGCCGGTCAGACGGCCCCGCCGGGCCGGCGGATGGGCCATGCCGGGGCCATCATCCTGGGGGGCCGGGGGACGGCCGAAGCCAAGGTCCAGGCCCTGCGGGCGGCGGGTGTGACGGTCGTCGATAACCCGGCCCGTATCGGGGAAGCCGTATGGACCATCGCCCGGTCTCAGGGCTGGGGATAGGGTCTCGGCCCGGCAGTCTTATTGCTCTACTGCCGTGCAGGGGGGAAGAGGCCGGGGGCGGTTCCAGCCAGCCGTACGGCCGAACCGCCACCCGGTGGGAAGACCGTTAGGCGTTAGTACTCATATCGGACGCCGACCCGGAAGACCCGCGGAGCGACGACCTCGGTGACCTTCCCGAAGCCGTCCAGGTTCACGAAGCGCCGCTTGCCCAGAATCGTGTCGTTGTTCGTGATGTTGAAGCCGTCGACGGAGATGTAAAGCCGCCCGTAGTCGGCCAGTTTGAACATCTTCTCGAGCCGGAGGTTCAGCATCCAGAATGTCGGCAGGCGGTCCTTGCCGAACTCGTTCGTCAGGACGTCCTTGTCGCCGCAGTCGAATTCGTTGCACACGCCGAAGTCCAACGTGTTAAACCGGTACACGATAGGAAAGATATAGCCCTCCCGGGCGACGAAGCTCGCACCCAGGTTGATGTCCAGGGGGAGTTGCACGACGCCGCCGAGTTTGACCATCCAGTGGGAATTCGGCCAGATCTCCGTCTTGCCGGAGCCGCTCGTCTGGTAGGCCATGTCCGCTTTCTCCAACTGGGGGAAGTTGGTCGGGTCGTAGTTGGCCAGCCGGCTCTTGAACTTGCGGTTCCAGTCCTGGAGCGTCACCGAACCCATCAGCATCCACCGTTGGCTCATCCGCTTCGTGAACCGGAGTTCGACGCCCATGTAAGTGTTTTCGTAGTCCGGCCGGTTGGTGTACAGGAACTGGGCTGGCGTGCCTTCACAGGTGTAAACCCGGGGGTCGCCAAACTTCATATGCTCGGGGGGAACGACGGCATCCGGGATCGGCGCCCAACACCCGTAAATGTCCCCCTCCGCCAGGACAGGGAAGTAAGGATACGGCCACGGGAAGTCCCAGAGGCGACGGTAGTAACCCGTGATGCCGATGCCCAGGTCCGTCAAGAGCTGATGCTCGAAACCGACCGTGAACTCCATCGTCTTGGGCGACTTCACCTTGGAGTCGACGGCAAACAGGCTCTTCAGGGGATCCTCCTGATCACAGGGGAAAGCCAGCAGTATATTACAGAAACCCAGCGGGCCGATCAGGGGTTCGTCTGGATCTGCTCTGTGATTGCCGTTCGCATCCGTAAATATATAGATAGCCTCCCGAGCCGTGTTACTCATGTAATAGCCCGCGTCCACATCCTGCTCGCTGGGGTAGATGGCAAAGCTCCCCTTCAACAGCGTCTTGCCCGTACCCATCAGGTCCAGGGTCGCACCGATCCGGGGCGAGACCGTCGTCCACGTAAAGAGCCGCTGACCACCCGTGATGCGGACTTCCTCCGCTCCCAGGTCCCTCCGAAGTATCGGATGGGTCACCGGTCGAGCCGTATCCTTGAAGCCCTGCCGCTGGGCATCGACCCGAACGCCCAGGTTCAGGACGAGCCGACCGACCGAATAGGTGTCCTGGAGATAGCCCGAAATCCGGTCCTTCCAGTAGTCACTGAACGAAGGCGTCCCAAAGATGGCGAAGTGCCGGTTGGGATTCGCCCGGGTCGGCCACTGTAGGTAGGTCTCACCCGTCCCGAAGCCCGACTCCGAGGTCACGTCCGCCCGCCGGAACTCGGCGCCGATCTTGATTTCGTGACTACCGCCCAGGAACTCGGACCGGTAGTAGATGGCCTGTCCCGTGAACTGCCACGTCGGTCGGTCCGTCTGGTAGTACAGGTACGTTCCATGCCAGACAAGGGCCGCGTCCTGCCAGGCGAAGGTCTGGCGCCCACCCTTGGGCTCCAGTTTGAAGCCCAGGCCGATGAAGGCCCCCTTCAGGGACAGGAACAGGTTGTCCGAAGCGAAGAACTCGTCCTGGAGCTTAATAATGGGCGTCGGACCCGACTGGTCCCAGGTCGTCTCCGGCGGCCGCGTCGGACCGAGGCCCCGGCCCTGCTTGGTCTTGTCGCCCCAGAAGAAGAAGCCCTCCAGAGAGTGCCGACCAAACTGGGCATTGAGCTTGGCCGCCACGTTGTTCAACTGGGTCTTGTCATGGGCCGCGACCCGTTCCGGGTCATAGATGTCCTTCAGAAAGTCGGGCACGGGGCTGATGGGATTCGTCGGGACCAGCATGTCGATGCGGCTTCCGCCATAGGAACCCCAGAACCACAGTCGGTCCTTGACGATGGGTCCCCCGACGTTCACCCCGAAGTCCTTGACGTCCCACGTCTTGTTGCCGCGGCTCCGGGGAATGAACAGCTCGTCCCCGCTCTTCGTCGCATAACGGACGCACTGACCGCCCGATTCCTCGATGCACTTGGTGTTGTCCGAACCCAGGTCGTGGGTCGTCCAGTAGAAGCGGCCACCGCCGACGAATCGGTTGCCGGCTCGACGGGTCACGAAGTTCAGGATGACGCCACCCGTCAGGGCTTCGACGTCGTTCGAACCCGCCGTGATCTGCATCTCCTCAAAGGCGTCAAAGTCGTAGTAGGTTGGCGAGGCCCCGATGGCCGCCGGATCCGTGATGTTAACACCGTCCAGGTTCCACTGGTTGTCGCCAAAGCCCGACCCACGGGCGAAGTAGAGCGACTGCTGACCCGACTCCGAGCCGCCGACGTTCTGTCGGTCGACCATGATGCCCGGGGCCAACTCCAGCATGACCCAGGGGTCTCGGGCCGTCGGAAGTTCCTGCAGGACGTCCCGCGACAGGTTCACCGCCACCTTCGTCGACTTCACGTCCACCACCGGCACCGCTCCCCGCACGACGACCTCCTCCACCGCACCCGGCCGAAGCGTCACGTCCACCCTCGTGTTCACCCCCACCAGCACACTGACGCCCTCCCGCACGACCGGCTGAAACCCCTGGAGCGTAAACCGCAACACATAGTCCGCCCCCGGCGGCAGGCTCGGAAACCGATAACTCCCGTCCACGTCCGTCACCGCCGTCATCCGAGCCGTCACCGAGGACGTCAACTCCACCGTCACCCCCGGCAGGGGATTCCCGTCCGGGTCCGTGACCGTCCCGTAGATGGCCCCCGTCCGGGCCTGGCCCCATACCAGACCCGCCCCAAAGGCCATCCACAGCACACCGACTACCGCCATCCACCTTCGCATCGATGCCCTCACGCCGTATCTCAATGATGCAGGGGTATCCGGAAACGCGCACACCGGGTATGCATCCTGTATCCTGCATAGTATACCCGTTTTCGGAGTCACACTCGCCTGCAAGGGACTGGGAGGGAGGGACAATCCTAAGCGCAGGAATGCGGAGACGGGGGGCAGGCCCCCGGAAGGTAAAGGCCGAGGGCCTGCCGATAATAGTTTAATTTTTTACATTACAGTTCATATCGAATGCCCAGGCGGAAGACCCGGGGCGCCATCAGTTCCGTGATCTTCTTAAAGTCCGGATTCGGAGTCCCGAGGGACGACTTCACCTGGAACCAACCGAGCTCGACGGCATTGTTCGTAATGTTGAAGCCGTCGACCGTCAAGTACAGCCGACCCGCGCTTCCGAAGTTGAACATCTTCTCGAGCCGGGCGTTCAGCATCCAGTAAGTCGGGAGCCGCTCCTCACCGATTCGCTGGGACCAAACGTTCACGATCGCGCCCCAGCCATTGGACGTCCGCCGAACTCTGTCAAAGGGCATGAACAGGAAGCCTTCCCGGGCGACCAACGTGGCACCGGCGTTAAAGCCCAAGGGGAGCTGAACGACGACGCCCAGTTTAGCGAGCCACCGCGTATTGTTATAGATCCGAGCCCTGCCGGAGCCGGAAGACTCCTCCCATGCGAACCGGCCGTCCGTCTGCTCGATGTTCGTCGGGTCGACGTAGCCCTCACGGCCCGTATAGTCCTGTTTCCAGTCCTGCAAGGTCAGGGAGCCCGTCAGCATCCACCGATGGCTCATCCGCTTTGTAAAGTTCAGCTCGACGCCCCAGTAGGTCTGCTCGTAGTGCTTATTGGTCGCGAACATACTCCACGGGGGCCGGACGATCGTGCAGTAGTAGTAGGGCCAGCCACTCACCGTCGTTCCGGCCTGGGTCCAGCAGTTCAGGAAGTCCTGGAAGGTATACCGCCCGTCGGGGTCATAGGGGATCGTCCAGAAGAAGTCCCAATTCCGACGGTAGAAGCCCATCAGGCCCACGCCGAAGTCTTCCAAGAGCTGGTGTTCCACGCCCAGTGTGAACTCCATCCGCTTGGGGGAGGTGTTGTCAGGGTCGATAGCGTTCCGGTTCAGGGTCGGATTGGCCGGGTCAAAGTTGCGCTGGAGGATACGACCCAATTCGCTCGGTTGGGGCGTACCGTCACCGTTGAGGTCCCGCCACTCATACTGAATCCACAGAAGACGCGTCTGAGCGACCAGTGTGGCGCCCTGCGTCGCCAGGACTTCCGGATAGACGGCAAAGTTGGCCTTCAGCAGGGTCTTGGCCGTCCCAAACAGGTCATACGTCAGACCGATTCGGGGCGAGAAGGTGTTCCACGTCGTCCCGTCCAGCTTGGCAGAGGTGATGCCCGGGAAGAGGCTCCGGCTGAAGTCACCCATCACTTCGTTGGGCGGCGAGGTCGCCGACTCGGTCCCGTTGACCTGGTTGTCAAATCGGATGCCGGCAAGGAGCGTCAGCCGCCCCACACGGTAGGTGTCCTGAGCAAACACGCTGATACGCCGGACCCAGTTTCGATGGGACTGCTGGCCATAAAGCCAGACCGAGTCCGGGACGCCGGCCTGCTGATCCCTCCAGTCGATTTCCATGCCATTGCCGTAAGACTGGTCTGTCTGCTGTTTGGCCAGACGGATTTCGGCCCCCAGCTTTAACTCGTGGCTCCCGCCCAAGAACTCCGACTTGTAGTACGTCGCCGTCAGGTGTCCCTGCCACGTCGGCCGGAAAATCTCCACCCATCGGTAAGTGCTGGACCAGTAGTCTCGTCGGATATCGTAAACGGCCGGGACGGTACGGCCGCCCTTAGGCTCCAGCTGGAAGCCGAGACCGACGTACGCACCCCGCAAGGAGACAAATAGGTTGTCCCCGACGAAGAACTCGTCCTGAAGCTTCACGATGGGCGGCATGTTCTTGTCGCCGAACCAGGGGATGCCCTTAAAACCGTTTTGGACCCACGTCGTCTCGGGAGCCTGGTTGGCCGGTCCGATATCATAACGGCCATCCTTGAATTTGGCGTTGGCCATGAAGAAGACCTCGGTCATATGACGGCCCAGCTGAGCATTCAGCTTCACGGTCGTCGTGTCAAGGTCCGTCTTGTCTTCAAGGCCCGTGACCGTCAGGATGTTGATCCGCTGAGCGCCGTAGCCAAGCCAGAACCATAGACGGTCCTTCACGATAGGACCGCCTAAGTTGAGGCCGTAGTCATAGACATACTTCATGGGGTTGCCCTTGGAGCCCGGCGAGAACAGGCGATCCGCCTTGGCCTTGTGATTCTCCCCCTGGAGGCTGTCATTGGCGGCATAGAAGCGGCCGCTTCCGGAAATACGGTTGCCACCTCGCCGAGTCACGAAGTTAATGATGACGCCGCCCGTCATAGCCTCAATATCGTTGGCCCCGACGCTGACCTGCATCTCCTCAAAGGCGTCAAAGTCCCAGTAGTTGGCCGCACCACCGCGGGCGATGGGGTCCGTCACATTGACGCCGTCGATGTTCCACTGGGTATTGGCAAAGGTGTCTCCCCGAGCGACGAAAAGCGACTGCTGACCGGACTCCGTACCACCGACGTTGGCTCGGTCGACCGCAATGCCCGGGGCCAACTCCAGCATGACCCAGGGGTCTCGGGCCGTCGGAAGTTCCTGCAGGACGTCCCGCGACAGGTTCACCGCCACCTTCGTCGACTTCACGTCCACCACCGGCACCGCTCCCCGCACGACGAC
>Ga0079992_140190_pt1 | contig 70570 bp, 69 predicted proteins | sample FaiFalFF_MnMetaG_3_FD_69197 | JGI IMG/M metagenome (GOLD analysis project Ga0079992, IMG submission 69197) | Freshwater microbial communities from Yellowstone National Park, Wyoming, USA - Fairy Falls B (FF_Mn_B) MetaG (SPADES assembly) (version 2) | ecosystem: Environmental > Aquatic >...
TCGGTTTGAGGATAAGGTATGCTGGTAGGATTAAGTGGGAGGGTAAGCAGGGTAGACTTGAAATAGTATACGTTAACAGTAGATGGTACGCCTACCTACCAATAGAGGTTGGGAGGGAGCCACCAAAATCAAATAGGAAGGGCTATGTGAGGCCTAACCACAGGGATAGAAAGAGTAGGATTATTAACCCTAAGAGTATAAAGCAGAGGGATCCTATTGGTGATGAGAAGGCTTTCATGGATATGGGTTTGAACAACCTATTCGCTGTTGTTACGACAAACGGCTACGTACTACTGGTTAAGGGTGGTGTTATTAAGTCTGAGTATTATTGGTGGAAGAGGGAGATTTCTACATACCAGGCTGTAAGAGATCTGCTTAGGGGCGCTGGGCTTCCAACGTGGATAACATATCATGAGATGTACCTTGAGGCAATACACACCAGGGATGAGAGGCTAAGACACCTATACAGGACATCAATTAGATTCCTAGCAGAAACACTTTGGAGTAGGGGTGTTCGCAAGCTGTACATAGGGTATCCTATAATGTTAAGCCAGGACAACGGGAACGAGTATAACACAAACATATGGTGGTATAGGAAGATAGTGCTGTGGATAGTGGATGTATTCAGAGAGTACGGCATAGAGGTTGAAGTGGTACCAGAATACTACACGAGCAAGGAGTGCTCTGTATGCGGAGAGATACATGATAACGGTAGGGTTTACAGAGGACTATACATCTGCAATAAGACTGGGAGGAAGATAAACGCAGATGTAAACGCAGCACTAAACATAGCGAGAAGACAGGGGTACAAGATAAAGAAAACGAGGAAAATTGAGAGTTACATTGTAACACATAACGGTGTAAAACCATTAAACCCCGACCGAAGGGCTAACACCCTAGACCCAGAGGTTCGAAACCCCACCCTCTAGGGCGGGGAGGGGTCATCAGCGTTACTAGCAACTAGTAAAGCCTTCAACCTCCTATACCTAACCCCCAACTCTCCAACAAGCCTATCGTAGAGCCTATTACCATGTACTGCCAACACGCTCTTCAAGGAGGAGAATGGGGGTTGGATTACATGTATAACACCGGCATGGCCTTTAGAGACACCGAAGCCTGGCTCCAAGTTCTCATCTACAACTGCAACACTAACACCATGTTTTGAAAGCTCATATGCTACAAGGAGGCCCATGACCCCCGAGCCTACGACTACCACATCGTATCGCTCCACAGCCCACCCCATAGCCCTCCTGTCATATTTAAAGTTAAAGAATTGTAAGTCTAGGCCTGTATGCGGGTTTAACGTTTTATAGTTAAGGTTAATAGGTTCTCTCTACACCATCTAAGGTAAAGCATCCAACTCCCCGGGAGGGTTCCCCCATGGGGGTTATTGAGGCTGGTATAGCTGTTGTCCATGGTAGGATTGTTGAGGGTTTTAGGGCCCCCTTTAGGGAGGATGCTTACTACGACGTTGTCCTAGTCCCCGGTTTTAGTGATGGCCATGCTCACCCTCAGGTTGTAGATGGCGGTCTTAGGCGTGGTGTTAGGTGGAGGAATTCCTATGAGTGGATTAGGGAGAGGGATATGGTTGTTGATGAGGTTATGGTGAGGAGGGATCTTAGTGTAGCATCTAAGCTATCATATCTAACTATGGTTAGAGCTCTCCTCGAAGGCACTACGTTGCTGGCTTTGACTGGTAGGCTTGCAGCTAATGTCAGGGCTTGGTTTAAGCTTAGAGTTAGACCTCGACTCGTCCTCCTCCCAACTGTTATGGATAGGGTTGGCTGGTCTCTAGGTGAGGTTGTAAGTGATTATAGTAGGGTTAGCATGCTTGTTAGCGATGGGTTTGCTAGGATGGGTGTTTTCATACATAGCCTGGGCATGGCCGGGGTTACCACTATCAGGGAGTCTTTAAGCTTGGCAAGTAGAGGTGATGGGATAGTAGGTTTACATCTAGGTGAGGGGGTCTCCGAGCTAGAGGAGTTTAAGAGGGTATTGGGGGAGCCCCCATACCCCGTTAAGATAATCCCTGTCCACTGCATAGACGATGATGTCCAAGAGGTGGGCCTCCAATGCGTTTCATGCCCTACAACAAACATCATACTATACGGTAGAACTAGAGGGAGCCTAGCAGGTATATCGAGTTTCGGGAGCGACTGGCCACTACTACTTGGAACAACACCCAAACATCTGAGGTTGATAAGAAGGGTTTTCAAAGAGCCCTTAGAGGTTATAGCCAGAACCGCTACCATAGGAGGTTACAAGTTATACGAAATACCATACGACGGAGACATGGTAGCCTTCGACGGGAACCTAGAGGATGTTATGAGCGGCTATGTTAAACCGAAACTAGTCATAGTTAACAACCAGGTAGCAGTATATGATGGAGCTTTAGTAGACCCCCAGATAACAGTTGAGGATGTAGAGAAGAGAATAAGGGAGGCTATAAAAGAGGTCTCCGAGAAATATGGAAGCGGAGCCCAACCCTTAATACCGCCAAAACCAGAGGATTTGATTTAAAGTGGGAGGAGAAAAGATGTTGGAGTAGTGGTTTACTAAATCCTCCTCCTCATCCTAAGAGCTACTATGAAGGCTATTACTGCTAAGCCTATAACAGCTACCACCACGTAGAGCCACATCCTAGACTCCTTAGCTTTCACAGCAGCACTAGGCTCTAGCTGTGTTGTCTTCACATAATCCCCACCCTCCTGAGCTGTTGTAGTCTTAGGTGTTTGCTGCTCTACCTCAGACTTTGTAGGTGGGGTCACCCTCCCCTCAACATAAACTATCTTAGCACCTTCACCACCTGCCGTTATGGGTTTAGATGTAATGGCTATCACTGGATCTCCGGGTTTTAATGTGAATGTTATAGTCCTAGATTTTGAGTCTATAGTGTATTCTTCGATCTCAACGTATGCTTCTCTAGTTGAGCTGTATTTGTAGATTTTAACCTAGCTGATATCACTAACAACATGGATCTACAGCTCTTTCAGCGTATGCTAGTAGTATTGATTGTGATGCTATTAGAGAGACTAGGGTTAGAGCTAAAACCCTTTAAGCCCATGTTAAATCCATATCAAAACCACCCTAATCTAAGCTAGCTAAGCTAAAAACAACCCTTAAATAAACCAGGTTTTACTATTTTGTAAAACCCAAAACACATAGCCTAAAGTGAGGGCGGTGGGTTTACTGGGTTTAGCGGGGTTTACGGTTTCTGATTTAATGCCTCTTCCTATCCTTACTTGTTGTTTTCCATAGTTCTTATCTTAAATCTTATGGTTTGGCCATCTCTTATGTTTAGTGTTTCTCTTAGGCTTGTATCTGCTATTAGCTCTACTACATCGCTTTTATAGATTGTTATAACAGGTCTGACTATGAATACGCTTGGGTTAAAGTAGCCTTCCACCTCAGCTGGGTATGCGTGGACAGCTCCAAGCCTCACACCGGGGATGCTGGGGGGTTCTATGAGTATGTGGTTCGCCCTACTTAGGCATATGTTGAACACCTCAACGTCTTCTAGAAGTCTAAGGTTTAATGTGCCTGGGTAAGGCTTAAACCCCAGCTTCTCCAGGAACCTCTTGGAGTATAGGCTAACGTAGAAAGAGCCCTCCCCAACACCGCTGAAGACCCTGCCTGTGAAGTATGAGTTGCAAGCCGTGTTCAAACGCCTCCCTCCAGGGTGACGGGTTAGATTTTAAGGGTTGTTAAGCTCTTATGAAACCAGGGTTCCCTGTATTGAGCAGTATAGCTCTAATTAAAAGGCATATTGCTCTCGCTGGTTTAGTAGGCCTAGTAATAGCCCTAACCCTAACCCCCCTATCACTATATCTAGGCTTAGATGAGATAGCGTTCACAGTAACAGCTTTAACACTAAACATCGCCTCCACAGCCATCCTATCGAAAACCTACTCTAAACTATCAGGAAGCCCCGGAGCTCTAGGGCCAGTCTTAGAAGCTGGGCTAGCACAAATCCTATCATTCCTAATCTTCGCAGCAGCACTTTACAATCTAATCCCTGTTTAAAGTGTAGCCACCTATAGCAAATAAAGATTTAAGGCTCGGTTAACACAACTGCAATCCACCCGCCCGGTGTGGGAAGGAGGTCTCTATGAACCCACCGGGGCCGAGGCCCCCCGGCCCTGAAAGGTGATGCCCCAAGCATGGGGAATCCGATTAATAGATGAGGAGTGCGCTTCCGAGCGGGAAAACCGACAAACCGCTCGGGGGAGGCGTAGAGCCTCCTGGGGATGCGGGGAGAGGGTCACGAAGCCTTAATCTCTTGTTTTCTCCTTCAGGAGGTGTCTTTAGAGGGTTATACTATTGCAGGCTGTTTATGCCCATTCTGTGTTATGAGGTTTTCTCTTATGTTTTCTATTTCGATTATCCTTCTGCTTATGTGTTGGAGTGTGTTGTTTAGCACCGTGTTTGGGTCTATGTTGTCGTTTTCCACTCTGTCTAGTAGCTCTTCCACCATCCTCGTGTACTCCTCCGATGTTATCTCGTTGAAGTGTGTTTTTAGGTATTCTATTATTCTTAGGCCTAGTTTTGTTGGTATTACGTAACCTCTCTTTCTGCTCACCACTATGTATCCATGCCTTCTATTAGCCTCTATGGCTTTATGGTATGTGCTCGGTCTTCCGATACCCTTCTCTCTCATGAGCTTCACTAGATCGCCTGTTGTGTAGAGGGGGGTTGTGCTAGCTTTCAGTATGCTAGATTCTAGAACTTTTACGGTGGAGCCGGGGGCTACCTTTAGGGTCCATTCTTCGAGTTTAAACGCTTTGTAGATCTTAGTGAATCCTTCTTCTAAGAGCCCGCCTATTCTTTCAAGTTGCATGATACGGCCTCCCACCTCTAGGTCGACCCTTACTTTCACGGCCTTCGCCTCCTTCATCTGGCTCGCCATAAACCTCCTGAATACCAGGTCGTATAGAGCTCTATGGCTCCAGTTTAGCTTTAAAGGTATTCTTATAACCCCTTCCACCACGGCCTTCTCTAGATCCCCTAGATCTAATGGCCTAGTGGGTCTTATAGCTTCGTGAGCCCCGCCCTCACCCCAACTTCTAGGTCTAAACTCCTCTATCAACCCTTTACCCTCCATGTAAGATCTAGCCACAGCCACCCCCGCATTCGAGACCCTAGTTGAATCAGTCCTATGGTATGTTATGAGCCCGGATTCGAAGAGCTCCTGAGCCACCCTCATAGCCTTCTCCACAGCTAGCCCAAGCATTCTCGATGCATCATAGAGTAGTGTATCTGTAGTGTAAGGTGGAGGTGGAGTGAGAGTGTCCTCCCAGCTACTCACACCCACGACCTTTACAACCCTAGTTTTTGAAAGCTCCTCAGCCTCCCCCAGCTCCTTCGTGTTAATACAAAGGCTTGATGCAATCTCTAGTTTGAAGCATACAATATATCCTCTACTTGAAACCCAGTCATGGTATCTTCTGGCAACCCAGCTTAGGATAGGGCTTTGAACCCTTCCTGCTCCAAGCCGCTTCATGTTATAAGTTTTCTGTAGATGCTCGCTGATGAAGTAGCCAACCCACCTATCCACAATCCTCCTAGTCATCTGCGCCTCAACGGATTTAATGTTAACACCACCCGCACGCTTCAAGGCCCCTACTACACTCTCTCTCGTAACCTCGTTAAACCTAGCCCTCTTAACGTTAGGGTTATACGGTTTTAACGCTAAGATCACATCCCACGCTATCTTCTCACCTTCAATATCAGGGTCGGTGGCAACTATAACTTCTTCAACTTCGAGGGAGAGTTTTCTGAGAGCCTCCATAGTGGAGCTAGAGTCTATTACATCCCCTGAGCCGCACCTCGGGCATAGAGGTTTTGATGTGAACTGGTGGCCGCACGATCTACATCTTTTTATGAAATCATATACAGGTCTATGAAATCCGCTGTCAACCACAACTCCGTACACAGAGTTCTCAAAACCATCCACCAGGTCGAACAAATGGCCTTTAGTAGCTGTAACCTGGAGTAGGGTGATCTCGCCAGTCTCATCGTCTAGATAGGAGGTCTCGTACACTGTTACCCTTCCAACCCTCCTTTTACTAGGCCTACCCCAAAACCAAGCTATAGTTTTAGCCTTAGTAGGGGACTCAACTACTAGGAGAGCGGTTCTAACCCTCACCTCCCTACCCCCACCTCTCCTAGTACGCTCTAGGAGCTCCTTCACCTCGTCTAAGTCCACGTCCTCTAAGTTTCTAAAGCTAAAACGTCCAAACCACCTAAGCCTATCCTCTAGGGCTTCGAGGAGCTCCTTCAAAGGCTCGATAACAATGCTCAGACCAAGAGTCATCCTACCCTCTAGGAGTCTACTAGTCCTACCACTAGCTTGGATGTATGTTAGGGCGTCCGGAATTAATACACGGACACCTCCTCCATCGAGCACGAAGACCATGGATCCCACCTTAAGCCTGCCAAGCTCTAAAACCTTAGATCTAACCCACTCCACCGCAACCTCGTAAGCTCTCCTGGCAATCTCGAAACGCGCGTCAAGAGAGCCTTTGCGCAGCGCCATAGCTATTATAGTGGGGTCTCCGATTCTATCAACAAGTCTTTGAACCCCTAGTAGGAGCTCCCCTACCCCTCCTACACCTTCCTCGCTCATATACATTAAAACCCTTTGAAGCCTCCTAGGGTTTATAAGTGAGTCTTCAAGGCTCATACTGCGTGCTGGAGCTCCGAGGAAGAGTGCGTATTTAACAACCTTAGGGGCGTCGAGACCTCTCACTGCAACACCATACCTACTGGATATGGATACGAGGATGTCGAGCTCTCCCCCCTCAAGCCTACCAATACTCCTCCAGGACCCTGATAGGGCCCTATCAACCCTCAACCCCTCTCTTCTAAGCACCTCAACAACTTTATTGACAGCGCTCCCTCCGAAACTCTGGCTTACAAACACTATTCCACCGGGGCCTAGTAGCTTTACAAGCTTCACGATATCGCCTAGAGGGTCGCTTGAGATTAAATAGGTGTCTACGACGTTCCTCAGATAATCCCCGCCTCCTCCAACTTCGAAATTTAAAAGCTCCTTGAATATGAAATGCTTCAACCCCCTAGGTCTCCCTGTTGCAGAGGCTACTACAAGTTGTCCTCCCCGCGTTTCTCCTAGAACCCCTCTAAGCTTTGATTCTAGCAATGCCACCCTCTCTGCTAGAGATCTTACAGCCTCCTCGCCCTCGACCCCGCTTGCTTTAAAGAACCTAGCTCTGGTTTTAACTAAGTCTATGGCTAGCCTTACAGCCTCCTCGCTATAGCCTAGTAGCATTAACGTCCTATCAACGTTCCCACCATCTCTAAGCATACTATCAACATCATCCACAACTATGAGGTTGAAGGGTGAATACTTCATAAGAACATCAAACCTCTTCTGCAGGAACCCCGTTGTAACCACTAGCACCCTGTAGTTACCGCCCTCAATAGCGTTTAAAGCCTCCCTCCTAGTCTTAGCAGGCATAGTTGAATAGTATGTTACAACGCTATCAACATACCTGCTAATCCTCTCGTAAACCTGCCTAGCAAGATTACCTGTGGGGACCAAGTATAAGGTTCTCCAACCGCTAACCTCAGCTCTATACGCTGTGTAAACAGACAACAAGGTAGTCTTACCAACACCTGTAGGAGCTACTATAGTAAAGCTATCCAGGCTCAAAAGCCTCCTAGCCCAGCTAGCTTGAGCACTCCACAAACCAGACCCAGTCTTAGACCTAAAATACTCAGAGAACACGTCAAACTCCCTAGAAAGCATTAAAACCCACTTTAAACCAGCCAGCCTACCCTCCCTCTCAAGATCCAGGAGAACCCGCATACCATCAGAGGATGTGACATTAGGTAAGCAAATAGAACACGGTAACCCCAAGCTAAGCCTATCATACCCTATAGGGCCGCCACAGTTAGGGCACAAACTCCTATAGATAGGGTTAATCCTCAGCACACTTAACACCTAACCGAAAAAGCCTATAAACAGTATAGAGCATAGAGGGCAGAACACACGGTGTTACCAGAGAAGTAATCCAATGGAAAAACATTAATCCAAACAAGTCTCACATTTAAACTGAAGGAGCCTTCAAGGCGGAGATGAAGGGATTCAAACGTTATCGATAACAAACACTAGTAGAGCATAGGAAGACTCCGCGCTCGGGTCTCATGTCAAAGCTCGGGGGTTCAGAGAGGTCACTCTAGGGCTTTTCTAACCCAGTCTAAGACTGTTTTAGCCTCTTTTAGAGCGGCTACTCCTTTCCCTGAGGGTTTATATAGTGTTTCTCCTCCGACCTCCACTGTTTCTAGGAGTTTCTCTCTTCTCATCTTATAGACTACTATGTATACCGTTATTGTTGCCGGTTTTATTCCATACTCTTCTGCTAGCTTCTTTTTTATCTCGTAGGCTTTTAGGGGTCCGTGTTTCTCTAGTATTCTCACGATGTACATCCATAGGTTTTCGATTGTAAGCTTTTTCTTAAGCCTTGCTAGTGCTTTGGTTGAGTGTATGTCCTCGCTCAAACAGACACCACCCTGTTATTTACGAGCGTAAAGCTTAAATACGCCAAATATTTATGAATGTAAATAGGATGCGCTATGGGGGAGGTTAGAGTAGGTATTATAGGTGTAGGTAACATAGCGTCGATGCTTGTTCAAAGCGTTGAATACTACAAGTTTCTAGGCTCTAATGAGGGGCTTATACACGAGGTTATCGGAGGTTATGATATTAGGGATTTTAAGTTCGTTTACGCTATAGACGTTTCTAGCGAGAAGGTTGGGAGGGATCTATCGGAGGCTATATTCGCCTATCCTAACATGGTGAGTAGGTTTGTAGACGTTCCTAGGCTTGGAGTAACCGTTAGGATGGGCAGGGTTATGGATGGTGTCGCACCCCACATGGTTGAAGACTTCAAGCCCATAAAACTCCCGGAGCCCTCCGAGTATGAGCTTGTAAGAGAGGTTGTAGACTCTGGAGTAGATGTTCTAGTAAACCTACTCCCTGTGGGTAGTGAGGAGGCTTCAAGATTCTATGCTAGGGTTGCCGCGAAGGCCGGGGTAGCATTTGTTAACGCAATCCCAGTATTCATAGCTAGCTCTCAACATGATGGTGTAGTTGATCTAGCGTTTAAAACCGGGGCCCCCATACTAGGGGATGATATTAAGGGGCAGCTTGGATCAACGATAATCCATAGAGCTTTAGCAAGCTTAGCTCGAATGAGGGGGGCAAGGCTTGTCGAGACATACCAGCTTAACATTGGAGGTAATACTGACTTCAAGAACATGCTAGCCCTGGAGAGGTTGAAGACTAAGAAGGAGAGTAAGACCTTAGCTGTAGCATCAACACAAGATAACCCCGAGGCTCTACTAAGAGAGGAGAAGGTGTACGCAGGGCCAAGTGGCTACATACCATTCCTGGGGAACACGAAGATATCACACATGTACATGAGGATAAAGGCATTCGCTGGGAGCGAGGTAGAAGTTGAGGTTAAATTAAAGGTAGATGATAAAGCAATGGCAACTGCAGTGCTGGTAGACGTGCTAAGGATAGCCAAGATACTTAAAGATAGCAAACTAGGAGGGAGCATATCGTGGGCCTCAGCATTCTACTTCAAACACCCACCAACACCCGTTAAAAGCGATTACGAAGCACTCAAAATGCTATATAAAGGCTTAGAAGAGCTTGGAGTAGAAGCTAAGCCAAAACTCCTAGAGTACTACTAGAGAGGGGAAAGCTTCTAAGCAGGGAGAAGATCACGCCAACCACCCCGTAATAGCCTATACATACCCGTGGAGCTCGGCTCGACATTTCTCTATAGAACCTCTAAGAACCCCCGCGTTCTCCTCTGGAATAGTATCGTATGTGAAGTTACCACCACCATTCTCCATCCCAGCTGCGTACTTCATCTTATTCTCCTCCCTCTCGACACCGTATATCTCTAGGTGTAGGTGGTAGTAGTTGTGGTTTCCCTTTAGAGGTGCTTGGTGTAAGACTAGCATGTATGGTGTAGGTTTTCTAAAAATGTTCTTGAAACCACAGAGTACGAGTTTAAGCATAAGCGCTAAGTCACCTAACTCCCCCTGATCCAGTTCTGTTAGTAGCTGGACATGCCTTCTAGGGGTTAGGAGTGCTTCAAATGGCCAATGCGGATGGAATGGCATGAAGGCTGTCCATGTTGAGGTTGAATGTAGTAGTCTAACCTTATCCTCCTCCTCAACTCTAATAATATCGCATAGAAGGCATCTCTCTGTTTTCTTCAAGTACATTTTGAAGCTTCTAAGCTCCCTTTTAACCCTAACTGGTATGAAGGGGGTGATGTATATCTGGCTATGCGGGTGTGTTAACGATACCCCAATCTCGACACCCTTATTTCTAAACCATAGGAGGTACGATGCATAATCTCTTCTAGACTCCTCTGCAACCATATCCTGTAGGGTCTTAAGGACTAGTCTAATCTGATCTACTGGTAGATCACTTATATCATCTACATTATGCTCTGGTGTTTCAACCAGTATAAGACATCGGCCTAGAGCCCTACCAGTCTTATAGAAGCGGTGCTTTGAAGGCTCCGGAGGGTTGGGGGATAGCATTGGATACCTATTCTCAAGTACTACAACCCTCCACCCATAACCTGTCTCAGGAGCTCCAGGACAGAAGGGGCAGAAACCTGTTGGAAGCCATGGTCTAGCACGTCTTACACTTGAAACCATAACCCACTCTCCGAGAAGCGGATCCCATCTTAGCTCCATGGTCACCTTAGATCAACCCTTAGACCATCATCAACCTCCACTACCCAACCTCTGGTAGCTAAGCCCCTTCTAATAGCCTCCCCTAATACCAGCTCTCCAACGCTAGTTGATGGTATGAGAGCTATAACTGCTCCCCCTAAACCTGCGCCAGATAGCTTAGCTCCATAAGCTCCCATCTTTATACTTAGGTCTACTAGCTCATCTAGAGAGGGTAGGCTGACCTCGTAGAGGTCCCTTAGTAGCCTATGTTGGTAAATCATTATAAGCCCTATCAACGCTCTACTAGCGTCATCGTAGCCGGAGATATACTCTTTTACACTAGAGGCTTCCAGTTGGAGCTCCTCCGCAACCTCCTCTAAACTCACAGGGAACCCCTTCAAGATCTTTAATGCAAGCATTGTACTCCTATGAGCTTTAATTGTGTAGAGGACTCTACTTCTAAGCTTAACTTGTAGGAGTTCAATGTAGGGGGCTAGTAGGTGGTAGTTCTCAGCCAACCCCTCCCAGTCTGTATCATAGTAACTTGTTTTTATTAACCTCGCTAAACCACCTGGTATCTCAATCTCACGTAGTGATCTAAGGGCCTCTAACAACTCCCCCTGCCTTCTGGGGTGGATATCAGCTGTTGAATGCCTTATACCGGAGTCTAGTACTACGAATTGAGCTCTAAGATTTAACCTCTCAACATTATAGGGAGGCCTTGTATTTATGACTATGGCGTTGCCAAAAGCGGAGGTGTACTGGTCGAGCCTCCCACAGGGGATCCCCATTACATCGTGTTCAGCCTTATAGGAGAGCTCAGCTATATCCCTTACCGAGAGCTTCAAAGAGTAGAGCTCGTTTAACGCTCCCAGCGATGCTACTAGAAGTGAACCACTACTACCAAGACCGGACCCCATTGGGATATCACTTGCTATAAGCATATTAAACCCCTTGATCCTATAGAGGCTTGTTAAAACCCTCACTCCCGCTCTTATGTAGTCACCAAACCACCTACCCCCGATGAGGGTCGCATTGTTAACATTAAAGGAATCCCGGTACTCTAACCCTTCAATCTTTAGATTCCACGAAGACACGTTAACATTAAAATCCTCTCTTCCACTAACAGCAACGTACACCCTTAGGTTAACGGCAACACCGACAACCGGGAGGCCTTTATAGTCTTGGTGTGTATTGAGGAAGTCAAGCCTACCAGGAGCTGATACAACCACGTCAGGCTCCCCTCCATAAGACTCCCTGAACTCCTTGATCACCGTGGGGAGATCCACGGAAAACATCACCTTTAAGCTTATATGATAGTACAGATTTATAAATTCCCCCAGTAGGGGTAGGTATTACGAGTAGGTGAGTTAGATGAGCTTAAGGAGAGGCGTTTCAAGACCAGTCCTTATTGGAGGTGCGGTTGTACTCGTAATCTTGATACTAGCAGCCTTATACCTAGCATTCTTTAGAGCTCCCACTGCTCCCCCGAAGGAGATTACATTCTACACATGGTGGGCTGGTTTAGAGGAGCCCGCTATTAAAGCTCTTGTTGAAAGCTATACAGCTAAAACAGGGGTTAAGGTTACTAGATCAGCAGTCCCCGGTGGAGCTGGTGTTAACGCTAAGTTCGCCATAATAGCTTTGATAATGGCTGGTAAGCCTCCCGAGGCTTTCCAGGTTCACTGCGGTCCTGAGATGATAAGCTACTTCCTAGCATCTCCTAACAAGGAGGCTGATTTCGTAGATTTAACCCAGGTCGGCAAGGAGATAGGGGTTCTTGAAACAGCTGTTGGTAAAGTTTGCATGCTCTCAGGTAAGCTTTACACCACCCCAGTTAACCTTCATAGAGCTAACTTGATATTCATGAACAAGGGGGTTTTAGACGCTAATGGTATAAAGCCTCCTAGAACTTTGGATGAGCTGATAGCAGCTAGCAAGGCTCTTCAAGCTAAAGGTATACCAGCTATGGTTCAAGCTGGAGCCGATCTATTCACCGTACTACACCTATGGGAGCAGATATTCCTAGCAGTTGCAGGACCTCAGAAATTCATAGAATTCATGTACGGAACCCTAGACCCCGGAGATCCAAGCATAAAGAGAGCAACTGAGATATTCCTAGAACTAGCAGCAACATTCCCTCCGGACTGGCCCGCCCTTGATTGGACAGCTGCTGTAGATAGGGTTGTTAGAGGTCTCGGAGCATTCCATGTCGATGGAGACTGGGCTGTAGGCCTCATATACACCACCTACAAAGATGTCGAAATGTGCCCCATAGACTCCATAACCCCCACCTGTAAAATTATAGTTGCACCGTTCCCCGGAACGGAGGATGTTTACAACATGGTTGTAGATGCTGTAGCAGTACCTAAAGGCTCATTACAAGACCTTGGTGTAGACTTCGCCAAATACTTCTCTTCGAGAGAGGGGCAAAAGGTCTTTAACCCACCTAAGGGATCTATATCCGTGTACCCCGATGTAGCGCCTGACATATACCCAACGGTTATACAGAAGTGGGAGGTGGAGCAGTATAGGAAGTCACGATACCAGGTCTTCAGCTTAACACATGGGGCGTTATTCTCTGATGTTTGGCAGAAGCTTTTAACGGGAGCCGTTATCCTAGCTCAGTATAAAGCTACAGACTCGTGGTATTCAACGGTTAAAGATGCTCTATCGCTTGAAAGGAGGTTATGGGAGCAGACTGGATACTATCTAGGGAGCCCTGAGGCTCCCTTCGCAGGCTACAAACCTCCGTGGGCTAGATAGCCTGCTCATCATCATATCTCTCAAAACTTAATAACCTTTTTCCCTTTTTCCTATAGTGGGGGTTTAAATTGGAGTTAAGGTATTATATATCCTTTATACTCTTAACGCTGATATTCACGCTCCTGCTATACTATGGTATCCTATGGAATCTCATAGTATCATTTACTAACTATTCCCCCTTAAACCCACGTATAGAGATTATTGGGTTTAAGGGTTTTAATGATCTGATCCTAGATGAGGAGTTTAGAGGATCTCTCCTTAGAACGCTTGTATGGGCAGCCGTCCTTGTAATACTAGGTAATATGTTAGGTATTACTATAGCTAGTCTAATCTTCCAGTTAGAATCTCCTAGGATTAGGAATCTTTTTACAACTGTTTTCATGTACCCTGTAGCATTATCAATGGTCGTAGTAGCTATAGCGTGGAGATGGCTGTTTGATCATGTTAAAGGGGTTAATGTGATCTTAAACCAGGTAGGTTTACCAGAAGTAGCTTGGCTTCAAGGTGGTAATGCTTTCTGGAGTCTTGTACTTGTATCAGTGTGGGTCTACGCTGGGTTTATAGCTATGCTATACCTAGCAATGTTTTATAACATAGATAGAACTCTTATTGAAAGCGCTATAGTTGATGGGGCAAACACCTTACAGATAATGACTAGGATTGTGATACCTAACTCAAAGCAAGGCTTTATAGTATCAACGGTATTCTTAACCCTCTTCGCCATTCAAATGTTTGATCTACCCTACTCAATGCTGTTCTACAACCCCTTCACTGAAACCATTGTAGTTTACATACACAAAAAATTTGTAGCCCAATACTTTTACATAGCGTCGGCAGCAGCCATCGTAGTTATAGCTATCTCGGCTTTCCTCGTAATACCTTACGCTATGCTAGGAATTAAGAGGTGGGTGTTGAGAAGGTGATGGTATGGAGTTTAAGGAGCTCCTAACACTTACGGCTTTAAGCTTACTAGCTCTCCTATGGGTGTTTCCAGCATATACAGTGTTTATGGGGTCTCTTAAGAGCTTAGATGATGTTATAGGATCGCCTTCCTTCACCCCCCCTAGGGAAGTTGATTTAACAACATTATTTAAAGTCTTAAATGATATGAGGGAGCCTTTAGTAAACACTTTAATTGTGACCATTCCGGTAGCGTTACTAGCTACTTTTGTAGGTTCACTTACAGCATACGCTGTGTATAGGAGGTTTGATAGGGTAAGTGATACTACTATTGTGTTAATAGCCGTATCCACATACATTCCATACCAGGTTCTCTTAATACCTTTCATAAACATTATTAAAGGTATTGAAAAGTACCTTGGTCTAACTCTCTTTGACACCCTTCCAGGCTTAGCCTTAGGCCTAGCAACATATTACACTCCCATGGCCTCCCTCCTCATGACTATATTCATAACGGTTATACCCAAGGATTACATTGAGTCGGCTTTAGTTGATGGGGCTGGAGAGTTTAAAATATTCAGAAGAGTAGTTCTCCCACTACTAGGCCCCGGCCTTGTATCAACATTCATTTTTATCTTAATAATGTCGTGGAACAACTTCTTTATACCACTAATCCTGACCCGAGGCTACGATAAGCACGTGGCTCTTAAAATCTTTAGTTATGTAGGTCAAAGCGGCACGCTTTATAACGAGATGTTCGCAGCCGCCCTCATCGGCTCAATACCCCCCTTAGTTTTATTCATTCTACTTGGAAGGTATTTTATTAGAGGACTCTTAGCTCTTGGAACCGGAGGTGTCAGGTAGAATTGACTAGGATTGAGGTGGATAGGTTAGTGAAAGTATTCCCACCTAGGGTTATAGCATTAGATAACATTACATTTTCAATAGAGTCCGGCGAGTTCCTGGTGGTATTAGGTCCGTCTGGTAGTGGGAAGACCACGTTAATTAGAATTATAGCTGGTTTAGAGAGGCCCACTAAGGGAAAGGTTATTATGGATGGTGTAGTTGTAGCTGACGGGGAGAAAGGTTTTAGCGTTCCTCCTCAGAAGAGAGATGTAGGTATGGTGTTCCAGACGTGGGCTTTATATCCTAACATGAAGGTCGTAGATAACATAGCATTCCCTCTAGAAGTTAAAGGGATATCAAAGGAGGAGATAAGGAAAAGAGTTATAGAGGTAGCTAAGTACCTTGAAATAGATGATTTACTCGATAGATATCCGAGACAGCTTAGCGGAGGTCAACAACAGAGAGTCGCGCTAGCTAGAGCTCTCGTTAAAAACCCTAAAATACTCCTCTTAGACGAGCCCTTCAGCAACCTAGACGCTAGGGTTAGGGTTGCCGCTAGAGAGTTTGTTAAAAAGATTCAGAGAGACCTGGGGATAACAACTATCCTGGTAACTCATGATCAAGCGGATGCGTTTGCTGTAGGTGATAGAATACTTGTTATAGATAAGGGTAGGCTCCAACAAATAGGGGATCCATCAACACTTTATAACGAGCCCGTGAACATGTTTGTGGCAAGCTTTATAGGAGAACCACCAATGGTGTTTAACGAACTCAAAGTGGAGAACAACATTATCGAAACCCTGAATTTAAAACTAGGTGATTTCAGAGAAGGAAAGGTGGTTATAGGGGTTAGACCAGACGAGGCTATAGCTACCTTAGCACCTCCTAGCGAAGGCCAGGTAGCCCTCATTAAAGGTGTTGTTGAGGTTAGCGAATATCTAGGAGCTAGACAATATGTTGTGGTTAAATCTGGGAAACTAAGCTTAAGAGCTCTAGCCTTAGTTGAAAAGCAACTTGGTAAGGGAACAGAGGTGTATATATCGATTAAAAAACTGCATGTATTCAGCCCAGATGATGGTAGGAGGCTAGCATTAATAACACGGTTTTAAGCTTTTCGATTATAACTTTGGGGATTTGAGAGTTATAGGTTTTAAAACTGGGTAGTTTAAGTGTTAGGTGTTAAGAGTTAGTGAGTAGCTATACCGATGAGGATGTGTTAAGGCTACTGAGACCTTATGTAGCTGCGTGGTTTAAGACTAAATACGGGTCTTTCACCGAACCTCAAAGGCAGGCTATTCCTCTTATTAAACGTGGTAAGAACGTGCTTATATCATCCCCTACGGGTACTGGTAAGACTTTAGCCGCTTTCCTAGGGGTTCTGGACGAGCTTTACGCTATATGGGAGGAGAGGGGTTTCCTTGAGGACTACGTTTACGTCGTCTATGTGAGCCCTCTTAGAGCCCTTAATAATGATATGAGGAGGAATCTCCTAGAGCCTGTGAGGGAAATCGTGGAGGTAGCTAAGGGTATGGGTTACACCCTCCCCGAGGTTAGGGTTGCTGTTAGAACTAGTGATACTAGTAGTTATGAGAAGCAGAAGATGCTCAGGAGCCCCCCGCATATCCTGATAACCACACCTGAAAGCCTAGCTATTAGCCTTGTTGCTCCAAGGTTTAGGGAGAAGCTCTCAAGGGTTAGATGGGTTGTTGTTGACGAGATACACGATCTAGCGTCGAGTAAGAGGGGAGCTCATTTGATGCTTAGTATTGAGAGGTTAGAGCACCTAGTTCAATCCACTGGTGGCGGGCCTCTGCAGAGGATTGGGCTCTCAGCTACAATAGCTCCATTGGAGGTTGTAGCAGAGTTCCTAGGCGGTTACAGGGATGATGGTAGTCCTAGGCCTGTCGAGGTTGTTGATGCTAGGTTTGCTAAGCCCCTGGAGGTGAGGGTTGTGGTCCCCGATGTTGATATTGTGAGAGATCCTCCGGAAGCCATAAACGAGTCTATATACGTTAAGCTATCCGAGCTCGTTAAAGAGCATAGGACGGCTCTCGTCTTCACGAACACCAGGAGTGCTACTGAGAGGGTTGTCTTCAAGCTTAAGAGGATCCTGTCAAAGGAGCAGTTAGTAGATATGGATAGGGTTGAAGCCCACCATTCAAGCATATCAAGGGATCTAAGGCTTGACGTTGAAGATAGGCTTAAGAGGGGGGAGCTTAAAGTGGTAGTTTCAAGTACTAGCTTGGAGCTCGGCATAGATATTGGTTACATTGATCTCGTAGTTCTACTAGGAAGCCCTAAGAGCACAACACGCTTACTACAAAGGGTTGGCAGGGCTGGGCATAGGATAAGCGAGGTTAGCAAGGGTAGGGTTATAGTGGTTGATAGGGACGACCTTATAGAGTGTGCCGTCCTAGCTAAGCTAGCAATGGACAGGTTCATAGACTCTGTTAGGATACCCGAAAAACCCCTAGATGTACTAGCACAAAACATTGTTGGCATGTCTATAGAGCAGAGGTGGAATGTGGATGAGGCGCTAAAGCTTATAAGAAGAGCTTACAACTACAGGAACCTCTCTAAAGGAGAGTTCCTAGAAGTCCTCAGATTCCTATCCGGAAGGTATGAGCTTGAAAACGAGGGGGTATACTCTAAGATCTGGTTTGATGAGGGGGAAGGGTCTTTCGGTAGGAAGAGAGGTGCTAGGATGATATACCAGCTAAACTCAGGAGTTATACCTGATGAGTCTAAGATGGTTGTTATAACCACGCAGGGGAGGTATGTTGGTAACCTTGAAGAGGAGTTCGTGGAAATACTGGAACCGGGAGACGTGTTTGTTTTAAGTGGTAGAACGTTTAAATTCATTAGGAGCGATGGTTTAAAAGTTGTAGTAGAGCCTGCTGACGGAGCTAAACCTACGGTTCCAAGCTGGTTTAGCGAAATGCTACCTCTAAGCTTCGATAGCGCGTTAAAAGTTGGGAGATTCAGAAGGATGCTAGCGTCCATGATAGCAGGTGGTAGCGTTGATCATGCTTTAGAGCTTCTGGTTAAAGAGTATAAGTTGCAGTGGGAGGCCGCAAAAGCTATAGTAGACTATGTCTGGGAGCAGCTCCTCTACATCGGAGACGTCCCAGGAGACGACCTAATACTGGTAGAATACTTCTACGACGATGGATGGCATGTTGTCTTCCACACATTATATGGTAGAAGGGTTAACGACGCCTTATCTAGAGCCTACGCCAGCGTACTATCAGACCTCGTACTAGCACCCGTTAAGGTGGCAGTCACGGATAACGGCTTCACATTATCCTATGACTCGAGTCGATCTCCAAACCATGACATGATATTAGAGCTTATTAGAAAGGTTACACCTGAAAACCTTAGATCAATACTTGAATCAACAATAGCTAACACGGAGTTGATGAAAAGGAGGTTCAGGCATGTAGCTGAGAGGAGCTTCATGATACTAAGGAGATATAGGGGGTACGAGAAGAGCCCCGAGAGGATACAGTTAAGCGCTCAACACCTACTAAAAGTGCTCCTAGAAGAGTACCCCAGCATACCCGTTATAAGAGAAACCTTTAGAGAGATCCTAGAGGATTACATGGATGTAAAAAACGCTATTAAAATCCTGGATATGGTGAGAAGTGGGGAGATTAAGGTGAAAGTTGTAGGCCCGCTAGAGTACCCGTCACCCATGGCACATAGCATTGTGGTTAAAGGTTATAGCGATGTTGTCCTGATGGAGGATAAGAGGAAGATTATGAGAATGTTGTATGAGAGAATACAAGCAATAATATCCAGTAAATCCGGGGGTGGAGGTGGTTCGAAGCTTTTTAACGGTTAAAGTGCTAGGATATATCTTAATATGTCAGTTCTCGTTATTATACCTATGGGTTTCCTAACGCTATTGAGTATTATGAGTCTCCCAACACCATAGAAATCCATTATCCTCATGGCTTCTAGAAGGCTCTCCCTCTCGTTTATAGTGAATACTGTACGCCTCATATACTTAGATACGGGGGCGTTGAGATCCTCTCCGTTACCCACCAACATTGCTATATCAGTGGTTGTTATGAAGCCAACAATGTTACCCTCCTCGTCTACTACTGGGGCTCCTCTTATTCCATGGGTGTACAGCGATCTAGCTACATCTTTAACGCTATCCGTGGCTTTAACTGTCACAAGCTTCTTAGTCCCAACGTTACCTACATATTCTTCTGGTATGACGGCCATCTTGGATATCTCTATTAAGAGCTCGCTAGCATTAAGATCCCTACTTCTAATAACCCCTTCAACTATAAGCTTCCTCTTAGGAAGACTTTCTATGCGGGCTCTAAGCCCTATATCTACTTGAGTTAAATCCCCTACAACCTTGACTAAAGCCTTAGTAGGCTCTGCTGAGAACAACCCCAGAATCTCCATGTGGACAGCAGTTAACCTTACAGTATCACCATCTCTAAACACTATGACAACACCATAGCCGGGCTCCATTACATAAGGCATAGTCCCCTTAAGAACCTCATAAGCTTTAAGCGTTGGAACGTAACCTCCAGCAGGCCCCGTCCTACTCTCAACATAGCCCATGCTCTTAAGCCACATTATTATATTCCTAACAGTACCTTCATCCTTACCAAGTAACCTCGCTACCTCCTTACTCTTCACCATCTTCCTGTTTTCCTCATAGAGTTTAACCAGAGCCTCTAAAACCTCTCTTTGAACACTTCTTAGGGGCACGTGCATACCCGACCACCTAATTTCACAGTATTAAAATAAACGGTTAGAGTAGATAAATTATACGATTGTGGAAAAACTCACTTGATTTTTCTAGTAAATTTAAAATACATAAGAAATCTATAAAAACCAGTATTACCTACTATGAGGAACCCGACTTAACACCAGGTTTGGGTCTACGGGTAGCTGATAGTATTCCCATTAAGCTCCTCTGAGGTACATTGAATACCTCTACAGCAATCCTGGATATGTAACTATCATCTGGAAGCTTTCTCTTATCACTCAAGCCGATCTCAAGGGCTAAGGCATGTTTTAAAGCCTCCTTACTAATCTTATCCCTAACCTCACCTTTAGCTATAGCCTCTGCAACTTTAAACGCTATGTAGAACCTAGTGTAGTTCTCCACCGTCCTAGTCTTAGTTGGGAAAGCCTTGGAGAGCACCTTGACGATGTTCACGAAACTCTCATTACCGGAGAACCCGAAGAAAACCTCTGTCATCTTAAGCCTGAGTATCCTAGCTAGAGTGTTGTCGCTTAGATCTCCTAGTATGGTTTTTATCTTCTCCGCAGCCCTATCGACAGGCTCCCTTAACGCGATATCTATGGCGCTTTCGAATTTAACCTCATCACCGAATATTCTATCGAATAACTCTGGATACTGCTCCTCAAGCCCCATACCATGTTTACCGACAACGTAGAGGCTTATCAACTCCTTATCATAGAGATCTGACGGGTTGGAGGCCCCCTTAAGCGGTTTTATAGACTCTTTCTCATAGACATCCTTTAGTATTTTCACTACATCACCTCTACTCAACACACCCCCTGTCTCCTCCCACATCTCAATCACCTTATTCCACACGTCCATTAGCACATTTATTCTCCTCTTAACATCCACCCTCCCTCTAGCCATGATCTAACTACACCCTCCTCCTAGCACTAACCCGAGCCCCAGCTCGCTAGCTCCTCGTGTTATCTTTAGTAAGAAGAAGTAGAAATAAACTTTTCCACAAACTAGAACTCTAGGGTTAGCCTGTTGGAGTATGAGGTTTTAAGGGAGGAGGTTAGGGTGTTAAGACTGGCTGACTGTAGGAGCGTGGATGAATGTATTAGCATGTGCTTTGAAGATGTGGTACTCGAGGCCGACCCAGAGGATCTAGTTAAACTAGGTTGGCTTCCAAGAGATTGTATAGTAGTCGTTAAGGTTAAGGTAGAGGATAGAGGGTGACCTGTAATGTATACTTGGATCTTAGAGAGGAGCTTCGTTATCACATGGATATCCCTAGTAACCCTCTTCTACATAGCAACACTTGTAGGCAGCTTACTATATCATGCTGCCCCAGAAACTATCAAAGAACAAATAGTGTTGTGGATTAGCGAGTATTATAAATCCAGGGTTCCCAGCCTAACGCTTAACCCCATAGCGCTTTTCATGGTAGTTCTAATCAATAACACTGTGGTCGCCATAGTAGCGTGGCTCCTATCCATAACAGTGGTGGTTCCTCTACTAACTATGCTTGTTAACGGGCTCCTAGTGGGCTTCATCGTGTCCCTCGTAGCGAGTCTGGGAGGTGCCGCGGGAGGAGGTTACAACTACCTCTCACTCTACCTATCCCTCGCACCACATGGGATAATAGAGATCCCAGCTATAGCTCTCGTCTCCTCCTCTTTCGCCATAGCATTGACTAGAGGGTTTAAGAGGTTCATCTCATCTCTACCAAGTGTCCTAATACTAGCTCTCATAATGATAGCTATCGCCGCTATTGTGGAGTCGACGATAACCATTATCCTAGCTATGATAGCTACCTATATAGCCTGGATGTGATGGGATTTGGTGGTTCTAGCTTTGATAATAATAACGTTGATAGTCGGGGGATCCGCGTACGAGATCCCCGGTAGCACTACATTGGATGTTGAAAGGGGGAGTTACGTGGTGAAAGTTAATAACATTGACCGAGCTCATGTATGGCTTCCCAAAGGCTCCTATAATGCTACGGTTAAACTGTTAGAGCTAGAAGGTGGGAGTTTCACGGGGGTTGTCGTCGTTCTAGCCAATACAAGTATAGACATTACCGAGCTCTCAATGACTGGGGTTAGCTTTGGAGGTATATCGGGTTTCAACCTAAGGATTAGTATAAAACTACTGGAGACTTTGGAATGCCATGTCTCTAATACCACGTTCTGGCGGAGTCGATATCTTGAGGATCTAAAGCCTGCTTTAAGAGAATCAGTTAAAAATCTGGGTAATAGGAGTTTGTGCACTCTCGTAGTGGATACCGGGAAAGCCTTGGGATTCCTCTATGTCACACCCGAGCACTGGGCTACGGTAAGCATATCAGGGCCCGGCTATGTAGTAGCCTTAGTGTACGGTGTAGTGAGGGGGGGCGGTGGGGGTGGTACTACTAGTCCTAGTGTCTATAGTGTCTTAACAGAGTCTAGGTTGCCCGAGAGCCCCATTCCAATAGGGTCTATTAGAGGTGGTGCCCTCGATAGGGCTGAGCTCGACTACCGCCTATTACTAGGTTTACTTGTAATACTCTTCTTCGTAGTGGTGGTTGAGGTTGTCTCAGGTAAGAGTGGTAGTTGAAACTCTTCAATCAGGGCTTCCAGTGCTAGTCTTCGACGACTATAGTAGGGAGGCTGAAGTCGACCTCATATACCCAGCATGGTCTGTAGGGCCGGAGGAGATCTACGACCTTAGGGTTAACGCTGGAGGTCTTATATGCTATGCTACAGACTCCACGATAACCCTAGCACTTGGGATACCGTGGGGTGACGAGCTCCTAGCAAGTTACAACTCCATACTTAAGCTTCTAGCATCGAGAAGGCTCGGATACGGGGATAGACCTGCTTTCACAATATGGGTTAACCATGTAAGTGTTAAAACTGGGATTAGCGATACGGATAGAAGTCTCACGGTGAGGAACCTGGATGACGTCGTTAGACTGTACTATGAGGGTATGGTGGAGGAGGCTAAGAAGAAGTTCTATACCGAATTCCAAGCTCCAGGACACGTGCCCATCCTAGCTGCTAGGCGCTTAGAAGAGAGGAGGGGGCACACGGAACTTGGTATAGCTTTAACAAGGATAGCTGGGCTAAGACCTAGTATTGTGTTCGCTGAGGTTCTGGTTAAAGGTAGATCTGCAAGCTTAGATGAGGCGAGGGATATGGCTAGGAAGAGGGGGATACCTTTGGTTACCGGGAGCGATATAGTGAGGTGGTGTTACGAAGTTGAAGTGTGTAGGGGTAGTTGATACAACGTTTGCTCGCGTTGATATGGCTAGGTATGTGATAGAGGTGTTTGAGAGAGAGCTCTCAGGGTATAAGATTGTAAGGCACACTGTACCGGGTATAAAGGATATACCAGCAGCAGCTAGGAGGATCATAGACCTGGGATGCGATGGTGTTATAACGCTAGGTTGGGTCGGGCCAGGTCAGGTCGATAAATACAGTTACCTAGCGTCAAGCGTAGGGCTTGTAATGCTAGGTGTGATGACCGGTAAGGTTATCATAGATGTGACCGTACACGAGGATGAAGCAGAGAGGCCTGAGGATCTCAAGAGGATAGCAGTACATAGAGCTAAAGCTCACGCTGAGAACCTTGTAGCAATGCTAAAAGGGGGCCTGCAAGCTCTAACACCTAAAGCTGGCATGGGGGTTAGGCAAGGTTACCCTGATGTGGGGCCCATAGGATAGATCGTATATATACATAGACATAAATACCCCTCCCCGCACTAGGCACAAGGTGTACTATATGTATAAAGTGGCTTTCGCATCCACGAGAGAGGGGCAAGTATACCCAGGCCATTTCGCACACGCAGAAGTATACCAGGTCTTCGAGTACACAGATGATGGTAGGTTTAAACTCCTAGATGTAAGAGAAAACCCGCTAGGCTTAGTCCCAGATATTGATGTGGAAGGAGGGGAGCACGAGCACCATCACGTAAGAATGGAGCGCAGCGACATACCATTACATGGACCTCCCAAGTATATGTGGCTAAGAGAAAACATACTACACGATGTGGATGTTGTAATCGCTACCGACGCCTGTCAAACAAGCTATAGGGTATTCACATCCCAAGGTGTAAGGATCATATTCACAGACCCAGTACCCGTAGAGGCCATCGTAAGATACATTGAAGGTGAAGGTGGAGAAGAGTTTAAAAGGATTATAGAAAGCTACTTCAAAGAGTAACCCGTTTCTAACACTCCAAGCTAGAATAAGCGTTAGAAGACACGTCCTCAGCCAGTTTTAACTCTGCCTCGATTTTCACAACAGATACTATTGTTTATAAATAATACTATATGAAGGGACCTTAAACAAGCTTATTACCCTTACGCCGTAGCGCTAACATATAATCAGTATCCTCTCCGGTAGCTCTCATAGATTGCTGTGGGCGCGTTAACATCTTCTCAGGTATAGCCTCTGTGATATCTCTCTCGCCACGAGTTTCTCCATTACGTTTGAAAGTATGTCCTCCACCTTTCTCCTAGCCTCTTCTAGGCTTAGATCTCTTGGGGTCCACCCTGTTAGCCATAGTAGGGAATCCAGGTTTAACACTGGTATCCCCGTCTTCTTAGAGATTCTGCTCCATGCCTCTTGTGCTGCCCTAGGATTCCTAACTATTTCCATGTAGTTTGAAGCTTCGACCACCATCGATGAGTATGAGGCGCACGCAACTCTAGTATCAACGGGAATTGGTATCTCTATGTTTACAAGCCTTCTATCTCCAGGCTCCCTTATAGCATAGTACACCATTTTAGCTGTGAACACCACTGTTTTCCTCCAATCCTCGACACCCAGGGTTCTAGCTAGTGTTTTCACTATGGTTTCCGCGTTTGAGTAGAAGTATTCTGGGTTTGAAGCTAGGACTTCGAGTATTTTTCGGGATCCTATGTAAACCTGCTGTACCCTCTTCTTCCTCGCCTCCCTCGCTAGAATCGAACCTCTACAATTGTCTATAAACCATAAAACATCATCTACAACCTCGTTCAAGCCGTAAGGCGGCCTCGCCTTCCTCCTACTAGATATGAGTGATGCTGCACACTCCCACCACTCTTCGCCTCTCATTGACAGCTTATAGCTGATGAGAGATACTAGGAGTGCGTAGACGGAAGCCCAACCTGTCCCAACCGCTAGGGATAGCTTTTTTAAAGCCTTAAACTGGGGATCTAACTTCTCCTCAAGCTCTAGTATTCTATAGGGTCCTATGGTTGAGAGGAGCTCTGAGACCTCATCAACCCTAGCTTCGTTAATATAAACCTTCAACCTTGGAACCCTTATTCAAGTCCAAATCTTCTAACAAGCTCTCCTACAACCCTCCTAGAGCCTTTCTCAATCCAGGTGTAAAGAGACTCCCTCGGTATAGCTAGCTTTGCAGATCTCAACTCCCTCTCCAAACCATCTACAATAGATGCTCTCACAGAATCTTGGACCCCCAGTATGTAGAGCATATGCGTTGCCTCCTCCTCTCTCATCACCTCCTCTACACCTCCTAGGCTATAGCATCGGGCTAACGCTACTATGTACGAGGCAAGCTTGGTAACAGGGACCCTCCTATAGATGCCCTTAGGCCCCATACTAGTAACGTAGTTGAATATACTCTTATTATCGGAGAGGAATTTAACGATAACCCTCTTAAACCCCCTCCTCTCAGCCTCAACCCTAAACCACTCGGCTCTGTCATAGCTTGACGCGCTATTCTCCTTACCAATAACCTCCACCTCATCACCTCTCCTTTCAGGTATGTAGAGCAGGTTCTCGTATCTAACGCTAACCTGTACTCTAAGGGCGGAGTCTAGGGCCTCTACAACGGGCTCTGAGACCCTCGATAGGACGGCTATTGGGGCTAGGTATGGTAGGACAGCTATAACCCCCATCCTCCTCCCTATTGAATCCTCGAGTACTCTAGATAGCTCCTCATATCTACCCCTACCCTCAGCTATCATATCATACTCGTAAAACCTGGGGGTGATGTTGTAGGTTGAAAGAGCGGATACGATAGCATTAAATATCGGTATCTCATCGAAGCTGATCTCCTTAACACTCTTAACTATAACAGCTACACTATCGGATTTGAAAGCCTCCAACTCCCCACCTAGGATATCTAGGCTCCCACCTAGGATCCTCAACCTAGAGTACGTCTTCATATACTCCCACGTACACGAATCTATAAGCTCCCTAAGCGTCTCCATCCAGCCTACTACACCACCTAAACTCCCATTATCTAACATTTAGATTTAAACCTCTTATAATCTTAGCTTGCTAAACAACAAGGTGGCTAGAGTGAGGTGGAGTGCCTTGGATGTAGAGGGTTTAAAGAAAGCTGTATTAGGGTATGTGGATGCCCTAGCTTCTAAACACATAAAACGTTCGTTAGAAGCACTTGTAGACATCCCCACAGTATCGGCTTGGGGCGAGCACCACGTGATGCTCGATGGCGCTAATACTGTAGCGTCTCTTCTCAGAGAACTAGGCTTTAAAACGGAGGTTGCCAGTAGTGGAGGTTACCCAGCAGTTTTAGCGGAGATAGGCTCCGGGGGTAACGCCACGATACTCATATATAATCACTACGACGTTCAACCCCCAGACCCCTTGGAGCAGTGGGAGAGCGATCCATTCAAGCTCGTGGAGAGAGGGGGTAAGCTCTATGGGAGAGGTGTTGCAGATAATAAAGGTAACATAGCCGCTAGGATAGCGGCTCTTGAAACGCTAATCCCCTACCTTGAGGAGATCGGGTTGAGGGTTAAGTATGTTATCGAGGGGGAGGAGGAGATAGGATCTCCGACTCTGGAAAGACTTGTGCTGGACAGGATTGATTGGTTTAAAGCGGGTGGAGGTATATGGGAGACAGCTTATATAAGGAGGGATGGGAGGCTTTCGATAAGCTTAGGTTTCAAGGGCATGGTGTACCTGGAGGTTAAGATTAGAGGGGCCTCAAGAGATGTTCATAGCGGCTACTCCCCATTGATACCCAACCCCGCTTGGAGTATAGCGAGGCTTCTAGCTAGGTTAAAGGATGAAAGTGGTAGGGTTCTAATCCCAAACTTCTATAATGACGTGGACCCGGAGTTTCTAAGCTTTGGTGAGGAGCTTTTAAACCAAATGGATGTTAGCGAGCTTGAGGCTTTAAGGGAGGAGCTGGGAATAAAAGAGTTTATAGGGGGTCTAAGCGGGCTTGAGGCTTTGAAAGCACTACACCTAGGTCCATCCCTCAACATCTCAGGCCTCTATTCAGGCTATACAGGTAAAGGGTCTAAGACCATAGTCCCCTCAGAGGCCGCTGTTAAACTAGATATCAGGCTAGTTCCAGGTCAGGATCCTAAGAAGATCCTAGAGGCTACTGTTAAGTACATAGAAGCTCTTGGATTTAAGGATGCGGAGATCTACGTGGAAAGCATGTATAAAGCTGGTTACACTAAACCAGGTGAAGCAATAGTAGAAGCTTCTATCGACGCAGCAGAACAAGCTTACGGTCTCAAACCACATGTAACCCCCATGGCCGCGGGATCGGGCCCCATATATATTTTCACGGATATAGCACGCATCCCCATGACGGGAGCAGGTGTTGGATACTACGGATCTAGAGTCCACGCTCCCAACGAGAATATAAGAGTAGAGGATTTCATTAAAGGGGTTAAACACGTAGCACTAACATTCATAGAGTTTACATGTAGACAGAAGGGTCGGTGTAGCTAAAATCTATGTGTAAGCATTCTCAATAGCATCAACAACCTTTGATACACTCACCTCCAAACCCATATCCTTTAAACCTCTGGCAAGCGCTGTATATGCTTTCAGTAAATGCGTTCTAGAAGCTTGTAGCCCCATGTGCCCTACTCTTATAACCTTACCTTCAAGCCTTCCCCAGCTTCCGGCCAGCAGGACTCCGTACTTAACCCATATGTAATCCCTTAGCTTTTTCTCACTAACACGTTGGGGTACAATTATAGCTGATACTGTGGGGGATGAGTGCTCCAGAGAGCTAGGATACGGCTCTAGATTTAGAGTTTCAAGAGCTCTCCAGGAAGCTTCTCTAGCCTTTAAATGCCTAGAGTATACCTGCTCCAGGCCTTCCTCTAGTATGATGTTTAACGCTTCATCTAACGCGTACACAAGTACATCGGGCATAGTGTATGGAAACACGTTTTTAACATCTAGCATATCCCTCCACAACTTGAAGCTCATGTAGAGACCTGTATAGTTAACTCTTTCCACCCTCTCCCAAACATCATCGCTTAAAGCTATTACAGTTAAACCTGGAGGGGCGTTTAAAACCTTCTGGCTACCGCCTATCAGTATGTCTAGGCCCCAATTATCGAATTCTACAGGTACACCTCCGATAGTGGATACTGCATCAACTATCGTTATAACACCGAAATCCCTAGCTATTTTTGCTACACTCCTAACATCGTTAAGGATAGCTGAGGGGGTATCGCAATGTACTATCGTTAATATCGATGCATCTCTATTCTTCTCAAGAGCTCTCTCAACCTCACCTACATCAACACCTCCACGCCAATTCTCTCCCGCTATCAGCAATGGTTTTCCTCCATAAGCTTTCACAATGTCAGCAAAACCCTCTCCGAAGACACCATTTGCAACTACTATAACCTTATCTCCAGGTTTCATTGTGTTAGCAATTGAAGCCTCAAGCCCCATTATAGCCTCTCCAGCCATCACATATATATGCGATTTCTCAGCGTTTAGAAGCTTTTGAAGCTTACCTCTAACATTGTTGTAGAGCTCTAGGAAAGAGGGGTCTAAGTCTGGGTTTGTGGTCTCCCTTATCATTGCCTTCTTCACTCTCAATGGAATCTCCGTGGGCCCTGGAGTCATTATTAGTCTATCTGTGTAGAACTTCACTTTTCACCCTCCTCCCTCTTAGTTTTCTCTAACTGCCTCTCTACAGCATCTCTGGATCTTGCTTCTCTAATACTTCTAATCCTCTCCACGGTTTCTATAACATTAAGCCATGGTATTAACTCTGATGCATCATCGGAGTTAAGCGATTGATAAACCCTCTTAGCAGCATGTAGCTCTACCTTCCTTATTATGAAGTCTATCTCGACTTCCTCAGCTTCAGCTTCACTAGAAACAATCCATACTTTACCGTGGACAGGACATATTATATCACCGCTTTTAAGCTTAAAAAGGGGAAGCCCGTCTATAGGGCATGTATCCGCTAGCATTGTAGCACCTTCAGCTACAAGCCTCGTCATTCTCCTAACAACCTCCTGATCTCTGTAAACCTCCCTACCTCCACTCATACTAGTAGCCCTATATTACTGAGTTCAGAGGAACGGAAATAAACTAAACTTAGCTTACGACGGTATTGCCGCTTCCCGGCACATGGATATCCCGGCCTCTTCAGGGTTTAACTGGTTTATGGAGGAGTGCTAGCCTCTACAATCTAGGGGCTTTATCTCCATTTTCTCTAGCTCGCTCAGACACTCCTTCATTTCCCATTTAAGGCCTTTAAAGCCCTCTATAGTATTAAAAGGCTTTAGTGTGGTATTTGACTTGGCGGTTAGGTTGCAATCTCTCTCAGGTTTGGGAGGTTTAGCTAGGTTCCTGGCTGGCGTGTACCTAGTGTATTTTCTAGGCGTTTTCCAAGCTGTGTACTTGGAGCTTGAAAAAGCGAGTTTTGATGTAAGGTATAATGCTTATAACATAGACTATGTTGGAGAGCGGTTGAATGTAGCGACGGCTAATATTATAAACTCTCTGGAGAGCTCACTAGCCCCTCTGGCTATTATAGCTCTTGTGTGGATTATCGGTGGTATACTATTGGCATCCGGGTGGGATCATCTGAGGTTTAAGTGGCCTGGGAGGATTAGATTGCTATACTCTTTCACGGTATACGCTATCTACGCTATCCTAGCCCTAGCCATACTCTACCCAGCTCTAAAAGTTTTTGGAGCTCTAGAGCGCTTGGGCTCGATGGAGCTTGTGGACGCTATAAGACCCCTGGGGGAGACGTTCATAGTACCCCATGCCTACGCACTCCCCCTCATACTACCTTTAGTGAGGTCAATCCTAGTGGTTAGGTATAGTGGGGTTGGGAGGGTAGCCGGAGCACTCCTAATCCTAGGGAGCATCTTATACCTGGTAGGTGCCTACAACGTCTACCAGGCAATCAAACCCTTTACAGTTATCAGAGAGCACTGGACAAAGCTCACATCAACGGGTTTCACTGAGGAAGGCTTGATAGAGTTGAGCATCGTCACACTTGAAACCTCCCAGCTCATGATACTCAGGGTTGTAGAGCTAGTTAAAGTTCTAGCCCTCGCATCCCTCCTCTACGGCCTAGCATTCATAACAATGAATAGAAGGGTTCAAGAAACCCTGGGAGGCTTAGCTAAAACCCTAAAGGAAAGGATAAGGCTGAGGTAGATAGAGCATAATAATCTAGCTTCTACCCGTACTGGAAATCTAGGCTTTCCACACTCCTCTGGTTTGTCAATTAGTCATCCAAAACTAAGGCTCTTAGGGTGGTGGGCTCGAGTAGCATCCCTCGTTTTGATGGGGTGAGACTTTCAGATGTAACTAGGTGGATGGTAGCGGGGCGGTTCTACGGTTCTCTAAGTTTCCCGTATATCGATGTCATAGTCATTAGTAGTCCTGAGAGTATGGGGAGTAGTAGTGTTGATCCAGCGATGGCTGTGAGTAGCACGCTATACCCTACGACATCTAGCATCCGCTCTCTCGATTTAATGGAGGCCATGTGGAAGGCTTTTAGGAGGCTATAAGCTCCTAGTAGTAGTAGGGTGTAGAAGGTTATGATAGTTATTAACTGTAGTATGCTTGCTAATGTTATAGCATTTATAAGTGCTGGTATTAAGGTAACCCCTAGCATGTAGGGGGTGTTAAAAACTTCTTCAAGCCCGCCTAGACGAGCTATAATAAAGCAACTAACTATGAGCAAAGCTGATAGATTAGCATAAAACTGTATGAGAGGTTCATCGTAAACCCTAGAGAGCGTTCTAAGAAAGATTAGGATTGCCGCGAACCCGGTGATAGCTGAAAGAAGGCCGACGACAGCTAAGCCGCTATAGAGAAGTAGGGGGGATAGAAGTAGGAGTAGTCCACCGCTAAAACCTTCGAGCTTGCTAATCCTAAGGTTCACCTGTGAAACACCTTGTTAAATCCGTGGAAGCATTATTCACTTAAAGCTTATATACTTTAACTTTAATATATTTTATAGTATAAAATATTAATTTTAACCTATTGTTTTTCGGTTAGTATCAACTACTTGGGGGCCCCGGCTTTGAGCTTACTAAGCTTAGAAGCTGTGAGTGTATGTGTAGATGATAGGATCATAGTTAGAGATGTTAGTTTAAATATTAATCCTGGTGAGTTACACGTCATAATGGGGCCTAATGGTGCTGGTAAGTCGACTCTCCTAGCCGCTATCATGGGCTTATCTCACGTGCGGGTTTGCGGTGGTAGGATACTGTTTAATGGTGTTGATATAACTCATTTTCCTTCCTATGAGAGAGCTAAACTCGGCATATCTCTAGCTCACCAGGTAACTCCAACGTTTAGAGGTGTTAGGTTCCTAGAGGTTGCTAAGGCTATTTCTAGTAGGTTTAACACGGACTGGAGGACCCTAGCTTCTCTCTTGAAGGTTGAAGATCTCCTTTTAAGAGACCTATTTAGCGGATTTAGTGGTGGTGAGAGGAAGAGGGCGGAGCTTTACCTAGCACTACTCCAGAACCCTAGGGTAGCTCTGCTCGACGAGCCTGATAGCGGTGTAGACATAGATACTTTGAGAGTCCTAGCTGAGCTAATAGACTACATTGTGTTCACTCAAGGAACCTCGGTCATCCTAGTTACACATTTAGGGCCCATTCTAGAGAAGTTGCCTAGAATCACTAGAGCTCATATCATGGTAGAAGGGGCTATAGTGTATAGTGGTGACCCCTCTCACGTAATCCCAGTTATATTGAAGCATGGGTATACGAGGGGGCTGGAGGTGTTTGGAGGTGAGGGTAGGTAGAGCTGAGATAGAGAAGGCTCTTTCTAAACCCTCACCTTTCGGTGTAGATATCGACGTATCAAAATACGTCATTGAGGAACCCTCCGTGGAGGAGTTTAAGGCTTTAGAGCTGGAGGAGTCCTTTAGGAGAGCTTCTACAAGGCTTGGTTTTAACGGTATTAGACCTAGCTATATCCAAGTGGATCAAACGGCTCTCTACACACTTTTAGAGAAAAGGCTTAGAGGTTATGGTGTCACAGTAATCCCTCTTAGGATTGCTCTTGAGAAAACAGATCTTGCTAGGAGGATTGCATGGAGGCTTGTGGATCCGAGAAATGATAAGTACACAGCATTAGCATACCTTAAAGGTGGGGAGCTGGGATACTTTATATACGTGCCTCCTAACGTTAAAGTCGATATACCAATATACACATGCCTAGTTTTAAAGCTTGAGAGGAGAGCTCAGCTGGCTCACAACGTAGTGTACGTTGATGAAGGTTCTGAGGCGCACGTCGTCACAGGATGTGCTGTACCACACGGGGTTAGAGAAGGGCTCCATGTAGGCATCACGGAATTCTACGTGTCTAAGGGGGCTAGGCTGACGTTCTCCATGATCCACGCCTGGTCGCCAGGAGTTCATGTTAGGCCTAGAACAGCTGTGTATGTCGAGGAAGGGGGTGAGTATGTAGGCTACTACATAACTTATAATCCCCTACAATCCATACAAATGTATCCTGTGACGAGTCTTCAGACTAGGGCTAAAGCCTACTCAGCATCTGTGATTGTAGGCCTTGGATCCGGTGATTATGATGTGGGGGCTAAGATTGTTCTTGAGGGTTCCGGAGCTTCAGGTGAAGTGGTCTCTAGAACTCTGGGATTGGATGAGTCTAGGATTACAGCTAGGGCTGAAATAGTGGGTAGGGCGAGGGACTCCAGAGGTCATATAGAGTGTTTAGGCCTCCTAGTATCAGAGAAGTCTAGCATAACAGCTCACCCTCAGATTAAGTCAGAGAATCCGGGTTCCACGTTGAGCCATGAGGCAGCTATAGGTAGGATATCAAGGGAGGAGTTAGAGTATCTCATGAGTAGGGGGTTCACAGAGGATGAAGCTAAATCCATAATAGTTAGGGGGTTCATGAAAGTCGATGTTCCAGGCTTACCCGAGGTTGTTAGAAGGCATGTGGATAGAATAGTGGGTACTATTTCAAAGCTGGCGATGGGATAAGATATGGTTTACGAGTTAACCTCTTAATAGACTCTTCCACCTCTAGATTAGACGGTGGTTTGGGAGTGGCAGAGGAGGTTAAGCGGATCTTAGCTGCTATAGAGAAGGCTATCATGCTTGAGGTTAGCGAGCTTACAAGAGCCCCTCCTAATACCATCTGGGTTACAGAGGTTTCAAGATGTATAAGGCAGTCGTTCTACTCCCGAATATACCTCAAATCCCTGGACTTTGGCGCAGCATATACGATATTGAGGGGTAGGCTTTTACATGAAGTTGTGCTAAGAAACATGCCTCTAGGTGTTACCGAGACTGAGGAGGGTACGAGGAGTATCGTAGTAGAGGATGAAGCGGGTAAGGTGGAGGTTAGAGGTAGAGCTGATATGGTTGTAGGAGACTACATAGTGGATTTAAAGACTAGCGAAAGAGCCCCCGATAAGCTTCCCGAGGAGTATAGAGGTCAAGTTCAACTGTACATGGAGCTCTACGGTAGGAGTAAGGGTTTGGTTGTCTACATTACAAGGGAGGGGTTAAAGTACTTCCAGGAAAATAGGGATGAGGGGAGGATTGCTAAGCTTAAGGAGAAAGCCTTAAAGTTAAGTAGAGCGTTAAGGGAGAATAAGCCACCGGAACCTGAGGTTGGATTTTGGTGTAGGTGGTGTAGCTGGTCTACACAAGAACTTTGCCCTGAAGGTTACAACTACAAGATTGGCAAGAGCTCAGAGCGTGGATAACCAAGTCTAACCCTCTCCACTCCCCTTTGAAAGGGCGAGGATTCCCATTAGAATGGGGGTTTGAGGTCACACCCTTGGGGCATGCTCCCGGACCGGGTCTCCGGCTCATCACCCCTACCCCTCGGGGACTTAGGGTTATGATCGGATCATAACACCTGGAAGTATGGCTTCACCTTCAGATCCCATCAAAAACCTACGATCCAGAATACATAGGCTTAGAAATCCTACCTCATCCCCGGGTTAAAAGGCTAGGCTCTCAGTTGTAACCTCAGGCTATAGGTAGCCCGCTAACCCTAGGCTCTTCGCCTAGGCTGGCGGAAGCCCATGGCATCGCCTCCGTGTTATACGAAGCCTCTACCTCCCCTCGCGAGCTTAATGCTATAAGTCCTAGTGTTCCAGGACCCCATCTCATTGTGTGCTCTCTCACGGTTAGCTCAACAGCGTCTCTTAGCACACCTACTATCTCGTATAACTGTGCTAATCTGAGGGAGCTCATAGACATTATTATGGTCTCCCCTATCCCTGTAGCTGATGCTGCTACTTTACCGTTAGCGTAGAAGCCTGCACCAGGTATGCAGCTATCCCCAACTCTACCTGGAAGCTTTAGTAAGACACCTCCGGTACTAGCTCCAGCTGCAAGGCAGCCGTTTGAGTCGAGAGCTACGGCTCCAACAGTATCGTATCCTAGGGCTTTAGCGGATTCAATCCTCCTGGCAATCCACGTTGATTGGGGTGGCTTCAACCTAGCAGTCTTCCACCTCTCAACAGATCTCCAGTGAGGGCCGGGGTGCTTCTCTAAACCCAGCTTCGCTGCTAGCTCGTCTGCACGAGGCCCAGCCATTATTATATGAGGCGTCTTCTCGGCAACGATTCTAGCAAGCCTTATAGGATTCCTTGGATAGGTTACAGCTGCTACACCTCCAGCCCTACCACTACTAATCATAACCCCAGCGTCCATGGAGACCCCGCCTACATAGTCTAAGACACTCCCAACACCTGCATTAAACAAACCTGAATCCTCTAGGAACGCTATAGCTTCAACAACCATATCGAGGCAACTTCCACTCCTAGAAACATCTAAACCAATCATAACAGCTTCCTTTAAAGTCTTCACAACAGCCCCCATATCCAAGTCTAACCCTCTCCAAACCCCAGCTCCCCCGTGAACCACCACTACCGGTTTAAAGCCCAAGCCATACACCAACCTAGTATAAGAGCTTCAACCCCCTTTAAGAAAAGGCTGTACTAAGCGTGAACGGGGGCACGGTGTATGGCGCTACCAGGATACCTAGCTATAAACAATGTTAAGGGGGCTACTGCTAGGCAACAACCAGCAGGGGTTGATATAAGCGTATGTGAAGTTTACAAGATTAAAACACAAGGATTTATGGGAGTGGAGAATAGGGAGCTCCCAGAAGTAGAGCGGTTAGAGGATAAAGAAGGATTATGGATCTTAAGCTCTGGGGTCTACAAAGTCAGATACTGCGAGGTTGTTGAAGTACCTCTAGATACTGTAGCGCTATGCTTTCCAAGAAGTAGCTTGCTGAGAATGGGAGTGGATCTTAGATGCACCGTTTGGGATCCAGGTTATAAAGGTAGAGGAGAGGGGCTACTAATAGTCCATAACCCCTATGGGGTTAGGCTGGAGAAGATGGCTGGAGTAGCACAACTAGTATTCATAAAACTCCTAGAAAAACCGGGGCAAGGTTATAGTGGTGTGTATCAAGGAGAGGGCTTAACAGAAGGCTAAGAATCCCGCAACCTCCTTCACTACCTCAACCCGGCTCATCTTCGCTGGGCCTCGTCACTCGTCAGAGTCGACGGTTTCAATCATCGCCTCTCCAATATCCAACAGGCGGAGACTCGTCTACCTAAAGACAAAACCCCCTAGCCGCAACACGTATTATGTGGTAGTATAAGCTTAAATTCTTTTCCCTTTATACCTCAACTATAAATGACGGTTCTCCGTGTAATTATGTGTTTTAACTGTTTTAAAGCTACTCTACTACTACTTTAGGCTCCTCTATAAGCTTTGTTCCAGCTACCACCTGGTCTATGCTATGTATAACACATCCTAAGAACTCCAGCTTCTCCTCTAGCTTATCGAAGTCTATGTTCTCCCCTTCAACTGTTACACTTAACGTCATAGTATCTACATCTATCTCCTTAACTGTTATGTTCACGCCTTCAATCCCATCTATAGAAGCTATTTCCTTGCTTATCTCAACTATACTAGGTCCTTTAACGGGTTTTAGAACATCTAATACAAGCCTCCTAATGGGGGCCTTCAACTAACTTACTCACCCTACATCCTAGCTATAGCTAGGTAACCTTTTAATATTTGATCTTAGCGCTCCGGATTCCTCTCCCTCGCACCTACCGATTTAAGGAGTTCTCTGAGAGGGCCCGGTATCTCGATGCTCTTCATAACACTAGGATCTACTATGGCGATAACCACCTCGCAGTCCGCAGCCTTAAAACCTCTACTTTCATTGAATATCTCAAACCTGTACTTAATACTCTTATTACCTAACTCCAGGTCAACGATATCAACCCTAAAATCGTCGTGAGGGAATATCGGACGGTAGTAGTCACAAGCAGCTCTAACCCTAGGAACTATGACACTATACCTGCTGAGAATACCTGGAAAACCGCCCAAAAGCTTCTTAAAGAACTCCTCCTCAGCCCTCTCACAGTATCTAAAGTAGTTAGAGAAATGTACAATACCAGCAGCATCAGTCTCATTCCAGTAAGCCGTAGATCTATAACTATAGATAGCCAACGAAAACACCCCTTTAGAGAGCAGTTTGAAAAACATCCTATTAAACTTTAATTGAGGAACACCCGCTTCCAAGCTACCTTAGTTTTCATGATTACACATACCACTTATATACCTTTGTAAATGAAATCTCTTCAAACCCTAAAACTAGAATGTATAGACGTATAGGTTTGATTTCTAAGACCTCCCATACTACTACAAGTATAACGAGGTTCTGGGTGTTAACGCTCAAGCTGTTACACAGAAGAATGATAAGGCTTGGAATGCATTCTTAGAGCTGTAAAAGAATACTATACAAGCAGGGAGTGCTCAGAATGCAGAGAAATACACGAGAACGGTAAGGTTTACAGAGGGCTGTATGTCTGTAGGAGGACTGGGAGGAAGGTTAATGCTGATGTGAACGTAGCATTAAACATAGCGAGAAGACAGGGATACAAGGTAAAAGTGACAAGGAAGATAGAGAGTTACATAGTTACGCATAATGGTGTAATATCATTAACCCCTCACCAGGGGGCTAACACCCTAGACCCAGAGGTTCGAAACTCCGCTCTTTAAAGGCGGAGAGGGGTCATTTTGGGCTTTAGAACTCCTAGTATTCTCCTAGTTGTTTAACATGGATCTGAGCGAGCTCGTCCCCCCATCTATCTACATCCTCTAGTCTTCCAAGGAAGAATCTTAGTACTGGTGGTTCATAAACCCATTTTAACCCCTTAATCACATCTCTGTTTTCGTAGAGCCATAGAATTCTATCTACCAAGTACTCTGCATGAGATTTTGTATAGGTCCTCCTTGGGAACGCTATTCTAATCAGCTCTAGGTCTGCATAAACCTCCCTTCCATCCTTAGCTCTATCCATAGACATAGTGCCTCTTTCCATGGCTCTAACTCCTGATACTAGGTAGAGGGCTCCTGCTAGTGATGCTGCTGGGTACGAGCTCCTAGGTAGGTGCTCTAGGAATCTTAGAGCATCCAAGTGTACTCCTAGCCCTCCAGGTGGTTTAACAACGGGGATCTTGTTTCTATCAAGCTCCTCTACAACATATCTTATGAGTTCTAGCTCTGAACCTACAAGGCTCTCGTCAACCATCTCCCTTAGCCCAATAGCCATAGCAGCCAGCTCTTTAACAGACATCCCGCCATATGAAGGGAACCCCTCGTAGACTGGAAGTAATACTACTAACTTCTCATAGAACTCCCTGTTATTAGTAGCGATGAGACCTCCTCTAACCGCTGGGGCTTTCCGCGCGCTCATGTATAGTATGTCAGCGTATCCAGCCATCTCCCTTACTATCTCCGCTAAGCTCTTGGAAGCGTATCCAGGCTCCCTTTCTTTTATAAAGTAGGCATTCCAGTCCACCATACTAGCGTCTAGAACTAGCGGTACCGCATACTTATCACATAGCTCTTTGACCAAACGTATGTTCTTCATGGATACAGGTTGCCCTCCAAGTAGGTTGGCTACAGCCTCCACCCTCACATAAGCAACCCTACCCTTCATCTTTGATAGGAGCTCCTCAAGCTTACCAACATCTATATTGCCTTTGAACGGATAATCGCTAATAGTGTTAAGAGCTTCGGGCACAGGTATCTCTATCATCTCTCCACCAGCTAGTTCTACATGAGCCTTAGATGTTGTAAAATGATAATTCGTTATAACAGCCATACCCGGCTTGATTAAAACCTTAGCTAGAAGGTGTTCAGCAGCTCTCCCCTGATGAACGGGGAGCACGTAATCCATTCCAAACACATCTCTAACAGCCTCTACCAGCTCATAGTACGACCTCCCTCCAGCATAAGCGTCCTGGGCTGTTATCATAGAAGCCAGCTGTCTATCGGTCATAGCATTAACACCACTATCAGTCAACATATCAAGGAATACATCGTCGGATCTTAGAAGGAATGTATTCCAGCCAGCACCTTTAATAGCCTTAAGCCTGGCCCACACGCTTGGCAATGATATCCTCTCAACAACCCTAACCCTGAAACCTTCGACCTTCAGAGTACCCCCTCTAGACGATTTAACAACTATCAACTCTCACGCACCGCATATGCTACAATAGGCACTACTTATATTTTCAAACCTAGGCTACATATAATCAAACATGCTTGGCAGGCGTATAGCCTATCTGGCGGGCGTTAGTGAAGCTCTCCTTCCTAAACATAACCCTGCCTCTTCAAGGGGGTCTTCTAACTTTAAACTTCTAAAGTATAGCCATTCACCCTCAACTCTTACCTCTACATTATCACGACCCACTAGTCTAAGGAACGAGTCCACGATATTCCTACTCCTCTCATCTAGTTTTAAATCTTCAAGCTTAGCGGTACCCGCAGTTTTACCTGTCACTCTCTCTTTACAACTTCTAATATAGGCGTCTAGGATTATGCAGTCATTCACATAGTAGTAACCTGATCTAAACCTAACACCTCCAATGTACATAGTATCCTTACTCTCGCTCTCCACTCTAATACACCCCTCAAGCTTTGATTGTAACCCTCTATACCACGTCTTAACCAGAGCGTCTGGCAAAGCGTTTACTCTGATGGAGAGTTTTAAAGAGTAGTTAGGCAACGCGTTATCCCCTGCTATCACCTCTAAGACCTGGGATCCCTCCTGTGTGTAACCTCTAACACATAGTAGTGGGAGCTCTTCCAGTAGCTGATTCAAGCTAGTAGAAGTTCTAGGGTCTATACATGGTGCAACTAAACGCCTCCTAAGCTCCTCTAAACCTCTAGCTAGAGAGGTCATAGTATTAAATGTTAATCCAAGCCCTTCAACCATATACTCTAGGAGCTGCTTCTCCTCACCAACATAGCTTCCAGCTGGAGCAATACTCTGAAGCCAGACACTACTTACAATCATTGAAACCTCACAGCCGCCTCTAGACTCTCTTAGACGATTAGCTATGATACCGTGGAGAAGCCTTCTTGTAAGCTCGTCAACGCTTATATACTCGGTAGAGCATATATCAATACCAAAAACAGTTGATATTAGGGACACCTCATCCCTCGAAAGCTCAACCTTCAACCTCCAATAGCCATCAGCCTTAGAAGATCCCACCACTTTCAAACAACATCACCCTCTAACTCTCCTTTTAAGGAACCTCGTGTTATAACCGAAGTACATGGATAGCAGGTTGGTGTTGTTGAATCTGATAGCCTTAATAGAACCCCCCTCCTTTACAATATCAATCCCAAACGCTCTAGCCACACCCTCAACCTCCTTAATTCTGTTCACAATATATGCTATTGGATTAAGCTCTCTACCCCCTACACTACTCCTTCCAACAATCTTTCTAAGAGCCTTAGATAGTTTTTCGAACTCCCCGGGTTTCACTAGATCCTCTACTACTATCTCCCTCGGTATATCGCCATAAGCATCTTTAAGTAATGTTATAAGCCTTCCAAGGCTGGAGGCTACCTTTTCCGCTTTCACACTTCCTGCTTTCACCAGACCTTTACTGGCAGCGATCTCTATCAAACGCCTAGTCTCCTCTACCACTCGTTCGAACTTGAAATGGTAGTGGTCATCAATATCCTTTGCTATGCTCATGTAGACTCCTATGGCGTTGAGAGCTACGAGCTCTATACTAGTGCCCTTAATATAAGCTATTTTCTCTAATCCTTTGTAAAGGGGTTCTGGGAGCTCAAAGCATATTGTTGCACGTCTAGCTTTACTCAACACCGCTCACCTCCCGGATCCTCGCTTCGAACTCTCTAGCCAGACTACTTATATCGCTTACCAGTAGCTTCTGATCTCTACGACTTCTCTCCCCACCAAACCTGCCGTGTAGATGTCTAACAATGTACGGCTCTCTAGTCCACGGCATGTTCCTCAGTTTAGTCAATATCCTATTATAATGTATCACGGTATCGAAGACACCACCATGCCTCACATCCCCTATTATACCTAGGCTTCTAAGCCTGTCAAAAGCGCTTTTAACCCTCTTCTGGACAGCCATCTTAACGTTACCTATGAGAGAAGTCTCTATAGTGCTAAACTTCATTAGAACAGCTCCTAGGAAGATTGTAGGCTTTTTCGTGTAGCTCCTCGCCACATTGTAGTATGTTTCTATAAGATACTCTACACTTTCAATGCTAAAAGCACCTTTAATAACAGGTGACACTATATAATCTGTGATAACCGATGCTATGGGCACTACAATACCGTACATTTGAGGTGGAAGATCCACGATGATATAGTCTACGTTAAACCTCTCGGCTATAGAGCCTAGAGTACCCCTAAAAAGTTGAATTTTATCCTGAGTAGGCTCTAGAACTCTCTGCGCTGCCCACAACATGTACTTGGGATGGGATGGTATTATGTATAGATTGTCAACACCACTAATAGGATATACCAGAGGCTCGCGACCTTGAAGTAACGCTTCGTAGGAGAACGCTAGGTTGTAGGACTCAGACCTCCTATAGGCATCAACCATGTTAGCCTGGGTTAACAGAGCCTCAGTAAGGTTAGCTTGTGGATCAAAATCCACGAGTAAGACACTCCTCCTAGAAGACGTTGAAAGACCAAGCCCGAGACACGTGGTTAGAGTGGTCTTACCAACACCCCCCTTAAAAGCTACTACACCGATAAACACGGTCATTTTAAGCACACCTAGAGCCCTGCGAAGCCCACATCTTAAATATATTCATTTTACATATTTATCTCTTCATCCTAGATATTTATATAGGCGGTGAATCGGGAGACTAGATTATAGATCGCTATACCTCTAACACCCACTCTTTCACAACCCTATCTACGTGAAGTTCCATGTCGAACTCAAGGTAAAACCCTGAGACCACGCTTCTCACTCTCACCCTATCTAGAGGGTCTTCAGATGTGCCGTTGAGCCTTAAGTCTACAGGGCCCGTTAGAGCTCTCACTCTCTGATCTAAAACTATCTTAGCATGCCACTGGATTAGCTGAGCTAACCCCTTACTACCAGGTAGTGGTGGGAGCACTCTAATTGATAGGAGCGGTATCTCTTCCGGTAGTAGTTGTCTTAAACCCTCAACATCGACCTTCTCCTTCGGGTACATTGTTATCTCCATAAGCTTAGAGTTCCTGAATAGAGCTCCTCGTACCCCACTATCACTCCACTCTAGCTTTATCCTAGCAAGCTTCTTAGGGGCTCCAAGTAGCTCCCTTCCCGAGGTTAAAGCTTTGTCGTTAGTAACGTATATGTAGGGGATATAGTAGGCTAAGGGTAGTTCCTTAGATGTGACCTGAACTGCTATCAAGGCCTCATGATAGGTACCAACGTTAGATATAGGGTAGTATCCTATCCAGAACGCTGTTAAAGGCTCGCTTGAAGCTACATCTACACCTTCAGGTAGCACGGGGTCTACAGAGGCTCCGTCAACTGTTGCTAAAGCTATTAGCACTCTACAACCATAGTATACTATAGGGGTTCCCGTTGGGTATAATGGAGAATCCAGAGGTATACTATAACCTCTAACTCCACCTTTAAGAACCAATAGATCCCACCTCCTCTACAATCTTATCAGATATGGTTAGAAGGTTTATTTCATTCGTACCCTCGTATATCTGGGTTAACTTTGCATCCCTCAATAGCTTCTCCACAATAAAATCCCTCATATAACCATAGCCCCCCATGACCTGGATTGCCTCCAGAGCTACATTAACAGCCACGTTACTAGCGAATACCTTAGCAGCACTTGAATCCTCTAAAGATGGTGGGAACTCCTTCTCCAACCTCTGTGAAGTGGAGTATATAAGAGCTTCCGTTGCTAGGATTAAGGTGTACATGTTAGCAAGCTTCTCCCTAATTATCTGATGCTCTATTATCCTAAGACCCCCTTGAACTCTAGCGGAAGCATACTTAGCAGCCTCCCAATAAGCTCTCTTCGCCACCCCCAACGCTATACCACCAACAGGAGCTCTGGAGTATGCTAGCGTAAGTTGGACCACATCCCACCCAGTACCCGGAGGGCATACGAGGTTTGGGCTAGGCACTCTCACACTCTCCAACAAGATCTCCCCTGTAGGGCTACTCCTATGACCCATCTTATCAAATACAGAGCCTATCCTAAAACCCTCAGCTCTCGTTGGGATAACAAAACAGGCCATAGACTTAACTCCTAGAGCTTTATCCGTTATCGCAAATACCGTGATGAAATCCGCTATAGGCGCGTTGGAGATAAACACCTTCCTCCCACTTACAACCCAGTACTCACCCTCCCTTCTAGCATATGTTAGTAGCTCCGGCTGAGGGGCTCTAGGCTCAAGCCTTTCATAGTCAGACCCGGCTGTAGGCTCTGTTATAGCGAAACCCCATATTTGTGGATCACCCCTAGCATCTGCTTCGGTGAAAGGTTTAAGCCATAGATCTCCAACATCAGGGTTACCTGTCATACTCGCTATTAGAACTGGTAGCAGCCCTAGCCATGTAGCTCCAATTGATGTAGCGAACCCGGCATCGTGGAATGCTAGGGCTTCCAGGGCTACTGTTGCTCCTAGGGTGAAGTATCCTGAGCCGCCGAATTCAACTGGTATAGGGAGGCTTAACAGCCTTATCTTACTACTCTCCTTAATAAGCCTTCTAGCCTTTCCCACCACCTCCTCATGCCCTATTCTATCGAGTTCTAGCAACTCTGGTTCAAGCGCTTCTGCCAGCCTCTTCACGCTATCGTATAACAGTTTATACTCTTCTGGGAGCGGGTAGCGTATACGCATTGTAGCTCACCTTAAAACACTATAACCTGCCTATACATGGCCTCCCCTCTAGCCAGTCTCTCCATGGCCTCGTTTATCTCCTCTAACCTAACTCTCTCAACTAAATCCCTGTAGTTGATTAAACCTCTCCTAGCTAGGTCTACTAGGGCTTCAAGCTCTCTATAGGAGCTGTAGAGCACTGTTTTAATTGATATCTCGCTTGTAACCATTTTACGAATGGGTATTGTTGCATGCTCGCTCCCAAGCCCCACAATAACGTATACGCCTAGAGGTGAGAGCATGTCCATGTACATGCTTATAGTTCTCTCGCTCCCAACAAAATCTAGGACGGCCTTGATGGTGCTACCGCCCGTGGCTTCGTAGATAGCTCTCCTAACATCGGTTCTCGAAGCGTCTATCAACGTATCACCGCTAGCCAGCCTGACTATCTTGCGAGCTCTCTCAACTTTTTCACTCTTAACATCAACTCCTATGATCTTAGCTCCTGTTAGAAGCCTAGCTAGCTGTAATCCGAATATACCTACACCTCCTAAGCCTACAACAGCTACGTACTCGTCCTCCTCAACCTCACCCACTATCTTCCTCACAGCTCTCATAGCAGTAGCCCCAGCATCTGAGAGAGCCGCTGCAGCAGCTAGATCCTCCAGGCCTCTAGCTGGGACTAGGTATCTATAATGTGGTACTAGCACGTACTCAGCGAAACCACCATTGTACACAGCTATACCAGCCCCAGCTCTAAGAGAGCATAGTTGATATAATCCTCTAAGAGCGTACTTATCCTCTTGCTCACAGTAAGCCCAGTATACTAGGACCTCCATACCAGGCTGTATTGATGGGGGAACCAGCTCTCCAACCTCCTCTATAACGCCTGAGATCTCATGGCCTAAGACAAGGGGGAATGTTGGTGGTACAACGCTTTCAAGCTCACCCCTCCATAGGTGTAAATCGCTATGGCATATACCGCTACCAGCAACTCTAACCAGAACCTCTGTACCCTTAGGGCTGGGTTTCGGGATATCCTCTATGCTAAAAGGTTGACTGTACCCGTAGAGTACAGCTGCCTTCAACTAGTAACCCCTCCAACCCTCTGAGCAGCCTTAACCATCTCTATAGCAGCACTAGCGTATCTAAGCACAGCAGCCATATCACCCTTCCTAAGAACAAGCTTCCTCCTTATCAAAGCAGATACAGGGCTCTCCTTACCTAGTATAATATCCACCCAATCACTAAACCTAGCTGATATAATGAAGGGAGCATCGGCCTTCAAAGCATCGTCAAAGAACCTGTAACCTCTACATTCACCATCATAAAGATCCAGTAGAAAGCCGGGGTTATTCGATGTGTAGATACTTCTAAGATCCTCAGGGAGATCTGTAGCAATGAATAGTATAGGCCAAACCCAACCCCTACCAGCCCTCCTATACTCAGGAGACTCGTTCAAAGCCCTACAGTACGCCTCAACCCACTCAGGGCTAGGAAACCTAGCTGAAGACACGACATTCACCGTTAATGCTACTACACTAAAAGTAGTTAAATAATTGTTACTTACATTTACAACTGAAAGCCTCACTCTTCAGGGATGGAGTGAAGAGATTTAAGCTACATTAACTAACACCGCCTTAGCACCCCTTACTTCCGGCCTTTCAAGGCCTACCTTTAGAAGCCTAGGAGGTTCAGTCATCTCGCAGGTTAACATGTACTTCAAGGTCGGAGTTACCTTAATAGATGTAGTGGAGTGCTTTAGAGGCGTGATGGAACTATATGTTAATCTGCCCTCCTAGGCTTACCACGTCAACGAAGTCTCCGTCGTTAAGTAGCGGTATGGGGCGTCCTAGGAGCTCTCTTTCCAGTATGATTTCAGCTATCATATGGTATCTCTTCTCCCAAAGCCTGGTGGCTACGTTCTCTAGTAGAATGGCTGAGATTGCGTAACCGAGTTTCCTCAATAGGTCTTTCGCCTCATACTCCACTACTTCAGGTTGTTTTACAAGCATTTGCTCTATAGTTGTTTCTATCGCTGTTAGAGCTTTCCTCGACGTATCTACGTTCATAGTCTCCTTAGCTCTCCCCCTCATCTCCTCTACGAGTGTCTTGTGCGCACCCTTCTTCGCCATAACCTCAAGCATATCCAGTGCTTGGATGTTGCTGGTACCCTCCCATATAGGTGTTATTAGAGCCTCCCTATGCCATCTCTCTACAGGGTATTCTGTGAGGAAACCAAGTCCTCCTAGGAGCTCCATGGAGGTAGCAGTTACCCTTAATGCTATCTCTGCTGTAACATTCTTAGCTATATGTGTTAGGAGTCTAGCGTAGTGGTATGCTGGAGTGTACGGTGGCGTATCCCTAGAAGACCTCTGGAAGATCTCTGTAGCCTCATGTGCTAGCACCAGCCCAGCTTCTATCAAAGACTCTGCTTCAAGGAGATCCCTTCTAACAAGCCTATGTTCTACCAGCCTCCTACCAAAAGCTCTCCTATGCGCTGTGTAGAGTGCAGCCTCTAGGTAGGCCTTCCTAGCTATCCCTAGAGCTCCGTGGGAGTTAGCAAGCCTTGACACCATTAAGCTCTCAAGGGCATAGTATATGCCCTTCCCAGCCTCCCCTACAAGGTAACCCTCACTATCAACTAGTTCAACCTCACCCGTTGGGACGGCAATAGTGCCACTCTTAGCCTTTAACCTCCTCACATAGAAGTTTAGAGATCCATCCCTCCTAACCCTTGGTACAGCGAAAAGCGATAAGCCCTTAGCCCCCGGAGGGGATCCAGGCGTTCTAGCTGTAACCAAGGCTACATCGGCTAGGCCAGCACCACTAGCAAAGTACTTGTAACCGTTAAGCCTCCACAAACCGTTAGACTCCCTAGCTACGGTAGCATTAGCTCCTAGATCGCTCCCACCCTGGATTTCCGTAAACCATGTAGCTCCAAACATTGTAGGCTTTAATAGCCCAGATAAGCTCCTATAGTAGCTCCTCACAGGCTCGAAAGCATACTTCTCCAGCGTGTAGGCAGTCTGTATTGTGATGGTAAGTATACAGCTAACCCCGGGATCCCCGATGATGTTTAGAGAAGCGTAATGCTCATGCCAGCTACCACCATTGAATGGATACCTGTTAACACCAATATCCCAGATAAGCTTCTCTAAAATCAACCTCTCAGCAGGGTCGAGCCATACAGAGTCCACCCTATCACCTCTAACACTCCATGTTATGAGTACAGGTCCGCTCAGCCTATCCACCCTATAAGCTATCTCATACAACTCCCTCCCAGCTAGTTCTCCTAGAGTTTTAAGATCAGGCTCCGAGCCGAGGTAGACTTTCAAGACATCCCTTAAAGGTTTATCGATAACATAGTGGTTCAAACCATAGGCTAGGGATAGATCCTCAATCCCCTTTAAAGTCAAATCACATCGACCCACAACTTATTGGTAGCTTTAGAGTTTAAATTATACCACATTTATATAAGTTCCCTCCCCGCCCCTACCGGATGGTGTCTTAGTTGAAAGCCTACACTTATATTGTTGCAGTACTAGTGGTGGTCGCTCTCATATCGTATACCTCAGGGTATACTGCTCTTAATGCTTATAAAAGCTGGGTTGACTATAGTAACCCCTATGCCGGAGCTCTTGAACATGTTAGGTACGAGGATGTAGGTGCATTTCAACCTCTAGCCGATAACCTAGTGTTCATACTACTCGATGGTGTAACCGTGGACGTGCTACTTGATCTAAGGAAATCTAATAGCGACGTAGATAGACTACTATCCATGGGGGCTCTTTACGCTAATGGACTCTCCATCACTCCTAGCTACTCCGTACCAGCTAGAGCTTCAATACTAACTGGAGCTCCTCCCGAGATTCACGGTGTCTCATCCAATGAGTACACGGGGTCTCTTGGAGTTGATAGTATTGTGAGGGTTGCATGGGAGAGGGGTTACACTATTCTATGTAGCGGTGATGGGTCGTTCGAGAGGCTCTTTAGAGAGTATATAAGGGAGTGTGTTGACATAGAAGAGGGGGTGTGAGAGTTATTTCGGATTTTATGGTTATATGTTAGGTTTTAAGCTTTGATTCTATTTATTTTTATTAGTGGTGTTTATTTCGGAGAGGTTGTTGAGGCCTAAGAGGTTTGTCGTAGGCTTGGTATTAGCTATCCAACGCTATCACGTTGGGTTAGGGAGGGTAGGATTAGGGCTGTTAGAACTGCTGGTGGTGTTTATAGAATCCCTGAGAGTGAGGTTTCGAGAATTGCCGAAGGAGCCTCAATTAGCAAGGAGGTTAGAGCAGTGGTATACGCACGTGTAAGATCACCAGATCGGAAGAGTGATTTGGAAAGGCAGGTTGATTACCTAAAACAATATTGTGCATCGAAAGGATACAGAGTTGTCGATGTTCTAAGTGATATAGCTAGTGGTTTAAAGGCAGATAGGAAGGGTCTACTAAAACTCTTAGACCACGTAGTAAACAGGAGGGTTGACGTAGTTGTGGTAGCGTATAGGGATAGATTGACTAGGTTTGGGTTCGAGTACCTAGAGTACTTCTTCAAACAATATGGTGTAAGAGTTGAAGCCACCCTAGAAGGTGAGCCAAAGAGTGCCCACCAAGAGCTAGTAGAAGACTTAATAGAGGTGGTAGCATTATTCGCAGGTAAGCTCTACGGGGTGAGGAGTCGTAGGAGTAAGGTGTTAGTTGAGGAGTTCAAAAGACTGATTAAGGAGGTTGAGGGTAGATGAGCAAGGCTAGAGCGAAGGCTAAGAGTAGGGGAGACGACGAGAAGTGGGAGTGGGCTGTTAAACCTGGTGAGAGGGTTGTTGTTAGGAGAACCGTTATCCTCATATCAAAACAACTTACTAGAAAGGAGTTTAGAACAGTTGAGGAGGCTTTAAACATATACACTAGAATGCTTGAAATCACTGCTCCATACGCTTCTAGGAATATGATTGAGAACCACTATAGGCTTAAAGATGAGAAGTACCACGAGCTTAGGAGGATGTACAAGCATGCACCATCACACTATGTACATGGTGTATGCAGGGATGCAACAAACAGAGTATTATCGCTCAAAAAGAATAAAACCAGACACTACACACATGAGATATTCGAAGAGCTAGTAAAACACCTAGGCCTCAACAGTCAGGATCTCATGAAGAGCAGGAGGCTTAGAAAGCATCTATGGGGTAAGGCCAGGGAGATAGCAAGATACCAAGTAGACCTAGAAATGAGAGATGGAATACTAGTACCTAGAATAAACAATGTTAGCATGTGGCTTGTAGACGACCGCGTCTGGAAACCCTTAGATGTAAGAGAGGTTATTGTGAACGATGTTAAAACCCTATTCTTCACTAAGGTTGCTATAAACACCCATAGGGGTTGGGTGAACTTGGAACTAGAGCCTACAAAGCATTTCTATAAGCTACTCTCCAGGGGCTTCAAGCCAACATCTCATGCTAGGCTTAAACTTGATAGGAGGAATAGGAGAGTGTTATTCTACCTAACGCTTGAAAAAGAAGTAGAGATCTACAAGCCTGAGAGGCCTATCCTAAAGCCTGTTGATGTTAATGAGAATTCTGTAGCAACATTATACGAGGGGCTCGCCATAGTATTCGAATCGGAGCTTGCTAAGACTACGCTAGGCTACTATTATAAGAGGAAGTCCATACAGGAGAGACATGGCTCCAAGAGCGTAGAAGCTAGGAGGGCTATGAGGAAGCTTAGAGAGGGTAGGAAAAAGAAGGATTATAGGAGGAAGATTGCAAACCTTATTGTAAGGGATGCTCTGAGGGTTAGGGGTGTTATTGTTGTTGAGAGGATCTCAGGGGATGATGTAAGGGTTATGATTGTAAGGTACAAGGATAGGCAGTTGAGGCATAGGATATACCAGAGTGCTTTGAAGGGTGAGATTAACGAGATAATAGATAAGGCTAGGGAGTACGGGGTACCAGTACTAATGGTAGACCCTGAGAACACATCAAAAGAATGCCCAATACACAAAGCGCCAATAAAATATGAGAGAGACAGGATAGGAGTATGCAGTAAAGGTGGTGAAATGTGGCACCGTGAGGTTGTAGCATTAATAAACATCTATCTTAGAGGACTCGAAGCCCTAAATGAGGGCTATGCCCAGAAGGGCTTCGAGTCTTTAAACATAGATGGGAGCCCCTTGCAACCGCTGGGCTCGACGGCCACCCTAGAACCCATAGGGATACATAGATCCCTATGGGGGAGGTGGAAGTCCCTCGACGACCACAGGGACACCATAAAATCCCTGTGGTTGTCAAGGGACAAGCGGCAGGTCACGGAGCCGTATCTCTAGCTACCGGGTTAGATCTGCTACGACGGTACTCAAGCACCAGCAAGGTATTCCTTTGGGTGGGAGTAGCAGATGTAGATGTGGTAGGTCATAGGGTGGGAGGGCCTGCGGGGGTGGAGTATAACGCTACCATGATAAACATTATACGGTTAACACTAGAGCTAGTGGAAACCCTTAAGAGGGAGGGGCTTCTCAACAAGACCCTCCTCGTAATCCTAAACGATCATGGTTTTAAGAGAGGAGGGCATCATGGAGGTCTCGAACCCGAGGTTAGGAGGGTTTTCACATTATTCATAGGACCTCATGTTAAACCAGGTTTCTATGAGACTCCCTTCACACAGTATGATGTAACCCCTACAATATCAATGTTAATGGGTTGGAGGATCCCCATAGTATCGATAGGAAGACCCCTAACAGAAGGTTTTAACATTGATTCCAATAGGGTCACTGCATATGTTGAAACCTCTAGGACCCAAGGTTACAATCTTGTGAAAGCCGTAGCTGAAATGGCTGGTGTAGAGGTGGGAGGGATAGCAGATCCTCTGGAAGCCTACAGTATCCTCGTCGAATCTAAGCTAAGAGAGGGTATGTATGTGAGGTTGGTTCTAGCACTAGCCATCGTAACCTCCACTCTACTTGTAGCTCTCCTACTACTAAGAACCGCTAGGCACTCGATAGGAAAGGTTGATATTGTAGTAGTAGTTCTCAGCATCATAGCATTTGAAGCTTTCTACTGGCTGGCATACACAGCTATACGAGGTCCTTGGAGCCTCTCAGACATATACTCTTTCGATGAGGTCGTATCAAAGATAAGAGCTTCAACAGCAGTAGGAGGATTAGCCTTAGGTCTAACCATTGGGGTTGCAGAGATAACCCCCTACAGGTCTGGTTTTAGAAGAGCGCTTGTAAGAGCTCTCACAGCCATAGCAATTGTAATGGTAATAGGCCTCCTATACTCCCTACCAACCATCATAACATACGGGTTAACAGTTAGATTCCCGTTTCCAGACTGGAGTAACGCAGTACTCTACTTCACATCCCTAATGAGAGTAGCTTTCACCGGGTTCACAGCACTCCCCATAACTCTAGTTGCGAGCACCACTTTAACAGTAATAGGCTGTTATAGAGCTGACGGTAGATTTAAATGTAGATAGTTGTAAATACTTGGTATAACGTGTTGGGTGAGCCGTCAAAGACTCTAACTAGAACAGTAGTTCTAGAATCGTGGGTAGCAGTTCTTAAGTTGACATACTTAAATCTAGGGGGAGGTTAACTTTACTCCAAACACCCTATGTCCTAGAGCTCTCGGAGGGGCCTATGTGGGAGGTTGTTGTAGTTTTATAATTCAGTGTATGGGTATTTAAGCTTCGAAGCTCAGAGGTATATCATGGTCTTAGATTGTACTAGCTATGGATTTGAGGTGTGCTTTTTGGAGTTTAAGGTGCTTCGTAGGACTGTTGTCTTGGAGTGCTACGCTAACAAGGTTGCTAGGGAGGCTCTAAGGGATATAGTTGAACCTTTGAAGACCATGATCGGCGAGATGGTTGAATATGCGTTAAAGCATAATGCATCCCAGAAGACTTTGCATAGGGTGTTCTATGAGAGGTATAGGAGAGAGTACCCATGGATACCAACAAGGGTTATAAAAGGTGCTTACAGGGATGCAGTTAGAAGAGCTAAGTCCTTTAGAGAGCGTTTGAAGAAGGGTAAAGCTTACACAAGAAAACCAAAGGTTAGAAGGGTCACGATAGTGTACTCTGACAACCAAGATTGGAGGATTGAGAGTGGAAGTTTGAAGATTAGAACTCATAGAGGGTGGGTTGAGCTTAAGTACGGTAACAACAAGCAGTTACACAGATACATGTACGGAGGGTGGATTCCTGCAAGTGAGCTTAAGTTGAAAACAGATGGGGGTAGGAGGGTGTTGGCATACATAACGTTCGTTAAGGTATACGCCATACTCTACGATAAGAAGAATGTTATAGCGATTGATGGTAACGAGAACAACATTACGATAGCTGTATTCAAGAACGGTGTTTTAGTTGAGGTTATAAGGATTGAGACAGGTCTTGGTAAAATAGTCATAGCATACGCTGTTAGAAGGAAGAGGATTTCAAAGGGTAAATCAACTAAGACAAGAGAAGTTAAAAAGAAGCTTAGAAAGCTCAGAGAGGGGGATAGGAAGAAGGATATACTATACAAGGTTGCAAGATTCATAGAAGAGCTTGCAAAGGAGAACAACGCTGTAGTAGTAATAGGTGATATTGATGGTGATGATAAGGAGAAGATGTCTGAGGGTAAGGGTAGAAAGCTTAGACACAGAATACACCAATGGAGTATTGCCACGTTGATAAAACTGCTAGAAGATAGACCAGTACATGTTGTAAGGGTATCGGAGAGGGGTTCCTCAAGTGTAGATCCGTTTACAAAGAAGAGGATTGATGGTTACAGCCCTCTGGTGATCCGCACTGCGGTGAGGGGGGCTAATGGTAGATATAAGGTTGTAAAGGTTGTCCTAAGGGTTGCGTATGTTGATGGTAGGATTGTTGAGAGGGATGTCGTTGGAGCTATAAACATAGGCCTTAAATATCTCTACTCAGATGGGAGCCCCATGGCGTTGGGCTCGACTGGGGCCCATGAGGTGTGGGTGAAGCTAGTGATCCCACATCAAGGCCCAACCCCGCTAACGGGATTACAAATATTTACAGATACCATCAAGTACCGTTAGCGGGGAAACGCGCGTACCTGTTCAGAGGGCTTAAAACAAGTTAACACGTTATGATACCTCCCCACCCTTTAAAGGCGGGGTTTCGAACCTCTGGATCAAGTGTGTTACTCCCTCTAGTGGGAGATTATAGTTTCTAACAGCATCCCATCCAGACTTGGGGATATGCCGTGTTCTGAGCGGGTTCCCCGGCCTGTAATCCCCAAGCCCTCGACTCTAGCTAGACCCCACAGCTACCCCCGGTGGTGTACGGGGGTCTGAAGTTGTGTGAGCTCTTGAAAGGCGGGGTTTGGTAAACCCCAATGTTGGGGGTTTGGATGGTTTTAAGCTTCTCGGCGAATCCCCCTATTCTAGGTTTGGTTGCTTTGAGCTCTGGTAGGGTTAAGGTTGAGGGTTGGATTAGATCTCATGGGCTTAACTGGAGAGTTCTGGAGGTTCCATCTAGTACTAGGACTGTTGATGACGCTGCTAGGGCTCTTGGTGTTAGTAGGGATGCTATTGTTAAAACTCTTGTAGTTATCTGTAGAGATTCAGTCTTAGCTGTCATAGTACCTGGGGATAGGAGGCTTGATATTTCTAAGCTTAGGGGTGTAGCTAGGGATTGTAGGCTTGCTAAACCAGGTGAGGTTGAAGCTTTAACAGGGTACTCTGTAGGCGGTGTTCCACCTATAGCTCTCCCTGAGGGTGTTAAGGTTATAGTGGATAGAAGCCTCTTGGATAGAGGTGTAGTCTATGGTGGTGGAGGTGGCGAGAACCTGTTGTTAGAGTTTTCACCTAGGGATTTGGTATCGCTAGGTTTTGCTGTGGTTCTCGATGTTTCAAAGTAGTAGCATCAATTCCCACTAATAACCTATTATCTTGGTTTACACATAATTTATAAATATCTACCACTATCAAATCTACGTGGGTGGCGTATATGAGTATACATATAGACCCCTACGAGGAGGCTAAGAAACAGCTTAGGGCTACGATTGAGATACTAGGTTTAAGCGAGGACGTCTACGAGGCTTTAGCTGTTCCAGAGAGGGTTGTACAGGTTAAGATCCCCGTTAGGATGGATGATGGTAGTGTTAAGGTGTTTATTGGGTGGAGGAGTCAGCATAATAGTGCTCTAGGCCCCTACAAAGGTGGTGTTAGGTACCACCCTAATGTCACCATGAACGAGGTTATAGCTCTTAGTATGTGGATGACCTGGAAGTGTAGTCTTGCAGGGCTACCCTATGGTGGTGGAAAGGGTGGTGTTAGGGTTGATCCTAAAAGGCTTAGTTTTAGAGAGCTTGAGAGGCTTAGTAGGGGTTACTTTGCTGCGATAGCTGATTTTGTAGGAGAGGACCTAGATATACCAGCCCCCGATGTTTATACGGATTCACAGGTTATGGCTTGGTACTTAGATGAGTACTATAGGGTGAAGAGGGGCCAGTACTTTGGGGTTGTAACGGGAAAACCATTCGATCTAGGTGGTTTAATTGCTAGAATATACTCGACGGGGTTAGGAGTCGCTATTACGGCTAGAGAGCTGGCTAAGAAGATCCTAGGCGGGGTTGAGGGTGCTAGTGTAGCTGTACAGGGTTTCGGCAATGTAGGATACTATGCAGCTAAGTTCTTGGAGGAGATGGGTGCTAGTGTCGTAGCTGTTAGTGATAGTAAGGGTGGGATATTTAAAGCTAGTGGTTTGAACGTAGAGGAGGTCAAAGCTGTTAAGGATAAGACTGGTTCGGTAATAAACTATGATAAGGCCGACAGGAGGGTGTCTAACGAGGAGCTCCTCGAGTTAAAAGTGGACATCCTAGTACCCTCAGCTCTGGAAAATGTGATAACAGAGTATAATGCTAGAAACATTAAGGCTAAGCTGGTAGTAGAGGGGGCTAACGGGCCTACAACAACTGAGGCTGAGAGAATGTTAACGGAGATGGGCGTCATAGTAGCTCCAGATATACTAGCTAATGCTGGAGGCGTCATAATGAGCCATATAGAGTGGGTTAACAATAGGATGGGCGGGTGGGTTACAGAGGAGGAGGCTAGGAGGAAGCTAGAGGAGAGGATGATGAACTCCATACAGACAACGTGGAACTTCTGGGAGTCTAAGCTGGATAAGAATAGACATAATCTTAGGGTTGCAGCCTACGCTGTATCAGTTGATAGAGTTGTTAGAGCTATGAAGCTACGAGGTTGGATATAATAGTACTACGTTGTAGTTAACATCGTCCCCTCAACTTTCTCCCCACGTAAAACCCTTATTAGAACCCTAGGATCGCTTCCATCAACGAATAAAACTCTTACCTTACTCCTCTCAGCTACCTTTAAAGCAACGTTATCGAATAACTCGTATGTACCGGCAAGCTGAGGATACCTCCTTATCACCCCCTCCAACTCCTCATAGCTCACTCTATCAAGCCTCCTACTACCCTCAAAACCAGGTGGTGGTACATAGACACCATTAACCCCAGCTAGCATATTGATAACAATATCAGCCCTAAGAGCTTCAGCTAAAGCTACGGCAACAGCATTAGTACTCTGACCGGGCTGAAGCCCTCCGAGGACGGGTATCAAGCCTCTCAAGGCCACCTCAACAGCCTCCTCTATACCCTCTATAGGCCTTGGTGGAGAATATGGCATTAGAGCTAGTGCTAAGGCTAAGGCGTTAACCCTTGAGACAGCAATCCCAATAATATCTAGGAAAGCCTCTGAAACCCCGATATCTCGAAGCACTTCAATGTAGCCCCTAGCCGTGGGGCCACCTCCACACACTATAGCTAGATTAGCAAAGCTCCTAGCCTCTAGGATAGAATCCCTAAGAATCCTATAGTAATCAGATCTAGGAGGACTTAGAAGCCTACCACTAATCTTAACAACAACATACCCCATGACGCCATCCCCTATTAAATCTAGAGTAGACTAAAAATATAATCTACATTTAACATCGTTCTAATGCAACGGCCGAGCCGCGAGCCCTCCTCGCCCTTAAAGGGAGGTTTTGCCAGACTTTAATATCATGTTCTAGAAAGTAAGTCCTCATCCGATAACGTAATGTTGAACTCAGGGTGATAGCATGCCCTCAGCTATAGTAACTTCCTCTATCCTAACCTAAAAGTCTCTTCTACCATCTAAAGACCTTTCAACCATTTCAACTTCGACTTTACTATCTCAAAGTATCCTTAAAGCTCCTCATTACCTATGCTTTGAAAGGCCCTCTCATAGATTAAGACATATATGTTTCACAGTATAGCTATACACTGTGGGTAGGGAACTACGTTGAAGATCCTAATAGGAGTTCCAGTGACGGAGAGGGGTGTTAGAAGGCTTTCAAGGAGTTTACCTGAGTTAGCTAGGAGGTATGGTAGTATAGCCTTACCACTACCTCAAAGTCTATGTATGAGGGTCGTTACGAGCTCCGTTGAAGCTATGGACTACGCTCTCAAGCTAATGAATCCATCTAACTTCAGAGTATGGAGTAGCCTCCTTCTTGCATTGAAGGATCTAGTTCTAAGCAACCCCGATGTCTATGTCGGATGTTACGCTCCCGAGGATACATATGCTACATCGGAGGCTAGGGGCTACGCTATAGCAACTTTAACCGTTAAAGCGAGGGCGTTCGGGATAGTTAAGCCTGAGGAGTGGCTTAAGGTATACAAAGGACAACCAACCAAGGCTGTCATTGAAAGGGTAGCAGGATACAACGCTATAGTAGCTGATGGATATAGCTGGGTGGTAAGGCTTAGGAAGGAGGTTAAACCAAGGAAGGTTCTAGTTGTAGATACAATGGCGCCAACACCTCTGGACGTACTAGAGTTGATGGCCTTAGGATATCTTGACACTTCAATGGCTAGGGAGGTTGTAGACTATGCTATAAAGTATGTAGAGTATATAGTAACATCGTTTACGCTAACACAAGCATACAATAGGCTCTTAGAGGATAATGGCTATCTTGAACTGCTAAGAAGACTTAAGCTTAAGATATTCAAGGTTAGGAGGGTTGTGGAGGAAGTTGAATCACCTACTCCAGATCCATTCTAGGACTTTACTCTTAAGGTGATCAGTTGAACAATGAGTATCTCCTCCCACGTCCTCGGAGTTTAATATACTCTACCATGAATAGTGCCTGCTAGCTAGTATCCGAAGAGCTGGTATGATATGTCGTAGTGTGCTGTTAACGGTGTTGTTGTCTGAACGAATATGTAGCCTCCTCTGTATATGTGGCTTAACACTACCATCAGCCTATCCGGGAGTCTCGGTAATACCTCTTTAACCTCCCGTGGTACATCGAGCCTCTCTGTGTGTTGGGGTTCGGTTCTAAGTATTATCTTTGTATTGGCTAGCTGAACTATTATATCGTGGAGGTCTTTAGGGCTATGTGTGCTAAATACAAGCCCCACCCCTCTAGCTCTCCCTATCCTAGCTATACGTGATATCATTGATGCCACCTGTCTACTAGCCTCCTGCTCCTCCTTAGCACCTCTCTCCTGGGGGAAGAATTGGTGGGCTTCATCTATTACCACCACGATACTTCTTCCAAGCACTCTCCTAGACCATTGCATGTGCTTCCACTCTATTAGAGCTTGGAGCATCCTATAGGCTGCCATGCGGGGGCCTTCAAGCCCTTCTAAGCCTTTATCCATAGGCCATTTCAGGTCCAGGACTATAGGTGCTTTTAAAGCTTCAGCCTCCGATACTATATCCTCCCATCTAGGCTCCTGCATCAGGGTTACCCTACTGGTAGGCCATCCCGTCATTACAGCTATATCCACTATCTCCGTGTCTAGAAGTGACAGTAGCCTCCTATAAAGCGATTTATAGGTCTCTCTATGAGGGTTTGAGAGCTCTAGAACTTCAAGACACTCCTCCACTAAATCCTCTAAGGTCATATCAAAGCCTTCAAACTTAACCGATCTCATTAAACTCTCATCGCTAACACCCTTAGATATAACCCTTGGTATGACTATCTCCCTGGTGGATTCGAATAACTCATCCCTATCCCCGCTCCTAACACCATCATTGTAAGCCTGTAGGGCTCCTAGCATGGCTTGGAGTGGTGGGTAGATGTTTAGCTTAGCCCTCCTCCTAAACCCTCTCCTAATCCTTTCTAAGAGAGCTCTTGCAGCCTCAGTTAAACCGGGCATTAGCGATGATACCTTATCGGAATCCAGAAGTGTAGTGTTTATAACATAGGGTACTAGGACTAGCGGGCCCCACGGTGCTTGAACCTTACACATAACACTTCTTCCATCCCTAGCTAGGCAGGTTAAATCCCTTAGCTTAGCCCCTACAAGAGGTTCTATGCTCTCCTCATAGTACATCCTAGCAACATGTCTTGCGATCTCTAGTACAGACACCTTATCAACACTAAATCCATCATAAACGCTTTCGACAACCCTTAGTGGTAGAGGTGTTACCACTACCAGAGCTCTCGGAGGCTTGACATCCTTATAGGCTGTTAAAGCTACAGGGTCTAGAGGGTGTTTACTGGGATCTAGAGGTAGTTGTATGAAATCCTGGTTCATATCAACAGCTACAACTACTGGAGTGCTCTGAGCCCAGTCTGAGTACATGGACGCTACCATGTTCTTAATCAAGGTAGTTTTGCCACTACCAGTAGTACCAGTTATCAGTATATGTTGTAGGAGGGCTCTATAAGGCAACCTTACAGTTAAAGCTCCATTCTTCACGAGCCCAGAGGGTGTTGCTAGGGAGCCTATAATAGGGCCCCTCTCATCCCTTAAACCTAACAGCTTCGATAGCACCTCGGGCTTCGGATCTATCACAGGGCTCTGAGGCTCTAGCCCTATAGTTGCTGGTACAGGTTCATCTCCGCCCTCTGGGTCGAGTTCTAGTAAAACCTTAGCTTTAACTTTAGTTGTCGTTAGAAGCCCTGAGGGCTCTGGTTTAAACTCGTAGCTTGAGAGAGGAGGCTCTATCCCTATGGCTGCTAGCTCATCCCTCCTCTCCACAGCAACTACCCTTACTAGTACAAGTTTACCGCTTTTAGGCTCTACGATAGCAACATACTCCCCAATCCTCTGGGTAGCTTTACCCCTCTCGGAATAATATACTTCTGGTTCGACCTCGAACTCCACAAACCCTTCCTCGCTAACCTCAACTCTAGAGTATCTCGAAATTCTACCTATGATATCCCCATATCTCGACGCCCTAGAGTATGCTTGTTCTAGAAGCCTTGACACGATATCAAGAGGCCCCCTCTCCTTAACCCCTGCGGCTACTCTCTCCACGAGATCTCAGCCTCTCTTAGACTCCAGTAGCTTAGAGGAGCTCCAACACTAATAATGTTCATTAGAAGGGCTTTCTTAAAAGCATAGGATAGAAACGATGATCTTAGATCGCTAAGCCTTATTGATAGAGGTTCGAGAGCCCCTCTCCCCACGCTATCACCACCTATAACAGAGTCTGGCTCCAATCCCATTCTCTGAAGGATATCTAGGGTTCTGAGAGTATACTCTAACCTATAGACTCTAACTAGGGGAGGTGATAGCTGGTACTTACCTGGAGGGATTACAATGTATTGAACCACCTTCTCTAAAACCCCGATCCCAGGTAGTTGCGGTGTCCTAACCATTATCCTAGGTGTAACATATATCCTACCGGGCACCCTATCGTTTAATGATGCCATAAACTTCAATACCACACTCCTATCACCCTCCACGATATCTCCTCTGATATCTTCAAGCCCCCATGTTCTAGAGAGTATAGTGCTCTTCTCAACCCTCTTAACAACACCTATAACAGGAACCCCCCTAGACTCTAAACCCCTTACAGCTTTAACTCTACCTTCTAAGAGTTTAACCCACACATCCCTAATCCACTGCGGTGCCTCCCTTGTAAGAGCTTTAGCTACAACGTAGAGAGGGCCGTCAACCATAACCACAGGGTTTACGCGGGCATCCAGGAGCTCCCCTAAAACCTCTAAAACCCAGTTTTCAAGGCTAACCCTCATCTCATCGCACGCCTCACCAACACTATAGCTTATATCGAAGGGCCTACCAGACGGGTTAGCTGTTGATACAAGCGGGTCCTCAAAGCTGAACTGGCTTCCAGCATTTGATAGTATATAGAAGACTGGGTGTAAACCACCATTATATCGTAGGGGGCTTAAGCTGGGCCACTCAAACCTAATAGACCCCAAAGAGCTTAGAGCAGCAACAGCGCCAACAACAACATCAGCTACAGGGGTCTCAACATGCCTAGAACTAGAGTCAACGCCAACAGGGGTAAATGAAACCCCATCACGATAAGGCCTCCTAGCAATCAAAAACCTAGAAGAGTACTCCATAAGAGAAGCGGAGAACTCACCTGAATCCTCAACAGGCTCTCTAACCCAGATAACATCATCGAGTCTAAGAACACTCTTCGAGATAGAGGTGAAGCTCGCTGAACTAGCCCTTCTAATAGCCTCAACAAGCCTAGATAGGGAGGTCATAACAATGTTACTGACAACCTCCACAATCTCAACCCCAACACTATACAGGCACACACCAAATATCATTGATTACGGTATTACCTTATAAACCTCTCCCCTAGCTATAATAGATTTAAATCTAATGGATTTGAGATGGAAATTGTAAATGAACAATCTATGAACGGCTTCTAGAGTAACCCTTAGAGAGGAAAGACAGGAGATGCAGGGCAAGATTCCCCTGTTAACTGGGGGGTTAACATTGATGCTGGTTGTCTAAAACACCATTGACTCTAAGAATATCTCTTCTAGTAGTTTTCTCGTTACAGGGACTGGAGAGTGTACTAGGAGTCTTTGCTGTTTTAGTGAACCCTCTACTAACGCTGGTATATCGCTCTCCCTATACCCCACATCTTTAAGTCCTCTTGGCACTGTTTTAAGATCCTCCATTAAGCTTACAAATGCCTCGTACGCTGCTTCACCAACCTTTCTCGGATGCTTCGATTCTGGGGTTACCCCTAGGAGCTCCGTTATCTTAGCTACCCTCTCCGGCACCACTGATGCGATCTTCTTGAATGTAGCTGGAGCTGTTAATGCTACTGATATACCGTGTGGTACGAGTGCGTGATCCACCTTATAATCTGGTGGTATGTAGTCTCTGACCATACCAGCTATCGGGTATGCATTAGCATGTGATATGTGTACTCCTGCGTGCTCAAAGCTAGCGCTTGCAAGCTCGCATGATAATATCATGTAGTATCTAGCTTCCACATTGTACCCATTGTAATAGGCTCTCCTGAGGTACCTGCCTACAAGTTCTATGGCCTTCTCGCTGAAAAATCTGTTACAGGGTTAGCCCCCTGGTATACTGGTCTCTCAGCTGAGCTCTGGTACTTGGGCCTAGCGTAGCAGGGTTTTTATTGCGTAGCTTCAGTTGCACGAGCGTTGCATGAGTTAAGTATTTAAACTCTTAAATCTATTAAAATATACTTAAGGGAGGGTTTAGTTATGAAAGTGCTTATTACAGGTAGTGCGGGTTTTATTGGAAGACATTTAACAATGAGACTTGCTTTAGACAAGGATCTTAGTGCTTCAATTATAGGTATAGATTCTGCCCCTAAGCCAGCTGAATTTAACATGCTGAGGATAACGTATGTAATAGCTGATATTAGAGATGAGCAAATGTTGATGGATATATTTCAAAAGTATAAACCCGACATAGTATTCCATTTAGCGGCACTCCTAGCGGATAAATGTGAGGAAACACCGGAAACATGTTTAGGTGTAAATATTATGGGGTTAAATAATGTACTTAAAGCTTCAGTTTCTAATAATGTTAGAAGGGTGATTTTCGCAAGCTCTATATCTGTTTATAGTCCAGGGGTACCTGAGCCTGTTAAAGAAGATTTTGCAGGAAATCCATTGACAGTTTATGGTATAACCAAATATTCGGGCGAGCTTTTAGGTCTTTGGTATAGCAGAAAGGCAAATCTAGAGTTTATAGGATTACGCTTCTCAGTAGTATTCGGTCCCGGTAGAACTACTGGAATAAGTGTTCTATACTCTAGCAAGCTAATCGAAGATGCTTTTAAATATAACAGCATTGAAGTGGTTACCAGCCTAGATGCTAAGGTTAACTACCTATTCATTTCGGATGCTGTTGAAGCTCTAGTAAAAGCTGCAACGGTATCCCAGCTACATTCAAAGATTTATAACATATGTGGTTTTGAACATAATGTCATGGAGCTTATTGATGTCTTATATAAATATTTCCCGCATCTTAAGGTCAAGGTATCTCCGATTCTTAAAGTAACGTGGCCTTCTAAATGCGATATTTCTAGGGCGGAAAGAGAACTTGGTTGGAAACCTCTCATAGATATTAAAAAATCTGTTGATATCTATATTAAATGTCTTAGTCTTAAAAACCCTTATTGCTACCTCGATGAGGGGTGAGTAACTATGAGAGGAGCTGAGGTTTTAGTTAAAATGCTGATAAACTATGATGTTAAGAAAGTATTTGGAGTTCCTGGGGCTCAGACACTCCCTATATATGAAGCTATTTACGATCATCAAGATCAGATATCTCACTTACTCTTTAGAGAAGAGACCAACGCTGTTTTCGCAGCAGATGCCTATGCTAAGGTAACAAGTAAAGTGGGGGTCGCTGATGCAACCCTCGGACCCGGAGCCCTTAGAGCCGTCCCAGCAGTTGCAGAATCATATAATTCCTCTATCCCATTAATCCTCTTCATTGGAAATAATCCAATATCATGGATCCCGCTAACTGTCTATAGAGGGAACGCCTCTCAAGCTGTTGATCAAGTGAGGGTTTTTGAGCCCATAACAAAATGGGTGGGACAGCTAACTAGCATAAAGTCTATACCATCCGCTATTAGATTTGCGTTTCGTGTAGCTACATCAGGACGACCTGGCCCTGTCGTTATTGATGTTCCTTATAACATCCTCCTAGATGAAATTGAGATTAAAGACTCTGACCTCTATGCTCAAAGAGAGTTTAGTAGAGTACCTGCCTTAAGGATAGCTCCAAGTCCTGAAAAAATATCAGAGGCAGTTAAGTTGATACAAGAGTCCGAGCGTCCACTTATAATTGCTGGTGGTGGCATTTTCCTATCTAATGCTTTAAATGAGCTTTATAGTTTAGCTGTAACTTTTAACATACCCGTAGTTGCTACCATAAATGGTAAAGGAGCTTTTCCTGAAACGCATCCACTTTACTTAGGCGTCCTCGGTAATCTAGGAGGATGGGTTACTGCTGAGAAGGCAGCTAAGAGAGCTGATTTATTGATATTCATTGGATCTAATGCCGATCAGATAACAACCATGGATTGGAGTATACCCTTAGAAAACCAAAAAATCATACATATAGATGTTGACCCTATAGAGCTATGCCGAAACTTTGCGTGCAATGTAGCGATAGCTGGTGATGCACAGTTATCTCTAAATGCACTCTTCTCTAAGCTTTCAAATGTTGGCTGTAACCCTAAAACAGGGTGGGTAGAGGAGATTTTAAAGCTTAAGAAGGAGATCTTAGACCCGCTAGAATATGTGGGTTACATTGAGAGTGAGAGGCTAGATCCTAAGAAAGTAATGAAGATTATAGATGAGTTTTTTGCGAATAAAAAGAATGTAATCTTTGTCTCAGACGCCTCTAGCGCCTCAGGTTGGGTTGCTGGGTATATTAAGACTAAGGAGTCTGGTAGAAGATTTTTATTCCCTCGTGGTATGGCTGGTCTTGGATACGCGATCCCAGCATGTATAGGTGCTACTATAGGTGCTAAAGACCTAGACAAAGGCCTATATGTAGAATCTAGGTGCGTTGCTATAGCAGGCGATGGAGGTGCCGCGTACTCTATCATTGAGCTGGAAACTGCAAGAAGATACGATATTCCACTAATAACCATTATTTTAAATGATAGTGCTCTAGGATGGATAAAGAAGATTCAGGAAAAAAGTGGTAAGGTATACTCATCAGAGTTCATTGAAGTTAATTTCGCGTCTGTTTCAAAGGGATTGAAGGGTCAAGGTTACGAAGTTAGGAGTTATGAAGATCTTAGATGGGCCCTTGAGAGATGCCTTAATGAAAATGTACCGTGCACTATTGACGTGAAGGTGGAAACGATGGTTCCCTATAAGCCTTTAACCTCATACTCCTAAGTATACCCTTTTTACATAGGGATTTTCAATAAGCTCTTGTGAAGGCCCCTCAAGAACAATACTACCGAGCTCTATGAAATAAGCGCGATGAGAGAACTCTAATGCCATTTTAACAAATTGCTCTGTTACCAAGATAGATATACGGGACGTTTCCCAAAGCTCATTAAGAGCCTTATATAATGTCAATACTAGTTTGGGAGCGAGACCCAAGGAGAGCTCATCGATTATAAGTAATTTGGGGTTTCTAACCAAAGCTCTTGCTATCGCTAACATCCTCTGCTCCCCTCCACTTAAGGTTCCAGCAAGCTGCTCTCTTCTCTCTTTTAACACGGGAAATAACTTAAAGATCTCCTCAATTAACATGTAACTCTTACCTTTTCTAGGAATCGCTACAAGTAAGTTCTCCATGACAGTTAGACGGGGGAAGACTCTTCCCCCCTCTGGGACAATGCTTACTCCCAATTCTGCTATTTCATGGGGTTTAAGACCCGTTATATCGTATCCAAAAAGGCGAATCTCACCCTTAAAAGGCTTCAGTAACCCTGTTATGGTATTTATAAGTGTGGTTTTACCAGATCCGTTAGGTCCTAGGAGTGCTACCTTCTCACCTATCTTCACATAAATGTTAACACCGTTTACAACTATCATATCACCATAGCCTGCATAGAGATCCTTAACCTGACATGCCATAGGTTCTTTCACTTTACTTCACCTATATAAGCTTTGATCACCTCAGGGTCCTCTAATACCTCTTTTGGACGTCCCTCAGCAATCTTCCTTCCCTCACTAAGAACTATGAGCCAGTCACTTATAGAACCAACAGCACTAACTAGATGCTCAACCATTACAACAGTTATACCTTGCTCCCTAAGACCTTTTATAGTATCCAGGAGCGATACTAACTCGCTACCTCGGGCACCGGCTAGAACTTCATCTAACATAACTAACTTTGGGTTCAGAGCTAGGACCCTTGCTAGTTCAAGGCGTTTTTTCTCTATTATATTTAATAGACCTGCTTTAATGTTTGCTGCATAACTTAATCCTACCTGCTCAAGTATTTTTACTGCACGCTTATACGCTTCTGCTTTATCCATCCCTGTAATCATAGCTGCTACGGCTACATTCTCTAATGTTGTGAAATCCGTTAGAGGGCGCGGAATTTGGAACGTCCTTACTAATCCCAGCTTAGCCCTAGAGTATGGCGGTAAGTTCGTTACATCATATCCTTCAAAAATAACTCTACCTTTGTCAGCTTTAAGAAAACCTGTGATGACATTAATCAATGTTGTTTTCCCGGAGCCGTTAGGACCGATAATTCCTACAATCTTACCTCTTTCTACATTTAAGGAAACATCTCTTAACGCTTTAACCCCGCCGAAGCTTTTATAGATGTTGTGAGCTTCTAGGATTACCTCCATAGACGTTCACCCCTTCTTAATCCTTAAGGATCTAAGTATCACTAAGGTCATTAGGATAGCACCGTAAATCATTACATGTAACCCAGCATATATACCGCCCCACAGAGCTCTTAACATTTCACCTAAAGGTATTAGAATTAATGAAGCAATGAGTGCTCCAATAACGCTTAAACCTCCCAGAAGTCCGATAACAACAATTTCAACAGATGTCAGAAGCCCGAACGCAACATCAGGAGTAATGTAACGAAAATAATGTATATAGAACCAACCCATAAGGCTACATATCAACGCACTAAATGAAAATGCTAACATCTTGTATCTTAAGATATTTACCCTCATTGATGCCGCTGTTAATTCGTCATTGCCTATTACACGTAATACTAAAATAAACTTATTGAGTATGTATCTGGTTATTACGTATAATGCTATGTAAACAGCTATGAGGAAGTAGTAGTAAGGAATCTTAGAATCGTAAAGGAAGTGTAGAGGTGTGGGCTCTCTAACCATGAGAAATACCCCTAATGAACCTCCAGTTATTTCACGAAAGCTGATGAACAGCTGTCGTAGTATCTCGGCAAAGGCTATAGTAACTAAGGCGAAGTATATACCAGCTATACCGTATCTAAATGTAATAAAACTAAAGAATACGGATGCTGTTACGGATACAAGAATAGCGATCATTAAGGCTGAGTAGGAGGAGAGACCCCATTTTGACATAGCGAAATACGTGAAATAAGCTCCAATCCCAAAGTATGTTGCATGTCCTAGTGAAACTGGACCCGCTATCGCTAGTATTACCCACGCTGCCGCCATCACAGCGAACATTAAGGATAGTATGATTAAGTGGTAAATGTAGGGGTTGAGTTCAAGTAGAGGTAGTATCAATAGTATCATTATTAAAACGATTAACATCTTCTCTAAATCTAAACCTACCCTGGTTATAGCTGTTCTTGTGTATTTAAGTAACTCTGATAGGGTGAACATAATTACACCCTAGCTCTCGCTCCCATAAGCCCTTCTGGTTTTAATGCTATTACTGCTATGAATAACAGGAAAACTAGGGCACGAGCTAGCTCCGCATTCCAGTATGTTGAGATTAGTACCTCAATTATACCTATGATCATGCCTCCAACGAAGGCTCCCTCGATGCTTCCAAGACCACCTATAACCATTATTAACCATGCCATAAGACCGTAGGTTAAACCAGCAGAGGGATAAGTAGGGAACATTAACATTAGTAGGCCTCCTGCTAGACCCGCTAAACCAAAACCTATCATACAAGTTATTAAGTAAATTTTACGCCTATCGACGCCCATTAAAGAGGCCATCTCAGGATCCTGCGCTACAGCACGTATTCTAACCCCAGTCTGCGTCTTTAATAGGAATGAATAGAGTGTTACCGAAGCTAACAGAGATATGGTGAATATTATTAGCATTATCGGAGATATGTATAGCCCTCCGATCACGATTGGAGGAAGCTCGAATCTTAGCAGTCTATAGTCACTCTTCCATAGAACTTGAGCTAAACCCTGAAGGAATAGGCCTAGACCTACTGTAACAAGCAGTTGTTCTAAAGGTCCGGAGCGGAGAACAGGTGAGAAAATGCCAAGATATGTTAGTGCTCCGATGAAAGCTAAAAGAACGATAGCACCTGGTATAACGGTTAAAGGGTTAAGCCCAAGAATGACTGATAACCAGAAGGTAATGTACATACCTATCATAATTAGATCGCCGTGTGCGAAATTGATTATTTTTATCACGCCTGTCACTATGTTTAGCCCTACAGCTAAAAGCACATATAGTCCTCCCAGAAGGATACCACTTATAACTGCTTGAAAAAATTGGGAGAGGGGATCCAATTAAGACACCTACTAAGAAGCTCCGAGGGGGTGTCCTGGAGGTAACGGGATTACGGGTTTCGCGATTGCTATGAATTCCGGATAAACTACAAGAGGTCTTCCGCCAAGCCATTGAAGTACCACAGGATACGCTCTCACGTTCTGACCTATATGATTCTGCTTCACATCCCTATACTTAGCTCCTAGGACTGTATCCTCTGGTTTATCAGGAGTAGCAAACTTAAGCCCGTAGCCCATAAGAGTGCCACCTTCTGGTATGTCTAGCTCATAGGCCACCTTTAATATTAAGTCAGGGTCAACTCTGCCATATCTTTCTATAACCTTTGGTAATGTATCAGTAAGTAGGGGTAGAAGGTTAGCAAATCCCATATAACCGTGAGTACCGGGCTCATAACCCCTAATCGCCTTAAACCTCTTTATAAACTCTGAAACTAATGGTCTTAAATCCTCCCTTAAAGCTTCTATATTTAGGTAAGGTGATGCAGGGTCTATATTGAAAACATAATCAAACGCTACGCCTAATTCCTTGTAGGTTGCAGGTAAACCGTAACCAGCACCGTGTCCTATTATAACCTTAGTCTTGAAACCTAGCATCTGAGCTTGTCTAATGAATAGCACTACGTCGGAGAAATACCCGGTGTGTAGTAATACATCTGGGTTGGCAGCCTTTAATTTTAGTATGAGTCCTGTAAGGTCTGTTGCCGCAGCTGAGTATCCTTCCTTTAGCACTATGTTTAGTCCAAGCTTCCTACACGCCATCACGTTGCCTTCAGCCACGCTTGTTCCATAAGGACCGTCTTCATGTATTATTGCTACTCTCACCTCATCTGGACTCTTACCTAATGCAGGCGCGACTACCTCAGCTACAAAAACACACGATAGGATACCGAAATCGCCTCCTATAGGTTGGTTCCTCAATAGATATTTAAACCCTCTTAATGTAGCACTGTCTGTTATAGCTCCCACCTCCCAGTAGAGAACCTTATATCTTTCAGCTACTTCACTTGCTGCTAGGAGTAGAGGGCTAGCATAACTTCCAACAATAATTTGTACTTTCTCAACAGCAGCAAGTCTCTCGGCTTCACTCGCAGCTCTTGTAGGATCACTAGCACTATCTGCTACCACATATTCAATCTTATACCTCCCGGCTATGCCACCTCTCTCATTTATTAAGTCTATTGCTATCTTGGCTCCAGTGAACTGGTCTATACCAAGAGGAGCTAAAGGACCTGTTAATGGAAAGAGTAGGCCAATCTTAATCTTTATCTCTTCTGGTGTTGGAGTAGGAGCAGGAGCGGGTGCTGGTGCGAGTCTCGTAAAGTATATGATCCCGGCTAGAAGGATCCCTATTATAAGGATTATAGCTACTATCATGGGGGATCTCACGCCTGCTAATCCCATAAATCACACCTCTTCACCTTTTCCTGTTTAAACGAGAGCTTAAATATTTGTTGCAACTTAAGCTCTTTAAATTTAAACATTTAAACCTTACTTGAATATGATCCTTCAAAGGGTAAGCATCGTGGAGCTTAGGATAAGGGCATCTACTGGAGTTTACTGTATAATAGGTTATCCTATAGCTCATAGCCTCTCCCCTGTAATACATAATTATGCCTTTAGGCTTTATGGTATAGATGCTGTGTATGTTGCCTTTGAGGTGAGACCGGAGATGCTAGAAGCAGCTGTTAATGGTATAAGGGCTTTGGGAATTAAAGGTTTAACTGTGACGATACCTCATAAGGAGAGAATAGTAGCTTACTTAGACTATATAGATGATGTAGCTAAAAGCATAGGGGCCGTCAATACCGTTAAGAATGAGGATGGTAGGCTTTTAGGTTATAATACTGATGTATGGGGATTCTTAGAACCCCTTAAACCCTATACCTCTAAGCTTAAAGGAGGCTCGGTTCTCCTAATAGGAGCTGGAGGTGCTGCCAGGGCTATAGTTTACGCGTTAAAGAGCTTGGGGGTAACAAGGGTATACATAGCTAATAGAACTGCTGATAGAGGGTTACTTATGGAGAAGTACGCGTTAAGTCTGGGCTTAGATGCTAAGTATATCGGCTTTGATGAGATCTATATGAATGAACTATCTAGATCAGTAGACCTAATTGTAAACGCTACACCTCTAGGAATGCATGGTGTCGGTGGGAGAGTTCCTATAAGAAGCGATTATATAAATAAGGATGCCATAGTTTACGATATCGTATATAACCCTCTAGAAACACCTCTACTCATGGAAGCTAAGAAAGCCGGAGCAATAACTATTTCTGGCATTGAAATGTTAGTTTTCCAGGCGATACTCGCGTTTGAAATATGGACTGGCATACGTCCAGAACCTAAACCATTACGTGACGTTGTCATTAAAGCACTTAAACACTAAGGCCAAGTGAACGAAAATTATATAAGGATAGATTTAAGTAGAGATTTAGGTTGAGGGTGTGAACTAGATGAAGGCTGTTGTGTTGGAGAAGCCTCGTAGTACGTTCCACATAAAAGATGTTGAGATGCCAAGTCCTAGAGGGTTTGAGGTTCTTGTTAGAGTGAGATCATCAGGACTTTGTCATACGGATCTTCATCTATGGGAGGGTCACTATGGCCCTATTAGGGTGGAGGAGAGAGGTGTTAGATTTCCGTTAATTATGGGTCATGAGATTGCGGGTGAAGTTGCTGATGTAGGGGAGTTCGTAGTGGGCTATAAGCCAGGTGATAGAGTTGTAGTTTATCCGTGGATTGGGTGTGGTTTTTGTAAAGCATGTTTACGTGGAGAGGAGAATCTTTGTGTTTATGGGACAAAGCCTCTTGGCATAGTTAGGCCAGGTGGGTTTGCCGAGTACGTGCTCGTACCACATCAAAGGTATTTGGTTAGAATCGATGGTGATTTAAACTTAGATAAGGCAGCAGTAGCAACTTGTGGAGGTATAACTGCGTACTCCGCTGTTAAGAAAGCTGAGCTATCACCTGGAGATACGGTTATGGTTATTGGAGTTGGTGGAGTGGGTCACCTTGCTGTTCAGATAGCTAAGAGACTATATGGTGCAACAGTAATAGCTGTTGATATAAAGGATGAAGCGTTAGAGGTGGCAAGAAAACTGGGCGCTGATTATATCTTCAACTCAGCAAAGCTCAACATAGTGGAGGAGGTGAGAAGAATAACAAATAATGTTGGTGCTGACTCAGTCATAGATACCGTTGCTCACACGAATACCGTATTAATGGCATTTAACTCCCTTAAGAGAGGAGGTAAACTTGTAGTCATAGGCATAGGAGGCGAGTATCTAAACCTCACCATACCACTAATCCCGCTTAGAAACATTAGCATAAAGGGGTCATATGTTGGTAGCATTATGGATTTAATAGAGCTCCTTGAGTTACTTAAAAAAGGTTTCATAGATGTTGTTACATCAGCATATCCACTGGATAGGTTTAATGAGATATTTGAAATGTTTAGAGCTGGAAAGGTTGTTGGAAGAGCCGTATTTAAGCCATGAGAATTCAATAAAAGTTAGCTTTATAGAGGTTCTTAACGGTTGCAGTATTTAAGCTGTCTAGGTGTTTAAGAAGACCAGCTCCTTCTAGTCGGTTATCATCTGTTCCGATAATGTTATAACTAGGTCATATGCATCAGGAAAACCGAGGTTAAGAAGATGTATCTACTGGTTATGGTGTTCTAGCTGGGGAGCCTGGATGGTTCATACCTAACCCCCTACTCTACGTTGAGATGGGGGATGTGAGGAGGATTGCCGAGAAGCATAAGTGGGTTGAGATACCAGTTACCGGGGCTTTGGTTGAGCATAGGGATGGCTATGT
>Ga0079992_134285_pt1 | contig 70017 bp, 55 predicted proteins | sample FaiFalFF_MnMetaG_3_FD_69197 | JGI IMG/M metagenome (GOLD analysis project Ga0079992, IMG submission 69197) | Freshwater microbial communities from Yellowstone National Park, Wyoming, USA - Fairy Falls B (FF_Mn_B) MetaG (SPADES assembly) (version 2) | ecosystem: Environmental > Aquatic >...
AAGTCTGTTTCAATCCCTCACAGGTAGGCAACACCCGCTTTTCAGTCATGGTCAGTTTGTAGCCTACCTGTGAGGGATTGAAACAGACTTCGCCATGGAAGTCCAATCCCAAAACCAAACGTTTGTAGCCTACCTGTGAGGGATTGAAACGTCGGGACTGATTCCCTCATCAAACTCAGGAATCAGGTTTGTAGCCTACCTGTGAGGGATTGAAACCGTGGCGCTCGGCATGGTGGAACCAGAGCGCGATCGCGTTTGTAGCCTACCTGTGAGGGATTGAAACATCAGGTCACGATTGTCCTGCTGTCGCTCGAGCTGACGTTTGTAGCCTACCTGTTAGGGATTGAAACTGTTATAAGCCCCTGTTGGCAAGGTCTGTGTTTCTTGTTTGTAGCCTACCTGTGAGGGATTGAAACCGTGGCATCTCTACGGTGTGCGCGAGCTGCCCATTCGTTTGTAGCCTACCTGTGAGGGATTGAAACGCAGCTAATGCAGGTGGCCTTCACGACTGAGCAGCCGTTTGTAGCCTACCTGTGAGGGATTGAAACGACTCCTCGCGCCAAACAACAACCAAGCGCGCAAGGTTTGTAGCCTACCTGTGAGGGATTGAAACTGCCCATCTCACCCAGTCCCCCACCACACACCCACACGTTTGTAGCCTACCTGTGAGGGATTGAAACCCTCGTTTGCGTCGTAGGTTCCGTCGACGGTGTTCGTTTGTAGCCTACCTGTGAGGGATTGAAACATAGGAGGTGATTTGTGATGCCTTTGTCTTCTCTTCGTTTGTAGCCTACCTGTGAGGGATTGAAACCTATATAGCGCGCTGCTTTCTACAGATATGCACCATGTTTGTAGCCTACCTGTGAGGGATTGAAACACCTCCAGGCTTGGTACAAGCTCCTCCAGCAATACCGTTTGTAGCCTACCTGTGAGGGATTGAAACGGCTCTATATCCCAACGCAACGAACGACCCAAAAACGTTTGTAGCCTACCTGTGAGGGATTGAAACACTTTTGATGGACCGCCCGCACCCCCAAGATTGAACGTTTGTAGCCTACCTGTGAGGGATTGAAACAAGTCCAACAAGGTAAGAATATATCTTACCTCGTGTTTGTAGCCTACCTGTGAGGGATTGAAACAGTATGTCAACCGCCTCATGAGCCGCATCCGCGAAATCCGTTTGTAGCCTACCTGTGAGGGATTGAAACGATCACAGCGGCTGAAAATCGCTCTTAGCTTCCTCGGTTTGTAGCCTACCTGTGAGGGATTGAAACTGCTCTCTGAGCGACAGAGCCTGCGCCTTGAGTTGCGTTTGTAGCCTACCTGTGAGGGATTGAAACGCATAATCGCCCGCCTCAGAGCAAAAGCAAACCAAAGTTTGTAGCCTACCTGTGAGGGATTGAAACCAGTCAAGGTCAGCAACACAACCCTCGTGCCCATCGTTTGTAGCCTACCTGTGAGGGATTGAAACAATAGTAAGCCTCCACACGCTCAGCTGAACCCAGCAAGTTTGTAGCCTACCTGTGAGGGATTGAAACGCAGGACTCCTTGCAGCTCAGATAGGATCTTTTTGAGGTTTGTAGCCTACCTGTGAGGGATTGAAACATACTGAACTGTGATTTTCAGGGCATCTTCCAGCTCAGTTTGTAGCCTACCTGTGAGGGATTGAAACGTGAAGCGTGAGCCGTTGCCCCGCGATATAAGTTTCGTTTGTAGCCTACCTGTGAGGGATTGAAACACGGGCGTCATCGCCACTATCCTCGATTGGCTCACAAAGGTTTGTAGCCTACCTGTGAGGGATTGAAACTCGCCGACAGAAAAGTCAAGTCCTCCCCCCTTTTTTGTTTGTAGCCTACCTGTGAGGGATTGAAACTCGAACAGTTCACAGGCGCAACTAAATGGCGCGACCGTTTGTAGCCTACCTGTGAGGGATTGAAACACGGCGTCAAAGTCGGCAAACTCATCGCCATCGAACGTTTGTAGCCTACCTGTGAGGGATTGAAACCCTTCAACGAACTCACCAACGCCGAACTCGCCACCGTTTGTAGCCTACCTGTGAGGGATTGAAACACCGAACCACTCGCCCTGCCAGGCAGCGCCGTCTACGTTTGTAGCCTACCTGTGAGGGATTGAAACTGGCTGGTCTTGGCGATGATGATGCGTGGGGATCAGGTTTGTAGCCTACCTGTGAGGGATTGAAACCTTCCTGCTTGTGATGATGAACTGCAGTATCGGCTTGAGTTTGTAGCCTACCTGTGAGGGATTGAAACTCGAACAAGGCTGATAAACAGGACGCACCGCCTGCGTTTGTAGCCTACCTGTGAGGGATTGAAACGCTGCCGCGCTGGCTGACCTCATCGCACTTGCAAGCGTTTGTAGCCTACCTGTGAGGGATTGAAACTCACCATGCCCATCACGCCCAGCGCCAAACACAACAGTCTGTAGCCTACCTGTGAGGGATTGAAACTGGTATAATCTGCATACCTGAATCGATGACTGCAGGTTTGTAGCCTACCTGTGAGGGATTGAAACTGACCAAACAAGCCCGCATCCTCGCCTTCACCGACGTTTGTAGCCTACCTGTGAGGGATTGAAACGGCGAAGTCTTGGTAGGCTGGGGGCGTGGAGTTGTAGTTTGTAGCCTACCTGTGAGGGATTGAAACGCGCGTGTTGTGAATCACGCCGTCGGGCGTAATCAGTTTGTAGCCTACCTGTGAGGGATTGAAACATGGAACCCATACATCGGGGGCTATCTCTTCCATGAGCGTTTGTAGCCTACCTGTGAGGGATTGAAACCAGGATTCAGCCCCGCGAGGTGCTCGCGAAGCTGGCTGTTTGTAGCCTACCTGTGAGGGATTGAAACAAATCTCATCCCATACGAAAACATTACCTGCTACATGTTTGTAGCCTACCTGTGAGGGATTGAAACAAATGTGCTGGGAAAACACCTCATTGGGCAGCTGTTGGTTTGTAGCCTACCTGTGAGGGATTGAAACTCATTCTGTAATAATTTTACAAACTCGTCCAATATCATGTTTGTAGCCTACCTGTGAGGGATTGTAAGGGCAGACCTGCGTGTCTGCCCCCTTCCTTCACCCCCGTGCTTGGCAAACGACAGGTGCGTGAGGCGGGGCAGCCGCAATGCACGCGCCACCAACTACGCCCGCATGCAGGTACGGGTGCGGTTCCCGCACCCTGATTTGCACGCCCACTGCTGTACCCAACACTTCTGGTTCTCCTCACGCCGTGGGGAGGAACCTGCAGGAGGAAGGCAAAAACTGGATTTTCGAACACCCTCACATCCCCCCTTGCGATGGGCGTCAAAATGGGGTATAATCAAAAATTGAGGAGGTTTTCCATGCGAGAGCGTAAGGGCTTTACTCTTATCGAATTGCTGGTCGTGATAGCGATCATCGCCATTTTGGCGGCGATCCTGTTCCCCGTTTTTGCGCAAGCCCGAGAAAAGGGGCGCCAAACGGTGTGCGTGAGCAATATGCGGCAGATATCAACGGCGATTCTGGCGTATACAGCGGACTATGATGGTTATTATCCTCGCGGCATTTACGGGGTGAGTCAGGTTGTTTATCACCTATTTGACCTGATCTATCCCTATGTGAAGAGTCCCGGAATTTATACATGTCCCAGTTACCCTGCTGCCAACAATGGGATGGACTGGCAAGCACGCCTTGCCCATCGCGGCTATCAATCGGCGCGTAATTTCCGTTATTTTGCATATGTGCCGAACTACGGGCTGCTGAATTTTGATTTCTGCCGATCGAATGTTGGCTATAAGCGATATAGCCCCCCCATGAGCGAATCGGCAGTGCCTCGTCCGGCAGAGACGATCGCCGTTATCGATGGCTATTGGTACTACAACGCGGGTACTTACTGGTTCGAATATTGGTTCAAAATCGATGTTTGGCCGCGCCATACATTAGGTGAGGTTATCGTCTATGCTGATGGGCATGCCAAATGGTCTTACCATTTAGGAATACCGAATGGTGGACCTCTCCTGCGTCGTCCCACGGGTACCACAACTTGTACCCTGCGCACCCAGAATCCATACTACTATGGTTTCCACTATCCGCCAAACTTCCGCAACCCACCGCGTGTGCCCAAAACCGAAGCGGAGTTTAACACGGTGGACCCGCATGCCAACTGTTTTGGTGACCATTTCGGTGTACCAGGAACCGAGATTGCCAATGTCCTTAATTGCCCATGCGGACCGCCGAATAACCCTTATCCACCTTGCCCCCAGAATGCTTACGAATAAAGGGTTTGGGAGCGTCCCGGACATTTGACAAAGAGCCACCCCTCGCGCTATCGGACGCGAGGGGTGATTTTGTCTAAACTGCCGGCACTACGGCGTCAGTTGGAGTTGCATCGGCTTGAAGAGCCACCAGCCGGACAGGTCGCGTTGGTCGCTGAAGTGGGGTGAGGTCGGGTCCTCGCTCTGACCGGGTGGCAGGATGTTCTCTCCCACGATGGGGTTGCTTAACTCAATCACTTGGATATAGGAGCCGCGGTCGGTGTAGGGGATGCCGGGCAGTTTGTCCCAGTTCATGCGCGGCGCTTTATAGCGCCACTGGCTCATGTTGGCGCCATACTGTTGCTTCAGTTGGGTAAGCGCGTCGCCTAACGCAATCGCCAGCACCTCCTCTTTCGGCTTGCCGTTGAAGTAGTCATACAGGCGCGGCACCGCGGCTTTGTTGCCCTGCAGCGCATAGAGGATATAGCTGGGCTGGATTGCCATGCGGAACAGGTTCGGGTCGAAAAAGTTGCCCAAATCATCCCCGAACAGGCGTGTGCGTGTAGCGTCCAGCCATGCGTCCCAGATGACCTTGCCCGTGCTGCCTTCGCGCTCGCTGTTATCCCATGCCTCCAGCACCCGAATCGCCTGCTGCATCTCGGGTGTGAGGTTGCGGTGGCGCTTCACGATGGCGAGCATCACCGGCTTGAGTTTGGCAGCATCCTCATCATACATGGCGATATCGGCAATCATCGCCTTCACATCGTCGAGGCTCAGCACCGGCTTGCGGCTGGCAAGCTCAATCAGGCGGTGGACACGGAAGATAGCGCCCCAGGCGGGGGTATCGCAGTTCTCCCACCAGACGGCGGGCTTGTTGTTCCAATTGACGATGAAGCCGCGCTTGGGGTTTATCACGCGTGGCATCTGTTCGAAGGGGATGATGCCCTTCCAGTCATACTCGCCTGTGCCCCACACGGGCAGGCGCGGGTCTACGCCCTCGGCGCGAATGGGGGGACGCCCACAATAGAAATAGGCAATATCGCCCGTGCGCGTGGCGCAAAAGGCATTAAAGGACGCCACGATGTGGGAGCAGGCGCGTTCGAAGTCCCCAACGGTGCGTGCGCGCAGGATGCCATAATAGGCGTTCATCGACTCCAGTTCCTTGCCCCAGAAGCTGAGCGACCATGCAATCGCCACATTGTTGCGCTTGTCAATCGCCACGATGGGTCCATGGATGCTGCGATAGACGGTTAGCTCAATAGGCTCGCGTCCCTTGACCCGAATCACCTCCACGCGCTTCTCCAAGGGGCGCCATTCGCCCTTGTACCAATACTGTTCCGGGTTTTCGGGGTTCAGTTTCTCGATGAAGGCGTCCGCAAGGTCGTGGATGCCGGAGGTGAAGCTCCACGCGATGTGGTCGGTTGCGCCGATGAGAATGCCGGGAATGCCGGGGAAGCTCATGCCCTGCGCGTTAATGCCCGCACCCGACAGATGCACTTCGGCGGCGATATGGGGGATGCTGAAGCCCATCTGGGGTGCGCCCACGAAGAGCGCGTTCCCCGTTGCTGATTTTTTGGGCGCAATCGCGATGGCGTAGCTGCCGAAATGGGTGTAGAGTCCGTGCTGGCGCGCGAACTCGATTTGCGCTTCACCCGATGCCATCCGCAAGGCGGGGAGCAACACATCCAGCCCGATATTGGGTAGCTGCGCCGCGTGCTTTTTGAACTGTTCTAAGGCGCGCTTGGGGTCTACCTTGTGCGCCTTGCGCGGGTCATCTTCGGGTGGCACGGTGGTGGGGGAGTTGGGGTCTTGCAGCCATAGCAGGTCATTCGCCCAGGTTTCGGCGTGTTCCTTGCTGCGCATCCGCAGGTACTGCAGCAGGGTGAAGTTGCGCAAATCACCTGCTGCCATCAGCCCGCCGAATCGGCGCGACATCATCACGCCGATGGCCACGGTGTCGGTGGGGCGCCAGGGGCGCGGCTCGATGCCCGCTTCGGCATAGCCGGGCGGCAGCTTGCCGGCGCGCTTGGCTTCCTCGATCCAAGCGTTCACGCCCTCTGCATAGCCGCTTAAAGCCTCTCGCAGTTCGGCTGATAGCCGCTGGATTTGGCGCTCCATCTCTTCTTCCGTGTAGCCCTCGATGCGTGCGGCTCGGTCCTGCTCCAGCGCGGAGGGTCCCATGATTTCCGCCAGCTCGCCTCGCGCCTGACGACGATAGCGCTCCATCTGCCAGAGGCGGTCTTGGGCAATCGCGTAGCCGTTGCCGTAAAACAGCCCATAGAGGGACGAGGCGAACACATGGGGCACGCCGTAGGCGTCCCGTATAATCGTCACCGTCTCGCCTCGGACGCGCAGCTCGGTGCGCTGCGCCCACGCACTCAAAAACAACACGCCCAGCAGTAAGATAAACCCGTTTCGCAACTGTCTCATATCGAACCTCCCTGTGTTTTGCCCTTTTTGACCTTTGGTTCGAAACTCCTGCTGGCGAGGGGGCAACAGGAGAACGGCGTTGGGGCGAGAAAAAAAGCGTTGTGAATGTTCGGAAGTTTGTGGAGCGGCGCAAAGCGCGTTGGGAGCGGTTCGAACAGATGGTGCGTGCGGTGCGCTGGGGCGGGGTCGATGCGCTCACGCGCGAGGAGCTGAACGAGCTGGGCAGGCTCTATCGCCAGGTGGCGACCGATTTAGCCTATGCCCGCCTGCAGGGTGCCGATCCACCCGTTATCGATTATCTCAACAGCCTGCTGGGGCAGGCACATGGCGTGTTCTACCGTGCCCCGCGCCGCAGCCTAGGCGAAGGGTTGAAGCGGCTGTTTTACACCTTTCCTGCGATGGTGCGCAAGCACTGGCGCCCCATCGCGTTGAGCATCTTGATTACCCTCACCGCGTCGCTTGTTTCGTTCGGCTTGATTATGAGCAATCCGGCATGGAGCGCACGCCTGATAGACCCCGATTGGGCACCGGTGCTGGAACACTGGAAAAGCGGTAAGCAATATGCGCCGGGGCAAACGGGCTTTGCGGCGATTATGTCCAGCTTCTATTTTCTGAACAACACGCGGGTAGCGATGCTGGCGTTCGGGTTGGGCTTCCTGTTGGGCATCCCGACGGTCTATCTGCTGTGGAGCAACGGCTTTTTGCTGGGCATCTTCGCAGCGGAGATGGCGCGTGTGGGCAAACTGGGCTTCTTTCTGGTCTCGATCTATCCGCATGGCGTGCCTGAGATTGGGGCGATTTTTCTGTGTGGTGGCGGTGGATTGCTGCTGGGGCGTGCGCTACTGATGCCGGGCGACCTCACCCGCATCGAGGCGTTGCGTGAAGCGGGGCAGGATGCCATCTGGCTACTGGGCGGCTCGATTCCGCTGCTATTGCTGGCAGCCTTCACGGAGGCGTTTTTCTCCTTTTATGCCTTCCCCAGCTGGGCGAAATTCGCTTGGGGCACAGGCATCCTCGCCGTGCTGATGGCTTACATCCTGTTTGTGCGTTCACCGCAGCAGGAATCCAGCAGGAAAGAGCAAGAAGGAAAGTAAACTATAGGGGGTGGAGGGATTCATCCCCATTTTCGGCAAGGAGGCGCGGTAGGATGCAAGCGAGGCAAGAGAATGTATTCGTGGTGGCGCTGCGCGTGTTGCGGGAACAGCCGATGCTGGCGGTGATGATGTTCCTGCAATATGCCATCTGGGGCGCCTGGGCTGTGGGTTTATCGGGCTATTTAGACAAAATGGGCTACACGGGGAAAGCCGTCTCGCTGATTTACAACGCCATCCCCATTATGAGCCTGATTGTGCCCTTTACAGCGGGGCAGATTGCAGACCGCTTTATGCCGGCGCAGCGCGCGCTGGCGTTGTTTCACTTGCTGGGTGGCTTTCTACTGCTGGCATTGGCATATCAGAAGTCGTTGCTGCCGATGGTGGTGCTGATGCTGGGCTATGGCTTTTTCTACGCGCCCACGCTCGCGCTCTCGAACTCGGTCGCCTTTCGCAATCTGCGAAACCCTGAAGTGGAGTTCGGTCCGATACGCGTGTGGGGCACCATCGGTTGGATTGTCGCCAATTTTATCGTGTCGTTCCTGCGCACCCGATACCAATCGGATCAATGGGCGACTATTGACCTTTTCGTGCTTGCTGGTGTGTTGTCGTTGCTCATGGCGGTGGCGTGTCTGGCATTACCCCACACTCCTCCTGCGACGGAGGCAAGCGACCCTCTGGCATTTCGCGAAGCCCTTGTGCTGTTGCGCGACCGAAACTATGCCATCTTTTTTGTGATTGCGATGATTGTGGCGACCGAGCTGCCCCTCTACTATCAGCTGACCTTCCCCTTTCTCCAGACAGCGGGCACAGTGGTGGGCATCACGGACAAGACCCTGAACAGCTGGATGAACATCGCGCAGATTGCCGAGATTTTCACGATTGCGCTGTTGTTGCCGGCGGTGCTGCCGGTGTGGGGTGTGCGCCGGTCGATGTTGCTGGGTATTTTTGCCTGGCCGGCGCGCTATGCGGTGTTTGCCCTGGCGTGGGCGTTCCATCAACAGGCGCCGTGGGTGGTCTGGCTGGCGATTGCTGCGCTTGCCCTGCACGGCTTCTGCTATGTGTTCTTCTTCGTGGTGGCGTTTATCTACACCGATATGGTGGCGCCGCGCGACATTCGCGCCTCGGCGCAGTCCCTCATTAATGTGGCGGTGTTGGGGCTGGGGATGCTGATTGGCTTCTTCTTCGCAGGCTGGCTGAAAGACTTCTTCACGGTAGGAGAGGTGACGGACTACGCGAAGGTCTTTCTGGTGCCGACGGTGATTACGGTGGTGGCAGGAATCGCTTTCGCGTTGCTGTTTCGGGAGCATCGAGCAGGAGAGGCGGTGGCGTCTTAGAATCTCATGCATGCGTTGGATGAGCATGGCGTTTATCGGTGGCGGGTTCACCTGATGCGGCAGCACCCGGAGCGACTGCCCGTGGTGCTGTTGGTGCTGATAGGCGTGCCAGTGCTGGGCTTGTGGCTGATGGGGCACTGGCTGTTTGCGGTGGCTGCCTTCTGGATGATGTTTTCGGCGACGGCGGACTACCTGCTGCCGATTCGGTACGAAGCCGATGCACGGGGTGTGCGTCAGAAGGGTTGGTCGCCCCGCGTGATGCACTGGGAGCGGGTGCGGCGCGTGGTGTGGGGCGAGCAGGGCGTGTTGCTGAGTCCCTTCGCCCAGCCGAGCCGACTGGACGCCTTTCGGGGCGTGTTCCTGTGGTATGGCGACCAGCCTGAAAGGGTGCGAGCGCTCATCGAACGCTACTGCCCTGCCAACGCCTTGACGCAGAAGACACGAGGCAAACGGCGCAAAAACAAGTCGGACAAGTCCGACAGGTCCAATCAAAACCTATGCGCGAGTTCTGGACGGAGCCTTTGAGCGAGGAGCGCAAAGCCGAGCTGATCGATGCGATGGCGCGGTTCGTGGTGGAGCGCGGGCTGGCAGCCCCAGCCGTGCTCTTCCTGGAACTGCACCGCCCGCTCGCGTTCATCGGCTCGCAAGCGGGCATCGTCTTCTCGCCCTTTCTGGTCGCTCTCTTCGGCTTCCAGCGCGTCGATGAATACACCCAACTGATGAGCGAGCGCGACAACTGGGATCGGCTCATCGAGCGCATCGAAGAGCTGGAAGAGGAGCGACGCGCCCACCAACGCCACCACAACACCGAAGCGAATCGAGGAGGCTCAAACTAAATGTCCTATCAGCATGCGGCGGATAACTGGTTCTCGGCGATTATCATTGCGTTGATTGCACTCGCGGTGTTGCTGAATATTGCGCGGGCGAAGGCAGGCGCGCAGCTCTACATTCGGCGCATTCCGGGGCTGGATGCTATCGACGAAGCCATCGGTCGCTCCACCGAGATGGGGCGTCCCGTCACGATGATTCCCGGCTTGACCGACTTCGGCGTCGTGGCGGTGCAAGCACTCACTATATTCAAGTATATTACCAAGCAGATTGCCAAGTTTGCAACGCCGATGCGCCTGCTGACGGCGAACGCCACAGTGTACGCAGTAGCACAGGAGGCGATTCAGGACGCCTACAACGAAGCGGGGCGACCTGACCTCTATGACCCTGATGATGTTCGATTCTTGTCGGATCGCCAGTTCGCGTTTGCTTCGGGTGTGGCGGGTCTGCTCCAACGCGAGCGTGTTGCTGCGAGCTTTATGTTCGGCGAGTTTTTTGCCGAATCGCTGATTTTCGCCGAGACGGGCAATATCGTGGGCGCCATTCAGATAGCAGGCACGATCAGCTTCACTCAAGTGCCCTTTTTTGTGGCGGCATGCGACTACACCATCATCGGCGACGAATTTTACGCAACCAGTGCCTATCTCAGTCGCGAGCCAGTGCTGCTGGGCAGTCTGGTGGGGCAAGATATAGCCAAGCTGCTGTTTGTCCTTACGATTATCGTAGGTCTAATCACGACCACCCTACAGGGCAAAGACCACTGGCTCGTCAAGCTGCTGGGCATGCCTGGTGGCTGGGAGGCGTTCTGGAAAGTGATTTCTAAAGTGATTTCTGGAGGGTCATGAACCATGTGGCAAATTGAGACGGGCACCACTGCAGGCAAAATCTATGTGACACTGATTGTGCTGGCGTTTTTGGTGCTGTTTATGGGGCTGATTCCCGTGATGCAGGTGTTGCCGCCACGCGGTCGGCGTGCGCTGATTGCGTTGGTCACCTTCTTTGCCGGGCTGGTGTTCGCAGCAGAGTTTTTCTGGCCCGTAAATAAGCAAGGCGAGAACTGGCTCACCCCTGCTATCGGACCTGCCCAGAACACCCTGCAAATTATTGCCGCGATGGCGCTGGCACTGGGGACCTACGGTCTCATCCGCTTGCACCTGCGCAACATCGTGCAACAACGATCCCAGTGGGGCTACAGCGTGGTGCTGATAGTGGCGTTTGTGACGATGGGATTTTTCAGCGTGTGGAACACTTTGGCGGAAAAGGGCGTGCTGTCCAAAACGGTCGTGTTGCAAAGGGGGTTCGGACTCTTATTCGATAACATGCTCGTTCCCTTAGAGTCGACGATGTTCTCCCTAATCGCCTTTTACATCTTTTCTGCGGCGTATCGCGCCTTTCGAATCCGCTCCATCGAGGCGAGCATCCTAATGTTCACTGCGATGATGGTGATGATTGGCATCGTTTCGCTGGGGAATATTATTAGTTATCAGTGGCTGGGGCTGCCTGTGGAGCAAACCGCTGAGATGGAAAAAAATCCCTTCTCGCTGCGCAATATTGGCTACAATTTGGCACTCCCACGCATCGCCTACTGGATTCTACAAGCCCTGAACGCGCCTGTTCAACGCGCTATCGAGTTCGGGGTGGGGATAGCGGGCTTGGCGATGGCGATACGGCTCTGGCTGAGCCTCGAACGCGGCATCACATAAGGAGGGTACATCATGGAGAAGCAGACCATCTGGCATCGGTTGCTCATGATTGATAGACGCATTCTCTATCTCATTCTCTTTGTGAACATCATTATCTTTTTGCTGCTTCCTGTTAAGGTGTCCACGGTCACCTCGCCCCCCGTGCGCAGGTTTTACGACACAATTGAGCAGCTAAAGCCGGGCGATATGGTGATGGTCTCCTCTAACTGGAGCGCCGGCACAATAGGTGAGAATCGCCCCCAACTGGAGGCGGTCATTCGCCACTTGATGCGCAAAAAGGTTCGCTTCACCGTTATCTCTTTCGAGCCGCAGGCACGCGACATCTCGTTTCGCTTTGTGTCGCGCGTCACCGAAGAAGGCGGATATCAGTATGGGAAGGACTGGGCGCATTTCGGTTTCTTGCCCGCCCTCGTGGGAGGTATCAAGGGGATGGTGAAGGATTTGCCCGCAACCATCAAGCAGGATATTAAGGGCACTCCGATTGCGCAGCTGCCTGTGATGCAGGGCGTCAAAACGCTGGCGGACTATAAGATGGTGATTGATGTCACCCCAGCGGGCACGGTGGCGGCATGGATTGCCTATCGTCCGAAGGATTTGATTGTGCTGTTCTGCCCTACTTCGGTGATGGCGGCGGAAGCGTATACTTTTTTGGATTCGGGTCAGGTGGCGGGCATGCTTACAGGCGCTATTGGTGCCCAGGAGTATGAACAGCTCCTGCAGCGCGAAGGGTTAGGTACTCCCTTCGCCAAAGCCATCTCCTTCTCCCACGCACTTATCATTCTCTTTATCATATTGGGTAATGTTGCGCTTTTTATGAGCCGACGGGCACAAGGAGGTTAGAACCATGGAATGGTGGCAGAACTTTTTGCCGCTGAGCTACGAGCGGATAGGGGTCTGGGCGAGTGTGATTTGCACCGTTGCTATCTACTCGATCCTATACCGTGAGAATCCCTTTTATCGGTTGTTTGAGCATCTTTTTATCGGTCTGGGTGCAGGCTACTCGTTGGGACCTGTGCTGACCGATGCCCTTTATCGCTATTGGTATGCTCCCCTGTGGCAGGATGGCTACTGGTTGTGGGCGCCTGTGGTGCCTTTTGGGCTGTATCTGTATTTCATCTACAGTGAGCGATACGGCTGGGTGAGCCGCCTTGTGATAGGGCTGCTGATTGGGGCGAACGCGGGGCTTTTCTTCCAAGAGTTTGCCTCCCGTCAGCTGCCCCAGCTCAATAGCACGCTATCGAAGCCCTTGTGGATAACCAGTGCGAATTTTGACCTCACCAATGGTCAGGTGCTGCAGTGGCTGCCAACGGTAATTAACAACTGGATCTTTATCATCTTTCTGGTGGCAGTGATGACCTATTTCACCTTCTCGTTTGAGCATCGGGGTCCGGTGAAGCGGGTGGCGACGGCAGGGCGATGGTTTTTGATGATTGGGCTGGGCGCGATGTTTGGCAACACGGTGATGGCGCGTATGGCGCTGCTTATCGGGCGCATCCATTACCTGCTAAGCGACTGGCTGGGTATCCCCATCGGAGGTGGTTGAGATGGTGGAGCCATCGCTTTTGGCGCAGCGGGTCGCCAAATTGCAGCAAGCGTTGCTCAAGCATGGGGTGGATGCCTATCTGGCAGCGACCCCGGTCAATATGCTCTACCTGAGTGGGTTCAGCGAGCCGCCGCTGGAACGGCTGATGTTCCTGCTGGTGCCGCAGGCGGGCGAGCCGTGCTGGTTTGTGCCCTCACTCAGCGCCGAAAGCGCGGCGGCAAACCCAGCGGGCTGGCAGGTGCGCTATGTGTGGCACGATTCAGAGGGTCCCGTGCATCAGCTGGAGCGTCTTGCACGCGAGCAGAATCTGGAGACCGCGGTGATTGCGGTGGACGACGAGATGCCTGCCCTGTTCCTGCTCATTTTGCAGGAGGTGCTGCCCGCTGCCCTGTTTCGGCGTGGGGGCGAACTGATAGCGGATGTGCGCGCTCGTAAAGACGCGCTGGAGATCGAACGGTTGCGCGCGGCTGCCCGCCTGACCGATGAGGCACTGGCTTCCGGATTGGAACGCTGCATGCCGGGCGTCAGCGAGTGGGCGGTTGCGCTTGCCATTCAGCGTGCGCTGCACGAGATGGGTTCCCATCTCGCCTTTGGCATCCCCATCATCGCAGCGGGCGAAAACAGCTCCAAACCGCACTACACCACAGGGCATCGCCCGCTGCAGCTGGGCGATGTTGTGGTCATCGACTACGGTGGCGTCTATGAAGGCTACTGCAACGATATCACGCGCGTGGTCAGCGTGGGGGCAGCGCCCGACGAGGCGAAACGGATTTATGCCGTGGTCTATGAGGCTCACATGGCGGCGCGTGCGGCGGCGCGCCCCGGCGTGCCTGCGCAGGAAGTGGATCGAGCCGCGCGCCGCGTGATTCAGCAAGCGGGCTACGGCGACTACTTTGTGCATCGCACGGGACATGGAATCGGGCTATCGGTGCATGAACCGCCCTATATCGTGGAAGGGAACGAGGCACCGCTGGAGGTAGGGCACTGCTTCACCATCGAGCCGGGCATCTACCTGCCCGGGCGATTTGGTGTGCGCATCGAAAATGTGTATGTCATCACCGAGGCGGGCTGCGAATCGCTCAACGCCGACCCCCCTGAACAGATTCGAGAGATTGGCTAATAAAGTTTTGCAAGAAACTTCCGAATCGCTATCCGTCCAGTTCGAGGGTGAACTGCCCTTCGGATGCTTGACGCCGCTGAGGAGGTAAATCGGACATACCTGTCGTGCGGGCGGCAGCGCATGCTTCACCCCAGCTAATAAAGTAGCGGTCATACAGTTCGATGGGATAGCGTCCCATCCTCTGAACCTCAGCGCGCGTGGGCAATCGCCCCAATATCTGAGCGATGCGCTTAATCTCCAGCTGGAGCGATTTCTTGCTCACCAGATACTTCTGCTTTGGTAAGCGGGGCACAGGACTGTTTTTTGCTTTTGGAACCTCGTTTCGCTTGGCGAATGGATCCATCCCACTTACCAATTCCTGGTGGCGTTGCATCGCCAACTCGTGATATTGCTTCGAAAGTTCGATGCCGATAAAGCGGCGACCCATTTGATGAGCTACCAGTGTGGTGGTTCCAGCTCCGTTAAAGCAGTCTAAAACGACCTCACCAGGTCTTGTGAAAAGTGCGATAAGACGACGCATTAACATCGGAGGGAGTTGGCAAGGATGGTCCACCCGATAACTGTTGTGCTTTAGACGGTGAATATCATACCAGAGATCGCTGAGCGATCCTTTGTCGTTGATCTGCTGGATTCGGCGTTGCCGCACACAGGTCGCGCGTAGGCAAAAATTCTCTGCTAACGGCGTAAGATAATCCTGTTCGTCGTTATTTGTTAATCCTGGTAAGGGACGCGGTGTACCTTTTGAGAAGCACAGAATCGTGTAATGGGCTGGCATTATTAATCGCACAGGAAAGCTCAGGGCTTCCCACACAATCCAGCACTGAAACTGGAGCTTCTGCGCAAGAAACTGATAATGCCTAACTGCCCAGAGCGGAATATTCAGTACGGCAAGAGTATGTCCGGGCTTTAGTACCCGCGCAAGCTCACCCAACCATTGGTCACACCAATTGAAGTACTCGATGCTGTCCACATCATCGTTCCAGTGGTCGTATTTCTTGCGCAAATTGTAAGGCGGATCGGCAAAGCAAAAGTCGATAGAATTACTGGGGATTTCACGCATAGCATGTAAACAATCGCCATGTATTAGGCGTGACTCGTGAGGGATAGGTTGGGCTTTCCATTCGTACTGAAACAGTGGTTCATAAACCCTCTGTGGCTTGGGTTGCAACGAGGTACAGGCATGTAAATCAATAAGGTAGAGCATCTTATAAGGAGGCAGCCCGAAGAGATCCCGCAGGCGATTGACCACAGGTTCGATACCCTCACGGGTGCGTGGATCACTCTCAATATCTCGCCAGACATCTGACATCAGGGTGCCATACTCATGGTAGACATGCTTCTTGCCGCCGTAATCTTTGGTGGTGCGTTGACATGCTGGACAGTAAGTATACTGGATCCGTGTTTTTGTATGGCGCAGACTACCCCGATAACGGGTTAGAATCAACAAAGCCGCATGGCGGTTGGGAATGCAAGCCGTGGTTAATCCGGCTTCAGGAACAATCTTCACGGCAATCCAAAGCTGGAAATGCAAAACCTTCTCCAAAAATGGAAGTAGCCTTGCTGCTTCCGGCGGGGTCGTTAGAATAGCCACCACTGAGTCGACATGAAGACGCCCACATAGCTCGGCAAAGCAAGCGTAGAACTCCTCGCTCTGTCGAGCCATCTCGTCCGTTCGAGCCGCTGGAAACCAGAAAAGGTAGACCGCTGGCTCTGACACAGAGTCGATAGCCATCATATCGGCAAGGCTGGTTGCCTGATGCTCCTGCAGGTCGAGTCTCCGTGCATCCTCACTCCAGTGAGCCATTCCTACTACCTCCGTACTTATCAAGGAATTCTGCTAATAGTTTGAGTTCTTCTGTGCTGAAAGCGACCGTGCAATCACTATATTCACAAATGGTGCGTAGCGCGGCCTGACGCTCCAGATTGCCTGCCCCATCAATTACATAGGCGATTTTGTGTCCTGCTTCATGAATCTTTTGATAGCGACTTTGCGCCTGTCCTGCTTTGCGTTCAATCACACTATTGGTAGTGACTTGGAAGGAAACCTCTATCGCGAAGTAGCGATTCGCAGGTGATTGCGCTACGATGTCAAAGGTGATTTCACGCATATCTTCTGTTTGAGAAATGCCAGGAATAGTTCCATTCTGTCTAAAACTCCATCCACCACCCCTAAAGTAATCTTCTAAAAATTCCTTTACATACTTTTGCATCTCTTGCCCAAGTTCATTCGATGTCGCACCGCGCAGGATAGCACTCACCACGATATACCGCTGGCGTACAAAACGCGCGATGGCTTCATGATTGCCCAGCAGTCCCCCTATAGTGCAGCGCTCCTGAAGCTCAGCAGGCAAATCCAAGTTGAGCGCTGCGCTCCCAAAAAGGATAAGCATGATCACATCTTTCATGGCTGGATTTATTTCTATTGATCGTGAGATTTTTCTTGTATCCACTCCTAAAACCGAGTTGTTTACTTTTTGTTTGTGAATGCTCTTAAAACAGTATTCATATTCCACGCTATTCCAGATATATTTCATTTTATCTTTATTTGTACCCAATGGTGTAGTGCGCTTTAGAATCTCGCCACTCACATCCGCCAAAACCATAAGATGTTTGAGAAATAGATTCGGCGCAAGAGAGCTTCCAGCAAGCACACTTTCCCAAGCCTCAGGAGATTTATCCGCTACCTGCAGAATACTAATAAATTTCTCCTGGGTTTCTAAAAGCAACGGGAGAACCTGTATTGAGGCGGCACGGTCGCGTAGCTCCTGCGGCCAGTATCGACTTGCCCGTGCCATCAGCTCCTCAGGTGTACGCTGGTAGATGCTCGGCATATCTAAGATTTTACCCACCCATGCGCATGGATTGACCGAGCTATAGACTCCGTTATCTGCTGGAAGCGTTGTGCCAGTTCTTCGCCGCTTGAGAAATCGAGGCTGCGGGCGAGGGTTGCCAGCCGCTCGCCCGTTGGCAGCAGGTCGGGTTGGGTCTCAAACAGCAGGGCGACCCGATTGCGCAGATGGTACAGGAACAGCCAGCCCTCTTGCAGCACCTCATAGTCGGCGCGGTCTATATGCCCACGCTGCAGTAGCCAGTGCAGCATCTCGATGGTCGAGGTGTTGGGGGGATGGCTGGTTGCGTCCGCTGTTTCTAACACCCGCATCTGCACCCAGAACTCGATGGCGGCGAGGGTGTGGGGTCCCAGTTTGAGATGGCGGTCGCGTTGGTCGGCAGGTACACGCTCGGTCAGCGCACGGGCGACCATGTGCTGCATGGCGGCGCGCTCCTCGGAGGTGAGCGGTTTGCCGAACCGAAAGCGGTTCAGCATTTGCAGGAAGGGTGCGGTGAGGGCACTATCGGGATGGAGGGGGCGTACGCGCAGGGCAGCCAGCCGTTCCCACGGCTCGGCATAACGCGCGAAATAGTCCTGCCACCCCTGCAGCGTGCGCACCAGTGCCCCCGCTCCTCCTTCAGGGCGCAAGCGGGCATCCACGGGTCGGAACGCCCCTTGCTCCATCAGCTGCTGACAGAGTTGCAGGAAGCGCGTCGCCAGTGCCGTTGCCAGTGGCAGGCTCGACTCATCGGCGCAGGTGAACGCCACATCCCAATCGCTGGCATAGCTCAGTTGCTCTGCACCCAAACTGCCGAATCCGAGCAGGAGGCAGCGGGATGCCGCTTCCTCCTCGCCCAGCAGGCGTGCCGATTCGTGCCACGCTGTGAGCAGCAGTGTATCGGCGAGTGCGGTCAGATCGGCAGCGGTCTCGATAGGGCGGGTCTCACCCCACAGGTCGCGTGCCCCGATGCGCAGCCACTCGCGTCGGGCATAGGCGGCGAGGTTGGTCAAGCGTGCTGTGGCGGTGCGGCAGCTTGCCAGTCGCTGCATCAGCGATTGACGGTGCGCCTCGCGCGTCTTGGCGCCTGGTAAGCCAATCTCTTCGCCAAAAAGCATATCGAGCAGTTCGAGGTGCGCCATGAGATGTTCCCACAGCACAGGCGACTGTGCCAGCTCCGCCAAGCGGTTCAGCACCTCGTGGCTCTCGGCAAAGGCGGTATAGAGCAGGGCGCGGTTCGGCATGGCATCTGCCAGTCGCTCCAGCCCGGTTAGGGCACGGTCGGGGTCGGGGCTGCGTGCGCACGCTTCCAGTAAGGCGGGCAGAATCCGTTCGAAGGCACGCCGCGTGGCAGGATCAGCGGCGCCATGCTGGGTGCCGATGGTCGGAGCGAGCAGCAGGTTGTACGCTTGGGTGGGCTGGCGGAAACCAAGCGATTGGAGATGGGCTTCCCAGCGTGCTTGCCCCTCTGGCGTGCCCAGCAGATCAATCATCTCCGCCGAGTCAGACAGGTCGGACATGTCGGACCTGTCTGCCATGCCCTCCCAAAAGGCGCGTGCCGCCTCTCGGTGCGCCTGCAACGCCTGCTCGAACGCCTCCGCTTGCTCGAACCCCATGCAGCGGGCAAAGCGGGTGCGCGCCTCCGTGCCCAGTGCAGGCAGGATGTGGGTCTGATGACCGTAAATGAGCTGCAGCCGATGCTCCACTGTGCGCAAAAAGCAGTATGCCTCGCGTAGGCACTGCTCCTGCGCTGCCGAAACGAGCTTCGCTTGACGCAGTCGGCGTAGCGCGTCGAGCGTGTTCGGCACGCGCAGGCGCGGTAGTCGCCCCCCATACAGCAGTTGCAGCCCCTGCACGCCGAACTCTATATCCCGAATCCCGCCCCAGCCGTTCTTGATGTCGGTCTCCCACTCGCCGCGCGCTCGGCAGTGCGCCTCCATCCGCCGCTTCTGATCCAGAATCGCGTCCCACTCCTCTGCACTCATCTGGCGTCGGTAGACGAAGGGGGCGAGCTGCTGCAGGAACGCCTGCCCGGTTTGCGGGTCGCCTGCGGCGAATCGCGCCTTCAACATCGCTTGGCGCTCCCATGGCTCCGCCCAGTTCTCGTAGTAGTGGCGTGCTGCGCTAAGGGTGCGCACGATGGGTCCGAATCGCCCTTCCGGGCGCAGACGCAGGTCCACGCGGAACACGATGCCGCGCCTCATCGGGCGCGAGAGCGCATCCACCACCTGCTCACACAGGCGGGTGATGGCTTTCAGCACGCCCGACTCGCCCGCCTCATCGGACGCGATAAACATGAGATCGATGTCGGAGCTATAGTTCAGTTCACGCCCACCCCACTTGCCCAGCGCGATAATGGCGAGCGGCTGTGTGCCCCTAAAGGGCAGCTCAGGTAGGTTTTGGATGCATAGCTCCAGTGTGGCTTGCACGCACGCATCTGCCAAATCGGAGAGCGCGGCAGCCACCTGGGGGAGCGTGTAGTGCCCCAGCAGGTCAAGCGCCGTAATGCGCAGATACTCCATCTGGCGAAAATGGCGCAGCCGATCCAGCCGCATCAGATGGGAGGAGCATGGCGCCAACGCACGGGTCAAATCCCGATACAGCTCGGTGCGCGTGCGCTGCCGATACAGCATCGCTGGATCCAGCAGCAGCTCCAGCATCTCCGGGTTCTGCAACAGCACATCTGCCATATAGGGCGAAAGCGCGAACAGGCGCAATGGGGCTTTTAGCAGCGCGGGCGATTCTGCAAATAGACGATAATAGGTGAGCGGATTGCCCATCGATTCCAGCCAGCGGTCCAGATACGCCAGCAGACGATGGGGGTCGGGCGCCTCTTGCAACGCCTGCTCCACCACCGGGGCGAAACGGTCGAACAGCTCCGCTTGAACCCCTTCGCCACGCAACCGTTGCCAGAGTGGATTTGCGGAACCCATTTGCCTGCATTCGCGGCTTACACGCTGGCGCGCGCCATCGCACCCACGAGAGGCAGCTCGTACCATTCGCCGCTGTTAGCGCGAATGGCAGCCATCAGCACGAAAACCAGGTTCAGCACGATGGGCACCACGGCACAGATTGCACCCAAGCCACATGTGACAAAAGTGGCGACAAAAACGACAATCCATAGCAGCAGCAACGCCAGCTGGAAGTAGAGCGCCTGCAGCGCGTGGAACGCCACAAAGCGCGACCGCTCCCGATAGACCAGGTAGATGACCAGCGGCGCGATATATTGCCCCAGCACGACCACATAGCCCAGCAGTGCCGACAGGTGTGCCAACATCGCCCAAGTGCGCTCCTCAGGAGTCAAGCCGTTCTGATCCATCTCTGTTGTACCTCTGTTTTTACGAAAGGATGCAAGAATCGCGCCCCGACTTTGTTCTCCTCACATCCATATACTCCCTACGGTTAGGTACTGCTCTTGATAATCCTGCAGTTTCCAGCGCAGTGTGGGGTAGCCGTAATAATCCTCTGTTTCGGGTTGGAACACCACATCGATGAGGGTTTCGGGTTCAAGCAGGTTGTCGCCTCCGTTCCACAGCACCGCATCCTGCACGGGTGAACCTTCGGGACGAATGCGCAGGAACAGGTGCTTGCCATCTTGGCTGGTGCGGCTGCCTATCACGCGCACATTGCGACACAGGAACAGGGGCGGCTCGTTGCCTGTGCCGAACGGCTCCAGCATCTCCAGCTCACTGAGCAGGCGATGATTCACCTCCCGCCCCTCCACCTCCAGATCGATCCAGAGTTCGGGGACGAGGTCATCGTCGGTCAATCGCTGGTTGGCGTGCTCGAGGATGAGATTGCGTAGCGTTTCCAGTTGCTCCAGGGGCGCGACGAAGCCACCTGCTGCTGGGTGTCCCCCACATTTGTGGCAGAGGGGCTTCATGATTTGTAGCACCTCGGTCAGGTCGAAGGCGGGGATGCTGCGGATGGAGCCACGCGCAACCCCTGCCTCCTGCTCGACGCTGACCACGAAGGTGGGGCGGTAGTAGCTGCTCACCAGTTTGCTGGCGACCAGCCCGATGATGCCGTGATGCCACCCCAGCGAGTGGACGAACAGGGCACGATGTTGCAGTAGCCCATGCTCTTCTATTTGCGCCTGCGCTTCGTCCAGAATGGCTTGCTGCAGTGCCTGCCGCTCTCGATTGTGCCGTTCTAACTCTTGGGCGAGCGCGTGTGCCCTTGGCTCGTCGGTCGTCATCAACAGTTCCAGGGCGAGGCTGGCATCCTCCATGCGTCCTGCCGCGTTCAGGCGCGGCGCAATCATAAAGCCGATATCGCGTGTCGTCAGCGGCTTTTGAGTGAGTCGGGCGACCTCCATGAGTTTCCGCAAGCCGAGGCGCGGGGCGGAACGGAGCCGTTGGAGCCCATGGGCGACCAGCACGCGGTTCTCACCCAGTAGCGGCATCACATCGGCGACCGTGCCAATCGTCACCAAATCCAGCACTGCTTGGCGGAACTTCTCGACCGAGTAGCCCAGCGTTTGCACCAACGCTTCTGCCACTCGAAAGGAGACCCCCACGCCGCTGAGTTCGGCGAAGGGATACCGCGAATCGGTGCGCTGCGGATTGACCACTGCCAGCGCGTTGGGCAGGGTGCTGTCGGGCTGGTGATGGTCGGTGATGATGACCTCCAGCCCTGCGGCGTTCAGCTCATCCACGACGCGATGGGCGCGTGTGCCGCAGTCACAGGTCAGCACCAGTTGCGCCCCGATGGCGCGTGCCGCTTCGATGGCGTTTGGATGGAGGTCGTAGCCTTCGTGCTGGCGGCGCGGCAACATCGGCTGTGCGGGCACGCCCAGCCGTTGCAGCGTGAAGAGCCACAGCGCCGTCGCCGTCACGCCATCTGCGTCATAATCGCCATAGACCAGCACCGGCTCCCTGTTCTGCACCGCCTGCACCAAGCGGTGCACCACACGCTCGCAATCGGGCAGCAGGAACGGGTCGCCCAAATCGTTCAGCGAGGGGTGGAGGAAACGATAGGCGTCTGCAGGATTCTCGTAGCCGCGTGCCACCAGCAATTGCGCCATCGCGCTGCTGATGTTCAATTCGTTTCGTAGCCGCTCCGCCTTCTGCCGATTTGTCGGACGCACCTGCCAGCGGTATCGTGCCATTGTGGCTCCTCCTTGATATGGGCGATTATACCCCTCTGGATGGTTGCTGTCAGGTATGATACGGGTATGCCGATGGCGTTCCGATATGCCATCAGCGCCGTCATGGTGGTGCTGGGGCTGGTGATTATCTATTATGAGTATCTACTGCAGAAGCGACTATCAGGCGTCGCGCTGGGCAGCCTGCTGATTCTGTGGGCATTTGTACGGCTCTGGATTATCAAGCGCTACATGCCACCGGGCAGGAGGTAGATGCCGACTGGATGCGCCACGGCTTGGGAGCAGGTACACTATCAGCGGCACGGGGGTGAGCGTTTGACGCGCGACCTGCTGGTGCAGATGGAGAACGATGTGATTCGGGCGCTGGTGCGGGCGCTGGAGATGGCGCATCCCTTTCTGGCGGGGCACAGCGAGCGCGTTGCCACCTATGCGGTCGCCATCGGCTGCGAGTTGGGCTTGAGCAAGCCCACCCTACGCTTGCTGCGCATCGCGGCAGCGCTGCACGATGTCGGCATGCTGGGGCTGCCTTCCGAGCTACTGCGCTGTTCCGACCCGACACCCGACCAGTGGCACGCTATTCGCGCCCATCCGCGCCTGAGCGTGCAACTGCTGCGCCGCATTCAGCGGTTTAGGGAGGTACTGCCCCTCGTGGAGTCTCATCACGAGCGATGGGACGGCAGCGGCTACCCCAACGGCTGGCGTGGCGAGCAAATCCCGTTGCCTGCTCGCGTGCTTGCCCTCGCCGAAGCCTTCGATGGCATGCGCACCCCGATGCCCTACCGCCCACCCATGAGCGAACAAGAGGCGCTCGCATGCATCGAACAGGGTGCCGGCAGCCTGTTCGACCCGCGCGTGGTGAAGGCGTTCCTGAAGGTGCAGCCTGTTATCCAGCCTGTCGGACGGGAGTGAGGAAATGATGTGGCAGCGTTTTACGGAGCGTGCGCGGAAGGTCATCTTCTACGCGCAAGAGGAAGCCCAAAACTTCGGTGAGACACAGGTCGGTCCCGAACACCTGCTGCTGGCACTCATCCGCGAGACCGATAGCGTCGCCGTGCGCATCCTCGACCGCTTGGGCGTCAGTCTGCAACGCGTTCGTGCCGAGATTGAGCGGTATGCACCGCGAGGTGAGGCGCGTCCGGGTCAAGAGATGCAGTTGACGGCGCGGGCGAAGCGGGTGATCGACTTGGCGTATGATGAGGCGTGCCTGCTGAACCACAACTATATCGGCACGGAGCATCTGCTGTTAGGCTTGATTCGGGAGAGGGAAGGGCTGGCGGCGCGGATACTGGGCAGATTGGGCGTGACTCTGGAGCGTGCCCGTCAGGAGGTGGTCGAGCTGTCACAAGATGAAGTGTCCCGCAGACCCCAAAAGCCGACCGCCGCGCCATCATCACCAACGGCTTCCTCGGTATTCTCGCTGCTAAACAGCATCGGGAGTGATTTAACAGGCGATGCGCGGGCAGGCAAGGTGCAGGCAGCGTATGAGCGCGATGCCGAGATTTACACGCTGCTGCAAATCCTTGCCCGCATGACCCGTCATAACCCGCTTCTTATTGGTCCGACGGGCGTTGGGAAGACCACACTGGTGCATGGCGTGGCGGCTGTGTTGGCGCATGAGCCATCCCTGCCTGCACTGCAGGGGAAGCGCGTCGTGGCGCTGACGCCCGCTTCCTTGCTGCTGTGTATCTCGCGCTTCCAATCCGCCACCCAGCTCCTGGAGGAGCTTCACCGAGCGGCCGATACGGTGATTCTCTTTATCGACGATTTGGAGACGCTTTTTGAGCCTGCGGACGGCTCGAGCCCGTTGGATGCCCTCTCGCTTCTACGCTTAGTGCTTCAAGCGGGCAAGGCGCGCTGTATCGGCGTCTACAACACCGGAAGCAGCGAGCGGGATGCAGAGCGATTGGCGCAACTGCAGCCGCTGTTTGAGCCTGTGCCCATTTCGGAACCCGCGCCAGAGGCTGTGCTGAAAATGTTGGATGCCCACCGCCACCGATTTTATGTGGAATATGCGGTCGAGGTGTCGGAGGAGGCGATTCAAGCTGCTGTGAATCTCTCCGCACGCTACATCCCTGAGCGGCACCTGCCCGGCAAGGCGTTTGACCTTCTGGGCGCCGCTGCGGCACGGCTCAGCATCCACTCGCGACTGCTGCCGCCCATTTACTACCAGTGGCTATCCGAAAGCGAGCTGTTGCGCACCCTGCACCAGCAGATTATGCAGGCGGTGTCGCCCGAACCAGAGGTTAAGAAGGTACTCGAAGAGTATCTGCAGCAATATCAATCGCTCTTGGCGACCATCAAGCCCGAGTCGGCGAGTCGGCAGCCGCTTACGCTGACCGCCCACCACATCGCGGAACTGCTCCACGAATGGACAGGCATCCCCATAGAGCAGCTCCTCTCGTCCCCCCCTGAGGATGTTCGTGAATAGGCGAATTTCTCACCCCCCTCCTTTAGGTTCCCCCTGCCAGCAGGGGGAACCTAACCCCTGCGCGGTTCCCCTCGCGAAGCGGGGGGAACCTACGGAGGGGGGCAAAAGCTCCATTTTCGAACACCCTCCCCCCCTTGATTTTTGACCCCGCCATGTGCTACAATATAGGGCGGGGAGGAACCCATCAGGGCACTTTCCCGATAATAAGGCTTGGGAAGGAACCATTTGGGTGCTTTCCCCCTCATAAGATGTGGGGAACGAATCCCCATAAGAAAATAACGGAGGTACTATGGAAACACTTTATCAGAACGGCGGTAGCGCCGGGATGGAGGGTCGAGAATGATGTGGCAGCGTTTTACGGAGCGTGCGCGGAAGGTCATCTTCTACGCGCAAGAGGAAGCCCAGCGTATGGGCGAATCACAGGTCGGTCCGGAGCATCTGCTATTGGGACTCATCCGCGAGAACGATAGCGTCGCCGCGCGCATTCTCGACCGCTTGGGCGTCAGCATGCAACGCATCCGCTCCGAGATTGAGCGGTACGCGCCACGAGGTGATGCGCGTCCGGGTCAAGAGATGCAGTTGACGGCGCGGGCGAAGCGGGTGATTGACCTGGCGTATGATGAGGCGCGCCAGCTGAACAACAACTATATTGGCACGGAGCATCTGCTGTTAGGCTTGATTCGGGAGGGGGAGGGGCTGGCGGCACGAGTGCTGCACAAGTTGGGTGTGGATTTGGAGCGTGCCCGACGCGAAGTGATGCAGCTGCAAGACCATGAGGGGCACTCTTCCCCGGCACCTCGCTCCCAACGGTCGCGCACCCCAACCCTCGATGAGTTCGGACGCGACCTGACCGAACTCGCCCGACAGGGCAAGCTGGACCCCGTCATCGGGCGCCACACCGAAGTGGAGCGCGTGATGCAAATCCTGGCACGCCGCACCAAAAATAACCCCGTGCTGGTCGGTCCGCCGGGCGTCGGCAAGACCGCTATCGTGGAGGGGTTGGCGCAGCGCATCGTCCATGGCGATGTGCCCGATGCCCTCAAAAATAAGCGCATCGTCGCCCTCGACCTGGCAGGGCTGGTCGCCGGCACCAAGTATCGAGGCGAATTCGAAGAGCGCATGAAGCGCGTGCTGGAGGAGGTGCGCAAGGCGCAGGGTGAGGTGGTGCTGTTCATCGACGAGTTGCACACGCTGGTGGGCGCGGGCGCAGCCGAAGGCGCCATCGACGCCTCCAACATCATGAAGCCCGCACTCGCACGCGGCGAACTGCAATGCATCGGCGCCACCACGATGGATGAGTACCGCAAATATATCGAGCGGGACGCCGCACTGGAACGCCGATTCCAGCCCGTGCAGGTGCGCGAACCCTCGCAAGAGGAAGCCATCGAGATTCTCAAAGGGCTGCGCGACCGCTACGAGTCGCACCATCGGGTCATCATCACCGACAGCGCCATCGAGGCGGCGGTGCGACTCTCCTCGCGCTATATCAACGACCGCTTCCTGCCCGATAAAGCCATCGACCTGATCGACGAAGCCTCCTCGCGCGTGCGCCTGCAGCAGTCGCTGCCCCCGCTCGAACTGCGCCGCGCCAAGGGCAAGCTCGAAATGCTCGACAAGGACATCCAGAGCCTCAGGCAGCAGGGCCACTATGAGCAGGCAGCCGAGCTGGAGCGGCGACGGCGCGAACTGCTGGACGATATCGAGCGGATGGAAGAGGAGTGGGAAGCCCAGCGCCAAGAGATGACCACCCTCGTGACCGAGCATGATGTCGCCCAGATTGTGCAGAGCTGGACAGGTATCCCCGTCTCCCGCTTGGTGGAGGGCGAGACGCAGAAGCTGTTGCGCATCGAGGAGGAGCTGCATAAGCGCGTGATTGGTCAGCATGAGGCGGTGTCGGCGGTGGCACGCGCCCTGCGACGCGCCCGCTCCGGACTGAAAGACCCGAAACGCCCGATGGGCACCTTCATCTTCCTCGGACCCACCGGCGTCGGCAAGACCGAGCTGGCACGCGCCCTCGCCGCCTACCTCTTCGACAACGAGAACAATCTCATCCGCATCGACATGAGCGAGTATATGGAGCGGTTCAATGTCTCGCGCCTCATCGGCGCACCGCCCGGCTATGTGGGCTATGAGGAGGGCGGCGTGCTGACCGAAGCGGTGCGACGCCAACCCTATAGCGTGGTGCTGCTCGACGAAATCGAAAAGGCGCACCCCGATGTGTTCAACCTGCTGCTGCAGGTGATGGAAGACGGACGCCTCACCGACTCCCAAGGGCACACCGTCGACTTCCGCAACACGATTATCATTATGACGAGCAATGTGGGCGTGCGCTCGATTGTGGAGGAGGACGGCGTCGGCTTCCGCAAGAGCCGCACCTCGCCCGATGACCCACGCGCCTACGAGGCGATGAAGAACCGCATGCTCGACGAGATGAAGAAGCTCTTCCGACCGGAGTTCCTCAATCGCGTGGATGAGGTCATCGTGTTCCACCCGCTCACGCGCGAGGAAATCCTGCAGATTGTGGACTTGATGGTCGGGCGGGTGCAGGAGCAGCTGCAGAGCCACCGCATGCAACTGATTCTGGAGCCGGCGGTCAAGGAGCTGCTCGCCGAGAAGGGCTACGACCCGAACTTCGGCGCTCGTCCGCTGCGGCGCGTCGTGCAGCAGCTTATTGAAGACCCGCTCTCCGAACAGCTCCTGCTCGGTCGCTTCGAAGAGGGCGACACGATTATGGCGCGCTTGAACGAGGCGGGCGAGATTGTGTTCGTGAAGGGCGAGCCGTCGCTGCCCGACGGCGAATCGGACCTCAGCGCGCCCGCTGTGGCGCACTGAGCGGGATTATCACCACATCGCGCGCTCGCCACGGGGGCATCGGCGGCTTGGGTGGCTCCTCGTCGCCGTACTGCCAAATCGCCCAGATGACCGCCGTGTCCTTCGGGCGCGTGGCGGGGAAGGGTGTGTGCCCATCGGTCAGCACAATCACCGCTTCGGGCTTCGGCTTCAGCGACAGCGCGGCGTTCAGCCCCGCGACCATATCGGTGCCCCCGCCCCCGCGCAGCCCCTGCTGCACCTTCAGCCAGTCGGAGCCGTGAAAGACGCGAATCGCCTCATACGGCACGGCGTCGCACGGGATGATGGTGATGGGGATGCGCAACGCCTCCAGCACGGCGCGCACTTCGGTAAGCGCGTGTGCAAGTTCGCGGTCGCTGATAGACCCCGAAGTGTCCACCACGCAGGCGACGCGCGGCTTGTATTCGCCATGCAGCGCGGGCAGGTAAATCGGGTGATACACCGCGCTGCGGCGGTGCGGGCGACGGTAGCTGTAGTCCAGTCGGTGTCCCAGCCCTTCGGAGATGACGCCGCGCATGATGCGCTTGAGCTGCTCGCGCCAGTTGACCTTCGGCTTGAGAATCGCTTCTGCCCAGCGCAGCCAGCCAGCGGGCATCGTGCCCCGATGTTTCTGGTGTTCCTCCACGATGCGCCGTGCGACCTCCTCTTGCAGGGCTTGGCGGTCGAAGTCGCTGAGGGCGTTCGTGTTGGGGTCATTGGGTGGCAGTTCCCACGGGCGTCGCTGCCCATGCACCCCACTGCCTTCGTCCCACTCCACGCCGTCTTGGTCAGCTTCTGAATCCCTTGCCCCCCTCCTTGAGGTTCCCCCCGCTTCGCGAGGGGAACCAAGCCCCTTCGGTTCCCCCTGCCCACTGGAGGAATCTGCAGGAGAGGGTTGCTGCGTCTGTCCACTCCCGTCGCCCTGTTCCTCCTGTTGAATCCCCCCGCTCCCTGCGCCCTCCTCGGGTGGGGTTTCGTGTTGTTGAATCCCCCCACTCCCTGCGCCCTCTCCCCCCTTAGTAAGGGGGGACTGACGTCTGCCATTTTAACATCCCCACACCCACACCCCCTTGAACAACAAAACGCCCATCGGGTATCCCTATCCCTACTATGACAAACAACAAACTTCACAGGACAGGACAACCCACTGGGCAACACCACAACACACACCCAGTATACCACCTCCAACACCTCATCAGCACCACACCCCTCCACACCACACGACCCGAACCCTACCGCACCCTCCAACAACTCACACGCGCCGAACTCATCACCACCGCACGAAAAACTATCGCCCAACGCGCACGCACCCAACACCCCTACCCCAACCACATCCCCAACCGCTACTACCGACACTTCCAACGCTACTTCGACCCCGACGCCGCTTTCCAGCACCTGTTCCGCCATACCCGCCACGCCGTCCCCACAGACCACCCCTACACCATCGCCCTTGATGGCACCACCGTCCCGCGCACAGGCGCCTACATCCCAGGCGCCCACTGGACACCCAACCCCACAAACGCCCCCTTCGCCCGCGGACTGCGCAAAGCCCAACGCTTCGTGATGGCAGGCTGGCTTGACGACGACCCCAACGCCCGCTGTGTGCCCATCTATTGGCTGCCTACCTTCTCACAGAACGCCCGCTACGCCAACCCCACCTCGCGCCGCTCCGAAATCCAAGGCTGGATCGCCAGCCTGCAGCACATACGCGCGTGGCTCGACGCGGCAGGGCGCGCCGAGCAACGGCTGCTGTGTGTGGGCGACGGGCGGGGCGATACCCAAGCGTTGGGCAAGTTGGAGTTGCCGAACACGGTCTGCTGCGTGCGCACGCGCAAAGACTCGCGCTGGTGCGACTTGCCGCAGGGTACGCCTTCAGGTCGGGGGCGTCGGCGGGTGTATAGCGCCCCAGTGTGGACGCCGCAAGACAAGTGGCAGCAGCGCACGGGGTGGCAACGGGTGCCGCTTGTGGTGCGGGGGCGTGCGGTGCAGTTGTTGGTGCGGGTGGTGGGTCCGTGTCGTCGTGTGGGGTGGGGCGAGCGGGTGTTTTTTGTGATTGTTGTGCGCGGACATCACAAGCGCACCAAGCGGGGCAAGTCGCGCGCGCCGATGGCGTTTTGGGTTCACGCGGTGTCGGATGGGGCAGGTGGTTGGCAGTTGCCTGTGTCGTTGGAGCTGTTGCTGTTGAAGTTGTGGCAGCGTTGGGAGGTGGAGGTGGGGTTTCGTTGGATGAAGAGCGGTTTTGGGTTGGGGGAGAAGCCGTGCTGGGGTTTTGACAGCGGGGAGCGGAGCGTGGCGTGGAGCGCGTGGGTGTATGGGGCGTTGGTGTGGAGTGGCTATTGTGCGTGGGGTGGGTGGACGGGTGGTGCGCGTTGGGGCGGGTGTCGGGGTCGTGTGCGTTGGACATTTCGGGATGTGTTGTGGAGCGTGCGGTGTGAGTTGTTGGGCATAGATGGCGGGTTATGGGGTGGTGGGGTATGTGGGGATGAAGTGCCGAAAAATGGCGGTGTGGGGTGGTGTTGGGATGTGGATGTGGTGTTGAGTTGGTTGTGTGCGTTTCGGTTGTGAGGGTTTGGTGGTGTTTTTGGGTGGTTGTGTGGTTTGTTGGTGCAGTTTTTGGGTGGGCTTTTGGCTGTCAGAGAGCCTGCGAGGTGTGCTCACGCCTACTCGAAATGGCAGACTTCAGGGGGCACGGTTCCCGTGCCCTGCTAAAACCCGTGCCCTTGTGAATACGCTTCAAACCACGCAGCAGGCGCGATTTTTCGAACACCCTCGGGGGAAGATAACAAATCTTGAGCGGGTATTGGTATAATAGTGTGGAGGTCATCATGCGTGCATGGTACGAGGTGATTAAGCCGCGCGAGGACATCCTGAGCGGCGAGCTGAACGAAGCGATTTTCGCGGCGAACTTGGCAGATGTGCTGCACGAGCGCGCCCCGCTGGAGTATCGCGACCCCGCACACTTCTTCCAGCAGACCTACCCCACGCAGGGACTGGTGAACCTGCTGGCGACAGTGGCGAAGCGGCTGGCAGAAGGCGTGGGCGACTCGGTGATTCAGCTCCAGACGCCGTTTGGCGGGGGCAAGACGCACGCCCTGATAAGCCTCTACCACCTGTTTCGGCACGGGATGCAGTATCGGGACGCCGAGCTGGTGTGCCAGTCGCTGGAGCGTGCGGGGCTGGACGCGCTGCCCGAGGTGCGCATCGCATGCTTCGTGGGCGAGGATGCCGACCCGCTGAAGGGCAAGACGCCGTGGGGCGCGCTCGCCGAGCAACTCGGCGTCTACCCGCTGGTGCAGGAGCATGACCTTCGCCGCCGCGCGCCCGGACGCGACCTCGTGCTGCAAATGCTCGGCGAGCAACCGACGCTGATTCTGCTGGACGAGCTGGTGCCCTACCTTGTGGGCGCAAAAGATTTGCAGGACCAGGTGCTGGTGTTCTGTCAGCAGTTGACGGAGGCGGTGGGCGTTGCGCCGCGCGCCGCGCTGGTGGCGACCCTGCCCAGCAGCGCGCCCTACGGCGCCGAGGGCGAACGCGCCCTGCACCAACTGGAGCAAATCTTCGGGCGCGTGCAGGCGCTCTACACCCCCGTGGAGGGCGACGAGTTCTTCCGCGTGCTGCGCCAGCGACTGATGCAGGAGGTGATTGACCCCACCGAATTGAACCGCACGGTGGACGCCTTCTTCGAACTCTACAGGCATTCTGATGTGCCCGAAGAGGCGCGTCAAGACGCCTACCGCGAGCGCATGCGCCTGGCGTACCCCTTCCACCCACTGGTCATCGACACGCTCGATCGGCGATGGAGCACCTACTCCACCTTTCAGCGCACGCGCGGCGTGCTGAAGTTTCTGGCATCGGTGCTGCGCGATATGTACGAGCGTCAGGTGAACACGCCGCTGATTCTGCCCGCACACCTGAATCTGGAATACGCTCCAATTCGGCAGGAGCTGTTGCGCCACATCGGCAACCAGTATGCGGGCGTCATCAGCCAAGACATCGCGGGCGCGGGCGCGAACGCCGTGCAGATCGACCAGCAGCTGGGCGCGGAGTACGCGCCGATGCGCATCGCGTCGGGGCTGGCGACCGCTATCTTCTTCGGCTCGTTCAGCGCGGGCGAGCAGGTGGGCGTCACGGAGCCTGAACTGCGCTTGGCGAGCCTGCGCCCGAACCTGCCCCCCGCCGTAATTGGCGACGCCCTGCACAAACTGAGCCAGAAGCTCTGGTTCCTCCATTCCGAAGGTGGGCTGTACGCCTTTCGGCTCACGCCCAACCTGAACAAAATCCTGCTGGAGAAAGAGGAGCAGGTGCGCGCCCAAGAGTTAGCCGAGCGCATCCGCAAAGAGGTGGAGGCGCGTCTCGGACGCGAAACCATGCAGCCGTTAGCGTTCCCGAACAACCCCAGCGACATCCCCGACACGAAGGAGCTGAAGCTCGTCGTGCTCGCGCCAGAGCATCTCTTCGGCAAGCCCGAGACGGAGGCGTTCGTGCAAGAGCTGCTCACGCGTGCAGGCGACAAGCCGCGCGTCTACCGCGCCACTTGCTTTGTGCTTGCGCCCGACGCCAACGAACTGGAGCAGCTCCAGCGCCGCGCCAAACAACTGCTGGCGCTGGAGGCGATTCAGCGCGACAGCAAGCTGATGCAATCGCTTAGCGATGAGGATAAGCAGACGGTCATCACCCGCATCAGCGATATTCGGAGCGCCCTGCCGCAGCTGGTGCTGAGCGCGTATCGACACCTTGCCATGTGGCGCGAGAACGAGGTGAAGTGGTTCAATCTGGGTATCCCGACGGCGGGCAAGCAGGAGACGCTCAGCTCGCGCGTGCTGAGCCACCTGCGCAAGGAAGAGCTGCTGGTCGACCGCGTCTCACCGCAGCTGGTGCGCAACAAAGTCGTGGGCGCGGATACCTCCAAGCCTCTCGCGGAGGTGGTGGACGCCTTCTACAAGTATCCCTCGCTGCCGATGGTGGTGTCGCCGCGCGTGGTGCTGGAGGCGATTCAGCGCGGAGTGCAGGAGGGACTACTCGCCGTGCAAATCGGGGAGCGGGTTTACTATAAGGAGCCTGTGTCGCTGAGCGAGGGTGAGTATGGGGCAGTGGTGCGCACCGACTACACGCCGCCTGTGGCGGAGCCGTCCGAGCAGACCGTGTCCACGACGGGTGGCGCGACGCCTACGCCCTCGCATGTCACTGAGAACGGCGGCAAAGTGCTTCCCCCACCTCCGGTGCCCCACCCCGCCTCGACGCCCGCCCCCAGCTACCGACGCTACGCCCTGCGCGCCCGATTCTCCACCGACAAGTTCTCCGAAGTCTTCTCCAGTGTCATCAAGCCGATACTCGATGAGTCAGGACGCAGTTTCACCTTCACGCTGGAGTTCGAGATAGACGGCGAGCTGCCGAAGCAGTTGGTCGATATGCGCGTGTCGGAGTCGGCACGGCAGCTCGGTCAGGTGGAACATGAGGAGAAAGAGTAGGGATGGACACGCCGATTCGCGAAGGGCAAGTGCTGGAGTCCAGTCGCTACCCTGAACCCGTCGAGGTTATCAAGCTGGAGCCTTACGGGGGGGATGGGAGATGGCTATTGGGTGCAGTGGGCGTCAACTCGCGTCAATACTACGAAGAAATCCTCACAACGGATGAGCTGCAGTCGCTGTGTCCCATCACGCTGCCCGTGCGCGATTTGCAAGGCGATGCGGAGCTGTTCTTTCTGGGGATCGAGGCGCACCGCCTGCGCGCCGCCTACCTGTTCGACCCGCTGCTGGCGGTCAATGTCTCCCAGATCGACCCGCTGCCCCACCAGATTGAGGCGGTGTACCACTACATTTTGCGCCAGCCCGATGTGCGCTTCCTGCTGGCGGACGACCCCGGCGCGGGCAAGACCATCATGGCGGGGCTGCTGCTCAAGGAGCTGAAGTACCGCGGGATCGTGCATCGCACGCTGCTGGTCGTGCCCGGGCACCTGAAGTTCCAGTGGCAACGCGAAATGAAGGAGAAGTTCGGCGAGCTGTTCACCCTCGTCGACCGTGGGGTGCTGAATGCTCACTGGGGACGCAATGTGTGGGAGGAACATCCGCAGATTATCACCTCGCTCGATTTCGCCAAGCAGGACGATGTGCTGGAGACGCTGCGCGAGGTTCACTGGGACCTGGTGATTGTGGACGAGGCGCACAAGATGGCAGCGTACCAGTACGGCACAAAGACAACCAAGACGGCGCGCTATCGGCTGGGCGAGCTGCTCTCGCTGCAGACGCACGGACTGCTGTTCCTGACGGCGACGCCCCATCGAGGCGACCCCGAAAACTTTCGGCTCTTTCTGGATCTGTTGCGCCCCGGCTTTTTCGGCACGGTGGAGATGCTCGAACAGTCGGTGCAGCAGCAGGATAACCCCCTCTACCTGCGCCGCCTGAAGGAAGATTTAAAAGACTTCCACGGGCGACCGCTCTTCCCGCCGCGCCATGTCTACACGCGCACCTTTCGTCTCAGCGACGACGAGAAACGGCTCTACAATCGCCTCACCGAGTATGTGGAGCAGGAGTATGGGCGCGCGATGCAAGGCGAGAAGCGCAATGTCGCCTTCGCGCTGATTCTGCTGCAACGACGCTTCGCCTCCAGCATCTACGCGGCGCGCAAATCGCTGGAGCGACGCCTCAAACGCCTCGAAGGCTACCTGGCACTCGGCACACGCTTCACCGAACAAGGGCAAGGAGTGCTTATCGACGAGGACGAACTGGAAGAGTGGGAAGAGCAGGAGCGGGTGCAGTTGGAAGACGAACTCTTGGAAAAGCTCACCAACGCCACCACGCAAGCCGAGCTAAAGCGCGAAATCGACACGCTGCAAGAGCTGGTGCGACTGGCGCGTCAGGCAGAGAAACAAGAGATCGAAACGAAACTGAACGAACTGCGCGAGGTGTTGGACGAACTCAACCTGCGCGGCACGCGCGAGAAGCTGCTCGTGTTCACCGAATCGCGCGACACGCTGGAGTATCTGGTGAAGCAGCTGCGCAAGTGGGGCTACGCGGTCACCGAGCTGCACGGCGGGATGAACTTGGACGCGCGCATCCGCGCCGAGCATGAGTTCCTCCACGAAACACAGGTGATGGTCTCCACCGAGGCAGGTGGTGAGGGGATTAACCTGCAGTTCTGCTCGCTGATGGTCAACTACGACATCCCGTGGAACCCGAACCGCTTGGAGCAGCGCATGGGACGCATCCACCGCTACGGGCAGACCCGCGAGGTGCATATCTACAACCTTGTCGCTGAAGACACCCGCGAGGGCGAGGTGCTGACAACCCTGTTCGAGAAACTGCAGAAAATTCAGGAGCAGATGGGCACCGACCGCGTGTTCGATGTCATCGGCGACCTGCTCGAAAAGAGCCTCAAGGAACTGATTATCGAAGCGATTACGAACCCCACACGCTGGCACGAGATTGTGAAGCAGATTGAATCGACCCCAGATGAGGAGCTTATCGAGCGTGTGCGCACAGCCACGCAGGAGGCATTAGCCACGCGCCACATCGACATGCAGGCGATTCTGGGGGAGGAGCGACGCGCGCGCGAGCAGCGGCTCGTGCCCGAATATGTGGAGCAGTTTTTCCAGCGGGCATGCCAACACCTGGGCATTCATCTGCGCCGCCCAGCACACTTCCTGTGGAGCCTCGATGTGCCCCGCGAGCTACGGAATCAGCCCCCAGAGTTCAAGCGCACCTACGGCGAGGTGCAGCCCAGCTACCAGCGCATCACTTTCCACAAGGCGGTTGCCCGCGAGCAAGGCGCGGAATTCGTCGCCCCCGGACATCCCCTGCTGGAAGCGATTGTCGAGAGGCTCCTGCAATCGAGCCGATCTGCCTTGGAGCAGGGCGCGACCTTCTATGACCCCGATGGCAAGCGCGACGGCTGGCTCTACTTCTACATGGTGGAGCTGCACGACGGCAACAACCAAGTCGCCGCGCAGCGGCTGGCGGCGATTTTCTGCCCCCAAAACGGCGCGCCCCAAAGCGTTAACCCGTCCATCTTGTGGGATTTACAACCTGCCAAGTCGCCGCCAATCAGCCCTGCGCTGCCCAGCGAAGAGCCTATTCGCCACTACTTGCTTCAGTATGTGTTGGAACCGTTGGAGACGGAACTGCGCAAGCACCGCAAGCAACTTGCGGAGATTAAGCGCAAATATGGCATCGCCTCGCTCAATCGGCGAATCGGGGAACTGAATGAGCGGCTGTTGGAGTACGAAATGCGCCCCAAGCCCGCGCCCGAGATAGCGAATGTGCGCCGACGCAAAGAGGAGGCAGAACAGCGCAAGCGAGAATTGGAAAACCAGATAGAGCGCGAATGTACGATTCGGCGCACACCACCGCGGCTGATCGGCGTTGCGCGCGTCTTGCCCGCCGAGTGTGCCGACCTCCCCATGCGCGCCGACGCCGAAATCGAAGCCATCGGTATGCAGCTGGCGATGGAGTACGAGCGCCAGCAGGGGCGCAATCCCGTCGATGTGTCCGCCGAAAATCGCGGCTACGACATCCGCTCCGAAGCACCCGACGGCAGCGTACGCTACATCGAAGTCAAAGCACGCGCCCATACAGGGGATATCGTGCTGACCCCCAACGAGTGGATGATGGCACAACGACTGGGCGACGAATATTGGCTCTATATCATTACCGACGCTGCCAGCCAACCCCAATTGTACTGCCTGCAAAACCCAGCTCATCATCTGCAACCTCGCGCGATTCAACAAGTTGTGCGCTACCAAGTGGCGCTGGGGGAGTGGCAATCTGCCGCCCAGAAGGAACCGTTCCCCCCATCCTGACCCCGCGCTTTTGAAAGCAGGAATCGCACGGGGGCTGGCGAAACAACTGCCTGAGGAGGTAAAAAAATGAACTGGCGAACCTATCTCATGGTGACGATGCTGGGCATCCTTATCGGGATGCCGACGCTGGCACAGAAGAAATCGGAAGAGCGACCCGTCAAGACCACCGTCGCCGCCATCCTGGAGGAACCTGACCGATTCGATAAGAAGCTGGTGCAGGTGGAGGGCAAAGTGAGCGACTATAAGGAGAAGACCTCTCGCGCCGGCAACACCTACACCACTTTCAAACTGGAACAGGGTGAGAAGAAAATCACTGTCTTTTCCTATGGACATCTGCGCCTGCAGAATGGCGACGAGGTGGTGGTCATCGGGCGATTCTACAAGGAGAAGCGCGTGGGACGCGCCACCTTCAAAAACGAGATCGACGCCAGCACGCGCGAAGGGGGTAAAATCACCAAAAAAGAGTAGGGGGCAGATGGGTGTGTCTGCCCAAATGCCCAAATCGGGGGGTCAACCAAATGAGCCATCGCGAGCGAACAAATGGGCATGCCGTGCGCGACGGGCAACGCTGGGAATATGCGCCCGCACCCGAAGCGCGTCACATCGTCAAAATCCAGCCCCGCTATGAGCTGTTTATCGGAGGCGAGTTCGTGCCGCCCAAAAGCGGACAATACTTCCCCACCATCAACCCTGCCAACGAGGAGGTCTTAGCCGAGGTTGCCTACGCCGGACCAGAAGATGTGGACCGCGCCGTGCGTGCCGCACGCGAAGCCTACGACAAAATCTGGAGCAAGCTGCCCGGCAAGGAGCGCGCCAAGTATCTGTTCCGCATCGCCCGCATCCTGCAGGAGCGCTCGCGCGAGTTCGCCGTGCTGGAAAGCCTGGACGGAGGCAAGCCGATTCGTGAATCGCGCGATGTGGACATCCCGCTGGCAGCAGCCCACTTTTTCTATCACGCGGGCTGGGCAGATAAACTGGAATATGCCTTCCATGGGCGCAAACCGCGCCCGCTGGGCGTCGCCGGGCAGATTATCCCCTGGAACTTCCCGTTGCTGATGGCTGCATGGAAAATCGCGCCCGCGCTCGCCTGCGGCAATACCGTCGTGCTAAAGCCTGCCGAGACCACCCCGCTCACCGCGCTGCTGCTGTGCGAGGTGTTCCAACAAGCCGAGCTGCCCCCCGGCGTGGTGAACATCATCACGGGTGATGGTCAAACGGGCGCATGGCTCGTGCAACATCCCGATCTGGACAAAATCGCCTTCACGGGCAGCACCGAAGTGGGCAAAAAGATCCAGAAAGCGGTCGCCGGCACGCGTAAACGGCTCACCTTAGAGCTGGGCGGCAAAGCCGCCAATGTGATTTTTGAGGATGCCGACATCGACCAAGCCATCGAGGGCATCGTGAACGGCATCTACTTCAATCAGGGGCATGTGTGCTGCGCGGGTAGCCGCCTGCTGGTGGAAGAGAGTATTTACGAGGTCGTGGTGCGCAAGCTGAAACGACGCATCGAGCTGCTGCGCGTGGGCGACCCGCTGGATAAAAACACCGATGTGGGCGCCATTAATTCGCTGATGCAACTGCGCAAGATCGAACATCTGGTGCGAGTGGGCATCGAGGAGGGCGCCGAGATCCATCAAAGCAGCTGTCCACTGCCTGAGCGCGGCTACTGGTTCCGCCCCACCTTCTTCACACGGGTCAGCATGGCGCACACCATCGCCCGCGAGGAGATTTTCGGTCCCGTGCTGGCGATACTCACCTTCCGCACGCCGGACGAGGCAGCCGAAATCGCGAACAACACCCGCTACGGGCTGTCCGCCGGTGTATGGACGAACAAGGGCAGCAAGTATCTGGCGTTCGCCTCGCGCCTGAAGGCAGGTGTTGTGTGGTGCAACACCTACAACAAGTTCGACCCTGCCAGCCCGTTCGGGGGCTACAAGGAGAGCGGCTTCGGGCGCGAGGGCGGCATCCACGGCTTAAGCGCGTATGTCGCGCTGGAGTAAAGAGCTATGCGAATGGTTGGCGTGCTGGTCGCAGTTGCGATTTTAGCCCTCCTGCTGATGGTGTGGCTCTACTACGGCACGGGCGGCAAATCGGGCGGTGCGCCCGGCGCGCCGCCTGTGAGCCGCGTGGGCGAAACCAAACAGGCAGCGCGGGGCGTGGAGTGCCGCAACAATCTGAACCAGATACGGGCTGCCATCCAGATGCGTCAGGGCAGTGAGGAGAGCCTGCCCGCCAGCCTGCAGGAGCTGGGACTGTCTGCCAGCATGCTCGCCTGCCCCGAATCGGGTCAGCCTTATCAATATGACCCGACCAGCGGCACCGTCAGATGCCCCACCCCCGGACACGGGAGCTATTAGCATGCGCCGACCGGAGGATGCCGCCGGGAGGACCGATTCCGAGGGGAACCGTTACCCCTGCAACCCCTGACTCGTCTAATAGGCTGGAGGGATTTGCATGCGACACGCTGGAATCACAGGGCTTGTGTGGTTAGGCACACTGGTGCTGGCAATCGCTCAGGGCGTGCTGATTGTGCCCGACGAGACCCCACCTGACCACCGCATCCGAGACGGGCGACCGTTCCGCATCAAGGAGCAAACGGTGCGCGTCACCATTCGGGATAGCATCGCTGAGACCACCATCGAACAGCTCTTTGTGAACGAGTCGTCCGCTCCCCAAGAGGCGGAATACTGGTTTCCTGTGCCGCGTTCCGCCGCTGTGCAGCGTTTCACGATGGTAGTGGGGGACAAGCAGATGGAGGCGCGGCTGTTGCCAGCAGATGAGGCGCGGCATATTTACGAGCGCATCGTGAGCCAGCAGCGCGACCCTGCCCTTTTGGAGTTCGCTGGGCATGGACTGTTGCGGGCGCGGGTGTTTCCCATACCGCCCAAAGGCTCACGCCGTATCACCCTGCGCTATGTGGAGACCCTAAGTCGCGAGGGCGGCATGCTCCACTATGCCCTGCCCCTGCGCACGATGCGCAGCATGGCACGCCCCATCGAGCGGGTGCGCGTGCAAATCGAGGTACGCACAAGCAAGCCGCTGGTCAGCCTCTATACGCCCTCCCATCCCGACGCTTGGGCAAGGCGCGAAGCACCCAATCGGGCGCGAGTCGAATGGGAAGGGCATCAGCTGCTGCCAGAGCGCGACCTCCTGCTCTACTTTGCGACCTCCACCGAACCGTACGAGCTGGAGGTGCTCACCTATCGCACGGGCGGCGACGGCTATTTCCTGATGCTGTTTGCGCCCAGCCCCCAGCAGCGTGCCGAACGCCTGCCGAAGCACCTCGTGTTCGTGTTCGACCGCACAGGTAGCATGGCAGGGGAGAAGATTCAACAAGCGAAGGCGGCTTTCACCTATTGCCTGAACAATCTGCAGGCAGACGACAAGTTCAATCTCATCGTGTTCAGCGAGCAGCCGACCAAGCTGTTCGAAACGCTCGTACCCGCCACACCGGGCAATGTGCGCCGTGCCATCCAGATGGTGCAGGCGCTGGACGCGCGTGGCGGCACCAACATCCATGATGCGCTGCGTGAGGCGTTCCGCAGCCTGCCCATCGAGCGCATGCCCGCGCTGCGCGCCGTGGTGTTCTTGACCGATGGCTTGCCCACGGTGGGCGAAACCAGCCCAGAGCGCATTCTCCAAGCGGTGCAGGAGCTTAATCCGGGACGCGCCATCCGCCTTTTCGCCTTCGGCGTGGGCTACGATGTGAATGTGCATCTGCTCGACAAGCTCTGCGAGCAGAATCGGGGCGTGGCGGAGTATGTGCGCCCCGAAGAGAACATCGAGGCGAAGGTCTCCCGCTTCTACGACCGCATCAACCTGCCGCTGCTGACCGAGCTGCGCCTCGCCATAGAAGGCGTGAACACCTACGATGTCTACCCCACGGAACTGCCAGACCTGTTCGAAGGCGACCAGCTGGTGATTGTCGGTCGCTATCGGGGTAGCGGGCGCGCAACGGTGCAACTAAAAGGGCTTGCCCGTGGACGGCAAGAGCGCGTGCAGCAGGTGGTGGAGTTCCCCCAGCGCACCGATACGATGGATTTCATCCCGCGCCTCTGGGCAGCCCGCAAAATCGGCTACCTACTCGATATGTGGCGCCTGCACCAGAACGACGAGGTGCGTGCCGAGATTGTCCGCCTCGCCCAAGAGTATGGCATCGTGACCCAGTTCACCGCCTTCCTCATCGAGGAGGATATGGTGCTGGCGCACGAGCAAGCGCTCATGCGGCGCGCGCTTGCCGCACCCGGTGGCTTCGTGGGCGCACCTGCAGTGGGGCAAGCCGCTGTCGACCAGAGCCAGACGGCGCAACAATTGCGGCAATCAGGGCAAGGCGGCTTTGGTGGTGCCTTCAGACTCAGCGCACCTCCCCAGCAAGCGACCGAATCGCTCCAGTTCGCAGGCAATATGAACCCCGAACTCGCTGAGCGCGCCGGGCAACGCATCCGCAATATCGGCGACCGCACCTTCTATCAGAAGGGCAAGCAGTGGATCGACAGCCGCTACAAGCCCGATGAGAAGCTGCCTCGCATCCAGATTGCACCCTACAGCGATGCCTACTTCGAGCTCGTCCGTCGCCAACCGAAACTGCGCCAATACCTCTCACTGGGCGAGGAGATTATCCTACGCTTGCAGAAAGCGGTGCTGGAGATTACCCCGAATGGCAAAAAGCAACTCAGCGAGAAGGAATGGCGACTGCTGCAATAGGCTCACCCTCGTGTAGCTACACTTTGCACTCAGCGCACCTGCTGCATGCGCTTGAGGAAGGAGTCGGCGGGTTCGAAGCCTGTGAGGCGTAGGTCGCGCCGCTCCTGCCCGTCCGCGCCGATGAAAATCACGGTGGGCAAACCGACCACCCCATGCTGCTTCAGGATACGCTGCACATTCTCATCCTCCGAGCGCGTGGCGTCCACCACGAGGCGCACAAATCGCTCCGCCTCACGCACCACACGCGGGTCGGTATAGGTATATTCCTCCAGCTCGGTGCATGCCTGACACCACGCCGCCGTGAAATCGATGATGACAGGCTTGCCTTCTCGGCGTGCCTGCTCTAACCGCGCCTCCGTATAAGGCTCCCACTGCACATGCACCTTGGGACGCAGCAGGGAATAGCCGTTATTGAGCGCAAGCAGCAGGAACAGCGTGCCCAGCAGCTGCTTGAAACGCACCACACGCGGCTGGGTCATCGCGCGCTCGCCCGCGAAGAAGTAAAGGGCGACCAACACAAAGAAAACCAACCAAGCCATCGCATAGAGCTTGGGCGAGAGAAGGCTGCGAGCGAAATAGAGCGCGACCGCCAGCAGCAGCACGCCGAACAACCGCTCCACCAGAATCGTCCACTCACCCGCACGCGGGAGCCGATTCTGAAACCGTTCGTAGAACAGCCCCAACACAAAATAGGGCGTGCCCAATCCCAATCCCAGCGCGAAAAAGAGCAGGAAGCCCAGCGTCGGGTTCGCTAATGCCGCCACAATCGGCACCAGCGCGGCAATCACCGGACCGATACAGGGTGCTGCAGCGATCCCTGCCAAACAGCCCATCATGATAGCACCCAGCCATCCTTGCCGCGCCCCCACATATTGCATCAACACCGGCGGCACCTGAAACTTATACACCCCGAACAGCGCCAGCGCGAACAGCACCAGCAAAGCCATCAGCACGCCCACCACCACCGGGTTCTGGAACTGGAAGCCGAACGCTTTGCCTGCCAACGCCGCTACCGTGCCCAGCAAGGCGTACATCACCGCCATGCTAAGGGCATAGAGCGCGCTCAAGCCTGCACGCCGCCCACGCTGACCTCGCGCCTGCATCGAGAAAAAGCCCAGCGTGATAGGAATCAACGGCAATACACAGGGTGTAAGGTTCAGCGCCAGCCCCCCGATGTAGAGCACGCCCACCATCAGATGCCATCGCCCCTCGCGGAACTGTGTCTGCAACAAACTTGCCAGTCCACCTGCATCACTGGAATACTCTTTCAGCTTGCGGGTGTCCCCCTCCGATTGCTTCAACAACTTTTCATATTCCGGATTGGCTGCCCCATCCTTCTGCGCGAGGGTGAGGCTTAGCGTGAGCTTCAGCCGTTGGGGCGGGTAGCACGCCTTGTCATCACATGCCTGATAGCGCAGTGTCGCCGGCAGATTCAGCTTGCCCGGCTTCATGCCAGCGGCAAGCTTCAGTTGGAATTTAATCAGCACCTGTCCCTCATAGATTTTGAGCGGCTTGCCCTCCGAGAACTCGAAGGCTTTCTCCAGTGGCGTGGGATACTCCACCTTCACTTCGCGCACTGCCTTGCTCTGCTCGAATTTCAGCTCGGTGGGGATGAGATACTCTTCGGAGGCAGGATTAGCGTTCACATGGTAAGGCGACCGAATGTCCAGCAGGAGCACTCCTTTTACCGTAGAGCCGGGCGCATAGGCATTACGCTCGGTGACGAAGCGTGTGGGGAACTTCAAATCGGGCAGCTGCGCCATCGCCCCCACGATGCTCATCAGCATCAGCCATGTCCACCAAGCGCGCATAGCATGCAAGTACGAATTAATACCGTGTGCGTTCCGTCGCGTGTCCCGAGTCCGCCATGCTCGCATATCATGAGCATACCCGTTAGCGCGCCCCTATCGGGGTACAATCGAGTTATGAGTGCGCGTGCGGGAGTGCTGAAAACCTACAAGCTGCTCATCAACGGGCAGTTTGTGCGCAGTGAATCGGGTCGGGCGTTCGAAGTGCGCGGGGCACACGGCGCGTTTCTCGCCAATGTGGCGCAGGCATCCCGCAAGGACCTCCGCGACGCGGTGCTGGCAGCCCGCAAAGCCCAATCCGGCTGGGCAGGTCGCACCGCCTATAATCGGGGACAGATTCTCTATCGCATCGCGGAAATGTTGGAGAGTCGGCGTGAGGCGTTCGAGCATGAACTCCAACGCGCCACCGGCATCTCGCGCGCCCACGCTGCGCGCGAGGTCAGCGCTGCCATCGACCGCTGGGTCTATTATGCGGGCTGGAGCGATAAATGGAGCGCGTTGCTGTCCAGCCTGAACCCCGTCGCGATGCCGATGCATAACTTCACCTTGCCCGAACCAGTAGGGGTGGTGGGGCTGGTCTGCCCCGATGTGGCGCCGCTCGCCTCGCTCACCAGCCTGCTGGCGCCCGTGATCGTGAGCGGCAACACGGCAGTCGTGCTGCTCTCGGAAACCTACCCAACGATTGGGCTATCCTTTGCGGAGGTGCTGGAGACCTCCGATTTGCCCGCTGGCGTGGTGAACCTGCTGAGCGGCTATCGGGAGGAACTGCTGCCCCACCTGGCGCACCATGTGGAGGTGGACGCGCTGAACCTGTGCGGAGTGCCCGAAGAGCAGCGTGCCCAATATGAAACGGTCGCCGCCGAGACGGTCAAACGGCTGCACCATAGCCCCCAGCTAAGCCACACCGACTGGTGCAGTGAGCGGGCGCAGGGACTGGCATGGATCGAACCCTTCACCGAGATGAAGACCGTCTGGCACCCGCTGGGATGGTGAAGCGATGCGTGCCAAACTGCCCTATCTTGTCGGTGGCGTGGTTGCCCTGCTGATTGCCCTGCGCATCAGCATCCACTTCGCCACACCCCCGCCCGTCAACCCCCAAGAGCGTATCCGCCAGATGTTCGCCGAAGGCAAGCAAGCCTTCGAACGGGAGGATGTGAATGCTTTAATGGCGATGGTCGCAGACGACTTCGAGTGGGGTGGTCTCAACAAAGAGCAGCTGCGCTATCAACTGGCGAACTTTTTCAAAAATGTGCAGGCGTTGCGTGCCGAGTATACCCCGCCCCTTATCGAAGTGCGGGGCGACCGCGCCGTTGCGCGCACAGAGGTGCGCGTGGTCTGGAACGATGCGGCACCCGAATCGCAAAGTGCGGGTCCGTTGCTGATCGAGTTCCGCAGGGAGCGTAAACGCAAATGGCTGATTATCCCCTACGAGGAGTGGAAAGTGGTCAAGATTCAGGGGTTGGAACCTGTATGGACGGAATAGGGCAGGAGCTGGGTGCGAAATATGCGCGGCTGCAGGCGATTCTGCGCGAGATGGGCAGCGTCGTCATCGGGCTATCAGGTGGGGTGGACAGCACGCTGCTGGTCAGCGTCGCGCACGAGGTGCTTGGCGAACGCTGCCTCGCCGTGATTGGCGAATCGGAAGCCTTCCCACAAGGCGAAATCGAGGAGGCGAAACGGCTCGCCGAGCAGATAGGTGTACGCGTGCGAATCGTGCGCACGCATGAGCTGAGCAACCCGCTCTTTCAGGTCAATCGTCCTGACCGCTGCTACCACTGCAAAACGGAGCTGTTCGGCATTCTGCGCCGCGTGGCGGACGAGGAGGGCATCCCGTGGATTGCCGACGGCTCCCATTTGGACGATATGCACGATTATCGTCCGGGCATGCGGGCAGCGCAGGCGTTTGGCGTGCGTGCCCCGCTGCTGGAGGCAGGTTTCCACAAGGCTGATATTCGAGCGTTGGCACGGGCACGAGGGCTGCCCATCTGGGATAAGCCCTCCTTCGCATGCCTCGCCAGCCGATTCCCCTACGGGATGCGTATCACGCGCGAGCGGTTAGCCCAGGTCGACCAAGCGGAACGGTTCCTGCGCGATCTCGGCTTTCGACAGGTGCGCGTGCGTCATCACGACGCCATTGCCCGCATCGAAGTGCCCGCCGAGGAATTCCCGCGCGTGCTCCAGCATGCCCCCTCGATTGTGGCAACGCTCAAGTCACTGGGCTATACCTATGTGGCGCTCGATTTAGAGGGCTACCGCAGCGGCAAAATGAACGACCTGTTGCGACGCGAAGCGCGTTAGACCGCGCCGGCATAAACGACCTGTGGGTGCAACGCTACGGCTACCAGACTGAGCAGGAGAAGGAAGACGCCATCAAGGGCAAGTACCTGCACCCTGAACTGTACGGGCAGCCGAAGGAGCGCGGGATTCACTACCGCCCTGAACCTGAACCGCTTCACCCCAACGAGTCGCCAACCAAGCCGTGAGGAGAAAGTGCCCTTCTCCTACAGGTTCCCCCTCCGCTTCGCGAGGGGAGCCAAGCCGAATCGGTTCCCCCTGCAGGCAGGGGGAACCTGCAGGAGGGGTTCTCTAATGCTTGCGTTTTGGTGAAGTTGGGTTTGGCGATTGGTATAATACCCCCCAACGGGGTGGTCGTTTAAGGGCGTGGTTCCCATGCCCTTTTATCATGTTATCCGACCAAACAGGGGTGTCTGCTCCCTCAATTGCGCGATGAGGGAACCTGCGAGGGGAGCGAGAGCATGGCAGGATTAGCCCGACAGCGGGGCTTGACCCAGATGCAAAAGTTCCGCTTCGGCGGTGGTCTCCATCTCCTGCATCGCCTGTTCGAAGGCGCGGAGCTGCTGACGGAGCGGTTCCAGCAGGTGTTCAGTGGACAAGGGTGTAGGGGTGGAAGTCTTCATGCCGCTTAATCGGATGGTCTCCACCAGCAGGCTTTCCAACCCCGCCACGATGATGCTCATCTCGGTCTCCAGCTGGTGCAAGGTGCGTTCCAGATGGCGGAAGCTGGCGAGTTCACGCGCTTTCTGCCGATAGGCGTAAAGGAGGCGCTCCTCCAGGAGCGGGTCGCGATTGCGTTCCAGTCGACGCCCCAGCTGCTGCACCTCGCGCTCCAGCTTGACGCGATAGGCACGCCAGACCCACTCTGTGCGGTCGATGCGCCCCGTGGCGAAAGGAAAGCCTTCCCCCACGAACTCGATGCCCGCACGCAGATGATCGACCCAAGTGAGTCCGCGCTGGGCATCTTTGAGAATCTGCAGGCGCAGTTGGGTCGCACGGTAGCGCAGGTCTGCATCTTTGCGCAGAATCTCCTCCAGTTCGGGATAGCTGCTTTTGACGCCCGTGAGCCGCACGAGGTTTTGGCGCAGTTGCTGGACTAATTGGCGCAGGCGCAGATGCTCCCGTCGATAGTGCGGCAGCATATAGGGCAGTCGGTGCTGGCGGTAATACTCGGTTAGCCCGCCGATAAGCGCGCCGCCTGCCACCAGCCCACCAGAAACGAACAGTGTGGGGACCAAACCCGGCTCACCGGGCAATAGCAGTTGCGCTATCAGCCAACCGGCGGTGGCAAACACGCCCACCGCCGCCCCAATCAACATCCCGAACGCTACACGCACCATTTTCAAATGGCTGTTCAGCACCTACCAAACTCACGGATAGATTCCCCGAATGGTGGTGGCTTCGGCGACGCGCTGCACGCCGATGATGTATGCCCCCATACGCAGGTCCACTTTGTTCTTTTCAGCCACCTGGCGCACATGCTCAAAGCTGCGACGCATCACCTTCTCCAGGCGGGCATTGACCTCGTCCTCCTCCCAGAAGAAGGCTTGCAAATCCTGCACCCATTCGAAGTAGGAGACCACCACACCGCCAGCGTTGGCGAGGATGTCGGGCACCACCAGCACCCCATTATCCTGCAGGATACGGTCGGCATCGGGCGTGACGGGACCGTTGGCGGCTTCGACGATGATGCGGGCGCGGATGTTGTGAGCGTTCTCGGAGGTAATCACGCCGTGGATGGCAGCGGGCACCAGAATATCGCAGGGCAGCTCCAACAGCTCCTTGTTGGTGATGTGGTCGGCGTCGCGATAGGCTTGAATGCAGCCGTCGCGCCCGGCGCAGTGGAGCAGGGACGGGATGTCTAACCCGTTCGGGTTGTAGATGCCGCCGCGTGCATCGGAGATGGCAACCACTTTTGCACCCGCTTGATGCATCAATTTGGCGGTGGCGGAGCCGACATTGCCGAAGCCCTGAATCACCACGCGTGCGCCCTCCAGCCCGAATCCGAGCATTTTGGCAGCCTCATGGGCGACCACTGTGACGCCGCGCCCTGTTGCCTCCAGTCGTCCCTCGGAACCCCCGATAGCCACCGGCTTGCCCGTCACCACCGCCGGCACCGTGTAGCCCTTGTGCATGGAGTAGGTGTCCATAATCCACGCCATCACCTGCGGGTTGGTGCCGATATCGGGCGCCGGGATGTCCGATTCGGGACCGACCATGATAGAGATTTCGGTGATATAGCGACGGGTCAGGTTCTCCAGCTCGTGAATCGAGAGTCGCTTCGGGTCGCACACGACCCCACCCTTGGCACCGCTATAGGGGATGTTGACCACGGCGCACTTCCAGGTCATCCACATCGCCAGCGCACGCGTCTCATCCAGAGTGACTTCGGGATGGTAGCGGATACCCCCTTTGGCAGGACCACGCGCGGGGTTGTGATGGACGCGATAACCAGTGAACACACGGATGGAGCCGTCATCCATTTTGACGGGGAAATTGACAATCAGTTCGCGACGCGGGTGCTTGAGGACCTCCAGCAGGCTGCGGTCCAGGTTCAGGTAGTAGGCAGCCGCTTCCAGCTGGCGGATGGCAATCGCATACGCACTCCGCTCTTCTGTTTTACGCTCTTCTGCGAGCATGGTCTGCGTCATCGCAGTCATTCCTCCTCTGTGTTTGTTGTGTATAGCACGCGTTGGGTTCCATCCTCATCGTATCGCCTCCTGATAGCGTGGCAGCACACGCCCCAAAAGCCCATAGGCGGGCGCTGCCAATATTGTATTATACACCATCGTCCCTCCTGTTGCACGCCACCACTCCCACCCGGTGATGCTGGGCGCCGCCAGATAAAGCAGCAGATTGGCAAGCAGTACCATCAGAGCGCAGGCAAGGCACGCACTCAACAGATGCTGGCGATCCAGCAGGATGGGCAACCAAGCCACCGCAAAGGCTGCCACCATGCGGCTTATGATGAGACTTCCCACCGTTTGATCCAGCATGCTGGCGTGCAGTAGCCCCGCGCAGAAACCTGCGCTGGCTGCCGAAACGGGGTTCAAACGCAGGGCAAGGCAGCCCAGCATCAAGAGCAAGAGGTCGGGCGTAGCCCCCCAAAGTGCCACAGCGGGTGCCAGCACACCCTGCAACACGATGCAAACCCACAGCAGTAGCCCCACGCGCAGCGTCGCGCCCCAGCCCTGCCATAAAACCACCCGCACAATCCACGAAGGACGGATTCGGTCATACATTATTCCAAGTTATTCTCCACAATCCGCAGAAACTCGGCGGGTGAAACAATCGGTATGCCTTCAAACCGTTTCATTGGTAGCAAGTGCTTCCTATCTCCCGTTAGAATGTGCGTAGCTTCTCCTAATAAGGCGCACTCAAGCACTTCCGCATCTTTGGGATCACGGCAGATGCCCTGCACACTACCGGTTGTTTTTATCATCTCCATAAAGTTTGCCAATTCCTCAACCAGCTTGGTTGCCTCAGCATCAGAAAAACCTAACTTCTCAATGAGTTTCTGTCGTACTTCTTCGAGAATGTGCTGGCAAGTTAATCCTTGCACAACACCAATGCGTGCTAACACGAGACAATCACGCGGTTTGCCTGCCCAACCAATTGCCGAAATAATCACATTTGAGTCGAACACGACACGATAGCGCATTAATCTTCCAACCATTCAGCAACGAAAGCGGTGCGCTCATCATCGCTCATCTTGTCCCAGTCTAACGCGCGTTGTGCAGCCGCCTCGCGCAGCACGGGTTCTATGGTCCCCTCATAGCGGGTAAAGAAATCATCCAATTTGGCGATGGCTGCTGTATTCCGCAGCACAAACTCGGCGCGTGCCTTCGGACTAAGCCGTTCCCATTCCACGCCTTGTTCCCATGCAAAGGCACGCAGCTGGTCAGAGAGTGCTTGTTGCCGTTGTGTTGCAGGCGGTGACGAACAAACAGGAGTTGGCTCTCGCTCCTGCTGGGCAGTATCCGCAAACCTTCTGTAGGTTCCCTCGTCCACGAACTTAATCAGTCTGCGCCCGTTGTACTCAACCATCAAGGCATAGCGCACCTGCTTCTTGCCCGATCGGGTGATTCGTTCGTAGCGAACCGCCTTCACCTGACTGTCTGGCACATCCACCATTTTGCGATCTTTTACACTGAAGAATTTCATTTTAAGCTGCCTCCTCGGACACTTGGCGTTTCCTTTAAGATTCTACCCACTCCCTATCTTTTTGTTTGCACCAGCACGATTTCTATGCTGTCGAAATCCACGGCAGGTCGCACGGTCGCCTTTTTGACAGAGTATTGGCGGTCGAGCCAGACACGCTCGATAGTTCCGACGGGGATATTAGGCGGGTACTTGCTGCCCAGCCCTGCCGTCACGACTCGGTCGCCCGGTTGCAGTGGGGCTTCAGGCGGCAGGAAATTGAGCAAGAGGGTCGACTCCCCATGCCCTTCGCAGATGCCGGTGGAGATTTTCTGGGGATTCAGCACCTTCACACTGACGGCGATACGAGGCGCATTCAGAAACCGTACGATGCTCTCGGCGCTATCGGCTTGCACCACCACGCCGACCAGTCCCTCTCCGACCACGACGGGCGCACCGGGCTGGATGCCGTCGCGCGTGCCTTTATCGACGAGCAGGGTCTGCTGCCCCGCCTGCGGATAGCGTGCTATCACGCGGCAGCCGAGCCATTTGCCGGGTAGCGTGGAACGCAACTGCAGCAAGGCTGCCATCGTTGCATGCTCCCGCTGGAGCTGCTCCATCTGGCTCAATTGCAGACGCAGCCGAGCGTTCTCTTCCAACAGGCGGTCATGCGCGCGCAGTGTCCGTCGCGCCAGAAAAATCGCCCGCAGCTGTCCGCCGACGCTATCCGAAAGCGTGCGTATGGCCCCTTGCACCGGCGCAACCGTCGCCCGTATCAATGCCGTGATGGGGTTCGGCTGACCCCGGTGTATCCGATGATTATGATAGACACCGAGTGCCAGCCCCGTGCTTGCCAAGAGGAGCAGCATCCCGAGCGAGCGTCGGCTCATCGTAGATCAACTCCTCCCTAACGCTTTTTGCCCTGAGCGGTCTGGAGCACCTTGCGCAGCATCGGGTTCGTGTCGATCTCCTCCAGCACCTTGCCCGTGCCCAGCACCACGCAGGAGGTGGGGTCACTGGCGACCCAGACGGGCATGCCCGTCTCCCGCTGCAACAGTTTGTCCAGCCCACGCAGCAGGGCGCCCCCGCCACAGAGCGCGATGCCTTGGTTCATAATGTCGGCAGCCAATTCGGGAGGAGTAATCTCCAGCGTCTGTTTGACCGCCTCCACGATGGCGTTCACGGGTTCGGCAATCGCTTGGCGGACCTCTTCGGAACGGATGCGCACGCTGCGAGGCAGCCCGCTGATGAGGTCGCGCCCCCGAACTTCCATCTCCAGCTCCTGTTCCAGCGGATAGGCGGAGCCGATTTCGATTTTGACCTGCTCGGCAGTGCGTTCACCGATGTAGAGATTGTAGTTCCGACGAATGTAGTTGGCGATGGCTTCGTCGATCTCGTCGCCCGCGATGCGAATCGAGCGGCTGGCGACGATGCCTGCCAGCGAGATGACCGCCACCTCCGTTGTGCCGCCGCCGATATCGACCACCATCGAGCCGGTGGGTTCCACCACAGGCAAACCGATACCAATGGCGGCTGCCATCGGTTCCTCAATCACATAGGCTTCGCGGGCGCCGGCGCGCATCGCCGCCTGCAACACGGCACGACGCTCCACCTCCGTGACCCCACTCGGAATGCCGACCACCATCCGGGGTGGGATCCAGCGGTGGCGCGACACCTTACTGGCATAATATTGCAGCATCTTTTCGGTCTGCTCGAAGTCGGCAATCACGCCATCTTTAAGCGGGCGTACCGCCACAATATTGGCTGGGGTGCGCCCCAACATGCGTTTCGCCTCCTCACCGACCGCCAGCACCCGACGCGTGTCTTGATCGATAGCAATCACCGAAGGCTCACGCAACATGATGCCTTTGCCCCGCACATGCACAAGGGTCGTCGCCGTGCCCAGATCGATGCCCAGGTCGCGCCCGAACCGCCCGAACAACCGTGTGATGAACATCACGCTCCCGCTACCTCCACATCAAGAGTTTACCCCACCCATCCATTTTGCAGCAGGAACAAGCGCAACGCTATCGAATCCGCCCCTTGAGGAGGGAGACAATGCGTTCCGTTCTGTTTCTAACAGGGTTGCTGGTGGTTTTATCGATGGTGGGTCTCGCGTTGCAGACACCGCAGGCACAGCCTGCTCCTAATCAGTTGAGCGAGGAGGAACAGAAAGCGGGCTGGAAACTGCTCTTCAACGGCAAGGACCTAAGCGGCTGGAGTGTGGTCGATCTGCCCGATGCCTGGAGCGTGGAGGAGGGCACACTGGTTTGCACCGGTAAAGGCGGCGGAATGATTTACGCCGAAGGCGTCTACAAAAACTTCGAACTCAAGATCGACTTCAAGGTTTCACCCGGTGGCAACAGCGGGGTCTTCCTGCGCGTGTGGGACAAAAATGACCCCGTGCAAACCGGCATCGAAGTGCAGATTCTGGACAGCTACGGCAAGGAACAGCCCACACGCCACGACTGCGGCGCTATCTATGACATTCAGGCACCCACCACCAACGCCGTCAAACCCGCTGGCGAATGGAACAGTTATCACATCATCTGTAAGGACACCCAGATTGTGGTCTATCTGAACGGCAAGAAGGTGAACGAGGTAGACCTAAGCCGCTGGACGGAGCCGCACCGCAACCCCGACGGGACACCGAACAAGTTCAAGTATCCCTACAATCAGATGACCCGTCCCGGCTATATTGCGCTGCAGAATCACGGGAGCAAGATATGGTTTCGCAACATCAAAATCAAGCCGCTGGATTGAGCGTGTACGGCGAGCGTCGGGCGCGCCTGAGGCGAACCTTGTTTGAAGCCCCGCGCGCCCCCGATGCCGCCCTTATCACCCATATAGCCAATGTGAGCTATCTCACCGGCTTTACTGGTTCCTATGCCTGGCTGGTGCTGACCCCCTCGCACGCTCATGTGATTACCAGTGGCATCTATGCCACGCAAATCGGCATCGAGGTGCCCGACCTTCCCGTCAGCGTCCATACGCCTGCAGAAGAGGCGGGTGCGGTGCTTGCCGATTTGCTGCATCAGTGGGGCGTGCATCGGCTGGGCATCGAGAGCAGCAACTCCATCGCCTTTCTGAAAAGCCTCCGCAAACACCTGCGTCGCGTCAAAATCAAGCCCGTTTTGCTCAAGGGTGCGGTCGAAAAGATGCGCCTGATCAAAGATGCCTTCGAGTTGGAGCGGATTCGGGCAGCGGTGGCGATTGCCGACGCCACTTTTGCGCATGTGCAGCGCGTGCTGCAGCCCGGCGTCGCCGAATGGGACATCGCGATGGAGATCGACTTCTATATGCGGCGTCAGGGCGCCTACCCCGCTTTCGAAACGCTGGTGGTGAGCGGGGAGCGCAGCGCGCTGCCACACGGTAGACCCACCGAGCGCAAGCTGGCGCGCGGCGATTTCGTCACCCTCGATTTCGGCGCACGCTACCAAGGCTACTGTTCCGACATCACGCGCACGGTGGTCATCGGCACCGCCAGCACGGAACATCGGCGGCTGTATGCGGCCGTGCTGGAGGCGTTGGAACGCAGTCTCGATGCCATCCGACCGGGCAGAACAGGGCGCGCCATCGATCAAGTGGCGCGGCACACGCTCGAAAAGCATGGGCTTGCCGACTACTTCCGCCATAGCCTGGGACACTCGCTGGGTATGATGGTGCATGACGGCGCAGGCTTCTCACCGCGTGAGAAGGGCAAGCTGCAGCCTGGCATGGTGCTGACGGTGGAGCCAGGGGTCTATGTACCCGGCTTTGGAGGCGTGCGCATCGAGGAGGATGTGCTGGTGACGGAAACGGGCTGCGAAGTGCTGAGCCGCTCACCGCGCGAGCTGATGGTGCTGGATTATGGGGTTTCGTCGCCCTAACAGGCTGGAGGCTTCCTCACTCTCGAGAATGCCGTCGCAGGAATTCATCGGGCAAACCGTTGAACTGGATACCAGCTAAGCGGCGCGCACGCTCCAGCTCGGCAATATCATAGCTGTCTAATTCGCCTGCCTGCTGGTAGACCTTCATCGCCTCCTCCAGTTCGCCCAGCAAGCGATAGACATCGCCCAGCACTGTGAGATACACTGCATTCTGTGGCTGGATGCGCAGCGCGGTTTGGATCGACTCGATGGCTTTTTCGGGATACTCATTCTCCAGGCAGAGCAGCCCATAGCGAAAATGATAGTAATCGTCTTCGGGATTAAGCAAGGTGGCGATTTCCATTTCCAACATCGCCTCGGCAATCTCGCCGGAGCGTTCCAGCAAATCTGCCAGCCAAAATCGGAAGAAGCCGTTGCTGGGTTCGCAGTTCACCGCTTCACGCGCCACTTCGATTGCCTCTGCGTACTGTTGGCAGACCGCCAGGGTTTCTGCGTACTTGAACAGCACGAAGGCGTTGCGGGCGCCGTACTCGATGGCTTTGCGGTAGTGGGCAAGCGCCGCGTCGAATCGCCCGAATCGGCGGTAGATTTCGGCAAGGGCGAAATAGGGTTCGGGGTCGCGCGGGTTGAGCTTACGCGCGCGTTGGTAGAACGCCAGGGCACGCGCGGGCTGGTCCGCATAGGCATAGGCATCGCCCAGATGGAGATAATGCTCAATATTGTGGCTCTCCATCTGGATGGCTTGCCGGTAATAGCGGAACGCCTCTTCGAAGCGACCGGCGCGCATCAGCTGGTCGCCGCGGCGCCGTGCCTCCGCCGCCGATTGCGCCGGTGTGCTGCCGCTTTGATTGCCCTGTTCCTCTGGATGGGGCAACGACGGCTCAACCGAGAACGGATCGCCCATTGCCACATGGGAATTATACCCCACTTTGGAGGCGCTACCCCAACGGGGCTTGTCCAGCAGGGCACTACTTGGCAGTGCCTGTCGCACTTTGGGTAGCGGGATGGGTTGAGGTAGATGCAAGCCAGCTGCTTTGCAAAGCCTCCGCTTGCATCAGCAAGATTTTGGCCTGCAGGGTAGAGGTCCAAGGCTCGCCCAGTCCTTGGGCAGCGCGAAGAGCTTCCTGAAAAAGCTTCTCGCCCTCCTCAATTTTGCGGGTGCGGAGACACACAGCTGCCACAATCGCCAGCGACTCCGGGCGTTGACGCGGGTCACTGAGCCGCTGCGCCATCTCCACTAAGGGCTGAATGGCGGGTGCCTCTGCACTTTCTGGTTGGCTGCTCACCTCCACCACCAATAGTTGTGCCTCTGCCTGGATGCGCTCCAGCGAAATGGGAAGGCTATTGGCAATCGCACGCGCCGTTGCGTGCTGTTGATGACGCACCAGGTGTTCCACATAAAGCAGCTTGGCGCGTGCCAGTTTCCGCCCGTCCCGAATGCGGTTGATGAGCGGCTCAATTTGCTCGGTCTGCCCGCTCTGAATCCGCGTTTCGATAAGGCGTAGCAGGATTTCGTCGCGTCTGCCACCAGATAACTGCTCCAAGAGGGGCTGTGCCTTCTCCTCTTGCTGGGACTCGCTGAGGATTAGGGCAATATCATAGAGAGAGGCCTCGGTATCCATTCCTCCCATCTGTTGAGCCTGCTCAATGGCTTGCTTGAGCATCGCTTCACCCGACTCTGTTTCACCCACCACGAGCATGCCCACTGCGACCGTTGCGGAAGCCGCTATCTGCTGGCGACCGGGTGGCAGCTGGCTGGCAATTTGCTGGGCTTCGTGCAGTAGTTCCAGCGCCGGGTTATTGCCTGCCGACGGTTCCGCCTCAGACTCCGAGGAAGAGGGGGTAGAGGCGGACAAATCGGTTGGGGGCGTTGGAAGCGGTTGGGCAATCGCCACCGAAACGAGCGCTCTGCAGCGGTAAAAGGGGTTCTCTATCTGGCGTGCGACGGAAAGAGCCGAAACAATCTGGTTCGCTTTCGCAGCTTGACGCGAAAGCTCATACATGAGGGTGGCTTTCTGGAGCGGGTCGGGTATCTGGTTGGCGAGCTGAAGCGCACGCTCCCACTGATGGGCTTCGATCAGTTGCAGAACAACTTGGTTCAGCGCAAAACTCTTCTCCTCGATATCCGACACTTTCTCTAAGGTAGTGATGGCTTCCTCAAACAGCACCTGCGCCTTCGAGTCGAGCCCCACCTGTTTCAACACTCGCCCAACCGCTGCCAGGTCTTTGGAGCGAGCCGCCAAGTCAGGTATCTGACGCACCGCCTGCACGATAGGCTGCAATTTCGTCCAGAGCGGGTGGGATGGCTCTGACGACTGCCCCGAACTGGCGGAAGAGGCAGGTGGCTTGCTGGCGGATGGGGTGATCTGCAGGTAGCCAATTGGCAAGACCTCCGTGGCAATGCCTCCTATCCGTGCCACCACCCCAATCACCCGATTTTGCTGGTCAAAGACGGGCGCACCAGGCAGAAACACATGAGGCGAGGGCGAAATCCGCATTATCTTGACCCCGCTCCCCAGCCGCTGAATCTGCGATACCGTGCCTGTCAGCACACTCAGACCTCCCGCCGTGGTGTAGCCCAGTATCCCAACAACATCGCCGACCTTTACACGATTCGAATCACCCAAACGCACAGCCGTCGAACGAGCCGCCACAACCTGCAGCACAGCGAGAGGGAGTGAAGGATGGCTTTTAATCAGGCGCGCCTGCAGCAAGGAGCCATCAGCACGACGCACCAGTAACGACTTCTGACGCGCCGACTCAGGTAGGATGGTCACCAGATGTCCCTTTTCAGAGACGAAAAAGCCATTACTCACACCCTGATTCAGATTGTCACTCGTGACCAGCACGAGAATAGCACCACTGTACTTGCGCCTCAGGTTCTGCCAACGATTCGAGGACTGAGCATCAAGCAAGAGCGGCAACAGGAACACCAGCCCCAGCAAGGTTCCCACACGCCACCCGGTCATCGGCAAAAGGTTTTGCCCACACATAAATCACACCTCCTACCCGTTGCGGTAAAATCCTACTTTATTATAGACCAATCGCGTCGCTGATGTGACTAATTCACTTGGCGTATTTTGATGCGATGATGCTCGTATCTCAGCCTTGCCTGCCTCACGAGCAGGAGACCACGGGAGGTTCGGGAATTAAAAGCGCGAGGAGGTTGAGAGGCGATGTTGCTTTATGAGATTGTGGAGCGCTCGGCGCAACGGTTCCCAACGAAGCCCGCGCTTATCTTCCGGGAGAGTGAAATCCCCTATGCCCAACTGTGGGGCGCGATCCAAGCATGTGCACGCGGCTTGCGCGAGGAACTGGGCATTCAGGCGGGCGACCGAGTGGGGCTTATGCTGCCTAATCTACCTCAGTTTGTGATAGCGTATCACGCGCTGGGGCATCTGGGCGCCATTGCCGTGCCCGTGAACCCGCTGCTCAAAGCGCCCGAAATCGGCTACATCTGGCGGGATGCAGGAGTCAAAGCCGCCATCACCTTCCCCATGACACTGGAAACGGTGCTGCAGGCGCGGTCGGAAATCCCCTCGTTGCAAACGGTGCTGCTGGTCGGTGCGCAAGGTGAGCTGCCCGCAGGCGTGCGTCCCTTCGACTCGATCCTGCGCCCAACAGGCGACCCGCTCCCCCGCCCTGCTGTGAGTGAGCATGACCCCGTCGTCTTCATCTACACCTCTGGCACCACGGGGTTCCCTAAGGGTGTGATGCTCAGCAGCGACAATATCCTTTTCGATATCGAAGCGTGCCAGCAGATGCTGGAGCTGAACCCCGACGAGCGGTTCCTGGCGGTGCTACCCCTGTTCCACTCCTTCGGACAGACGGTCTGCATGAACTTTCCCCTCTGGCTGGGCGCGACCACGGTGCTACTGGAGCGATTCATGCCGCAAAGCACGATGGAAGCCATCGAAAAGCATCGCGTCACGCTCTTCCCCGCTGTGCCCGCCATGTATGCCGCGATTCTGCAGGCTGCCAGTGAGCGCGACTATGACCTGAGTTCGCTCAAATACTGCGTTTCGGGCGGTGCGCCGATGCCAGAGCCGATTCAGCGGGCTTTCGAAGCGCGTTACGGCTGCGCCATTCTGGAAGGCGATGGTCCAACCGAATGCGCGCCCGTTACCAGCGTGAACCCGCCTCCACACAAGGGTCAACGCAAGGTCGGCTCCGTCGGCATTCCACTGCCCGGTGTGGAAATCAAAATCTTCGACGAGAACGACCGCGAACTGCCACCGGGCGAGATTGGCGAAATTGTGGTGCGCGGACGCAATGTGATGCTGGGCTACTACAACAATCCCGAAGCGACCGCCGAAGCGATGCGCAACGGCTGGTTCCACACCGGCGACATGGGCAAGTTCGACGAGGATGGCTACCTCTATATCGTCGACCGCAAAAAGGACATGATTATCGTGGGCGGCATCAATGTCTATCCCAGCGAGGTGGAAAATGTGCTGTTGCAGCACCCTGCCGTGCTGGACTGCGCCGTGATTGGCAAGCCCGATCCGGAGCGAGGCGAGGTGCCCGTGGCGGTGATCGTGCCCAAGCCCGGAACCGAGCCAGACCCGCGTGCGATTCTTCGTTTCCTGCGCGAGCGGCTGGCAAACTTCAAAGTGCCGCGCGAGGTGATTTTCCGTCAGGAGCTGCCACGCTCTGGCACGGGCAAGGTGCTCAAACGCCTCCTCAAAAAAGAGCTGGAGATGGAGAGCTAAGCCCCCTCTCCATCCCAGCCTGCGATGGCGTGAGCGATTCCTTACTTTCGTAGAGGGCGCGACGACCATACACCTATGGTCAGGCACCGCATGCCCACATACGCGTTCCTATCCACCTTCGGGGTACACTTTGGGGGTGGTATGTTTCAGAAAATCCTGATAGCGAATCGGGGCGAGATAGCGGTGCGCATCATTCGGGCGTGCCGCGAGATAGGTATCCGCACGGTGGCGGTCTATTCCGAAGCGGATCGCGAGTCGCTGCATGTTCACTGGGCGGATGAGGCGATCTGCATCGGTCCGCCACCAAGCAGCGAGAGCTATCTCAACATTCCGCACATCCTCATGGCAGCCCTTATCACGGAGGCGGACGCCATCCACCCAGGCTACGGCTACCTCTCGGAGCGCAGCAGTTTCGCCGAGGCGTGCGAGTCGCAAGGGATTCGGTTTATAGGTCCGCCTCATACGGCGATGGCACAGATGGGGGATAAGGCGCTGGCACGCAAAATCGCGCAGCAGGCAGGTGTGCCCGTGCTGCCGGGCACGCCCGACCCCATTCGCTCGGAAGAGGAGGCGATGCGCGCCGCTGCCCAGATAGGGTTCCCCCTGCTTATCAAAGCGGCAGCGGGCGGAGGCGGACGCGGCATTCGGCGCGTGAATACCGAAGAGGAGCTGCTGCCTGCCTTGCGCATCGCCCAATCCGAAGCGCAAGCCGCCTTCGGCTCACCCGAAGTCTATTTGGAAAAATACATCCCCGAACCGCGCCATATCGAAGTGCAGGTGTTGGCAGATGCGCACGGCAATATGCTGCACCTGTATGAGCGCGAATGTTCGCTGCAGACACCCCGCCACCAGAAAATGGTGGAGGAAGCCCCCGCACCCCATCTGGACGATGCGACCCGTCGTGCGCTGGGTGAGGCAGCCATCAAGGTGGCACGCGCCGTCGGCTATCAGAACGCGGGCACCGTCGAGTTCCTCATGGACTCGCAAGGGCAGTTCTATTTTATCGAGATGAACACGCGCCTGCAAGTGGAACATCCCGTCACCGAGCAAGTAACGGGCATCGACTTGGTGCAGTGGCAGATTCGCATCGCAGCGGGCGAGCGACTGCCCTTCAAGCAAAGCGACATCCGCCTGAACGGGCACGCCATCGAGGCACGCCTGACCGCCGAAATCCCCGAACACGACTTCACACCCTCCACCGGACGGCTGAGTGAATGGACCCCGCCAGGCGGTCCGGGCGTGCGCGTCGATAGCCACCTCTACACCGGCTACAGCATTCCACCCTACTATGACCCGTTGCTGGCAAAGATTATCGTGCATGCTGCTTGTCGAGAGGAGGCGGTGGCACGGCTGAACCGCGCGCTGCACGAGGTGCGTATCGAAGGGGTGCAGACGACACGCGACTTCCTCATCCGACTGGTTCAAACACCCGAGTTCCAACAGGGGCGCGTGTCGACGCCCTTTGTGTCGCGATTGCTGCGTGGCTATGTGCCACTTGGAGGTGCTTCGTGATGAACCCCGACCCACCCCATGAGGTTTCGCCTCGCAGGCAGGCACGCGAATGGGCGCTGCGCGCCCTCTACCAAATCGAGGTGGGGCAGCGCGACCCGCAAGAGGTCATCGCCGAAGTGCTGGAGGTCGCCGCGCTGGAACCCGGCATCGCCACCTACATGCGCGAACTCATCAACGGCGTGCTAACCCATCACGCAACCGAGATAGACCCACTTATCGAGCAGTTCGCGCGGGGCTGGACCGTCGACCGTATGCCGGTGATCGATCGCAACATTTTGCGAATCGCGCTCTATGAACTGCGCTATCAGCCTCAAGTGCCCACCGGCGTGGTGGTGAACGAAGCGGTGGAATTAGCCAAGCGATACAGCACGACGGAGGCAGGACGATTTGTGAACGGGGTGCTGCGCACTGCCGCACAAGCCATTCGACAAAGCGAATAATCAGGAGTTCTGGGTAAGGTACACTTATACAAGTGCGTTCTGTAAGCCATGTTAGAAGTTGAAGGGCTGGTCAAATCGTTTCGGGGCTTCCGCGCGGTGGATGGCATCACCTTTCGCGTGGAGGCGGGCGAGATTGTCGGGCTGCTGGGTCCGAATGGCGCGGGCAAAACCACCACGCTGCGCTGTATCTGCGGCATTCTGAAGCCCGATGCGGGGCGAATCGTGATTGGCGGCTACGATCTCGCGCAGCATGAGCGCGAAGCGAAACGGCTCCTTGCCTTCATCCCCGAAATGCCCAATCCCTACGAACTGCTGACGGTGCGGGAGCATCTGAAACTCATCGCCATGTGCTACGATACGCTGCACCTCTATGAGCAGCGCGCGGACGAACTGCTCGCCCGCTACGAACTGCTGGACAAGGCGAACGCATTGGCGGGCACGCTCTCCAAAGGGATGAAGCAGAAGCTCGCCGCCGTGTGCGCACTCGTCCACGATGCCAAGCTCTTCCTGTGCGACGAACCCCTAATGGGCATCGACCCACGCGGGCAATACACGCTCAAAGCCGAGCTGCAGCGATTGCGGGATGAGGGCTGCGCCATTTTGGTCAGCACCCACCAGCTCGATACCGCCGAGCGATTGTGCGACCGCGTGATTATCATGCACAAGGGGCAGATTCTAACCGAAGGCACCTTGAGCGAGCTGCAGGCACGCGCCCAGATGGAGGGCAGCACGCTGGAGGAGGTGTTCCTGCGCCTAACCGAAGAAGCCGAATCGACCACCCCCTCCGCTGTCGAGATTGGTTCCTAATGGAGCGGTCTCTTGGTGTGGGGACGAAAGCGAACACCCAAATCTTATACCAATCGTCAAACCAAACTTCACCAAAACGCAGGCATTGGAGAACCCCCTCCTGCAGGTTCCCCTGCAGGCAGGGGGAACCGCACGAGTGCGCCATGCACGGTTCCCCTCGCGAAGCGGGGAGAACCTGACGGACTGATTAGGGTACTTTTTTCATACCAGCTCCCTCCATCCTCTTCCACCGGCTCCAACGGGTCGGGAAACCAGCCACTCCGCAACCCCGCCACACACCCCAACGCCTCCAACACCACCAACAATCAGCCCATCCGAAACACACTCGCCACACAACACCGCTTCCCCCACAACTTCCCCCACACCCGACCCGCCTCCTCATCCGTCCCCTACCACAACACCCACACAGTCGCCACCGCCAACCAGGACACGCTCCCAACGCGCCGCATCCCGAACCAGCGTCCGATGACACGCTTCGGGATTGCGTTGTGTTTCTCATAGGGATCAATATACCCGAAGTGGGCTACTCTTCCCACAAAAAAGTACCCTAATCAGTCCTTGACAAGGGGGGAGAGGGGGCAGGGGTGGGGGATTCGGAACCTTAAGGGTTGCCCAAGTCGGATGGCGGCTTCATCCTGCCGAAGGAGCCAGCCAGGGCAATCACCGTCAGCAGATAAGGGAGCATCAGCAACAAATCGGTTGGCAGCTGGATGCCGAAGAGAGGCTGCCCTTGCAGACGCATCTGCAACGCTTCGAAAAAGCCGAAGCCGAACGCCGCTGCTGCAGCGCCCAGCGGATGCCAGCGCCCGAAAATCAGCGCTGCCAGTGCAATAAAGCCGCGCCCCGCACTCATATTCTCCCGAAACTGGTCGGCGGACGCCAGCGTCAGGAACGCGCCCGCCATACCCGCCAGCACACCCGATAGCAACACCCCACTGTAGCGAATCGCTTTGACGGGCACGCCCATCGTGCGCGCCTTGACCGCGTCGTTGCCCACCGCATAGACACGCAACCCCCAGCGCGTGCGGTTCAGCACCCAGAAGAGGGCAAACGGCAGCAGCACCGCGAACGGCACCAGCCAGGTCTGATCCCGAAGCAGTGCGCCCAAGATGGGCCATCGTTCCAACCAATCCGCCTGCAGCGGCGCGAACCCCCGCACCACCGATGAGAGTCCCCGCTCTTCGCGAGGCAATATCAGCTGCCGAAACAGATAGGTGGACAGCCCTAACGCCAGCAAATTAATGGCAACCCCACTGACCACATGGTCGGTGCGAAACTCTTGGGTGGCGATAGCGTGCAGCAGCGCGAAGAGCAGCCCGACCAACATGGCGCAGCCCAGCCCCACCCAGGGCGAACCGGTGAGCAGGGCGCCGTACGCGCCTGCGAACGCCCCCATCAAGATTTTGCCTTCCAGCCCGATGTTGATAACCCCTGTGCGCTCGCTCATCAAGCCACCCAACGCTGCCAGAATCAACGGGGTTGCCTGACGCAACGCGGTGTTAATCAGCTGCCAATCGAACACTTCACTCATCGCTCAGCCCTCCAATCGCGCTCGGCGCAGGCGCAACGCCGCCACATAGAGAATCAGCACCGCTTGCACAATCGTGGCTATCTCCTTCGGCGCGCCCGTCACCACATGCAAGTTATAGGTTCCGTTGCGCAGTGCGCCCAGCACAAAGGCGGTCAGAACGCTCCATGCGGGATGGTTCGCCCCCATCAGTGCAACGGCGATGCCGTCGAACCCGTATTCGCTGGGGAAGCCTTCAAAGAAGCGATACTGCGTGCCGCAGACCTCCACCGCACCGCCCAACCCCGCCAGCGCGCCAGCAAGCAACATCGCCACGATGAGATAGCGTCGGGTGGGGATACCAGCGGCATCCGCCGCCTCGCGATTAGCGCCCGTGGCACGCAGCTCATAGCCCCACACGGTGCGATAAAGCCATAGCCAGAGCAGCAACGCCAATAGGAGCGTGAGGACAAAACCCCAACTGGTGTTCATCAACCCACCCAGGGGTGGGAGGTGGGCACTGGCGGCAACGGGCGCGGTCTGAGGGGCTGCACCCGCAGGGTCCCGCAGATGCTCCACCACCAGCCAGTGGGTTAGATAGAGGGCGAGATAGTTGAACATGATGGTGGTAATCACCTCGTGCGCGCCACGCCACACCCTTAGAACCGCCGGCAGGATCGCCCAAAGCGCACCCGCCAACGCGCCCAACACCAGAGTCAAGGGTAAATGCACCGCGGCAGGCAGGTTCGAAAGACCGCCTATCCACGCCGCCACGAACGCCCCCATCAACAGCTGTCCGGCAGCCCCGATATTAAACAACCCTGCTTGTAAGGCGATAGCGACCGACAGCCCCGTTAGCAGCAGCAGGGTCATATCGTGAAGAGTGTTGTCCCATGCATCCAGCGGGCTGAGCTGTGGGTCGGCGGGAAAGCCAATCGCCCCCTGCAAGAGAATGCGGTAGCTGGCGCCGACGGGCTGACCCGTGAGCGCAATCAGCAAAGTGAGCGTGCCGAGTACCATCGCCGCACCGACCAGAGCCTGCCAGAGCCACCGAACGGTTATGCTGCGCCCCATCATTCCGCTCCAGAAGCCGCGCCCGTAGATAAGCCTAACTGGGATGCTATCGGCTTGAGCGCGTGAATCACATGCTGCACATGCTCCTCGAAGGGCAGCCCCAACTCCTCTGCACCGCGCAACAAATCCTCGCGGTTAACCCCCCGTGCGAAGGCTTTGTCCTTCATCTTTTTGAGCACGGCGCGCACATCCACCTCGTCCAGCGAGCGGTTTGGGCGTACAAGCGCAACGGCAATGATGAAGCCGCTGATTTCATCGCAGGCAAAGATGGCGTGTTCCAGTCGGCTCTGGCGGGGGATTCCTGTGTGGTCTGCATGCGCGCCCACCGCCCGCACAATCACTTCGGGCACACCCCGCGCCCGCAGATACTCCATCGCCCGAAACGGATGCTCCTCCAAAGATGGGAACCGCTCATAATCCAGATCATGCAGGAGTCCCACGACGCGCCACAACTCCTCATCTTCGCCAAAGAGCCGTGCATAGTGTGCCATACAGGCTTCCACCGCCAGCGCATGTCGGCGCAGATTCTCCGATTGTGTCCATTCACAAAGTAGCTGCCACGCTTCCTCCCTGCTCATCTGAACCCTCCCAACAGGAACATCGAGAGGATACCCGATAGCGACTCACATCATGCTGGCAGGGAACTGTTGCATGACATCGTAAACACATTTTATGCGTGAACGGTCGCGACATGAACAGGATAGTCCGTGGAAGGAGGTCATTACCCTCTTCTTCCCAGAGCTTATCGAGCTCGTTCACCCCGAACTCTACCGACTTATCGATTGGCAACGCCCCTTCCACTTTCTGGACGCTGAACTGCAAAAAATAGCCCCTCATAGCCAAACTGGACGCCAGACCGTCGACAAGCTGGTACAGGTGCATCTGCACAACAATCAGCCGCAGTGGGTGCTGGTGCATATCGAAGCCCAGGCACGCCCTGAAAAGCAGTTTGCCGAGCGAATGTACGCTTATCATGCTCGCCTCTGGCTCCATTATCGCCGCGAGGTTGTCAGCATCGCCATTTTAGCCGATAACAATTCGCGCTGGCGTCCCTCGCGCTATGAGCAGTCGCTGGCAGGCTGCCGACTCCTGTTTGAGTTTTACACGGTGAAGTTGCTGGACTGGGACGAAGCGCAGTTGTTGAGGGAACCGAATCCATGCGCATTATTGTTAGTCGCGTTTCGGCGCGCAGCTGCCACGCGCAGGCAAGCCGAGTTGCGACTGCAGACGCGGATGGAGCTGACGCGCTTAGCGTTGAGTCGAGGGTATAATGAAGAGGAGGTGGGCAACCTATTACGGTTGCTGGAGTGGATTATGCAGTTGCCGGAGGTGTTGGAGAAGCGGTATGAGGAGCTATTGGAGGAGGTCAAGCGGGAGCGTGGCACCTCTTTCTTAGCGTCGTTCGAGCGACGAGCCTTGCGGGAGGGTCTCCAGCAAGGCTGGGAGCAGGGGCTACAACAAGGGCTACAACAAGGGCTGCAACAAGGGCTACAACAAGGGCTGCAACAGGGACTGGCGAAGGGTTTGATTACCCTGCTGACCAACCTGTATGGGGAGGTGCCTGAACCCCTGCGCGAACAGATAGCCCAGATTGCCAGCGAAGAGATTCTACAAGCCCTGTATAGCGAGGCAGCACGCGCAGGCAGCTTGGAAGCCTTCGAGCAGCGACTACAGGCAATTATAGCGAGCCAGTCCACTGGCAGTGAACCATAAGCCACCCGACGCTTGAACCGGCTCAACCCACTGGCTTGAGTTCGGCAAAGGCGTTCGCGATGCGCTCTATACCCGCTCGGATGACCTCCTCGCACACGGCGTAGGAAAGCCGCAGGTAGCCGGGTGCGCAGAATGCTTCACCGGGCACAACTGCCACCCGCGCCACATCCAGCAGATACTCGGCTAACTCGGCGGAACTGGTCAGCAGACGCTCCCCAGCACGGCACGGCAGCAACCCCTGCACATTCACAAACAGATAGAACGCGCCCCGCGGTCTGAAACAGCGCACACCGGGCAGCCGTGCCAGCCCCTCGAACATCACCTGCCGACGCGCCGCAAAAAGCTGACGCATCGTGTCCAGCCAACCGTACCGTTCGCTCCCCAGCGCATACAGCGCCGCATACTGCGCAACGGTGCATGGGTTCGAGGTCATCTGATCCTGCAGACAAGCCACCGCACGGGCAATCTCCAACGGCGCACCCAAATAGCCAATCCGCCAACCTGTCATCGCATAACTTTTGGACACACCATTAACCGTGATGGTGCGCGCCAGCACCTCTCGGCTCAATGCACCGATGCTCTCATGGTGCAGCCCGTCGTAGAGCAACGCCTCGTAAATCTCGTCCGCGATAATCCAGAGGTTGTGCGTAAGGGCGAGGGAGGCAATCTCTTTCAGCGTTTGGCGCGGATAGACGGTGCCAGTGGGATTGTGGGGCGTATTCAGCACGATGGCTTTGGTGCGCGGTGTGATGGCTGCCCGCAGCGAGTCATAGGGGGGCAGGAACTCGCTGCTTTCGTCGGTCGGGATAAAAACGGGCACGCCTCCCATCAAGCGCACCTGCTCCGGATAGGAGACCCAGCAGGGCGTCGGAATAAGCACCTCGTCGCCCGGATTCAGAATCGCCATCAGCGTGCTGAACAGCGCGTGCTTCGCGCCACAGGTGACCACCACTTGTTCAGGTGCATAATGGAGCTGGTTGTCTCGGCGGAACTTCTCGCTGATGGCTTCACGCAGGGGCGCGATGCCCGCCGAAGGAGTGTATTTGGTGTAGCCGGCATGAATCGCCTCCAGACCGCCCGCTTTGGCGAAGTCGGGCGTGTCCAAGTCAGGTTCTCCCGCCGTGAATGCCAGCACATCGATGCCCTGTTGCCGCAGCTGCTGCGCACGCGCCGTTAAAGCAAGCGTAGGCGACGGCTGGATCTGACGCACCCGTTCCGATAGCACCACTCTGCCTCCTTCTACTCTGCCCTCCATCACGCAGCACATAGTGTACCCGCATACGGCTTATCGGTATCCCATGCTGTTGAGTCCCGATTCATTCCCGCTGAATCCCCATTCCTTGTGGAATAACTGCGCTGGAGGGTCGTGCATGCAACGACGACAGTGGCTGACGCTCTTTAGCGTGGTGCTGGTGGTGGAGACGGGGATTATGCTCGGCTTCGCCTACTTGCTGCCCCCTTTGCCCCCGCTGCTGGAAGCGGGGCTGGACGGGTTGCTGGCGGCGATATTGGTGACGGGCTTGGTGACGCTGATAGCACGGCGGATTAGGGACGAGGCGGAGCAACGCTATCGCGCCGTAGTGGAAGACCAGACCGAACTTATCTGTCGCTGGCTGCCGGATGGCACGCTCACCTTTGTAAACGGCGCCTACTGCCGCTATTTCCAAAAAAGCCCCGAAGAGCTGCTCGGCAAATCGTTTATGCCCCTGATCCCCGAAGAGGATCAGGCGAAAGTGGAGCAGGCGATTGCCCAGCTCTCACCCGACAACCCCCTGGTAACCTATTCGCACCGCGTCTATGCGCCCGATGGCTCCATCCGCTGGATGGAGTGGACCGACCGCGCCCTGTACGATGCCAAGGGCAACCTTGTCGAGCTGCAGTCGGTGGGGCGCGACATCACGAAGCAGAAGTACGCGGAAGAGGAGCTGGCTCGCTTCCGACAAGCCGTGCAAAACAGCCCGCTCGCCATTTTCATCACCGATACTCAGTACCGCATCCAGTATGTGAACGACGCCTTCACACGCATCACAGGTTATGCCCCTGAAGAAGCGATAGGTCAAAACCCACGCATCCTCAAAAGCGGTTTCATGCCGCGATCGTTTTATCAAGAGATGTACCGCGCGTTTGCTCAAGGTGGCGTGTTCCGCGGGCGGGTTCTCAATCGGCGCAAGGGCACGGCGGTCAAAACGGAGCAGAACGGTGTGGAATTTTCGCCTCAAACCCACTATTGGGCGGAGGTGAACAACTCCCCCATCTACAACGAGCGCGGCGAGCTGGTGGGATTCCTCTCCATTCAACAGGAGATTACGGAACAGGTGCTGCAGGAGGAGTGCGAACGCTACCAGCAGGAAATGCGCCAGCGACTGAATCAGGTGGCGATGGTGCTGGCGAATGGTACAACCCCGTTCGAAGAGCGACTGAAGCGCGCGGTGGCACGGCTGTGCGAGTGTGAATCGCTCCATCTCACAGGCGAGTCACTCTGGTGGGAGCGGGAGGGTGAACTCTTCCAGCTAAGGGGCGCCGTTGGCGATTACACGGAGGATTTTCTCCGCCGCTGGCGCACCCTGTTCGCTGCCGAGTGGGAGCTGGATAGCCCCAAACTTGTGCCGATGCAGCCATCGCGCCTTACATGGGTGATTCCTCTCCACGCGATGGGGCAGCGGATGGGCTTGCTGATGTTGTTCACACGCCTGACTGCCGAGCGCTATTATCCGCATGAGGCAACCATCCGCCCTCTGCTGAGCGAGTTTGGCGAGATGGTGGCGATTGCGCTCATCAACGAGCAGGCACGCCAGGCGATCGAGCAGGCGCGCGAGCGCGCCGAGTTGGCTGCCCGCACACGCCAGGAGTTCCTTGCCAATATGAGCCACGAAATCCGCACCCCACTGAACGGCATCTTGGGCATGCTGAACCTGCTGCAAGAAACCCCACTGAATGCGGAGCAGCGCGAGCTGCTAAGCACGGCACATCACAGCGCGGAGCATCTGCTGGGCATCCTGAGCGAAATTCTGGACCTCGCGCGTCTCGAAGCGGGGCGGATGGTGCTGGAGTCGGCGCCCTTCGACCTGCCTGAAACGGTGCGTGCCGTCGTGGAGAGCATGCGCCCCCTTGCCCAGCAGAAGCGGCTTGCCCTTCAGTTGCACATCCCCTGCGACTGCCCGCAGTGGGTCATGGGCGATGCGCTACGCCTGCGCCAGATACTGTTCAACCTTATTGGCAACGCGCTCAAGTTCACCCACGAGGGCGGCGTGACAGTCAGGCTCCAGACGGCTCCCACAAGCCAGCCGGAGCAGGTGATGCGCGTGCGCTTTGAGGTGTGCGACACCGGCATCGGCATCCCGCCCGAACGCCTCACCGCCATCTTCGAGCCGTTTGAGCAAGCCGATGGCTCCAGCACGCGCCAGTATGGTGGCACAGGGCTGGGGTTAGCCATATGCAAACGCCTCGTGACGCTGATGGGCGGGCAAATCGGGGTGCAAAGCACACCCGGCGAGGGCAGCACCTTCTGGTTCGAGATAGAGTTCGCCCTGGCGACCTCGCAAAGCGAGCCGCGCACCGAGCCTGCAAGCGATTGCTCGGCTGGGCTGCTAAGCGGCTTGCGCGTGTTGGTCGCCGAAGATAATCTCGTCAACCAGAAGGTGATTACGCGCCAGCTGGAGCGGTGGGGCGTGCCCTATCGCCTGGCAGCGAACGGGTATGAAGTCTTGGAATGGCTGGACAAGGAGCCGTTTGACCTGATTCTGATGGATTGTCAGATGCCCGAGATGGACGGTTTTGAGGCGACGCGCCGCATCCGCGCCCAACAAGCAACCGCCCACATCCCGATTATTGCGCTGACCGCCAACGCCCTCCCTGAGGACCGAGAGGCATGCCTCCGAGCGGGCATGGATGACTATCTGCCCAAGCCCTTCAAGCCCGAAGCCCTCCGCGCCGTGCTGGAACGCTGGGCACAAAAACGCCCTGCCCAAGCAGCATAAAAAGGGTTACCCTCTCCCCCTTAGTAAGAGGGAGAGGGTAAGGGAGAGGGGGATTAGCAGCCGCTGCCGAAGTTGAACAGCACATCCAGCAGGTCGGCGTCGTCGACCACCTGATCGCAGTTGGTGTCCTCTGGCAGACCGCTGCCCGAGTTGCCGAACGCGAACAGCACCGCCAGCAGGTCGGCGTCATCCACGCAGCCGTTGCCGTCCACATCGCCGTTGCTCGGCTGGCAGCTGGGAGTCACCCAGAACGCCATCATGCCGCCCAGCTTGCGCGGCGGGTTGGCGCACACATTGAAGGTGTAGTCGAAGCATTCGGTGTTGGGGTCGTGATTGCCATCGGTCGGTGTGTCGTCGTCCCACTGCAGTTCGGTGGAGCTGCCGATGTTGCCTGCGTCCTGCGTGCTCCAGAGCATCGGCTGCGCTCTGGTGGCATAGGTGACCGCGCCCGTGTTCGGGTCGAACGCCTGCGCGTAGATGACTGCCCAACCGCCGAGTAGCACCGTGCCCGGGGCACCGTCGTCCGCAGGGGTAGCAGGCAGCTGAATGCCGCCAATCGCGCTCAAGCACACAGGCGAATAGTAGTAGCCACTGCCTGCAGCCAATGTACCATAGTCCAACACGACGCCGTCCAGGAAGGGATTCTGAAACACATCGTGCACATCCTGACACTCGAAGTCCATCTGCTCCGTGGTGAGAATCAGGATAATGCACCGCTCTGCCTCTGGCGGGTTCCAGAACCATGCGTGCGTCAGCGATGTAGCGGTAGCGCCGTTATATTGCGCGTCGACCAGCGTTTCGATGTCGTTCGCCCAGTAGGGGTTGTGATAGGTGGGACCGAAGTACCAGCGCGTGCTGGGCGCGAAGTCAGGGCGACAGTTCGCGCCGCCGATGGGGTTCCCGTTGGCGTCTGTGCCGAAGTGGTCGAACACCAGCACCTCGTTGGGGTCACAGGGACCTGCGGGTGCGAAGTCGCCCAGCTCAATCCACGGGGTGACGGGCACGATTCGCCCGTTGTCCCAGCGCACCTTCATCATGCGCTTGGGCATCACCATCTGACCGGGTGGAGCGAGTTGAAGCTCAGCGTTTTTGGTGCCGTCCGCGAACGCAAAAGAGGCGCACAGAATGGCGCCTGCCGTACAAGCCATAAGCCGTCGACTCATCATCATACG
>Ga0079992_133291_pt1 | contig 69790 bp, 53 predicted proteins | sample FaiFalFF_MnMetaG_3_FD_69197 | JGI IMG/M metagenome (GOLD analysis project Ga0079992, IMG submission 69197) | Freshwater microbial communities from Yellowstone National Park, Wyoming, USA - Fairy Falls B (FF_Mn_B) MetaG (SPADES assembly) (version 2) | ecosystem: Environmental > Aquatic >...
TAAGGAGACTTTACGGTTGCTGACCTTCCGATTGTCCGTGCGAGGCGATTGGCTTTTTGTCTCTGAACTCTTTCGGACAACTCGCTTGCATTTGGGGAGCGTAACGGGAGTCGTGCCCATTTACTTTCCTCGGTGCAAGCGGATAATGCTGGAAGGGTTGGAACTGAAGAGCGACTCGGCGCGAGTGCGCTTTGATAATGAGTTGCCCGACTTCCTTTTGCTCTGCCTTTACCTTGCCTCCAAGTTGCCATCCCCTTGGAACGACATCTTGAGGGCAGTAGCAATTGGGACGCTTTTGGCAACGAAAAAGAGCCACTCGTTTGTCTCACCTTGCCCAAGATGCTACAATGCTTGTGGCTTTTTCTGTCGGAAGGAGGTGCCAAGCCATGAAGGATGAAGACATTCTTCTGGTGGGCTTAACTGAGGAAGAAAAACGGGCGTTGGAAGTAATTCGGCAGTTGGCGGAAGCAGGTAACATCGCCGAGGCGGTTCGGAAAGCCAGCGAAACTTTTCAGGACGAGCAGGGAATCGCCATCGTTTTGCGGGTCGGCATAGTGACGCCTGCTGTTAGAAAAGGGCAACCCTTTGAGGAGGTCTGTGAGAGGGTGCGAGAAGCGATTGACAACTTAGAAGACCCTCAACAGCGCCATCGTTTTGAGGTTGCCTTGCAGGAATACCGAAGGACAGTGGAGGAGTTGAAGCAAGCCGTCAGTGCAGTTGCGGGCATCTGGGCTGACCACCCAGAGTTTGAAGGGAAGGGGGTTCGGGAATGGCGACGCAGCCTTTGGGACAGCAAGAAAGAGGCATAAGATCACCCCTGTTGGACTCAGACATCGTGATATGGATTTTGCGAGGCGACGAACCAATGGTGCAATTCTACAACCAACTCGTGGAATCTTTCGGGCAAAATCTCGCCGTTTCTGTCGTCACTGTTTATGAAGTTTTGGCGGGAATGCGCCCAGAAGAGGAGCAAAGGACGAAGGAGTTTTTGGGGAAGTTGAAGTGCTTGCCTGTGACCGAAGAAATTGCTGAAAAGGCTGCCGAGTATTATCGTGCCTTTAGGGCAAAGGGGCAAACCCTTCACATCGCTGACCTCCTCATCGCTGCTACCGCCTTTTGTCACGAACTCCCTTTAGCCACCCTCAACCAAGATGACTTCCCGATGACGGACATTACCTTCTGGCAAAAGGTGCCTTCGCCTCCCCCTAACGGGAAACCCCGACGGGCGATGTCCCCTTGAGGCGACGAACTTCAAACACCTCACATACTGACTTACTCCAGCAACTCATACAGCGTGTTGCGCTTCTTGGGAATGAAGCCTGCCTCCCTGATAGCGCGGAGCATCTCGTCTATTGTTGCCCAGTATTTTGCGCCCGCCAATCGGGTCACATTCTCTTCAATGACTGTATCGCCGAAATCGTTTGCCCCGAAAAAGAGCGACATCTGCGCCACTTTCAAGCCCTGCGTTACCCAAGACGCTTGAATGTTCGGGAAGTTGTCCAATGCAAGCCGAGCGATGGCTGTCAGTTTCAAGTATGGATGCCCGCCAGCCTGATGACCTTTAACCCGCTTGCCCAAAGGAGTGTTGCCCGGTTGGAAGCACCAATGTATGAACGCAGTGAACCCGCCTGTTTCGTCCTGCAGTTGGCGGATAGCGACGAAGTGCTCTGCGATGTCCTCAGGCTCTTCAATGTGCCCGAACATCATCGTCGCCGATGAGCGAATCCCCAACTCATGGGCGGTTCTCATGACCATCAGCCACTCGTCCTTGCTGCACTTGAGTCGGCTGATAATGTATCGCACTCGGTCGCTCAGTATCTCGGCGCCTCCGCCCGGTATTGAACCCAAACCTGCCTCCTTCAATTTCAGCAACACTTCCCGCACGCTCATGTTTTCCAGTTCAGCGATGTAAAGGATTTCTGCGGGCGAGAGACAATGCAGCCAAATTTGTGGGAATCGTTCCTTGATGGCGGCGAAAGTGTTGCAATACCAGTCAAGCCGCAAATCTGGGTTGAGACCGCCTTGCATCAAAATTTGCGTCGCTCCCAACTCAACGGCTTCCTGCACCTTTTGTAGGATGACTTCCAACGGCAAAACATAGCCTTCCTTGTGCCCCGGCGGTCGGTAGAAGGCGCAAAAACTGCAGTAGTCAACGCAGACATTGGTGTAGTTGATGTTGCGGGAGACGACATAAGTGACGATGGGTTCGGGATGCAAGCGGAATCGGATTTCGTTCGCTGTCATCCCGATGGACAGCAAGTCAGGACTTTTCAGCAGCGCCACGATGTCGTCAAAGGAAAGCCGTTCGCCATCCAGCGCCTTGCGCAGGATTGGCAGGATTGTTGGGTCGCGCTCCGTCCGTCCCATCATCGCCGTCAGGGATGTCGCCATCGTCATCGGGCGTTCCTCCTTGTTCAGCCTAAAGCCGTTTGCCTTCCCGCATTATTGGCTATTCGCCATTCGCCCAAAAACTTAACACTTGACTTGCTGGTTTTCAACGGGCAACATAAAAGCGGTGATGGGCGATGCGGCAATTGGGGCACTGGCTTGGCGGCTTCCTCTTGGGTGCGGTTTTGGTCGGGGCGATGGCGGGGCAAGACGGAACGGTTTGGCGTTTTGACGAGCCCGCTGCCATCGTCAACGGCGAACCGATCAGCAAGGGCGATTTGCTGCAGCGGTTGTTAGCCGATTTCGGTGAGGAGACCATCAAACAACTCATCACCCTGAAGTTGCTGGAACAGGAAGGGGCGAAAGAGGGCATCAAGGTGACCGAGGAGGAAGTGGCGAAGCGGTTTGAGGAGTTGCAGGGGCAGCGAGCCGACTTGGAAAAACGCTTGGGGCGGGGTCGGTTGAGCGATTTGACCTTGCGGGATGAAGCGAAACGGTTGTTGCTTTTGGAACGGTTGGTCGCCAAGCAAACCGTCGTTTCCGACGAAGAGTTGCGTCGCTTTTATGCCCGTCACTACATCCGCTACAACCGCCCCGAAGAGGTGACGATTCGCGAAATCGTCGTCTTCTCCTTCCCCGAAGCGCAGGAAATTTACCAGCGATTGCGCCAGACGCCTGCCGACAAGTTAGCGGAAACTTTTGACCGCTTGGGGAAAGAGCGGTCGGTCATCCCTGGGTTCATGGGCGCTTTCATCTATGACGAGTTGCCCGAAGAGATGCGAGAACCCCTTAAAAAGGCGAAGCCCAACGAAATCCTTCCGCCTTTGTTGGTCAAGTCCGCAGGGCAACCGACTTATCGCATCGTTTGGGTGCAGAAAAAGACGCCCGCCCAACTCAATCCCTTTGAGAAGGTGCGGGACATCGTGCGCCAAGATTATTTGGTGGAACGGATGGTCGTGTTGGCGCCTGAGTTGGTCAAGCGCCTTTGGGCGAAAGCCAACATCCAATACACCGTGCCATCATTGGGTGGCGCGGGGAAATAGGGAGTGAGGCTGATGCCCTTGCCCGACGCTGATCAAGCCATTGTGCCTGCCGAAAAGTTGACCAACTACTTGCTTTCAGAGACGCACCTTGTCGGCAAGTTGAAAGCGCGTTTCTTTCGGTCACTCGGCTACGATGAAAGGAATGTGGATTTGCTGAGGGAGCAATTGCGAGAGATCGCCCGCTCTGGTGTGGTTTCTAAAGTTGACCCATCGCCTTACGGCACTAAATACATCGTGGACGGGCAACTGATAAGCCCAACAGGAGGACAAGCGCTCATCAGAACGGTTTGGGTCATAGAACCTGGGCAACCGCCACGCTTTGTGACGGCTTATCCCCTCTAAGGAGGTGCGTCGCGATGCAGGAGTTGGATTTGGTCGTTCTCACGCGGGATGTGGAGGAGTTTGGGTTGAAAAGCGGGAAAGTCGGAACCGTCGTGCATTGCTACGGGCAAGGGGAAGCCTTTGAGGTGGAGTTTGTGGAGGCGTCAGGGGAGACGGTAGCGGTCTTGACCCTAACGCCTGCGGACATCCGCCCCCACAGCGGGCGGGAAATCCTGCATGATAAGGAGGTGGCGTTCATGGCAACGCGTGAGGTCGGTGTCGGCTTGGTGGGTTATGCCTTCATGGGCAAAGCCCACAGCAACGCGTGGCGGCAAGTCGTCCACTTTTTTGACCCGCCCATAACGCCCCGCATGGTCGCTATCTGCGGGCGCAGCGAGGAACGGGTCAAAGCCGCCGCCGAAAAACTCGGTTGGTCAAGTTACGAGACCGATTGGCGCAAACTGGTGCGCCGCGACGACATCCACATCGTGGATGTCTCCACCGCCAACGACACCCATGCCCCCATCAGCATTGAAGCCGCCAAACAAGGCAAGCATGTCTTCTGCGAAAAGCCCCTCGCCCGCAACCTGCGGGAAGCGGAGCGGATGTTGGATGCTGTCGTGGCGGCGGGCGTCACTCACGGCGTCTGCTTCAACTACCGTCGCGCCCCTGCCGTCCAACTCGCTAAGCAACTGATCGCCAGCGGGCGGATGGGCAAAGTGTTCCACTTTCGCGGGACTTACTTGCAAGACTGGATCGTTGACCCCAACTTCCCGTTGGTCTGGCGATTGCGCAAAAGCATCGCTGGTTCGGGGGCGTTGGGCGATTTGGCGGCGCATGTCATTGACTTGGCGCGATTTCTCGTCGGTGAAATCGTGGAAGTCGTCGGCTACCTGCACACTTTCATCAAACAGCGCCCCTTGCCCGCTGAGGAAGTCGGCGGCTTGACAGGACGGGCAGGACAGCAGATGGGCGAAGTGGATGTGGACGATGCCTCGCTGTCCATCGTCACCTTTGACAACGGCGCCATCGGCTACATTGAAGCCACCCGATTCGCCCCCGGTCGCAAAAATTACAACCGCTTTGAAATCAACTGCGAGAACGGCAGCCTCGTCTTCAACTTGGAGCGGATGAACGAACTGGAAGTTTACTTCCGCGACGATGCCCCCGAAGTGCACGGCTTCCACCAAGTCATGGTCACCGAACCTGGTGCCCACAAATACATCGCCGCTTGGTGGCCGCCGGGGCACATCATCGGCTACGAGCACACTTTCGTCCACACCGTCTATGACTTCCTTCGGGGCGTGGCGGGCGAGGAATATTTTGAGCCCGACTTTTACGATGGCGTGCAATGCCAACGGGTCTTGGACGCCATTGAGCGGTCGGCACAAAAGCGCAAGTGGGTGACGGTGGAAGTTTTGCCCGAAATTCAGGAGCGGCGTAAAAAGGCAGCCCTTCCCGCCGCCGCTTCCCCCAGACGCCGCCGATGAAGTCGTGACCGACGCGCAAAATGGGCGGGGCGGGCTTACAAACCCGCCCCGTCTTCTCCCGTGAGGTTTTCTGCCCATGCGAAGGGTTAGCATCTTGGGCGCAACAGGTTCTATCGGGCGACAAACCCTGCAAGTCATCGCTTGTCATCCCGACAAATTGAGCGTCGTCGCTTTAGCGGCGGGGCACGATGCAGAAAGGCTGGGCGAACTTGTCGCCCAATGGCGTCCCAAAGTGGCGGCGTTGTGGGACGAAGAAGCGGCGAGGTCTCTTCGCGGGCGCGTTGATTGCCCCATCCTCGCGGGCTTGGAGGGTTTTGTGGAAATCGCCACGCATCCCGACGCCGATGTTGTCGTCATCGCCATCCCCACCGCCAAAGCCTTGTTGCCCACTTTAGCGGCTTTGCGAGCGGGCAAGCGGGTGGCGTTGGCGACGAAAGAAGTCCTCGTCGCAGGCGGTCACCTCGTCGTCCAGCAATGGCGTCAAGGGGGCGAACTGTTGCCCATTGACAGCGAGCACAGCGCCCTTTTTCAATGCTTGCAAGGCGAAAACATCGCTGCCGTCCGCCGCTTGATCCTGACCGCTTCGGGCGGACCTTTCCGCACTTGGACGAAAGAACAATTGCGACAAGCGACGGTGGAAGACGCCTTAGCCCATCCGACTTGGCGGATGGGTCCGAAGGTGACGGTGGATTCGGCGACGCTGATGAACAAAGGGTTGGAAATCATGGAAGCCCGTTGGCTTTTCGGCATCCCTGCCGACCGCATCGCCGTCGTCATCCATCCCCAAAGCATCGTCCATTCCCTCGTGGAGTTCGTGGACAACTCTGTCAAGGCGCAACTTTCCATCCCCGACATGCGTTTGCCCATCCAATATGCGCTGCTGTATCCCGAACGGGCGGAAAGCCTTGCGCCGCCGCTGGATTTGACCGCTATCGGGGCGCTGACTTTTGAGCCGCCCGACGAAGACCGTTTCCCTTGCCTTCGCCTTGCCCGCGAAGCGGCGCGCCTTGCGGGGACGATGCCAGCGGTGCTTAACGCTGCCAACGAAGTCGCCGTCCACGCCTTCTTACAGCGGCGCATCGGTTTTCTGGACATCCCCGCCATCGTGGAAACCGTCATGGCACTTCACGACCCCATCGCCGAGCCCGATTTGGAAACGGTCTGGCAAGTTGACGAGTGGGCACGGCAAGCGGCGGCGCAAAAGGTGTGGGAAGTCGCTGCCGTGCGGTAATTTCCCCTCGGCGCTACCTGCATCCAGTCAAAGAACTCAAGCCAGTGCTACTCTTTCCCAAGCCGTCCGTCCAAAAGCGTTGGAGAGTTATGCGACGAAAGCCCTGATGTTTGCTAACCGACAAGGAGGTGCGGGGCGCTGCGTTTGCGCCCATTTTCGGATGGTGCGCCAACACGGCATCAAAGGGCTTGACCGTCCCTTGTTGGCTGACCGTTTTGAGCCCGCCAAAGCGCTGCGGAAGGCGATGGGGCGGTTGCTGTGGCAACGCCGACTTTGGCGGATGGCATCCGCTGTCGCTTGGCTTCTGACGGTCAGCGCCCTCGTTTGCCTTTGCTTCAATGCCCTCTTCCTCGCCCGCTTCGCCCTCTCCCCTGCCCCACTCCTTGTCGCCCTTCAACTGTCAACCGCTTTTGCCATCCTCGGCGTTGTCTTCGTCCTCGTGATGGCGGTGCGATGGTGGTGGCACGAATCGCTGTTTCGTGCTACCGCCGATGCCGATGCGTTGTTGGATGGCGACATGTTGCGCAACGCTTTGGATTTGGCGAAGTTGCGGGACGACGAACCTTTCGTCTCGCCCCTCTTTGCGCGGGCTGCCATCTGGCGGGCATGGGAACGATGGCAATCCGCCGCCACGAACGGAATCGCCCACCGACTGACGCTTCCTCACCGTCGCCACGCCGCCCTTTCATGGCTTCTCGCTTTGCCCTTCGCTGTCGTCGCTTTGCTGGTCACGATGCGCAGCGGCGTTTCCGTTCCCGCCCTCATCGCCCTTTACCGCGACGCCCAAGCCGTGTTGGCGTTTGAGCGGAATGGCAAATTGCGATTGCAACTCAGCGACGCCGATGGCGTCGTCCTCAAAGGCACTTCGGTGACGGTGACAGCGGAAGCGGAAGGAGGCAAGGCAACATTCGTTCGGTTGCGCTGGGAAACGCCGAAGGGAACGCATTGGCTGACGATGCAACCTGTCGGCGACAACCGCTTCGCTGCCGAACTCGTCGTCACCGAGAGCGGGAAACTGCAAGCCATTTGCGGGCGCATCAAAAGCCCGTCGGTGTCACTCCTTGCCGTCTTGCCTCCGCGCATCGGCGAATGGTTGGTCAGCGTAGAGCCGCCCGACTATGCGGGTTTGCCTGCCGAAAGTTTCGCCGAACTGCCATCTCGCTTGCGGTTGCTGAAAGGGACGAAGGTGACGGTCACGGCAACTGCCTCGTCGGTGTTGAGCGACGCGCAACTTTTCTGCGAACCTAAAACCTCTGCCGATGTCGCTACCGATGGGCAGCAAGTCACCATCCGCTTCACCGTCCGTCAGCCTTTCCGCTGGCGCTTGCGCCTGCGCGACCGTTACGGGTTTGACGGCTTGACAAGTTGGCAACGGGTGGAAGTCCAACCTGACGACCCGCCGAAGGTGGCGGTGTTGGCGGGCGTGAAGGCTGTCGTCGCAGGGGGCTTTGCACCCTTGACGGTGCGCGCTGAAGATGATTTCGGTGTCCGCCAACTCGCTTTGCAATTCGCCGTCGGCGAACCGAACCGACCACCTTCCCGTTGGCAAACCGTCACCTTGCCCATCCCGACGGGCACGATGGTGGAGCAATCGTTGGCGTTGCCCGTGCCCGTTACGGCTGTCGGTAAATCCCTTTGGGTTCGGGGCAGGGCGGAAGACAACGATGCCGTGTCTGGTCCGAAAGTTGCTGTCTCGGCGTGGCTTGAGTTGCCCATCCGTGCGCCCGACGAATTGCTGGGCACGCCCGACGAGTGGCTTCGCCGCTTGCGGCAATTGGAAGCGTGGCTGCAACAACGCGATTGGCAGACGGCGCAAACGCAGGTGGAGCGATGGCAACAGTGGTGGCAAGAGCAATGGCAACAGGCGCAATGGGCAAATCAACCCCTCCCGCAGGCGTGGCTGCAAGAGTGGCTGCAACACTTGATGGAGCATTTGCGACGGCGCGACTTGACAGCGGCACTCAATGAGTTGTGGCAAATGCAACGGGCGTTGGAGCGGGCGATGGGTGAAGAGCGATTGACGGAACTGGCGCAGGAAGCGGCGCGGCTGCGGGCGATGCAGGAAAGCCTTTTGCGTTCCTTGCAACGGGGCACACCGCCGACTTCCCTCGCCGCTTCCCAAGAGCAACTTGCCGACCGCACTGAGCGATTGCGCCAAGCGTTGCAGGACGAAGCGAAGCGATGGGCGGATTTGGGCAACGCCGACATCGCCTTCCAGTTGCGCGACGCCGCCAAAGTCCTTGCCCAGCGTCCCACCGCCGAAGCGATGCGCCAAGCGGCAGCCGCCATGCGCCAAGAGCAAACCGCCATCGCCCAATCTAAGGGCAACGATGCCCTCAGCGATTTGCGGGAAGTGGAAGAGCGATTGACTTCGCCGACCCAAAACCCGCTGGCGCAACTTTATCGGCAGGAACGCAACTTGCTGGCGCAACTTCTGGAGCAAACGGAACGGTTGCGCCGAGACCAAGCCAATTTGCGACAGCAAACGGAAACATCGGCAAGTCAACAAGTTGGCAAGTCGGCAAACGAAGGGCGACGAGCGGAGCAACCGTCAATCAGAACGCCCACAACTTCTGTCAATCCCCTTTCGCCTCCGATGCCGCCCAGTTGGAGCGAAGTGGAGCGGTTGACGCCCGAACGACCTCAGCCATCGCCCAGTGCGCAACGCCATCCGCCAAATTTGCCAGAGCAACAACGGCAATTGCGCCAACGCGCCGAAGGTTTAAGGCATCCGTTGCAGGAAGCGATGGAGCGTGTCCCCCAATTGCCTCCCGAAACGCCGCACCGTTTGCAAGACGCCATTGAGCAAATGGACCAAGCCGAACAAGCCTTGCGACAAAACGAAAGGCAACGGGCGAGCCAATCGCAACGGCGTGCCGAAGAAGCGTTGCAGCAACTCAGCGAAGTTCTTCGGCAGGCGTTGCAATCGGAGCAAGGTTCGTTAAGCCAGCGGATGGGTGCGGGCGAAAACGAAGCGATGGCGTTGGCGCGCCGACAAGCCCAATTGCTGCGCCGCACCCAACAATTGCACGCCCAGCGGCAACAAGGGCAACGCCCCAACCCGTCCGAGTTGCAAGCGATGGGGGCGGAAGAAGGAAGCATCCGTCAAGCCCTCAGCCGCATGGAAGGCTTTTTCGGCGAAGCCCTTCCACCCGAATTGCGTCAACGAATGGGGCAAGCCCAAGAGTGGCTGCAATGGCTGGAGCAAAACCTTCCGCAAGGCGAGACGGGGCAGGAAACGCAGGGACGACAGCAACGCGTCTTGGAAACCCTTCTGCAATTGGCGCAAGCCCTCAGTGGGCAACAAGGCAATCAGCAAGGGCAACAGCGACAACAGCAAATGGCGGGTCAAATGCCTGCCACGCCCGACATCAACTGGGGGCGCTTCATAGAACACGGACCGCCCATGCGGCAAGTGCCCGAAGCCTTGCAGGGGGCGAAAGGCGGCGCTGCGTTCGTGGAACGGGCGAAACCCATCAACCCGCCTCCTCCGTCACCCTTGTCCGTCCCGCGCCTTTCCGTCCCACCCGCCTACCGCGACGCCGTGCAAAAGTATCAGCGAAGGAAGTGACGAAAGGACGGGACGAAGGAGAAACGGTTTTCGGGAAGCGAGTGGCGGACGACAGGTGTCGCCATTTCTGTCGTGGCTGATAGCCACTCCAACAAATTCGCCAGTCGCTTGAATTTCGGAAGGTGACCGAAAGATGCGTCGGCTGACCGCCATCAGGATTTTGCGCCCTTTGCCATTGGTCATTGCGTCATTGGTCATTGTGCCATTGGTCATTGGTTCATTGGTCATTGCGCCATTGGTCATTGCCTCATTGGTCATTGCCGCGCCGCCGTCAGGGGAAGCGGTGGCGCCCGAAGAGAAGTTGGAGCCGTTACCGCCTGTCCCTCAACTTCCGCCCCATGTCGTCGCCATCGCCCGATTGCGCCTGCGGGAAAACACCCTGCGGGTAGACCCGATGAGTGACTTCAACTTGATTCGCAATGTCGCCGAGCGAACGGGTTGGACACACCTTTATCCCAACCGCATCGTCGTCTCGCTGGACAACGACGACCTCTTCCGCTTTCCCATCCTCATCTTCGTCAGCGAGCACCAACCGATGAACTTGACGCCGACGGAGCGGGAGCGGTTGCGGCGCTACTTGAAAGGGGGTGGCTTTTTGTTCGTCAGCGAATGCAGCGCCAAACTGCGATTGCGCCCCGAATTGCGCCCCGAACTGCAAGCCTTGTTGCCCGAAACCCAACTCAAACCCATCCCTCCCGACCATCCCATCTACCGCGTGCCTTACCGCATTGACCGCATCGTCCCCGCTCGTCGTGGGGGCAAAACTTTCCACGAAGGCATGGAACTGGATGGGCGGTTAGTGCTCGTCTACTCGCAAAACGCCGAAGAATGCTCGTGGCAAAGTTGGCGCTGGACGGGACCGCTTTGCGCCTGCCTGCCGCCCGACTTTGACTACGCCTTCCGCTTCGGCGTCAACCTCGTCCACTACGCCTTGACGCATTAAACCCAACCCACCCATTGGCCATTGGTCATTGGTCATTGAACCATTGGTCATTGGTCATTGCACCATTGGTCATTGAAAGGGGGAACGACGATGACCGAGACGGAACTGCAAGAGTTGCAAGCCGTAGAGCGCATCGCCCAGTTGCGGCAAGCGCTCCTTGGCGAGTTGCGGAAAGTCATCGTCGGGCAAACGGAAATCATTGAGCAACTGCTCATCGCCCTGTTGGCGAAGGGGCATTGCTTGCTCATCGGCGTGCCCGGCTTGGCGAAGACCCTTTTGGTCAGCACCCTCGCACGGGTGTTGGACTTGACCTTCAAACGCATCCAGTTCACGCCCGACTTGATGCCCAGCGACATTTTGGGCACCGATGTGCTTCAGGAAGACCCCGAAACGGGGCGGCGCCGTTTTGAGTTTTTGCCCGGACCGATTTTCGCCCACATCATCCTCGCCGACGAAATCAACCGCGCCCCACCCAAGACGCAATCAGCGTTGCTGGAAGCGATGCAAGAGCGCAAGGTGACGGTCAGCGGGCGCACTTACGAGTTGCCCCAACCCTTTTTCGTGCTGGCGACCCAAAACCCGATTGAGATGGAAGGCACTTACCCCTTGCCCGAAGCGCAACTGGACCGCTTCCTTTTCAGCCTCGTGCTGGACTATCCGTCAGCGGACGAAGAAGAAGCCATCGTCCATTTGACGACTTCCGCTTACGAACCCGATTTGCAAGTCGTGATGGGGCGGGAAGATTTGCTGCAGGCGCAAGAGTTGGTGCGCAAAGTGCCCGTGCCCGAACGGGTGGGCAAGTATGCCGTCCAATTGGTTCGGGCGACCCGACCGAAGGAGGCGGCAGCCCCCGAATTCGTCCGCCAATGGGTGCAATGGGGGGCGGGACCAAGGGCATCGCAAGCCCTCATCTTGGGCGCCAAAGCGCGGGCGCTCTTGCACGGACGCACCGCCGCCAGCGCCGAAGATATCCGTGCCGTCGCCTTGCCCGTTTTGCGCCATCGCCTCATCTTGACCTTTGCAGCGGAAGCCGACGGCATCGCCCCCGAACAGGTCATCAACCGCCTCCTCCAAACCGTCCCCGAACCCTAATCCCATTGGTCATTGCCCCATTGGTCATTGGTCATTCATGTGCTACATTTTTGGCGGCGAAAGGAGGGATGAGCCATGGCGGAAGAAGTCAAACTCGTCGCCACCTTAGCCCGACCGAAAATGCTGGCGAACGCCAATCCGCAACTGAACTATGTGCTGCTGGAAGTCATCCCTGTCGGCGAAGGCTTGCCCCAATCTGCCCCGCTGAACCTGTGCCTTGTCTTAGACCGCAGCGGCTCTATGGCGGGGCAAAAGATTGAGAACCTGCGACGGGCTGTGGAACTCGTCATTGACCAGTTAGACCCGATGGACATCCTGAGCATTGTCATCTTTGACGACCGCGCCGAAGTCCTCGTGCCCGCCACGCCCGTCACTGACAAAAACGCCCTCAAAGCCAAAGTGAAGGGCATCACCGATCGGGGCGGGACGGAGATGAGCAAGGGGATGCAGTTGGGCATCCAAGAGTTGCAAAAGCACTTGACACCCGACCGCGTGTCGCGGATGGTGCTGCTGACCGACGGACAAACTTACGGCGACGAAGATGAATGCCAGAAGTTGGCGAACCAACTGGCGCAACTTTCCGTGCCCCTTTACGCCTTCGGGTTGGGCGAAGATTGGAACGAAGATTTGCTGGACGCTTTGGCGAACGCGACGAAGAGTTTGGGCGGCTTTGCCGAGTTCATTGAGCGTCCCGAACAAATCCTGCGGCATTTTGAGTTCGCCGTCCGCAGCGCCAAACGAGTTGTCGCCCGCAACGCCTATCTGACCCTCAAACTGGCGCAAGGCGTCGGTCCTCGGCAAGTTTGGCGGGTCTTGCCCCTCATCGCCAACTTAGGCTATCAGCCCATTTCTGACCGCGATGTGCAAGTGCCTCTGGGCGACTTGGAGCGGGACGAAGGGCAAGCGGTGCTTTTGGAGTTCTCGGTGACGAGCAAGCCGAAAGGTGTTTTCCGCATCATGCAAGCGGAAGTCACTTACGACCTGCCCCACGAAAACCGTTACGGCGAGAAAGTCAAGGCGGACATCGTGATGGAGTTCACCGACGATGCCCAAGCCGTCCAACAAGTCAATCCCCGCGTGATGAATTTGGTGGAGAAGGCGACGGCGTTTAAGTTGCAGACGCGGGCATTGGACGCCGCGAGAGCCGGCGACATTAGCACCGCCACCCGCTTGTTGCGTCAATCGGCGACCCGCTTGCTCAACATCGGCGAGACGGAACTGGCGAAACTCGCCGAGGATGAAGCCGCCCGATTGGAGCAAGGGCAACAGATGACCAGCACGGGCACCAAACGCCTGCGCTACGAAACCCAACGGCTCACCCGACCCATCCCGAAGCAATGACCAGTGTGCCAATGACCAATGAGCGACAATGACCAATGACCAATGAGGCAATGACCAATGTTGGAGCGGCAATTTGCCGCGACCAAATGACTTGCCGATTTGCCGAATTTGTTGGAGTGGCAACTTGCCACGACTTGCGATGTTGGAGCGGCAATTTGCCGCGACCAAACGATTTGCCGATCGCCGAACCGCCGAATTTGTTGGAGCGACAATTTGGCACAACCAGACGATTTGCCGATTGCCGAACTGCCGAATTTGTTGGAGCGGCAATCTGCCGCGACCAGACGACACGGGTGCGAACCGTTATGCCAATGTGGCTGAGACGAATCATCGCAGGTGTCGCAAAGGGCGTGGTGCTTTGGGCACTCGCTTCCTTGCTGGGGTGCGCGCAAGGGACTTTGCCTGTCTTGCGCTCAGAGAGCCCCACGCCGACCCCGCTGGGCACGATGCCCACTTTCCGACCGCCAAAGGAAGGGGGACGACCGATGCAACGGCAGCGCCTTCGGATTTATGTCGGCACCTACACCCATCGGGGCAGCAAAGGCATCTATGCCTTTGAGTTGGACTTGACGACAGGCGCAACGACCGAGCCGACCCTCGTGGCGGAAACGGTCAACCCGTCTTTTCTGGCGCTCCATCCCAGTCACCGCTTCCTTTACGCCGTCAACGAAGTCGGCGAGTTTCAAGGCGAACGGACGGGTTCTGTCAGCGCCTTCGCCGTTGACTCGTCAACGGGCAAACTCACCCTGCTCAACCAGCAACCGTCCAAAGGCACTGCGCCGTGCCATTTGACGGTGGACAAGCAAGGCAAATGCGTGTTGGTGGCGAATTACGGCAGCGGAAGCGTTGCTGTCTTGCCGATCTTGCCCGACGGGCGCTTGGGCGAACCGACCGCCGTCATCCAGCACGAAGGCAAAAGCGTCAACCCGAAGCGACAGGAAGGTCCGCACGCCCACTCGGTCAACTTGGACGCCGCCAACCATTTCGCTTTCGTCGCCGATTTAGGCTTGGACAAAGTGCTCATCTACCGCTTTGACAGCAACAAAGGGACGCTGACGCCCAACGACCCGCCTTTCGCCGCCGTCGCTTCGGGCGCTGGACCGCGCCACTTCGCCTTCCATCCCAACGGGCGCTTCGCTTATGTCATCAACGAACTCAACAGCACCATCACGGCGTTTCGTTATGACGCTCAAAAGGGAACGCTGAGCGAGTTGCAAACGGTTTCCACACTGCCCGACAATTTCAAGGGCGACAATTGGACGGCGGAAGTGCAAGTCCATCCGTCGGGCAAGTTCCTTTACGGCTCCAATCGGGGGCACAACAGCATCGCCGTCTTCGCCATTGACGCGCAGGGGCATTTGCAACCTATCGGGCACGAACCGACGCAAGGCAAAACGCCCCGCCACTTCGCCATTGACCCGACAGGCACTTTCCTGCTCGCCGCCAACCAAGACACCGACAACCTCGTCGTCTTCCGCATTGACCCGAAGACGGGCAAGTTGCAACCGACAGGGCAACAAGTTTCCATCCCGACGCCCGTTTGCGTCTTGCCCGTCCCGTCGCCTTGACCCGCAACCTGTTGGAGCGCCTACGAAGCGCGAGAGTTTGATTGCTGGGTAGCAAAGTAAGCGCACAAATCGGTCAAGGGGCAAATTTCGCATCGGGGTCGTTGCGCTTTGCAAACTTTTCGCCCGTGCTGGATCAAGTTCAGGTGCAGCCGATACTTGATGTCGTCGGGCACGATGTCATCCAGCAAGGCGTTCGCTTTCGCCTCGCTGACCTTCGCATCAATCCAGCCCAATCGCTTGGCGATGCGGTAGATGTGGGTGTCAACGGGGAAGACGGGCTTGCCGAAACTGAAGAGCAACACGCACGCCGCCGTCTTCGGACCGACGCCGGGCAACCGTTGCAGCCACGCCAACGCTTCGGGAAGGGGCATCGCGCCGAGAAACGCCAAATCCAACTTGCCCCCGTTAGCGTCGGCGATTTTTTGCAGGATGGCTTTGATGCGGGGGGCTTTTTGGTTCGCTAATCCTGCCGACTTGATGGCGGCGGCGATTTGGCGGACGGGGGCGTCCAACACTTGCTCCCATTTCGGGAAACGACGCCGAAGTTCTGTGTAGGCTTTGTCGCGGTTGACATCGTTGGTGTGCTGGGAAAGGACGGTCAGGATCAACTCGTCCAGCGGCTTCGCCCGCTGTCGCCACCGCTTGTCGCCATAAAGCGCAACCAATCGTTTGTCCACTTCGCGGATGACCGCTTCATCGGTTCGCACCATGCCCATCGCCTCTCTGATTTCCCTCCTCGTCCCGCGTTCCTCGTCCCCCATCCCAATCCTTCACAGCGGCGCCAGCAAGTTGCGGTAGCCCGAAAGTTGCTCGTAAGTGAAGGCGACCCGAAGGAGCGTCATTTCGTCCAGCACCTTGCCGATGAACTGGACGCCGATGGGCAAGCCGTTGAGAAAACCGCAAGGGACGCTGATGGCGGGAAGCCCTGCCATGTTGGCGGGGATGGTGCAGATGTCGCTCATCTTCATCAGCAGCGGGTCATCCGTTCGTTCGCCCAATTTGAAGGGCGGGACGGGCGAAGTCGGCGTCAGCAACACATCGCACCGCTCAAACGCTTGCTCAAAATCCTGCCGAATGAGCGTCCGCACTTTTGCCGCCCGCAGGTAATAGGCTTCGTAGTAGCCCGCGCTCAAGGTGTAAGTGCCGAGCATGATGCGATGCTTGACTTCGCGCCCGAACCCTTCCTTGCGGGTGCGGGAATACATCGCCACGATGTCGTCCGTCACCGCCGCCCGATAGCCATATTGCACGCCGTCATATCGCGCCAAGTTGCTGGACGCTTCGGCGGGGGCGATGATGTAGTAAGCCGCCAAAGCGTATTCCGTCGTCGGCAGGGAAACTTCCACCAACTCCGCTCCCGCTTCCGCCAACCGTTCCGCTGCCTGTCGCACCAATGCCGCCACCTGCGGGTCAATCCCTTCGCCGAAATACTCTTTCGGCAAGCCGATGCGCATACCCTTGACATCAGCGACAAGCGCCTGCGTGTAGTCGGGAATGGGTTGCGGGATGGAAGTGCTGTCTTTCGGGTCGTGCCCTGCGATGGCATTGAGCAACAGGGCGCAATCGGTCACATCGCGGGTCATCGGTCCGATTTGGTCCAGCGACGAAGCGAAGGCGACCAATCCGTAACGGCTGACGCGCCCGTAAGTCGGTTTCATGCCCACGATGCCACAAAAAGCAGCGGGTTGGCGGATGGAACCGCCCGTGTCGCTTCCCAACGCTGCCAAGCATTCGCCTGCCGTCACCGCTGCGGCGCTCCCGCCACTGCTTCCGCCAGGCACGCGTTCCAAATCCCAAGGGTTGCGGGTCGGATAGAAGCCCGAAAACTCGGTGGACGAACCCATCGCAAATTCGTCCATGTTCGTCTTGCCGACGAAGACAGCGCCCGCTTCCTTGAGTTTGGCGACGACCGTCGCATCGTAAGGCGGGACGAAGTTGTGCAGGATTTTGGACGCGCAAGTCGTTTTGATGCCCTTCGTGCACATGTTGTCCTTGATGGCGATGGGGATGCCCGTCAAAGGCGTGACGGCATCGCCCGCTTTGAACCGTCGGTCGGCGTCTTCCGCCATCTTCAGGGCGATGTCGTCGGTGACGGTCAAAAAGGCTTGCACCTTGCCTTCCACTTGCCCGATGCGTTCCAACACCGCCTTCGTCAACTCCACCGCCGAAATCTCTCGGCGCTTGAGCAACTCGTGGGCTTCGTGAACCGTCAACCGCCAAAGTTCCATGCCCTTCCCTCCTTCACACGGCAAAAATTTGGCGCACTCGGATTTCAAAGCCGGGCACGACTTCTTCGCCGCTCAAAAGGTCATCGCCCTTCACAACTTGCCGCTCGCCGTTTGCCCGCACGACCGTCACCTCCGTTGGGGCGGTTGGAAGCGGATGACGATGACATCGCCGTCTCGCACCTCGTAATCCTTGCCCTTGATTTCCACCCAACCTTTCTCTTTGGCGGCGTCCCACGAGCCTGCTTCCTTCAGTCGCTCAAAGGCAATCACTTCGGCGCGGATGAAACCCGCTTCCATGTCCGAGTGGATTTTCCCCGCCGCTTTGACGACGGGCGTCCCACGCGGGACGACCCACGCCGTCACTTCTTTCCCGACGGGCGTGAAGAAGACGACGACATCCAGTAACGAGAAGGCAGCGCGAATGAGCCGCTCCAACGCCTTCGCTTCGTCGCCGTAAAGTTCCGCCAGTTCAGCGGCGTCGCTTTCGCTTAGTTCCGCCAACTCCGCCGCCAGTTTGGCGTTGATGGGCAGCGCCATCAATCCTCGCTCGCTTGCCCAAGTTTGCAAATGGGCAAAAATCTCGTGGCTCTCCGCCGTCTCATCCACATTGCCGACCAGCAACATCGGCTTGAGGGTGAGCAGTTGGTAAGGCTTCAAGCGCTCCCGCTCCTCTTTTGTCAAGTCCGAAGTCCGCAAGGGTTGACCTGTGTTCAAATGCGCACGGGCTTTCGCCAATGCTGTCGCTTCCGCTTTGGCGTCGGGGTCGCCCGTGCTTTGCGCCACCTTGCTGACCCGCTGCCATCGTCGCTCCACCAACTCCAAGTCCGCCATCGTCAACTCCAACTCCACGATTTCCGCATCCCGCACGGGGTCAACGGTCGTCTCCACATGGATGACCGTCGGGTCGGTAAAACAGCGGACGACTTGGACGATGGCATCCACACCGCGAATGTGGCTGAGGAACTGATTGCCCAAGCCTTCGCCCTTGTGGGCGTTGCGCACTAAACCCGCAATGTCCACGAACTTGAAAGTGGCAGGGACGACCCGTTCTTGACCGACCAAGCGAGCCAACTCGTAAGGACGCAAGTCAGGGACGGCGACGATGGCTTCGTTGGGCTCAATCGTGCAAAAGGGATAGTTGCTCACCGCTGCGTGGGCGCGGGTGAGGGCGTTGAAGAGCGTGGACTTACCGACATTGGGCAACCCGATGATGCCGACTTCCAGCATCGCCCTTCGCTCCTTTTCTCACGGCGCGGGCAATTCGTCCAACCGAGCCAGCGCCCTTTGGGCAGCGGCGCGCACTTGCGGGTCGGGGTCGGTTGTCAAGCGCACCAATTTTTCGCGGGCGCTCGCAATTCGCCATGCTCCCAGCAACCAAGCCGCTTCCGCTTTCAATTTCGGGTCGTCGCTATCCAACGCCCGCAGCAAAGCGGGCACTGCCAACCCGCCGACACCGAACAAGGCTGCCCGCGCCCGCAAGCGCGTGAGCGGTCGGTCGCTGCCCAAAAGCGCAAGGAGTTCGTCCAACGCTTTTTGGTCACCCGATTTGGCTAAGGCTTGGAGCAAAGGGATGCGTTGGTCTTCGGGAAGGTCGGGCGACAACCGCTTCGTCAACTCGTTCACGCCCGCCCGATCGCCGACGGACGCAAGGGCGCGAGCGGCAATCTGCCGCGTCGTCGGGTTGTTGGAGCGCAACGCTTCCCGCAAAATGCCCCGCCCTTGTTCGCCGTAGTAAACAAGTCCGAAGGCAGCGGCAGTGGCTAACTCGGTATCGTCCGCCCGCAATGCTTCTGCCAGCAACAGCATCGCTTCCTTGATGCGCCGTCGGCTCAAAACCGTCAAGGCTTCCGCCCGAACTTGATGGTCGCCATCGTCTTGCGCCATTTGGAGCAGCAAACGCATCGCTTCCTTCGTCCCGATGGCATTTAAAGCGTCAACGGCGGTCAACCGCTCCTTTCGGTCGGGCGATTGCGTCAGTTGCTTGATGGCAGGCAGGGCTTTGTCGCGGAGCATCGCCAAGCCTGACATGGCAACGGCTCGTTCGCGCCAATCGCCACCCTTCAACGCTTCCACCAACACCGCAATCACTTGCGGATGAGCGACGCCGCAAATGCCCGACAGCAATGCAGCGCGCCGTTCAGGGCGCGTCTCGGCGCGATAACTCATCAAAACGACCGACAAACCTTTCTCGCCCTTCGCCGCCAACGCCGCAGCGGCGTTGCGGATGACTTCCAAATCGGCATCGCGCAACGCTTGCGTCAGCAACCGCCAATCCCGCTCATCGTGGGAGCGCGTTAGCGCCAAAACGCCTTGCGCCCGCAACGACGCATCAGGGCGCTTCACCAAAACCCGTCCCTCTTCGGGACGCAACGCCCCCAACTGCCACAATGCCCGACTCGCCCAGAAGGCGACCATCGGCTCATCCCGCAAACCCGCTTGCAACTGAGGGAGCATTTTTCGGGACGGCGCTTGCGCCCAGATGCAAAAGACCATCTCCCGCACCCGCTTGTCGGGATGCTTCGCCAGCGGCGCAAGGCGAAGGGCATCGTCGGGCGATGGCGGAAATTGTTGAAGCAACCGCAAAGCGCCATCGCGCTTTTCGCCTTGCCCACTCAATGCCCACGCAACCAACTGCTTCCGCATCGGCATGGATGGCTCGCTGAGCCCTTTCAAGACAGGTTGCCACAAATCGGGTTGACGACCGAGGCGCTCGCAAAGCCATTCCCAATGCTTCGGCGGCAAGTGACGCAACAATCGGGTCAAACGATCCCGCTGAACGGGATTGCGTTCCCGTTCGTAAGCGTCCATCAAGCGCGTCCAAGTCGTTGCGTCGGCGACTTGTGGCAACACTTCCGTCGCCCATCTCGCTTCCGCCGCCGAGCGGTGCAAAGCGGAAAGCGCCAACCGTTGCATCGTGGCGGCAGACACTTGCGCTATCGGCAACAAACCGAGGGCGTTCACCCGCACCGTCGCATCAGGGTCATTTTCCGCCAAAGCGATCAAGCGCTCCGCCAATTGCTGCCGTTGCGAAGGTGTCAAGGTCATTTTCGGCAGGGCGTCCCGCAACTCCCGCAACGCCCTTCGCCGCTGCGCCCCATTGCGGCTTGACAATGCCCGCAAAGCCCCTTCAACGGGCGATTGGGGCAGAAGCCACCAAAATGACCCGACCACCAACGCAAGGAGCGCCAACACACCGAGCCACAAAATTGTCCGCCGCATGGCAACGCCACCCGCAGAGATTGTGGCATGCTTTTTGACGCCTTCACGCAAAAACGCTTTCGCAAAACCACTGACGAAGGGGGATGGACGATGCAAGCGGTCGTGCTCTTTGAAGACGCCCGATGGACGAATTTCAAGCCGCTGACTTGGATGCGCCCCGTCTGCCTTCTGCGGACGGGCATCTTCCCGCTGTGGGAGAAAGTTGCGCGGGCATGCCAAGCAGCGGGTTGGCAGGATTTTGAAGTTCACATCCACACCCGTCGCTACCTTGCGCCGACTTTGCGCCATTGCTTGAGCGGGGCGCGGGTCGGGGGGCGAGGGACGGGAAGATGGAAAGGCGTCTTCGTCAACGAACTGGAGCGCTTGGAGGGCAAGCGGGTGCTGTTCGTCAACGGACGCCTTTTGGTCACGCCCGAACTGGCGCAACAGGCATCAGCGTGGGTTGGGGCGAGGGACGCGGGACGAGGGACGGGAAGTGAGGCAGTGGCTTACTTGAAGGGCAATGAGTTGGTCGCCGTAGCATTGGATGAACGAGCGACGGCGAAGGTGTTGCCCGCATTGCAAAAGGGCGAACCGCTGACCGACGCCGATTTGCAAACCCTGCTGGACGCTGCGTCCCGTCGTGTGGAAGTGACCGACGCCACCTTGCTCCGCTACCCTTGGCAACTCATTGACCACAACGCCGAACTAATCAGCGCCGAATTCGCGTTGGCGACGGCAGGCAAAGAGACCGAAGGCAAGTTGGAGCAAGGCGCTGTCATTTACGGCGGCGATGCGTCTCGTGTCTACTTGGGCAAGGGCGCCGTCGTCCATCCGACGGTCGTCTTGGATGTCACGCACGGACCGATTTACATCGGCGACGGCAGCATCGTTTACCCGCCGACCCGCATTGAAGGACCCGCCTACATCGGCAAGGGCACTTGGATTGTCGGCGGGAAAATCCGCGAGGGCAGCAACATCGGCGATGTCTGCCGCGTCGGCGGCGAAGTGGAAGAGAGCATCCTTCACGGCTACAGCAACAAGTATCACGACGGCTTTTTGGGGCACGCTTATGTCGGCGAGTGGGTGAACTTGGGCGCTTTGACGACCAACAGCGACCTGAAGGACACCTACGGCAGCGTCCGCGTGACCGTTGAGGGCGAGGGCAAAGTGGACGCAGGCACGAAAGTCGGCTGCTTCATCGGCGACCATGTGAAAACTTCCATCGGCACGCTCATCTACACGGGCAAGCGCATCGGCATCTTCAGCCACCTGCACGGCGTGGCGACGGACGATGTGCCCAGTTTCACCATTTGGGCGAAAAGCATCGGGGGTCAAGGCGACGCCGTTGAATTGCTTTTGGACAGTGCCCTTGAAATCCATCGGCGCGTCTTGGCGCGCCGAAAGATTGAGGCGACGCCCGAAGAAGCGGAACTCATCCGCACCCTCTTTGAACTCACCCGCGAAGAGCGGTCAAAAGCGGGCGTGCGCCAAGGACGCCCCCAACTTTGAACCTTCGGAGGGACGAACCTTGCCACCCATCCGCGTGGAAGTCATCCGCAACGGCATCGCCGAAGCCGTTCACCTTGTTCACGCCGTCGCTTTGGACGAACGGGGCGAAACGGTGGCGACTTTCGGGGACGCTCATTTGCTGACTTACTGGCGCAGCACGGCAAAGCCTTTTCAAGCCATCGCCGTCGTGGCGACGGGTGCTGCCGACGCCTTTGGGTTGACGCCGAAGGAGTTGGCAATCGCCTGCGGCTCGCATGCGGGTAGCGCCGAGCATGTCGCCATCGTGCGGGGCATGTTGGCAAAAGGTGGCTTGACAGAAACGGACTTGCGCAACGGCACGCACGAGCCCTTTGATGCTGCCGAACGGGAGCGGCTCATCCGCGAAGGCTTGAAACCATCCCGCTTGCACGGAAACTGTTCGGGCAAGCATGCCGCTATGCTCCTTGCCGCCAAACATCTCGGTGCTCCGCTGGATAGTTACTGCGAGCCGACCCATCCCGTCCAACAACTCATCGCCCAAGGGTTGATGGCAGCGACGGATGACGAACGATTGACGGCGACGGTCATCCCCGATGGCTGCGGCGCTCCGATTTGGGCATCGCCCCTAAATCGCATCGCTTTGGCGTTCCATCGGTTCGTGACGGGCGCTTTCGCTTTCGGTGCGGCGACGAAACGCTTGGCGGAAGCGATGGCGACGCACCCTGAGATGGTGGCGGGCAAAGGGCACTGGAACACGCAACTCATCGCCGCCACGCAAGGGCAATTTGTCGGCAAGGGCGGGGCGGAAGGTTTGTTTGCGGGGGCGTTTCGGGACGGGCGCGCCATCGCCATCAAAGTGCAAGACGGCAACCATCGCGCCACGCCCGTCGCTACCCTTGCGCTTCTGCGTCACCTCGGTTGGCTACCTGACAGCGCGCTGAACGAACTTGCCGATTTCGCACAACCGCCCGTCAAGACGCTGGACGGACGCATCGTCGGTCACTTGCGTGTCGTCATCAGCCATCGTGGCTGATAGCCAACTTTGTCGTGGCTGATAGCCACTCCAACAAGTGTCGCTCAGGCGCGACTTGACTTAGCGAACTTTTCGGCAGCAAAGGGCATCCTTCCGCACGGAAGGAGTTGACAGGCGATGCCGCGCCGATACAGCCTGACCGTTGAAGGGATGCATTGCGCCGCTTGCGCCGAAACTGTCGCCAACGCCTTGCGAAAGGTGACGGGCGTTAAACGCGCCCTCGTCAACTTTGCGACGGAGCGGGCGTTGGTGGAAGTGGACGATGGCGTGGATTTTTCGGCGTTAGCGGATGCCGTCAAGCAAGCAGGTTACCGACTTGCCACCCAAACTGTCACCTTCGCCCTTCCCCAACCTTTGAGCGATGAAAACCTTCGGGCGCTGCAAGCGATGGCGGGCGTCCTTGCCGTTGAGCGAAATGCAACGGGGGCGACGCCGACGGTCACCATCCGCTACCTTGACGGCACCGTCAGCCGCCACGAAGTGCGGCAACGGCTGCAAGCGTTGGGTTACGATGCGCAACCTTTGGAAGCGGAAAGCCCTGAAAAGCCGATGCGGGATGAGGCGGAAGCGGCGTGGCAGCGGGCGTGGATTGGCTTGGCACTTTCCTTCGTCGTCATGGCGCTGACGATGCTGCCGTCACTAACGCACCGAGCGTGGGCAAGTTGGATAGCGTTTGCGCTGACGACTTTCGTCCTGCTTTGGGTTGGCACGCCCTTTTTCCGTCGGGCGTTGACAGCGGCACTCCGCCGAACGGCGACGATGGACACCCTCGTCAGCATCGGCGCCCTTTCCGCCTACGCCTACAGCACTTGGTCATTGCTTCATTGGTCATTGCCCCATTGGTCATTGTCTCATTGGTCATTGGCACATTGGTCATTGCCCCATTCGTCATCGCCCCCGCACCTTTACTTTGACAGTGCTGCCTTCATCCTTTCCGCCATCAGTTTGGGCAAAGGGTTGGAGGCGCGGGCGAGGGCATTGGCGACGGCGTCGCTGCGGCGGTTGGTCAGTTTGTTGCCTGCGACGGCGACGGTCATCCGTGATGGCGTGGAGCAACAAGTTGCACTGGAAGCGGTGCAAGTCGGCGACCTCGTGTTGGTGCGGGCGGGCGAACGCGTGCCCGTTGACGGCATCGTCGTTGCGGGTAAAGGGAGTGTGGACGAAAGTTTGCTGACGGGCGAAAGCGAACCCGTTGTCAAAGGCGAAGGGGACGAAGTTTTAGGCGGGAGCGTTTGCGTGGATGGCTTTTTGCAAGTGGAGGCGTTACGCGTCGGCGAGGCGACCTTCGTCGCTCAAATGGCACGGTTGATGGACGAAGCGCAAGCGACCAAACCTGCCATGCAACGCCTTGCCGACAAGGTGGCGGCGGTGTTCGTTCCCGTCGTCCTTTCTCTGGCGGCTGCCACTTTCTTCGGCTGGTTCATCGTCGCAGGCGATGTGGCGAGAGCGTTGGTGGCAGCCGTGTCGGTCACCGTCATCGCTTGCCCCTGCGCGATGGGCTTGGCGACACCGACGGCGATTGCCGTCGCTTTGGGGCGGTTGGCGCAAAAAGGCATCTTGGTGCGCAACGCCGAAGCGATGGAAAAGGCAGCGAGCATCACGACGGTCATTTTGGACAAAACGGGCACAATCACGCAAGGGCAAATGCGCGTCGTCGCCTTTTGGTCAGCAAAAAACGCATCACCCGCCACCCGTCCCTTGCCCCTTGTCCCCTGTCCCCCGTCCCCTCCCGAAGACGAGTTGCTGGCGATAGCAGCGTCGGCGGAGCGAGGTTCTCTCCATCCCATTGCCCAAGCCATCGTGCAGGCAGCGACGGAGCGACACTTGCCCGTATGGGAGTTGGCGGAAGTTCACACGGAAGTCGGCGCAGGCGTGGCGGCGAAAGTGGTCGGATGGACACAAAAAGACGAGTGGCAAGGAGGGCAAGCGGAAGTGTTTGTCGGCAAGATGGACGCGGAAGGGTTGCCCGAAGGATCGCCAGTGGCGGAGTGGTTGGACAACGGTTGGACAGTGGTGGGCGTTTGGGTGAACGGCGAACTAATGGGATGCATCGCCTTAGCCGACGCGTTGCGCCCCGATGCGCAGGAAACCGTTCGGCAACTGAAGGACATGGGCATCAAGGTCATCATGGCGACGGGCGACAAACCGCAAGCGGCGCTGCGAGTGGCGCGCCAGTTGGGTTGCGACGATGTGTTAGCGTTGGCGACACCGCAGCGGAAAGTGCAATTGGTGCGGGAGTGTCAAGAGCGGGGCGAAAGGGTGCTGATGGTTGGGGACGGCATCAACGATGCGGTGGCGTTGGCGCAAGCGGACATCGGGGTGGCAATCGCAACGGGCACAGAGTTGGCGGCATCGGCAGCGGATGTGCTGTTGGTCACCGACCGATTGATGGCGTTGGCGGAATTGCTGCAAGTGGGGCGACGGACAAAACGCATCATGGCGCAAAACTTGTTCTGGGCGTTCGCCTACAACATGGCAGCGTTGCCACTGGCAGCGTTGGGCAAACTGAACCCGATGGTGGCAGCGGTAGCGATGGCGCTTAGTTCCGTCACCGTCGTCGGCAACGCTTTGCGGTTGCGCAAGAGCGATTTGCCTGCGCCATAACTTTCAGGCGGTGAGGAGAGATGGCAACGAGCCAACCGCCCTTTCAGTGGACAGCCGAGCAACTGTTGGAAGCCGTGAAGGGGTTGTCGTCGGAGGAGTTGCGGCGCTTTTTGGAGGGTTTGCGGCGATGGCGGAGGGAGCGGGAGGAGGAGGCGCTGCTTCGGGAGATTTGGGAGAATTCCCAGTTGCCCCCAGAGAAGCAAAAGCGCTTCAACCGCTTGCGACGAAAACTGCAAGAAGAGACCATCTCTGAGACGGAGCGTAAGGAGTTGCTGGCGCTTTGGCGGGAAGTGGAGCGTCGGAATGTGAGGCGGTTGGAAGCGCTGATCAAGTTGGCGAGGCGGAGGGGCGTGACGGTGCGAGAGTTGATGCGACAACTGGGCATCGGGGCGAAAGTCCGTGTCGTCTGAAACTATCCCCCGTCGCCTTCGGCAACAAGTCTTCGCCCGCGCAAAGGGGCGTTGCGAGTATTGCCTTTTCCCTGCGGAATACTCCAACGCCCCGATGCACTGCGAACACATCATCCCCAAAAGCAAAGGCGGGGCGACGACGCTGGAGAACTTGGCGTTAGCCTGCGCTTGGTGCAACGGTTACAAAGGGACGCAAACTTCAGGGCGTGATCCGAGGACGGGGCGAAAGGTTCGTCTCTTTCATCCCCGCAAAGACCGATGGGAGCGCCATTTCCGATGGAGCGAAGACGGCATCCGCATCATCGGGAAGACATCTATCGGGCGGGCGACGGTGGCAGCGTTGCGGTTGAACCGAGAAGAGTTGGTGCGGTTGCGTCAGTTACTCGTCGCTGTCGGTGAACATCCGCCAAAGGAAAACCGCAAGGACTGAGCGGTTTTGGTTGGGCTACTTGCCGTCTCGGTTGATAACCCTTTCAACCCTTTGCGGGAGCGTCGCGGTTTTTGAGATGTTGACAAAATTTGAGGGCGGTGACGGGCGATGACGGAGCGGCAGATGTTGCTGCGACAACTTCCCGCCGTGCACGAGGTTTTGCAAACGGAGATGGCACGACGGTTGTCGCAAACCGTTCCCCGCCCTTTGTTGACGGAGGCTGTCCGAAAGGCGCTGGAAAAAGTGCGCCAAAAAATTTTGCAAGGCGATGGGGCGAAAGTCCCGACGGCAGAGGAAGTGGCGGCGCAAGCGAAAATGATTTTGTGGCGGGAAGTCGTCCCCTTGATGCCCCGCGTCATCAACGCAACGGGCATCATCGTCCACACGGGCTTGGGGCGTTCACTCCTTTCCCAACGCGCTGTCCAACGCATCGTGGAAGTGGCGACGCATCCTTGTGCGTTAGAAGTGGACGAAGTGACGGGAGAACGAAGTTTCCGCGATTTGCGGGTGGAGAAGTTGCTTTGCCTGCTGACGGGTGCGGAGGCAGCGACCGTCGTCAATAACAACGCTGCTGCCGTTTTGCTTATCCTGAACACACTGGCGGAAGGGCGAGAAGTCATCGTCTCGCGGGGCGAGTTGGTGGAGATTGGCGGGAGTTTTCGCATCCCTGAAATTTTGCGCAAGAGCGGGGCGACGCTGGTGGAAGTCGGCACGACGAACAAGACGCGCCTGAGCGATTACGAGCGCGCCATCACCGAGCGGACAGCGTTGCTGTTGAAAGTCCACCAGAGCAACTTCCGCATCATCGGCTTCACCGAGCAGGTGCGTTTGGACGAGTTGGTGGCGTTGGGGCGAAAACACAATTTGCCTGTCGTGGAGGATTTGGGCAGCGGGGCGCTGGCGGATGTGTCGCGGGTGGGCATTGAGAAAGAGCCGTTGGTGCAAGAGAGCGTGAAGGCGGGGGCGGATTTGGTGAGTTTCAGCGGCGACAAGTTGCTGGGCGGTCCGCAAGCGGGCATCGTCGTCGGGCGCAAAGAGTTGATCGCCCAACTGCGACGAAACCCGCTGTATCGTGCCTTCCGATGTGACAAGTTGACTTTCGCGGCGTTGGAAGCGACGCTGCTGAGTTACTTTGACGAAGACGGCGCGTGGCGGGAAATCCCGACGCTGCAGCAAGTCGCTTTGAGCGAGGCGGAAATCAAGCGACGGGGACGGAAGGTGGTGCGATGGCTTGGGCGATTGGGGATGCCCAAAGAAGCGGTGAGTTTGCGACCGTCCACTTCGCAAGTGGGAGGTGGGGCGTTGCCTGACCAGTTTTTGCCGACTTGGTGCGTCGTCGTGACGCCCTGCGAAGGCGACAGTGCCGAGGCGTTGGCGCAACGGTTGCGGGTCGGCAACCCGTCCGTTTTCTGTCGCATCCAGAAAGACGCCCTTTGGTTTGACCTGCGGACAGTGTTGCCTGAGGAGTTGCGGGAACTGGCGGAGCGCATCGCAGCGGCGTGGCAAAGGGAAAGTGTCGGCATGTGAACTGAGACATTGCCGTCAAGGTTCGGACGACATAAAATCACGGCAACCCTTGACGAAAACACAGAGGGGGCGAAGCGATGCGACTGGGATTGGTCACTTACAACATCGCCAAAGATTGGGACTTGGAGACGCTTATTCAGGTGTGCGAGACGGTCGGGATAGAGGGCGTGGAGTTGCGGACGACCCATCGGCACGGCGTAGAGCCAACCTTGTCAACCGATGAGCGCCAGAAAGTGCGCCAACGCTTTGAGCAAACGAAGGTGAAGTTGGTCGGTTTGGGCACGACTTGCGAGTTCCATTCGCCCGACAAAGACGAGGTGCAGCGCCACATAGAGACGGCGAAGCGGTTCATCGTTTTGGCGCACGATGTCGGGGCGACAGGCGTCAAGGTGCGTCCCAACGGTTTGCCTGAGGGCGTCCCGAAGGAGAAAACAATCCGCCAGATCGGCGAGGCACTGAAAGAGTTGGGCGATTTTGCGACAGGTTTTGGGATTGAAGTTTGGCTGGAAGTGCACGGGCGAGGCACGAGCGATTTGGGCGTCATTCAAGCGATCATGGAGGTCGCCAATCATCCACAAGTCGGCGTTTGTTGGAACTCCAACCGTGAAGATGTCGTGGACGGTTCGGTCAAGGCGAATTTTGAGCGGGTGCGAAAATGGGTTCGCCATGCCCACATCAACGAGTTGTGGCGGGAGGATTATCCCTGGCGGGAATTGTTCGGTTTGCTGCGGGATGCCAATTACGAAGGTTGGACGATGGCGGAAATTCCCGAAAGCGCCGATGCCGTTCGGTTGCTGCGCTACTATCGGGCGCTTTGGCGGGAACTGACGCGCCCGTAAGAAAGTTGTCGCCGAAAGGGCAGGGCGATGAGGAGGTTGATCGTTGTGGGAAGGTTGGAAGCGTTTATGTTGGTGGCGACGCTTTGTGTGGGGATGGCAGGGCAAGGGATGGCGCAAGCCCCCGCTTGGGCGTGGCACACCGTCCAGAAGGGCGAGACACTGCCATCGTTGGCACAACGCTATCAGACGACGGTCGCTGCGTTGATGAAACTGAACGGCTGGACGACCCCTCGCCCCTTGCGCCCAGGTGAACGCATCAAAGTGCCCGTTAAGCCCCACCAATCGTCCACCCCTTCTGCCAAACCGACGAGCAACCCTGCATCGCCACCGAAGGCGCCAACGCAACCCCCCTCATCGCAAGGCGTTTTGGTGGCGCGAAAAGTGTTACCTTCGTTGCCTCAACCTCGCTTGCTTCAGGTGACGGTCGGCAAAGCGATTGCCCTGAAAGTGCCAGGGTTGCGGTCGGTGAGTGTGGCGGCGCCTGAAATCGCTGATGTGCAAGTGTTGACGGCGGACACTTTGGGCGTGTTGGGCAAAAAAGTCGGCAACACCTCCCTGATTGTCGTCACGGCGACGCAAACGATGATTTGGGAAGTGCAAGTGACGCCCGAACCGTTTTTGCGGGAACGGTTGCAGCAACTCATCGGGTTGCCGACGGTGACCATAGAAGTCGTCAAGGACGCCATCATCCTGACGGGCACCGTCCCGACGCAAAGCGAGCGGGAGCGGGCGACGGCATTGGCGCGCCTGTATGCGACGACCGTGTTGGACTTGTTGCGGGTGGAAGAACCGCCAACCCCACCGACACCGCCCAAGCCCGCCTTGCCATCACCCGAAGAGATAGAGCGAGCCATCGGCATCAAAGGCGTTCGGGTTCGGTTGGTTGGCGACAGCGCGGTGCTGGAGGGAACGGTGGAAACGCCCGACGAAGCGACGCGGGCGGAAAAGGTGGCGGTGCTGTTAGTGCCCAAAGTCATCAACCTGTTGCAAGTTCGCCCCCTTTCCGCTGACGAGTTGCAAGCCCTGATCGCCATCCCAACGGTGAAGGTGCGGGAGACGCCAGAAGCCCTCGTCTTAGAAGGCACAGTGCCGACGCAAGAAGACCTCAACCGACTGAACGAACTGGCAGGGCAAGCCCGTCGCAAAGTTGTCAACTGGGTGAAAGTCGTCGCTCCCCCGCCGCCTCCGACCGTCACTTTTGCCCAAAAAGTCAAGGACGCCATCGGCATCCCGACGGTGGAAGTGCAAGGCGATGAGAAAGGGTTGGTGCTATCGGGAACGGTCGCCACGCAGGCGGAAAAGGAACGCGCCTTGCGCATCGCTCGCTTCATGTTGGGTTTGCCCCCTATCCCGCCCCCGACGCCACCGACCACTCCGACGCCGTTGATGGTCGTGCCTGGTGTGGGAGCCGCCCCGATGCCGACGCCACCGACAGGCGCACCGACGGGAGCAGCCCCCGCCGAGCCCAGATTGTTGGATTTGCTGGAGGTGAAAGGGGGCAAGCAAATTCGGGTGGAGTTGCGGGTCTTGGAAATCAATCGGACGGCGTTGCGGGACCTTGGCGTGAACTTCCCCGCCTTAGCGGCGCCAGGCGTTGCGATCGGTCAAATCCCAAACCCAGCGACGGGTGGCGTGACAGGCGTCGCCCAGCGGACACCCGTTCAAGCCCTCGTGCAAGCCTTAGAAAACCGCAACGCTGCCCGAACTTTGTCGGCGCCCAGCGCTGTCGTCTTGAGTGGGCAAGAGGCGCGGTTCAATGTCGGGGGTGAAATCCCCATCCCCGTCGCCACTGTAGCGCCAGGTGTCGGGACGACGACAGCCGTGGAGTTTCGCCCCTTCGGGTTGGTCATGAGTGTTTTGCCGACGGTAGAACCGAACGGCAAAATCCGCTTGACGGTCAGCGCGGAAGTCAGCGAACTGGACTTCACCATCGCCGTCAACATCGGCGGCGCCGTCATCCCTGGCACCCGCACCCGAAAAGCCAGCACGCAAGTGGAATTGGCGTCGCAGGAAACGCTGGTCATGAGCGGCTTAGTCCAACGCCTTACCCAAACCATCATCAACCGCGTGCCGTTGCTGAGCAAAATCCCCATCTTGGGCGAACTGTTCACCAGCCGACGCTTCCAACAAGGCGAGACGGAACTGGCGATTTTGGTCACGCCCGTTCTGGTGGAGCCGACAGAGCAATGAGGGCGCTTAAGGCTGTCGGGCGAAAAGAGAGGCGAGGGTCTCTTTCAATTGGCGTCGGCGAATGGGTTTGGACAAGATGGCATCGGCACCTTTCGGTCTCACCTCTGAGCCCCAACCCGTCATGACGATGACAGGCGTTTGAGGCGACCGCTCCTTGAGGCGGCGGAGTAACTCCGTCCCGCTCATGTGAGGCATGCCCAAATCGGTCAAGACGGCATCAAACGGTTCGCCTTGTGCTAAAGCCGTTTCAAAGAGGGCTAAAGCCGTGTCACCATCCCCTGCCGTCGTCACTTGGTGTCCCGCTTGTTGCAACATCGTCGCCAGCGAGAAGCGGACGGCGGGGTCATCGTCCACGATCAAAAGGCGCAAGGGCGGCAGCGTTGGCTCCAAGGCAGCCGTCGGAACTTTTTCGGCTATCACTCGCAAGGGAAACAACAACCGCACTGTCGTCCCAACGCCGAGGGTGCTTTCTATTTCCACGCTGCCATCGTGCCGTTCCATCGTGCCATAGACCATCGCCAATCCCAACCCACTCCCTTTTTCGCCTTTGGTCGTGAAGAAGGGTTCAAACACCCGCCGCTTCGTCGCTTCATCCATGCCAATGCCCGTGTCTGTCACTTCCACGAACGCCCATTCATCTCGCCGTCCCGTCCGAAGGATGATGATGCCGTGTGGGGTGCCTTTCGCCACGATGGCATCTACGGCGTTGAAAATCAGGTTGGTCAAGGCTTCCCGAATTTCCGCCCCGACGCCCGCAATGGGTGGCAAGGTCTCGTCCAATGCCATCCGCAGGTCAATGGTGATGCCTTCCCGCTGGGGTATGTCATACCAGCGGGGTTTGGTCAGGTCGGCGACCTGCCGAACCGCTTCGTTCAAGTCAACGGGTTCTAACTCCTCCTGCGGGTCGCGGGGACGATAGAAGGCGCGCAAGCGGTTGATGATGTGTGTCAAGTCGTCAAGGGCGCTTTGCATCTGCTCCGCCATCTGGCGGACTTTGGCATCCGAGTGCTCCTGCAGCACTTCCGCGTAAGCGACGATGGGCACGAGGGCATTGTTGACATCGTGGACGATGCCACTCGCCATCTGCCCCAACGCCCGCAACCGCTCCTGCTGGGCGAGGGTCGCTTGGGCGCGCTGCAACTCTTCGTAAGCGCGACGCAAATCGGCAAACAAACGGGCATTGTGGAAGGCGACAGCCAAGTGTTCGCAAAGGGCGTTGACAAATTCACAATCGGCGTCGTCAAAAGCCGACGGTTCGGAACGCCCCTTGACCAGCATTCCCAACAGTTCATCGCCCGAACGGATGGCTTGAAGGAGCAAAGAGCGGCAACCCGCCTCAACGAGTTGAGCGGCGAAAGGCAAATCGGAGCGGGCGACATCGTTGATGAGAAGGCTTCCTGCCAAAGCCCCTGTCTCCTTTCGCAAGGCGTCAGCGAAAGGAATTTCGTCGGCAGGGATAGGTTTGCCCCTCTCAATGCCCAACGCCTTAAGCGGTGGCTCGGCAAGGGCATTGGCTTCCAAAAGGACGAAAGCGTCGGCAGCAGGGTCGTAAGCAAACAACGCCAGCATCGTCCCCGGCAATTGAGCATCCAGCGTCGCGATGGTGACACGGGCGATACTAACGATGTCCAACCGTTGGGTCGCTGACTTGGCGACTTGATGGAGGACGAAAAGCCGCGCCGCTTGACGACGCAACTCATGGAGTTGCCGCTCCACTTCCGCCTCCGCCATCACTTGCTCGGTGATGTCCTGAAGCATCCGAACGACGAAAAGGGGATTGCCGTTGTCGTCCCGAACGACGGCGCTGCTTAAAATGACCGTGATGACTTTCCCATCGGAGCGGACATAACGCTGGCGCAAGGTGTAACTGTCCCGTTCCCCTCGCAGCAAAGCCTCAAAAAGGTGTTCGTCTTCGGCAACATCGTCAGGATGGGTGAAATCCACACACCGCATCCGATAAAGGTCGGCTTCCGAATAGCCGAGCATTTGCGCCAACTGGCGGTTGACAAAAAGGGGACGACCGTCAGTGGAAAGGAAGGCGATGCCGATGGGGGCGTTCTGAAGCAACCGACCCAACGCATAACTCGTCATCCCATCCGCCAAGACCGAATGGGCAATGGCGATGACCCCGACGATGTTGCCCCGCTCATCCCTGATGGGAGCATTCCGCCACTCGCAAATCACCGTCCGCCCATCCTTTGTGCGGTTGGCGTTCACATAGGTTGTGCCTGTGCCTTTCAGGACGCTTTCTACCACAGGCGCGACCCGCCCTTGCACGCCCTCAGGCACCAAAAGCGTCCATGAGGCGCCCAAAACTTCTTCCGCCGTCCAACCGAACAGACGGGCGGCTCCCCCGTTCCAATAGCAGATGCGCCCCTCCCTATCCAACACGACCACTGCCGCTGGCAACTGCTCCAAGACGGCTTGGTGCGACGGCAATGAACCTCCCGTCATCGGCGACGGGCGCAACATGGCTCATCACCCTTTTGAGATTGTGCCCAAATCATAGTGCGCCTGAACATGAAAGGGCACATTTCCCGACGCGCTGACAAAAACGCAAACCTTCGGTGCGCCGAAAAAGGTCTTACCCTTTCAACGCCGCACCGATGCGTTCCATCGCCTCGCTGATGATGGCATCGGGATAGGTGAGGGAGATGCGGAAGAAGCCTTCGCCTGCGGGACCGTAACCGCCGCCGGGCGTGACGGCGACATGGGCGCGCTCCAAAAGGAAGGTCGCAAACTCCTGCGAGTCGGCAAACCCATCGGGAATGGGTGCCCACACATACAGCGTGCCCTTGGGCGCTTCCACTGGGATGCCTGCCCGTCGCAACGCCTGCACGACGAAATCGCGCCGCCGTTGGTAAGTGTCCACGACGGGACGGATGATGGACGGGTCTTGACAGAAAAGTTGCAACGCTTTCGCCCCCGCCCGTTGGATGGGGCGGAAGATGCCGCTGTCAATGTTGTCCTTCACCGTCGCCAACAGGCGCACCGCTTCGGGGTTGCCGACCGCCCAACCGATGCGCCAACCCGTCATCGCAAAAGGCTTGCTCAGCGACCCGAACTCAATGGCGACTTCCTTAGCGCCGGGCACTTGCAAAATGCTCGGCGCCACATAGCCGTCGTAAGTGATGTCCACATACGCCGCATCGTGGCAAATCAGTAAGTTGTGCTGGCGGGCGAAGGCGACAACTTCGGCGAAAAAGTCCAGCGTCACGCAAGCCGCTGTCGGGTTGTTGGGATAGTTCAGCCAAAGCAACTTCGCCCGCTTCAACACTTCTGAGGGGATGGCGGAAAAATCGGGCGTCCAGTTGCGGTCGGCGAGCAACGGCATCGGGTAACTTTCCGCCAGCGCCAACAATGCCCCGATTTTGTAAACGGGATAGCCCGGCTCAGGCACCAAAGCGACATCGCCAGGGTCAAGGTAGCACAAAGCGATGTGGGCGATGCCTTCCTTGGAGCCGATGAGCGGGACGATTTCCGACTTCGGGTCTAACTCCACGCCGAAGCGATGGCGGTAATACTCGGCGACGGCGTTGGGAAAGGCATCCAACGGCCAATCACTGCCATAACGAAATCGGTCGGGGTCGTGGACATCGGTCGCTGCCCGCACCAATTCCAACACCACAGGATCGGGCGTCGGGACATCGGGGTCACCGATGCCCAAACTGATGACCTGAACGCCTTTCGCCCGCAACTCCCGCACTTTCGCCCCGATGGCGGAAAACAGATAGGGACCAAGTTGTGCCATCCGCCGTGACGATTGCGCCATGCCCGTGACCTCCTCCGTTGCGTCTCAAACTGACAACCCTTTGAGGCACGAAAAAGGGAGCGAATAGGCACTTGTTGTCGCCCTCATTTTGGCATGGCATCTTAGCGTTAGTCATGCGGCGTCACCAAGGGCGCAGGAATTCCAACCGCAAGTGCAAAGCGATCGCCATGATGCCTTGCAAGGCGGCAGGCAAAAGGGTGGCGAACTTTGATTGCCCTGTTAACGCCTTATGGGCGATGGTGACCGTTTCCAAAGTCAACAAGGGGATGAAAGGCATCCAGAGGCGAGCGACCTCGCCCCGCACGATGCCGCTGATGTTGATCAGCAAAAGCACGGCAAGGGTGCAAAGGGTGAGGGAGGGACGAAAGCGTTGCGTCTGCCACCAGTGAAGCAGGAAAGCGATGGTCAACCCCAGCCATGCCCCGCCCAAGCCCATCGCAAAGTCCAAAGGGTTGACAAAAAGCCAAAGCAGGTAACTTCGGGCATGAGCGCCCGCTTGGGCATGATGGGCGGCGTTGGCTGCCAGCAAGGTCGCTATCGGTTGGAAGCCAAACAGCAACCAAGCGAAAAGGAAAGGTGCTGCCAGCAACACGAGCATCCATAGCCAATGCACCAACGGAACGCCTATCATCATTTGCCGACCTGCCGATTTGCTAATTTGCCCGTCTGAAAATTGAGTGGCGGGCGAGTTGACCGAACCTGCGAGGGCACTCCAAAGAAGCCACGAAAAAAGGGCGGCGAGGGGAAAAGCGTTTTTGAAGGCTATCCACAATGCCAACCCACCCAGCAAGCCCGTCACCGTCGCCCAAGTCCAGCAGGGACGACGCTGCCATCGGACGGCGCCCGCCATCGTGGCGACGATGAGGAGCCAATGTAGGCTGTCCACTGCTGGCTGCCACCAAAGGGTAGCGGGGGTCGTGGCAGCAAGGACGACGGCGACGCTTTTGAATTCGTCGGAAGCGAACTGCCAAAGCAGCCAACCCCAAAGGATGAAAGCGAGGCAACCCGCCAAAACGCAAAAAAACGCACCCCACCAGGCTGCTTTCAATTCCCAGTCGGCAAGGATTTGCGTGTCTTGTTTTGGGTCAGGAAGGGGCAAAACTTTCCGCCACAGTTGGCGAATGCCCGCTAATGTCGCATCGTCCAGTGGCGTCCACCGCTGAAAAAGGGGATGGCGAGCGATGGCTCGTAGGGCGGCAAAAGTCAAGGGCAAACCGGGCGGATGGGTCGCGGCGTGGAAGGGCTTTTGAGCGAGCGTCTCATGGTAGTGGCGAAGATAGTTGTTCAACCCTTCCCGCTCCACTTGCCTCGCCTCCGTGAAAAAAGTCGTCGCAACAGGGCTGGCGATGGTCAACGCCCAAAACGCTGAGGCAGGTTGCATCGGGGTCAACATCGCAAAACTGAGCCGAAAGAAAAGAGCGGTGACAAGGAGGGCAAACCACCAACGCATGGGGACGGGGGACGAGGGACAAGGGGCAGGGAACGAACTCGGAGTTATACGGGCGACGACGGCGAGCAAGAGGGCAAGGCTGGCGAAGGTGAGCGAAAGCAGCGGAAGAGTGAAGGGGAAAAGTTGCCGTTCTGCCCAAACCCATTCGCCCACGACCCCAAAAGGGACGCCCAACGCCAACGCCAAACCCAACAATGCCGTCCACGCTACTGCGACAGGGGTGGACAATGGAAACCGCTGCAACTTTTCACCACCTTCCCGCGACGCAACCTTCCGAGCCGTTCACTATTCGCTACTCGCCGAGATAAAGGTTGCGCCCTTGCACGAGGGCGAACAGTTTTCGGTCAGCGATGGAGCGATGGAGCATCCACAAGCCACAATCGGGATGAACCCAACGGATGCGGTCAGCGCCCAGGACTTTGACGGCGTGCTCAATGCGACGAGCGATTTCGTCGGGCGTCTCCACTTCGTTGTCCTTGATGTCCACGACGCCGATGCCCAACTTCAGTTCGGGCTTGACATCCCGAAAGACTTCCAATTCGTCGTAACCGCGTCGGGCGAATTCCAAAACCACATGGTCGGCGTTGAGGGCGTTGAAGAAGGGAACGAGGTCACGCCAGAAACCTTTCTGAACGGTCTGACCGCCATAGTTGCCGAAACAAAGGTGCACTGCCCTTTCGCCCTTTGCGGCACTGAGGACATGGTTGATGACCTGCACTGCCCAACGCCAATCTTCGGGATGTCCTGTCAGATGGGCTTCGTCCACTTGAAGGACAGCGGCATCAATTTCCGCCACCTGTCGGCGCAAAATTTCGGCGATGTCCCAAGAGAGGGCTTGCTTGTCGCCGTAAAAGCGGTCAAGGAGCACCTGCGCCAGCATGTAAGGGCTGGTGACGGTGAACTTGAGGGGCTTCGTTGTCAAGGGGCGGACGAACTCAAAATCGGCGGGCAAATTCAACCTGCCCACGCCAATTTTGTTGACGACCACGCCAGCAGGTTGAGTGCGATAGTGCAATCGGGCTTCCTGTCGGAAAGCGGCGATGTCTTCGCGGGTGAACTGCGTTCGGATGCCATCCAACGGGCGGATGAAGTAGTCAATCATGCCCTGCGTTTCGGGATGGGACGGGTCAAAGCGCATCAATTCGCCGTCGCTGACGACATCAATGCCTGCCAACTCCTGCACCTTCAACACGACCATGATGGCGTCCCGAAGATGGACACGGTTGGGAAACGCCAAAAACCAAGCAGGCGCTGGATAACTGCCGACGACCGTCGTCAGGATTTCAGGTCGTTCCAATCGTTCCATCACTCTCACCGTCCTTTTTGCGTTGCCGATTTGCTGGCTAAAAGATGCAACCCAACTTCTTATGGCGCTACCGACCCAACTGTCAAGGGAGAAAGGGCGCATCAAAATTGAAGCGGCAGGTGATGCCCATGCGTTGCTACGAGCATCGGGAAAAAGAGGCGGTCGGTGTCTGCCAAAGTTGTGGGCGAGGTGTTTGCGAGGAGTGCCAGCAAGTGCGCTTTGGGCAAGTCCTTTGCCCTTCCTGTGCCGAACGGGCAAGGGCGGGAGGCGGCTGGTTCACCTTCCGCTTCCGCCTCCCACCCATAGAGCAGTTGTGGGAGGAAGTGGAAGAACTCGTTCGGGGCGCTGTCGGGGCGACTTGCCCTGAATGTGGGCGCACGGTGCAGCCCGAATTTGTCGCTTGCCCTTATTGCGGGGCGGCACTCAAAAAGCGATGCCCCAGTTGCGAGCGTCGCTTGCGCCCAGGCTGGCGTTACTGCCCCCATTGCGGTGCCAGCGTGTAAGGTGAGGGGAAGGATGCGCGTTGTTTCGTTCCTGCCCAGCGCGACGGAAATCGTTTTTGCGTTAGGGGCGGAAAGTTGTTTGGTGGGCGTGACCGATAAGTGCACCTATCCGCCCGAAGCGCAGGGAAAGCCTATTGTCGTCACTTCTGTTTTGCCTACCGAAGGTTTGAGCAGCGCCGAGATTGATGCAGCGGTGCGAAGCCATTTGGAACGAGGTGAGCCGTTGTTTCGGGTGAACGCAACTTTGCTTAAAGAACTTCGCCCTGACCTGATCATCGCCCAATCGGTCTGCGATGTTTGCGCCGCAGCCAATCACGAAGTCGCTGTCGCTTTGCAAGCCGTCCCTGACGCAAAAGTCCTTTGGCTCAACCCGTCAACTTTGGACGATGTTCTCAACGACATCCTTCGCATCGCTGAGGCGTTGGGCGTTCGGGAACGGGGCGAAAAGTTGGTGGCAGGACTGCGAAATCGTCTGGAAGCGGTGCGGGTGAAAACGCAAAAGGTCAATCATCGTCCTCGCGTTTGGGTCGCCGAGTGGGTTGACCCGCCTTTTTGCTGTGGGCATTGGTTGCCTGAGATGGTGGAAATCGCAGGCGGCGTGGAAGGGTTGGGCAAAAAGGGTCAACCGTCACGACGCATCGCATGGGATGAAGTTGTGGCTTGGCAACCTGAGGTCATCGTTCTCGCCCCGTGCGGTTATCGGCTTGAGCAAACTTTGCGGGATGCTGAGAGGCTACGAGATTTGCCCAAATGGACGAATTTGCCCGCCGTGCGAAACGGTCAAGTTTACGCTGCCGATGGCGATTACTTTTCCTGTCCAGGACCGCGTTTGGTGGATGGCGTGGAGTTGTTGGCGCACCTTTTGCACTCCGACCAATTTCCCGCCCCTGCATTGCCTGATGCTTTCGTGCGCTGTATCATCTAACGACGGTTTTGCCAATCTTGACACTTAGTTGAGAGGAGGCTTGCGGGATGGAACGCGTTCGGATCGGTGTCGTCGGGACGGGTGGCATTTTCGTCGGGGCACACTTGCCTGCCTATCCTGAAATCCCTGAAGCCCACATCGTCGCCCTTTGCGATATCAGTCGGGAAAGTTTGCAACGGGCGATGAAGCGGTTGGGCGAGTTGTATGAGCGGCGGGCAAAGCGCGCCGAAGAGGAAGGCGATAAGGAAAGGGCGGAGCAATTGCGCCGTGATGTCCAGCAAATCCGCCTTTACACCGACTACGGTGAAATGTTGCGGAAGGAGAAGCCCGACTTGGTGGAAATTTGCACTTCCCCTGATTTTCACGCCCCCGTCGCCATCGCTGCTTTGAAAGCAGGCTGCCATGTCATGTGCGAGAAGCCGATGGCGCGCACTTGGCTGGAATGCTTGGAAGTCTGCGAGGTCGTGGAGCAAACGGGGCGCTTTTACCAACACAACGAAAATTGGCTCTACGACCCTTTCTACTACACCGCCCGCAAACTCATTGATGCAGGCGTCATCGGAGAGGTCGTGGTGATGTATCTCAACACCGCCCACGCAGGACCCGAAAATCGCCTGTTCTTTTGGGACGAGCGGAAAGCGGGTGGCGGCTCCTTGTTGGACAACGGCATTCACGCCATCACGGCTTCGTGGTATTTGGCGGGTTTTGACCGCCACCCTGTCGTCGTCAAAGCAGCGTCACCCATCGGCATCGCCCAACGGATGAAGCACCGAATCATTGACAACCGATTCCGCGAGTTTCGGGTGGAAGACGATGGGCATGTGCTCATCCGCTACGAACACCCGCAGACGAAAGCATGGGCGACGGCGCATGTGGAAGGGTCGTGGAGCCATCCCGATTCGCCACCAACGGCTATCTTGGGGACGACAGGCAGTTTGAGCCATGTCTGGGAAGACGGGCGGCAATTCGTGGAAATCACCGACGCCTTCGGCAACCGCCGCCGCATTGAAGCGACAGGACCGACTTGGACTTTCTGGCCGTCCAGTTTCTACGGCGAAATCATCAACATGGTCCGCTGCGTGTTGGCGAACACGAAACCCCTTTGTGACCATCGCATCGGCGCCGAATCGCAAGCCATCGTCGGAGCGGCATACCTTTCCCAACGAGAGGGGCAACGGGCGGTCTCGTTGGAAGAGTTCAAGGCATGGGCGTTGCAAATCCGCAAGAAGCATGGCAAGAAAGCCGACGAGGTGCTCATTGAAGAGCAACTGAAAGGCGTGCGGCGGTGAGGGTTAGCGTTTTACCGAAAAAGGGCGCAAACTTTCAGCGGCTCAGGGGAACGGGCGGAAGGTTGCACCCTTCAGGAGGGTGTCCGTCGTGACGGTTATGCCCGTCAACAACGGTGATTGGGTGGCGGAGGTGATTGAGAGCAGCACGACGGAGTTTACGGCGGAATGTCGGGAATTGAACGGGTCGCCGCCCTTCGGGGCGCTGGTGCGGGTCTGTTCATCGCCCTGGTGGATTTACGGCGTCGTCCACCACATCAGCACCCAAAGCATAGAGCCTTATCGGCGCCCGATGGCGTTCGGCAAGACCGAAGAAGAGTTGCGCCAAGAGCAACCGCAAATTTACGCCCTTTTGCGCACCCACTTCAAAGCCCTTGTCGTCGGTTACGCCTCCGAAGAGCAGCCCAACCTCATCGTGCAAGCCGTCCCGCCCGTGCCTGCCCGCTTGCACACCTTCGTTTATGCTTGCACGACGGAAGAGGTGGCGGGTTTCTCGGAGGATTTAGCCTTCCTTCGGATTGTCGTCAATGCGACGAGGGGATTGAGCGACGAATTGTTGGTGGCGGTTTGCCGCCACATCCTTCTCGCCTGCGACTATCGGCGTGACCAATTAGTGCGCGTCGGCAAAGAATTGTGCCGCCTGTTGCGGGATGATTACCTTCGCCTTACCCATCTTTTGCGACGCATTGAGGCGCAAGCGGAGCGGGTGAAGAACTCTTCGCCGACATAACTGCCTCAAAATAGCGCCGCTCGTTGGGCAAAAGGAAAGCGGCGATTTGCCCCGCCGACAAAGGGATGTTAAGGCGATTTGCCACCCGCAGCAAATTCCGCCAACAAGCGACACATTCGGGGTCGTCTCCTGCCAAATGGGCATCCACTTCCGATGCCAACGCATCCGCTTGGTGGCGGTCATTGGGGAAGCGATAACCTGCCCGCTGAACGAGTTGAGCCAAATGCCGATAGTGGTGCTCAAAAAGTTTTTCGTCTTGAATGCCTTGTCGGCATGCCAAGTGCTCAACGGCTCGGATGATTTGGGACACAAAGAACGCCATCGCCAAATCAGAGATGCGGGGACGAGGTGGCGCATCGGGAATGGGCTGAGGACCGTGCAGGACATTCAGGACGCCTGTCAGGGGGATGACCGTGCGGGGGATGGGGCGGTCATGTTCGTCAAAGTCAAAGTAGAACGCCTGCCAAAGGTTGCTGGCAGTGTTCTGGACGGCGTGAAAAAGGATGTCGGTGCTAAAGCGACCAGGTTGGCGGCGGTGAGCCTCTTTGACGAAGACAGGGATGCCGAAGAGGGCGGCGTAAGCGTGGAGCATGATGGTTTGGCTGTGCTTTCGGGAGCGCCAAAGGGTGAGCCCGACCGTTCGCAATTGCTCCCGCTCTTCATCGGCGACTTCGGGCGGTCCTTCAAAAGTGCCGCCTTCAAAAGACAAAACCCATCGCTGCAGTCGCTGAAAGGGTTCGTCGGTCATCGGTCGTCGCTCCTTTGGGGATTTGATGGGCGTTGGAGGCGCCGCCGGGAATTGAACCCGGGTATCGGGATTTGCAATCCCGCGCCTGTGCCACTCGGCGACGGCGCCAAAGGTCGGTGAAAGAGTTTAACGCAGTTGATCGGCAGAAACCTTGACAAAAGCGAGTCACCCTTATCGCCCCGAAGGGGTGCGGGAAGGGGACGAAGTGTTCAGGCGCAACAGGGTGACGGAGTGGCGGGGAAGGGTGAGGCGTTGAAGGTCGGTGAGTTGAACGGTTTGCTCGGTCGGTTTCACTTTTTCGGGTTGGTCAAAGGTGTTGGTGTCGGTGAAGTGCTCGCTCCAAAGCCGCCACATTTGCACCGTCGGTTGGGCAGTGAAGTTTTGCAAGTCCAACCGCACCGTCACATCCCGTTCGGGATGACGGTTGATAAGCGCCACAAAGAGGGTTTTGCCATCTTCGCTCAGCGTTGCCGAAGCGTCCACAACGGGCGTTTCGCCGCCGACAGGCATCGTTCCGACGGGACTGTCAACATCGCAGGCGACGCGCCATTTGCCCGTGTTGCGGACATAAAGCCAAAATGCCCAGTAAATGGGCGTCTTGAGGACTTGCGTTTGGGTGGTGCGGATAGCGCCGAGGACATTGACCGTTTGCGCTAAGCATGCCAACTCCACGAAATCGCCACAACGGTGCATCGCATGGAACACACCTGCGGCAAAGATGCCATCCCGCAAGGCGTAGAAACTTTCCAACCCTGTCGCAGGAACTTGATGCGGCTCCCAAACATTCCATTCGTCAAACGCCAGCGTGATGCGTTTCCCTTTCGGTTTGTTGCGCTCCACGATGGCGAAAGTTTCCCGCAGCATTCGCTCAATGTGGACGGGGGAACTGGCGACGACGGTGTAAATTTGGCGGGGGTCATCGTTGGGATTGTAGCCCTGATAGTAGTGGGGAGCGATGAGGTCAAAGTGAGCGCCAGCGATTTTGGTGACGATGGCGTTCCAGTTGCCCCAACCGCTGCCGTCAACGCCGACGGCGATCAGGCGGGCGTTGGGCATCACTTTCCGCATCGCTGTCGCAAACAAAATCGCCTTCAGTGCATATTTGGTCGCATCCAAGTGCCCCAGTTGCCAATTGCCATACATTTCGTTGCCGATGCCCCAGTAGCGAACTTTGTAGCCCTTCTCTTTGCAGTAACGCATCCAGTCGGCTGCTTCGTGCTCGTAACCTTCGCCAGCGTTGGTGCAAATGTAGGGCTCAGCGCCGACATAGCGGCAGAACTTGATGAACTCGTCGGTGCCGAAGTCGTTCCACTCCCAAGCGCCCCAAGCGCGATCCCAACGAGGCGGGCGTTGGTCAGGGTCGCCGATGCCGTCTCGCCAGTCGTAGCCTGAAACGAAGTTGCCACCCGGCCAACGAACGATGGGCGGTTTGATGTCCTTGATGGCATCCAACACATCTTTGCGCATGCCGTCCACATGGTCGGCGGGCATCAGCGATGCCGCGCCAACCCACAAAGTTCCCTTGCCGTTGAAACTGATGACGAATTGCGCATCTTTTGTCGCTTCTTTGACGGTCAATTTGAAGGGCAACTTTTTCCATCGCCCCGTCACGCCCGTCAGCGATTGCGATGCCAGCACTTTGCCGTCCTTGCGCAAACTGACGGCGATTTCGCTGATGCTTTCGCTGCGGACGATGACGCGTCCGACATACGCTTTGGGCAGCAAATCCAAACCGCTTTGAGCGATGCCGTGTTCACCTGCGCCTGTGCCTTCAATGACCTGTGATTGACCGCCAACGAAGAACTCAACATTGTCAGCGAACCAGCGGGCGTTTTTGCCGAAGGGTTGCCACTGTTCCACAACGCCGTTCTCTTGCACCGCACCGTGCATTTTTCGGTTGCGCAGCATCTCCGCCCAAATGCCGCCGTAAATGCAGCGACCCAAGTGCTCAATGAACTGCCCGTAAATCATCGGGTTGATCTCGTTGAGCCGACGGGCGGCGTTGATGCGGACATTGACCGTCAACGGTTGCTCGTCGCTGGGCAAAGGTTCAAGGCGAAAGTTATCCGCCCGCACGGTGACGGGACGCCCGTTGCCCCAGGTCTTGACAATCAAGCCGACCATTTTGGGCGTGAACCAAATCAGCGATTTGCCCGCTTCCTGCCAGGGCATCCGCTCGTTGTGCCGCCAGAAAAAGTGCAGCCACATCCCTCGCTTTTCGGCACGCAATTGCACCGTTCGGGTTTCCAAAGGCACTCGCAGCAAGTGGGCTTCGCCCGTTCGTTCCAACCAAAGTTCGGGCTTTGTCATCTTCCAAGTCGTGGCGCTGTGGAAGATGCCCCAAAGCCAAAGGTAGCGTTCGGAGACGGCAATCGCCATGCCGACATGGAAATCGCCATCGGGGGCGAAATCCGCCAAATGCAAAGTCGTCTCGGCTGCCCAATCGCCGTCGGGCAAATCGGTCAAAAGCATCGGGGCATCAAAAACGCCACTCCAATGATTGAAGCCTTTCTCCCTTTGCGGCACAGAGATGACAAGCGAACCATCCCGCATCTCGTAACTGCCGCCAGCGGGCGCACGCCAACGCCACCGCTCGTTCAACCGCGTCCCATCAAACTCGTCCGTCCACGCCTGCATCGCCATCAACCCTCCTGCCAAAAGCGCTGCCAGTTTCCACAGCATCATCCCACACATCCCTCCGAAGCGACTGAAAATTTGGGGTGAAATTTGACGCACGAGAGTTTGACGCACGATGCCCTACCGCAGCAACCGCAAGGCGTTCAGGATAACCGCCATCGCGCTCCCTTCGTGGATGAAAGCGCCCCAAACGGGGTCAATCCACTTCATGCCCGCTGCGACGACAGAAGCGATGTTGACAGCGACGCTGAAAGCGATGTTTTGCCAGATGACCAAAAGCGTCCGACGCGAGAGGCGCAACAGTTCGGGCAATTTGCTCAAGTCGTCGGTCATGACGGCGATGTCGGCGGTCTCTATCGCCACATCGGTGCCCGCAGCGCCCATCGCGATGCCGATGTCGGCGGCTGCCAAAGCAGGGGCATCGTTCACGCCATCGCCGACGAAAGCAACTTTTTGCCCTTGCGATTGCCATTGACGCACCAAACGCAGTTTGTCTTCGGGCAACAAGTTAGCGTGCACTTCGTCAATGCTTGCTTCGGCGGCAATGGCGTGGGCAACTCGTTCGTTGTCGCCCGTGACCATTGCGACCTTGACGCCGAGGGCTTTGAGGGTGGCGATGGCATCCTTGACTTCGGGGCGCAAAGTATCGCGCAAGGCAATCAGCCCGACGATGCGGTCATTGACGGCGATGGGCAAAACCGTTTGCCCTTGCCCTTCCAGTTCGGTGATGCGTCGGCGGGCGAGGTCAGAGATAGCGATGCCTTGCTCGGAAAGCCAATGGAGGCGACCGATGAGCACCCTTTGACCGTTCAGTTGCGCTTCCACGCCCCGACCGGGGATGGGACGGAAAGCGGTGGGTTCGGGCAAAGGCAATTGGCGCTCTTCAGCGGCTTGGCGGATGGCTTGACCGAGGGGATGCTCGCTGAACCGCTCCGCTCCCGCCGCCAAACGCAGCAATTCATCAGGCGACAAAGTGTCAAGGGCGATGACTTCGGTGACTTTGGGCTTGCCGACGGTCAATGTGCCCGTTTTGTCCAATGCTACCAAGTTCACTTGCCCGACGGCTTCCATGAATTCGCCGCCTTTGACAAGGACGGCTTTACGGGCGGCGTGGGCGATGGCAGCGGCGACAGCCGTCGGCGTCGCCAAGACGAGGGCGCATGGGCAAAAAACGATGAGCACCGTGATGCCCCGCACCACATCACCCGTCAGTGCCCAAACGAGGAGGGCAAGCAAAAGGGACGCAGGGACATACCAGCGGGCATAGCGGTCGGCGAGGCGTTGGATAGGCGCTTGGGAGGCTTGGGCTTCCGCCACGAGGCGGGCGATGCGCCCTAAGGTCGTTTCGCTGCCAACTTTTTGGGCGTCCACTTCTAAAACGCCCGTCAGGTTGATGCTGCCCGCAAACACCTTGTCGCCGACACTTTTGTCAACGGGCATGGATTCGCCCGTGATAGCGCTTTCGTCCAATGCCGACTCGCCCGCCACGATCACGCCGTCCACAGGGACGCGTTCGCCCAAACGGACGACGATGCGGTCACCGATTTGCACCTGACCGATGGGCACTTCACGGTCTTCTCCATCTTTGCGCACCAATGCCGTTTCGGGCATCATGCGAAGCAAACTTGTCAACGCCGATTGGGCTTTGGCGACGGTCAGTTGTTCCAACACGCTGCCCGCCAACAACAAGACGGCGACGACAGCCCCTGCGTGGTATTCGCCGATGAGCAACGAGGCGGTGATGGCGAGGGCGACAAGGACTTCCATGCTGATTTGGCGTTGGCGCAAGTTTTCCACGCACTCGGCAAAAATGGGCAAGCCCGCAATGAGGGCGGCGGCAAGGTAGCACCATCGGCTGAACTCGCTTTGCCCCAGCGCCAACACCCAACCCGCAAGGAGTAACGCCGCCCCCACTAAGGCGGCGAAGGCTTGTGGCGTTTGCAAAACAGCCAGCCAACCTTTGCGCCAAGCGGCAGTCGTTCGGTTTTCGTCAGGGCAGCATTGCATCGTCCATCCTGCCTTCCGTCGGCATGGTTTGGGCAAAACAATGATGCCATCTTACCGTTGGCGATGGCGATAGGGGGATGACACAATTCGGCGTGGCGAAAGGAGGCAACGACGATGGCGGAATGGCGGCAAGCCTACGATGACGCCAGCGATTGGGATGACCCCAACGAGGAACTGGAGGAGTTGTCGGGCGAGTTGGAGGAATGGGTGCCGCTGTTGGGGCACCGCAATTGGCTTTTGATCACCGACATGGCTTTCCCCGCCCTCAGTGGCGAGGGCGTCCACACCTTTTGGGCGGAGTCGGACATCCTTTCGGTTTTGGATTTGGTCATGGAGTTGCTGGGCGAGTATGGGCATGTGCGCCCCCGCGTCTGGTTGGACGCCGAGTTGGATTTCGTGGAAGAGGATTGGGCACAGGGCATCACGGAGTTCCGCCAGTCGCTGACGGAGCGGTTGCGGGATTTGCCCGTCTATCGCTTGCCCCACGAGCAACTCATCGCTAAAGTCAACGAAGCGGCTTCATCGTTCCAAGTCATCATCGTCAAGACCAACACGACCCTCCCCTACACTTCGGTCTTTCTGGAGTTGGACTGCGCCTATTGGGACGATGAGCGGGAAGCCTTGCTGCGGGCGGCGATGGGGCGGTTGGAAGCGTGACCGTTTTCGGCAGGTGACCGAAGATGGCAGGCGTGCGGATGGTGGATGTCGGCGAAAAACCTGTCACGGAACGGACGGCGACAGCCTCGGTGACGCTGCGGATGCGCCCCGAAACGGCGCGACGCATCGCCGAAGGGCAAGTGCCCAAAGGCGATGTCCTGACGGCGGCGCAAATCGCCGCCTATTTTGCCATCAAACGGACGCCCGATTTGCTTCCGCTGTGCCATCCCATCCCCATCAGCGGCGCTGAGGTGCGTTTTGACCTTCGCCCCGATGAGGGCACCTTGCGCATTGAAGTCACCGTCCGTTGCACGGCGCCGACGGGAGCGGAAATGGAAGCCTTGACAGGTGCAACTATCGCTGCCTTGACCGTTTACGACATGTGCAAGGGCATAGAACCGAGCATCGTCATTGAGCGGTTGCAATTGGAACACAAGGCGGGAGGCAAATCGGGCGAATGGCGACGCCTTCCCGATGAGCAGGGGGCGTGAGGGCGAAGGATGCTTTTCACCCCACGCATCACAAAAGTGCATGCCATCGTGTTGCGGGCGATGGCGTGGCGGGAGAAAGATCGGTTGCTGGTGTTGCTGACGCGGGAACGGGGGCGGATTTTTGTGATTGCGCAAGGGGCGCAACGACCCCAAAATCGCTTGGCGCCCTTCGCCCAAACGGGTGTCTTGGCAACTTTCTGGTTGGCGCGGGGGCGGGAGTTTGACCGAGTGACTGATGGGCGATGGGAAGGCATAGTGGAGCGGTTACGAGAGGATGTGACGGCGTTGGCAGCGTTTGGCATCGTGGCGGAGGTGTTGGAAACGGCGACCCCTGCCGAAATGGCAGAAGCGCCCTTGTTTGAGGAAGTGAGGGAAGCGAGCCTTGCCTTAGGATCGGGCGTGCCCGTTCACAAATGGTTGACGACGCTGTTGGTGCGTTTGCTTTGGCATTTCGGTTGGTTGCCCCATTTGCTTACCTGTTCGGTGTGCGGTGAACCTTTGAGGGAGCGGGAAGCCCTTTTTGCCCCGTCGGTGGGGGGCAGTCTTTGCGTCCGTTGTGGTGCGGGACGGTCATTGCCTGATGCCCAACGGGTTGCCGTCGCCACGCTTCAGGGCTTGGAGGCGTTGGTGCGTCAACCCAAACTGATGACGACCCTTCACCTTCGTCCCGCCCTTTGGGAGCAAGCCCTATCGCTATTGCGGATGGCGTGGTGCTATCATTTGGAAAGCGATTTGCGGGCGTGGCGGGTCTGGGGGCAGTGCCGAAAGGTTCGCCCCGTCACCCCGTTGCCCCGAAGATGAGGCAGGGGCATAATTGCAGTGACGGCGCAGCCAGCAAAGGAGGCATCCGACATGGTTAAGAACGATGTCTCGTTCAAGTTGGGTGGCGAAGCGGGACAGGGTGTAGAGTCCAGCGGGATGGGCTTCGCCAAAGCCATCGCCCGTTCAGGGCTTTTCATCTTCGGCGTGCAAGACTACATGTCCCGCATTCGTGGCGGACACAACTGGTATCAGGTGCGGGTGGCGGAGCGCCAACTTTACTCCCACGAGCCCCAAATCCAACTCCTTATCGCCTTTGACGAGCGGACAGTGGACGAGCATTTGCCTGAAGTCGTGGAAGGTGGGGGCGTGCTTTACGACGAAGGCTTCAAAGTGGACGCGGAAGCCATCAAAGCGCAAGGCGTCATCCCGATGCCGATGCCCTTGCTGAAGATTGCCGAAGAAGTCGGCGGCAACAAGTTGATGATGAACACCGCTGCCGTCGCCGCTGCCGCTGGCATCATGGAGTTTGACCTGAGTTACATTGAGCAGGTCATCCGCGACAACTTCGGACGGCGCAAAGGTTCTGAGATTGCCGACCGAAACATCCGCGTCGCCAACGCTGCCTACGAGGAAGCCCGCAAACGCTATGCCCATCTGTTTGAGTGGAAACTGGAAGCCATCCCCAACGCGCCCAAGCGGATGGTCATCAACGGCAATCAAGCCTTAGGTCTGGGCGCTTTGGCGGCGGGGTGCAAATTCGTCGCCAGTTACCCGATGACACCTGCGTCCAGCCTTTTTGAGTTCATGTGCGCCCAAGCCCGACGCTTCGGCATCGTCGTCCGCCAGAGCGAGGACGAAATTTCGGGCTTGCTTCACTGCATCGGCGCTGCCCACGCAGGCGTGCGGGCGTTCGCTTGCACTTCGGGGGGCGGGTTCAGTTTGATGGTGGAGTCACTGAGCCTTGCGGGTTCCACCGAAACGCCCGTCGTCATCGTCTTGGCACAGCGCCCAGGTCCTGCGACAGGCTTGCCCACCCGCACGGGGCAGGAAGATTTGCTGTTCGCCTTGCACGCAGGGCATGGCGAATTTCCCCGCGCCGTCTTGACACCCGGCACGATTGAGCAGTGCTTTTACGAGATGGCGCGTGCCTTCAACCTCGCCGAGAAGTATCAGATGCCTGTCATCGTCTTCACCGACAACTTTTTGGCGAACTCCCTCCGCGCCATTGACCCCGACGCCTTTGACTTCCGCAAGGTGGCTTCCGAGATTGACCGAGGCAAACTCATCTTGCCCCACGAGCACGAGAAGGTGGAGCAAGCCGTCGCAAACGGTTACCGCCGCTACGAATTCACCGACGATGGCATCTCCTTGCGCATCCCGCCTGGTCATCCCAAAGTCGTTTATTCCGTCGCAGGCGAAGAGCATTTGCCCGAAGGCTTCATTGATTGGGAAGAGACCGCCGACAACCGAAACAAGATGATGCGAAAGCGGATGCGCAAATTGGAAGTCGCCGCCCAGAACGATATGCGCCTGCCTGAATTTTACGGACCTGACGATGCCGACATCACCTTCGTTTGTTGGGGTTCGTCTTACGGACCCGTTCGGGAGGCGGTGGATACCCTCAACCGCAACGGCATGCGAACAAACATGCTGCACTTTGTGGACATCCATCCGCTGGATTGGGACCGCGTCGCCGACATCTTGGACAACTGCCGCAGTTGGGTCGTTGTGGAGAGCAACTACACGGGGCAACTGGCACGATGGATTCGGATGAACACGGGACGGAAAGCCGATGCGGTCATCAGCAAGTATGACGGACGCCCCCTCAACCCGACCTACATCATTGAGCACTTGCAGGAAGTTCTGGTGGGCGTTTAGTCTGCCGCTGGTCGCTGGGCAATGACTGCGAAGACAACGGAGGTGCATCAAAATGGCAACTGCGCCAGTGACGATGAAGGAGTTGCAAAGTCCCGTAGAGCCGACTTGGTGCCCTGGGTGTGGCGACTATGGGATTTTGAACGCCGTCAAGCGGGCGATGGTGCAATTGGGCTTGCGCCCCCACGAGGTCTTCTTCGTCAGCGGGATCGGTTGCGGGAGTAAGTTGCCCGATTACATCCGTGCTAACGGCTTCAACTCCCTGCACGGTCGCCCCGTCCCCATCGCCCAAGGCTTTTTGCTGGCGCACCACGACATGAAGGTCATCGTCGTGGATGGCGATGGCGACAACTACGGTATCGGTGGCAACCATTGGCTGCACATCATGCGCCGCAACCCCAACATCACGCACATCGTCCAGAACAACATGGTCTATGGCTTGACAAAAGGGCAATATGCCCCGACGAGCATGAAGGGCTATGTCAGCACGACCTCGCCCGAGGGAACGATTGAGTGGCCAGTCAATCCCATCGCCATCGCCTTAGCGGCGGGGGCAACTTTCATCGCGCGGGGCTTTTCGGGCGACCCCAAACACCTCGCCGACTTGATCGCCAAAGGCATCCAGCACAAGGGCTATGCCCTGATTGATGTCTTCCAACCTTGCGTCATTTTCAACCGTGTCAACACCTACGACTGGTTCCGCGAGCGCATCTACAAGTTGGAAGACGACCCCAACTACGACCCCCACGACCGCGATGCCGCTTGGGCGAAAGCGCACGAGTGGGGCGACCGAATTCCCATCGGCGTTTTCTACATCAACGAAGAAGTGCCGACGCTGGAAGAGCAAATCCCCGCCCTCGCCGAAAAACCCTTGTATCAGCACGAAATCCCGCCAAAGGTGGAAGACTTGGAAGCCCTGAAAGTTGCCTTCATGTGAAAGGGGCTAAAGGAGCCAGTAACGAATCGCAAATGAAAAGGCAACACCCCTCGCTATTCGCCGCCGTTTCGGATGAGGCGCCGATACAAGTTCGGCACGGTCAACCGATGGTCGCCTTGCACATAGAAACTTTCGCCGCCACCTGCAACGGTGCGCACCAGCAAAGTTTTGAGGGGACGGAAGTAGTAGCGGGGATCGTGCTTAGGCGGTTCGCCTGTCACCTCGCCCAAATCCGCAAGGTCAAAAACCGCTGTCGTGAAGTGCTCAATGCACCGCCCTTCCTGATGGGCGACATTGCGCGCCATCGCCAACGCTTTCAAAAACACTTCAGGTCCCATCACCTGCGTCCCGAAATTCAAGACGACACCGCCTTCCAACTGCGAGACGGTGTGGGCGAGGATGAGGAAGTCGGTGTAGGAAGTCGCCCCAAGTGCCGCCCCATCACAGTTGGGATGTTCGTGGATGATGTCGTAACCGATGCCGACATGCACCGTCACAGGAACTTTCAGCCGATAGCCTGCCGCTAAGATGCTGATGTCCTTGTGGGGGAAGTTACCTTCGGCGATGAATTTGCCGATGGCTTCGCCCATCCCCAGACCTTCCTCGTAGCCCCGCTTGATGGCGTCGTTAAGCCAACTCGTCTCTTCCCACAAACCAAATTGCCCTTCGCGGATGTAGCGGGCGACACTTTCCGTCGTGGCGCCGATGAGGGCTAACTCAAAGTCATGGATCGGTCCTGCGCCGTTCATGGCGATGTGGGTTAAGATGCCCCGCTCCATCAGGTCAATCAAAAAGCGCGAGACGCCCGCTCGGATGACATGTGCCCCCATCAGCATCAAAACGGGCGCTCCGTTTCGGCGGGCTCGGATGATGCGGTCGGCGATGGCATCCAAAGCAGGATGGTCAAAGGGCGGGATGGGGTCGTCCAAGCGATAGAAACTGTCAAGGCTCAAGTCGTGCACCCGTTCGCTCAATGGCTTGAGACGCAATTTGCTTCGGTCAAATTGCGGGAACGGCATCGTCACTCACCCCCACTATTCGCCATTCGCCATTCGCTGCCGTTTTTTTCCCCGATCTGCCGATTTGCCGACTGCCGACCTGCCCGCCGTTTTTGTCGTGGCTGCCGTCTTCTGTCGTGGCTGATAGCCACTCCAACAATTTGCCAGTCGCTATTTGCCAGTCGCCAATCGCTGCCGTTTAACTGCCGAAGCGCAAGATGCGTCCCGTTCGGTTGCCTGTCGGTTTGCCATCGGCGATGGCAGGGACGCCATTGACGAAGACCCAATCAATGCCGTCGGCAGGTTGATGGGGTTCATCGTAGGTGGCGCGGTCGGCGATGCGGTCGGGGTCAAAGACGACCAAATCAGCGAAGTAACCTTCCCGCACTAACCCTCGCCCTTTCAAACCCAACTTGCGTGCCGCTTTGCCTGTCATCTTGGCGATGGCATCTTCCCAACGCAACTTCCCTGTCTCCCGCACCAACCACTTCAACACACGCGGGAAAGTCCCGTAAGTGCGCGGGTGAACTTTGGGCAAAGTTTGTCGGTCAACTTGAAGCGGGTTGGGCGGGATAGTCAAGGCATCCGAACCGATGAGGCACAACGGATGCGTCAACACCCGTTCCACATCGCCTTCATCCATGACGAACCAGACCATCGTCACGGCGTTTTGCTCGTGCTCAATGAGGTGCAACACTGCTTCGGCGGGCGTCAAGCCCAGCATTTCTGCGACTTCCGCCACCGTCTTGCCTTGCAATGGCTTGTATTCGTCCGAAGCGACGGAAGCGATGCGCACTGCCGTGAAATCCAAAGCGGGGTTGGATTCTAAGGCTTGACGGATTTGCTGGCGGGTTTGGGGGTTAGAAAGGCGCTGCAACATTGCCGATGCGCCCCCATCCAACGCCCAAAGGGGCAAAAGTTGTGCCAGAAAGGAACTTCCTGCCGTGTAAGGGTAGGCGTCAAAGGTGACATCGTGTTGCAAGGCAGCGTCTTCAATCATTCGCAAGGTCACGGCGACCTTACCCCAATTGGGTTTGCGGGCAGCCTTGTGATGCGAAATCTGCAAACTCACGCCCGACCGCAACGCCGTCTGCAACGCTTCAGCGACGGCGGAAACCAACGCATCGCCCTCGTCACGCATGTGGGTCGCATAGATGCCACCTTTTCGGGCGACGACTTTGTTGAGTTCCACCAGTTCGTCCGTTGAAGCGTAACCGCTGAGGGGATAGACCAACCCACTGCTCAATCCCCACGCTCCTTCATCCATGCTTTCTTCCAGCCATCGGCACATCGCCCGCAATTCGTCTTCAGTGGCGGGTCGGTTCTCAAACCCGATGACGGCTGCCCGCAACGCACAATGACCGACTAATGCGATTGTGTTGATGGCGGGCTTGATGGCTTCCAAATCTCGCAAATAGTCGTCAAAGCGACGCCAACGCCAATCCACGCCCGCTTCAATGACCGAAAGCAACTGGCGCAACTCATGGCGGCGTTCATCGGTGATGGGCACGGGCGAATGACCGCAATTGCCGACGACTGCGGTCGTCACCCCTTGTGAGACGGCACAAAAAGCATCGGGATTGGCAAACAAGGCGACATCGTAATGGGTGTGCATGTCAATGAAGCCAGGCGTCACAAATTTGCCCATTGCGTCAATGCGGTGTTTGGCTTCGGCATGAAAAAGTTGACCGATGGCAGCGATGCGGTCGCCGACGATGCCGACATCGGCGAAGAAAGGCGGACGACCCGTGCCATCCAAAATGCGCCCATTGACAATCAGCCAATCAAACATCGCCGTCCCCTCCTTTTCAGGGCATCCCGCGTCCGACGGGCACAACAATCCACCAACTGCCATCCCGTTGCAGCCATTGGGGTCGGTCAAGGAGGCGCCAGCCGCAAAGGGGAAGGTTTACCGACCAACACGCCCGCCACCCTTTGGCGGCAACCCAACTGTCCTGTCCTTGCGCCATTTCCAAGAGGGTGAAAGTGCCTGAAATCGCCAACGCCCCCGCGCCCACTTGCAACCGAACCGTCCCTGATGGTCTGGGGATGGGGATGAGGAATGCCCAATGGCTTTGCCAGCGCACCAATCGCCAACGCAAAGGGCGACGCCATCGCACCTTCCTCGGTCGCTTGACTTGCCCTTTCGCATTCACCGTCGCTCACCTCGCTAACCCGTCGCCATCCGTCAATCGCCATTCGCCGTCGTTTCCGTCGTGGCTGCCGTCTTCTGTCGTGGCTGATAGCCACTCCAACAATCAACTTTCGTTTGCCCAGTCGCCAGTCGCTATTCGCCATTCGCTGCCGTCTTTGTCGTGGCTGTTTAGGGCGAACCGCCGTTCGCCCCTACCATTCGCCATTCGCTACTCGCTGCCGTTTCCACCAGTCGCTATTCGCCAGTCGCTATTCGCCGCCGTTTCCGTCGTGGCTGATAGCCACTCCAACAATTTGCCAGTCGCTAATCGCCAGTCGCCAGTCGCCGCCGTTTCAACGGGCAGCGAAATAGCGGGTGATTTCGCCGACGGCGTGGCGCAGGGCAAAAATTGCCCGACGCAAATCATAGCGGGCTTGCAGTTCCTGCGCTTCCGTTTGCGCCAAAGCGACTTGGGCGTTGAGGACATCCAGCAAACTGGCGGCGCCCGCCCGATAGGCTTCTTCAGTCAATCGTGCCGTCTCACTGGCTTCCTTGACAGCCTCTTGCGCTGCTGCCAGCCGTTCGCGGGCGTTTTGCCAGTTCAAGTAGGCTTGCTGGACTTGCAAGCGGATGTCGTTGAGGGTGCGTTGCAAGGTTAACTCTGCTTGCTCCCGTTGCAATTCCGCTGTCATCAACTCCGCCCGCAGTCGCCCACCATCAAAAATCGGAAAGCCGACGATCAAGTTGACCGACCACTCTTTGCCGATGTTTCGGCTGCTGGATGGGTAGCGGTTGTAAGAGCCGTTGACGGTCAGGGTCGGCAACATGGCGATGCGCGCCAATTGCCGAGCCGCTTCGGCGCTTTCCCGTTGCCATTCCGCTTCCCGCACTTCGGGGCGTTGGCGGAAGGCTTGCGCCAAAAGTTGCGTCAACGAGGGGAAGTCGGCTGGTGGCTCTTCTGTCGGTTCGGCGATGTCAAAGGTGAAATCATCGCTGACGCCCATCAGGTTGCGCAAAGTCAGCATCGCCACCCGTTCCTGATTTTGGGCTGAAAGCAAATCCACCTCGGCGGTTCGCACTTGCACTTGCGCCCGCAAGACATCCAAGCGGGCGACGGTGCCTGCCTTAAATCCTGCCTCAGCGGCTTCCAGCAATCGGCGGGCTCGCTCCAAAACCCGTTCCTGCAACCGCACTTGCGCTTTCGCTTGCAAGACGGTGAAAAATTGTTGCGTCACCTGCAAAGCGATGTCGGCTTTGGTTCGCTCGTAAGTGGACGAGGCGGCGTTGGCTTGCGCCTTTGCCTGCCGAATTTGCAGGGGCGTTTGGAAGGTGTCAAAGAGCAGTTGGGAGACGGAGAGGGAAGTCTCCTTGAACTCTGTCGTTGTCGTAACGAGGCGTGGAAGCCCCAACTGGAAAACGCTGCGGGTGGACAAGAAACGGCGGAACTGGTAGCCTGCGGAAAGTTGAGGGAAGAGGTTTGCCCGAACGCTTTTCACCCGCTCCCATGCGATTTGCCGATTGCGTTCGGCGACGGCGACTTGGGGTTGCTCGCCCCAAGCGATGCGGACGCATTCGTTTAGTGTCAAAATCCGTTGCTGGGCGGCGGAAGGGACAAGGGTTGCCATCAGCGTCCCGACCGTCCAAAGCCATCGCATCCAGCGGACACCTCCAATCGCAAAAAGTGATGAATAGGGCGCATGGCTATGCGCCCCGACTTTGTGACGCATCGGCATCGTTCTCGTCTAAGGCGACGGGAGGTCTTAACGATGCGACGCTGGCTCAAGGGACGAAGATGGATTTGGCTGTTAGGGATTTTGGTGCTCATCGGTGGCGGTTGGTGGTATCGTCGCGTCCAAGCCGCCAAAGCCAATCAGCCCTTCATCCAGACCGCCAAAGTGGAGCGGACGAATGTCACCTTGACTGTCTCGGCACAAGGCACGATCCAACCCTACGAAATCGTGGATGTCAAGTCCAAAGCCGCTGGCAAGGTCATCCAGATGGCGGTGGAAGTCGGCGACCGAGTGAAGAAAGGGCAGTTGATTTGCCGCATTGACCCCTCCGATGTGCAAACGGTTGTCAATCAAGCCCAAGCGGATTTGGATGCGGCGTTAGCCCGCGTGCAACAAGCGATGGTCAATTGGCAGATGCAGCGGCAGTTGACGCCGACGCAATTGGAAGAGGCGAGGCAAGGGTTGGAAGCCGCCCGCGCCCGATTGCGACAGGCGGAAAGTTCCTTAGCCATCCAAGAACGACAAGCCCAAGCGGAATTGCGCCAAGCCGAGCAAGCCGTTGCGGCTGCCAAAGCCCGTTACGAACAGGCAAAAAAGCAAGCGGAGACGCAACCTGCCCTCACGCAGGCTGCCATCCAACAAGCGGAGGCGGCTTATCGGAGTGCGTTGGAGAATTTGCGCCAGTTGAAGGAAGCCACCATCCCCCAACAAAAAGCCCAAGCCCAAGCCAACTACGATCAGGCGAAAGCCCAATTGGACAATGCCGAAAAGAACCTGCAACGGCAGCGGGAGTTGTTTGAGAAGGGCTTCGTCGCCAAGAGCCAACTGGACGCCGCTGAGGCGCAATATGCCGCCGCCAAAGCCACCTTTGATGCTGCCGCCGAAAAGTTGCGGACTTTAGAGCAGGAGTTGTCGGCACAGTTGCAGATGGCAGAGGCGCGGGTCGCCGATGCGAAGGCGCAACTGGACAACGCCCGCGAGCGGTTGCGCACTTTGGATGCCGAACATCAAACGGCGTTGCGGGATGCGGAAGCCCGTGTCGCCCAAGCGAAAGCGCAATGGGATGCGGCGAAAGCCAACGCCATCCAAGACGAATTGCGTCGGCAAGAGGCACAAGCAGCGGAAGCCGCTTTGCGTCAGGCAGAAGCACAACTGGAAGCGGCGAAAGCGGCACTGTTGACCGTAGAGCAACGGCGTGCCGAGGTAGATGCCGCCCGCGCTGCCTTAGCGCAGGCGGAAGCCGCTTACCGTCAAGCCCTTGTCAATGCCCAACAAGTTCGGCTGAGGGAAGAGGATGTCAAGCAAGCCCGCGCCCAAGTCCAACGGGCGTTAGCCCAATTGCGCAACGCCCGCATCCAATTGGCGGACACGGTGATCACAGCGCCCCGCGATGGCGTCATCGTAGAGAAACTCGTTCAGGAAGGGACGGTCATCAGTTCCAGCACTTCGGCGTTCAGTCAAGGGACGACCATCGTTCGGTTGGCAGACATGCGCCGCATCTATGTGGATGCGGAAGTCGCTGAAGCCGACATCGCCCAAGTCTGGGTCGGACAAAAAGTGGATGTGAGCGTGGACGCCTTTCCCGGCGAAATTTTTGAGGGCAAGGTCGTCCGCATTGATCCGCGCACGACCGTTGAGCAGAATGTCGTCTATGTGCATGTGCTGGTGGAGTTGGACGAAGTGGACGAGCGACTCAAGCCCGGCATGAGCGCCACCTGCGATTTTTTGGTAGACCGCAAGGAGAATGTCCTTGCCGTCCCCAACGAAGCCGTCAAGGAAGACGAAGAGGGCAAGACTTATGTGGAAGTGCTGGTGCATGCCAACCCCGCACCGAAGACGGAACGGCGGTATGTGGAGATCGGCTTGCAAGGGACGATGTTCACCGAGGTCAAGAAAGGCTTGAAGCCTGGTGAGGTCGTCGTGACGGCGTTTGTTCAACCCCAAGCCCTTACGCCGCCCCAACAAGGCGGTGGTCGCTTCGGTGGCGGTCCGATGGGCGGGATGCGCGGCTTGATGCGTCGGTAAAGGCGGTGAGGTGCTCAAATGCGCCTTTCCGAAGAGCGACTCTTGACTGCCTTTGAGGAGATGGAGCGGTGGGTCTTTGGGGAGCGGACAGTGCAATTTGCCCAAGCCCGCGCCCGCCGACCTGCTCGTCGTCGCCCGTCCCCCTTAGACCCCGACCATTTCTGGGGCGTCGGCATCGGTTTGAAGCAGAAAAAGGGCATTTGGACGGAAGAAGTCTGCGTGCGGGTCTTTGTCAGCCGAAAGTTGCCCAGAGACCAAGTGCCTGAGGAAGTCTTCGTCCCGCCAGAAGTGCGGGGCGTCCCGACAGATGTGATTGCCGTCGGAAGCATCCGCGCCTTCGCTTCGCTCCCTGCGCCCCGTTTCCTGACGCCAGACCAAGCCCATCGCACCTTGCTTCAATTGCTTGCCTTGCCTTCGCTCCAAAAATGGATGGCGCATGAGCCGTCCCTTTCGCTTTTGGAAGCCGACTGGCGGAATGTCCTTTGGAGCACCCGCCGATTTGCCGCCACCTGCTCCCGCCGACGCCATCGGCGGTTGCCCCGTCCCGTTCCCTGTGGCGTGTCCGTCGGTCACTTCCACATCACGGCAGGAACGCTGGGCTATTTGGTGTGCGATAGCAAGGGAAGGCGGTTCATCTTAAGCAACAACCATGTCCTCGCCGACAACAACGCAGCGAAGTTCGGCGACCCTATCTTGCAGCCAGGACCGTTTGATGGCGGCAAAAACACGCCGTCCTATCGCATCGCCCAACTGAGCGCCTTTGTGCCCATCCACTTTGATGGACGCCCCAACAGTGTGGACGCTGCCATCGCTGAGACGGATGACAGTCAAGTGCAACCCTTCCTTTGTTCCATCGGGACGGTGGATGGCATCGGTGCTATTCGGCATGGGTTACTCGTCCAAAAGCACGGGCGGACGACAGGGCGAACGCAAGGGCTGATCGTTGGCACGCACGAAACGATTTGGGTGGATTACGACGGCAAGGTGGCACGCTTTGATCGGCAGTTGAGCATCGCAGGCGGAAGGACGCCGTTCAGCGATGGCGGCGATTCGGGTTCACTCATCGTAGATTTGCAGCGACGCGCCATCGGGTTGCTTTTTGCGGGTTCGGACACGGAAACTTACGCCAACCCAATCCGTCCCGTCCTGCGAGCCTTTAAAGTCCGCCTTTTTGGGGACGCGGGACGAGGGACGCGGGGCGAGGGATAGGGAGGAGCGAAAGGATGAGCCAAAAAATCGCCGACATCGCCCAAAAGGTCGGATTGCCTTTGCGGGAGACGAAGCGATGGCTTCGGCAAATGGGCGTCCCGATGAAAGGCGACCACCTTTCAGTGGATGACGAGACGATGGAAAACATCGTCCGCTTGTTGACCGAGGCAGCCAGCGACCGTGTGCCGACACCTCCCGAACCGCCCAAAGAACCCATTGAAGTCGTCTTGAAGCGACATGCCGAGCGCCTTCGGCAATTGCCTGGTGTCGTCGGGGTCGGCATCCGAAAGGATGCGCAGGGGCAACCTTACCTGAGCGTCCTTTTGAGCATCCCTGTGGAAGAGGCGAACTTGCCCGATTTTATGGATGGCTATCCTGTCAAGGGCATTTACACGGGGCGCATCGTCGCCCGCATCCCGAAGGAGCGGAAGCGCCATGCCTGAAACGGCACTGATTGAGGTCGTAGATTTGCACAAGGAATATCGGATGGGGGAAGTCAGCATCCCCGCCCTGCGGGGCGTGACGCTGACCATTCAGCGGGGCGAGTTCGTCGCCATCATGGGTCCGTCAGGTTCGGGCAAAAGCACCTTCATGCATATCGTCGGTTGCTTGGACAAACCGACTAAAGGCATTTATCGCTTGGAAGGGCGGGATGTCACGCAAGCCGATGAGGACGAATTGGCGGAAATCCGCAACCAAAAAGTCGGCTTCGTCTTCCAGCAGTTCAATTTGCTGCCTCGCCTGAATGCCCTTCAGAATGTCATGCTGCCGATGGTCTATGCAGGCATCCCGCCGAAGGAACGGAAGGAGCGGGCGAGTTATTTGCTGGAACGGGTCGGGTTGGCGGATCGCATGCATCACTATCCCAGTCAGTTGTCGGGCGGAGAGCAACAGCGGGTCGCCATCGCCCGCGCCCTCGCCAACGACCCCGCCATCATCATGGGCGATGAACCCACAGGCAACTTAGACACCCGCACCAGCGAAGAAATCATGGCGCTGTTGCAAGACCTTCACGAGGAAGGGCGCACCATTATCATCGTCACCCACGAACCCGACATCGCCCGCCATTGCCGACGCATCGTGCGCTTTCGGGACGGGAAAGTCATCGGCGATGAACCCGTCCCTGAGCCGATAGATGCCCGTGCGGTCTTGGCGACTTTATGAGGCAAAGGAGGTGCAATGCATGCTTTGGCTGGAAATGTTGCGGGTGGCTTGGGACAGTTTGCTTGCCAACAAATTGCGGTCTATCTTGACGACTTTGGGCGTTTTGATCGGCGTCGCTGCCGTCATCACGATGCTGGCGATTGGGCAAGGCGCCCGCGAAGAGCAATTGAGGCGCATCCAGCAAATGGGTGCCAATGTCATCTTGGTCTTCCCTGGTCGTGCCCAACGGGGGGCGGTGTGGGCAGGGATTGGGTCGGTGCAAAGTTTGACGCTGCGGGATGTGGAAGCCCTCAGCAAAAATGACGGCTTGATCAAAGCCGTCGCCGCCGAGGTGCGCCGTCAAGCCCAAGTCGTCTATCGGCAGAAAAACACGATGACCCAAATCTTTGGCGTCACCGCCAACTACCCTGAGGTGCGCGCCTTCCAAATTGCCAAAGGGCGCTTCTTTTCCGACCGAGAGGACCGAGGGATGTTGCGGGTTGCCGTCTTGGGGCAAACAGTCGTCAAAGACCTCTTCGGCGAAAACGCCAACCCCATCGGCAAGACCATCCGCATTGATGGCGCCCCTTACAAGGTCATCGGCGTCCTCGCCCCCAAAGGTGCGGCAGGTTGGATTGATTACGACGACCTCATCATGATTCCCTTGCGCACTGCCATGTATCGGCTCTTAGGCACACAGTATCTCAACGCCATCAGCGTTCAAGTCGCCAAGATGGAATGGACAGCGGCAGGGATGCAGGAGATTGAGCGAACCCTGCGCCGCCTCCATCGCTTGCCCCCCAACAAAGACAACGACTTCATCTTGCGCGCCCAAGCGGAGTGGCAAGAACTCGCCGAACAAACTTCCCGCATGTTCATCATCTTGCTGTTGAGCATTGCGGGCGTCTCCCTCGTCGTCGGCGGCATCGGCATCATGAACATCATGCTTGTCTCCGTCGCCGAACGAACCCGTGAGATCGGCATCCGAAAAGCCGTCGGGGCAAAGCCCCGAGACATCCAGTTGCAATTTTTGCTGGAAGCCGTCGCCCTCAGTTTGGTCGGCGGCGTCTTGGGCGTCGGGTTGGGCATCGCTGCGTCCCAGTTGATTGGGCGGGCGGCAGGTTGGACGATCATCGTCACGCCCTCTTCCATCATCCTCGCTTTCGGTTTCGCCGCTGCCGTCGGCATCTTCTTCGGCTACTATCCCGCCCGCAAGGCGGCACGGTTAGAGCCCGTGGAGGCGTTGCGGTATGAGTAGGGGCAAAACTTTGCGTTTGCCCTGCCGTTCACTATTCGCTTTTCGGAGGTGAGGCGTCATGCGGTTAGCGTTTGTCGGGTTCCTTTGCGCGGTCGTCGCCGTCGTCGCTTCGGCTCAGCCGCCTGTCAACCCGCAGTGGCAGCAGTTCCGTGAGCAGCACAAGTATCACTTCCAACTGCGGGAGATGTTCTACAAGATTGGCGAACTGGAGAAGAAGGGCGGTCAGACGGCGCTGACGAAAGAGCAGGCGAAAAAGTTGTTGGACATCTTCAAGCCCCTCACGCAAAAGGAGAAACTGACCGCCGACGAAGCCAAAGATGCCCTCAAGCGCATCAAGGCGGTCTTACGCCCTGACCAACTCAACGCCCTGCAACGCATCCAGTTGCCCCGATGGGGCGGTCGGCAAGGTGGCGGACCTGGCGGCGGGGCGAGCGGGCAAGGGGGCAGCGGAGCCTTTGGTGGCGGTGCGGGTGGCGGGATGCGCTTTGACCCGTCCCGCATGCAGAACTTCAATCCGCTGTCCGTCAAGGTGGACGAGAAATCGCCCGCTGCCGAGTTCCAAAAACGGCGCGCCCAACGGGTCAAGGAAGTCTTAGCCTTGCTGGAAAAGAAAGCGAAGTGAAAACGGCAGCGAATAGCGAGTAGCGAATAGCGAATAGGCACATCGGACATTGCTGTCCGCCTGTTGCCGTTCGTTACTGGCTACTCGCCATTTGCCCTTGACAGTGTTAAACTGTCCAGTGCGGTCAAGGGGACGATGGTTGGGCTCGTTTTCTTGCGAAGGGGACAAGGGGGTGATAAGCCGCCCGCACTTGGAGGGTCGCGCCGTGGAACCGGTGCGCAACATCTTGGAGCAGTTCATCGGGCAATTTGCCTCGCCCGAATGGCTCAAAGATGTCTTGCAAGTCAAATGGCGACAAATCGTCGGGGATCAGTTAGCCAAGCGGACGCAAGTGCGGCAGGTCAAAAACGGTGTCGTCACCATCGTCGCCAGCACGCCTGCCATCGCCAGCGATTTGCAGTTCCACAAGGACGAATTGCGCGAGCGCATCCGTCAAGTCGCCCAATTTGAGCCCTTAGACATTCGCATCCGCATCGGGACGGTGCAGCCAGAGCCGTTGCCCTCTCGGCAGTGGGAGCGCCAATTGGAGCGCATCGTCCTAAGCCCTCGCGACCGCGCCTTATTGGAGCGAGCCGTTGCGCCCATCGCCGACCCCGACTTGCGCCAACAAGCCCTGCAAACTTTTGAACGCCTGCTCAAAATCTCCCTTTGGAAGCGCCAGCATGGCTTCAAGGAATGCCCCAAGTGTCAAGTCCTCTATCACGGTCACCGCCAACTTTGTCCCCTCTGTCGCATCCCCCTCCGTCGCTTCCCTCACCGCAATTGACGACGCCTTTTGTGCGCCCTACATTTTTGGCAAAACGGCAGCGAATAGCGAGTAGCGAATGGCGAGTGGAACGGCAAAAAGAACCAGTCGCTAATCGCCAGCCGTCATTCGCCAGTGCAGCGGTAGGAGGGCGGAGAAGCATGGCGCTGAAGTATGCCCCGACGCTGGTCATTGGGGTGGGCACGAAAGACAGCCCCCTTGCCTGCCTCGTGGATGAATCCCGCGCTTGGCTTTCTGAATGCTACCCAAAAGTCACTCCCATCGTCCGCTTCGGTCTCGCCGACGAGAACGGTTTGCAAGACCGAACCGACCAAGTTGGAGAGTGGGTCGGCGAGAACTTAACCGACGGCTTGCGTCGCTGGTTGGAAAGCGTCAGTGAGACGGGCGCGTTGGAGCAGGTGCGGGAAAGTGGCGTGGAAGTGTTGGGGACGGAGCGACTCGTTCGGCGCTTCATTTTGCTCTTGGATGACACTGCCTCTGACGAGCAAATTGGGCAAACCCTTGACGCCCTTAGCGAGGCTGTCCGCCAGATCGGTTTGGGCGTGAACTTGCTGGTGCTGGTCATCACCCGTCAACAGTCGCAAAACTTCCTTGAAACGCTGCGGCGGCGATTGGCAAATTTGCGGGATGGCATCACACCCGTCCAAATCATCGCCCTCAACCGTTACCTCAGCGACGACTCCAACATTGCCGAAGAGGAGTTGCCCATCGTCTTGCGGTTTTTGTTGCTCGCCGCCCTTGCGCCATACGAAAGCGAGGAGCATTGGCTTTTTGTCCGCCCCAGCGTGACGGAGTTGCCGATACGAACGGTCGGGGTTGGCTTGATGTATGTGCCCTTGCCCCAAATCAGCGAGGCGGCAGGCAACTACTTGGCATTCCAACTTTCGCAATTTGCCTTGTCTGAGCGACCGCCTGAGCCCCAAACGCAGGAGTGGTGGGAGCAGTTGCAAAGAGCGTTCCACGAACCCGACCGCTACCGCGACCTTTTCGTCGGCATTGAGGAAGCCATCGTGCCCACCGAGACAGATGCCGAGGATACTCAAGCCTTTCAAGTGCGCCTGCGGGAAGGGTTGGTCAAGTTGGAGTTAAGTGGCGTGCCTTGGCACAAGTGGACGCAACGCCTCGCCGACCTTGAAGCCCTCTGGACTTTCCTTTGCGAAGAGTTTTGGCTGCCTCAAATTCAGGAGAACGCCGCAAAAGTGCAGCGCAAACTGGACGAAAGTTTGCGGGATGTTTTGAACCGAGCCACTCAGCATGGCGTCGGCGTTTTTGCGGCGGCAGAAGAGTTGCTGAAAAGGTTGAGCGAGCATTTGCAAGGTTGGCAGTTTGGAAAAGTGCCGAGGGGCGTGGTGGCGGGCGGAGCGGAAACGCTTCAGCGGTTGGATGAAGCCCTCCACAAGGTGCCCCACCCCAACGCCATCATCGCCCGCTTCCTGCTTTCCGCTGCCGTCATCGCTTACACGACTTTCGCTTTGGCGCGATGGAGTTGGCTTTCAGGTTTCCTCGCCCATTGGCTGCAAAACTTTTTGCCCTTCGTGCAACCTTGGATGGTTCCTGCCATCATCGGGTTGATGGGCGTGTTCGCTCTCGTGCGGGTCGGGTGGAACGGATGGCGGGCTTACGCCGAAGGGGTGGCGGAAGTGGAGCGGGCACGCGATGAAGCCCTCCAAGCCATCGCTACCAACATCGCTTCGGTGCTTCGGGAGGCAGGTTTGCAAGCCTTAGAAGACATCCATCGCAACATGGTGGAGCGGGTCAAGGAACTGAACGAGTTGAACCGCAAGGCGAAGGAGGCGCTGAGTGACCGCCTGCGCCCCAACTGGGAAAGCAAGGCAAAAAGTTACGACCCCGCCGACACGGAGTTGACGAGAGCCGTCTTGCGCCAATGGGCGCAACTTCAAGGGCTCCTTGACGAACGCCTGAAAAAGGAGAACGGGCAAGAGTTGTGGCGGCAAGTGCTCAAGGAAGCGCAGGTCAACCGCTTTGACGATTGGTGCAATGGGCTGATAGAGGCGACGATGGAAAGCAACCTCGCTGAAGCCGCTGAAGCCCTTTGGCGGACACGCTTGCAAGGCGACGAAATGCGCCGCCTCAGTTTCTACCTAAAGCCCATTGAGCGAAGGGAGCAAACTCGTGAGGAGTTAGTGAAATGCTACGAGCAATCCCGACCGCTCCTTTGGCAATCGGCAAAGGAGCGGCTTCATTGGCGCATTTTAGCGGACGGCGAGCAAGCCCTCAACGATTTGGCGGAAGAAGTCTTGAGCAAGCAATATGGTGAGGCGAGGGACTGGCAAGTTATCCACCTGCCTGCCATCGTTGGCTTTTTGCGGGTCGGCGAAGTGGAAATGAGCGGTTCGGCGTGAGGGCAAAAATTGCCGTCTCTCCATTCGCCACTCGCCTCATTCGGAGGTGTCGGCGATGAACTGGCAACGGGTTGCGTTGATTGTCGTCGTGCTTTTGGTCGGGCTTTGGGCGGTGCGCGGTTGCGTCTTGCGCACCCGCCTGCTGACGGTCACTCCCACCCAAGTTGCGCAATTGCCCGAGCAATACGCCAACCGACGGGTTGCCCTCTCAGGGCAAGTCACCTGCGCCTTCTCGCTGGGGCAATCGGGCTTTTACCTTCTGCAAGATGACGAGGGGAACGCCCTGACCGTTTTGGCGGCGCAAGAGCCGCCCAGTGTCGGCGCCATCGTGCGGGTGACGGGCATCGTCCGCAAGGCGCTGCAAATCGGTGCCGCCAGCGTCGTGGGCGTGGAAGAACTCAGCCGAACCGTCATCGGCAAAGCGCCCTTGAAGGTCAAGCAACAAGTCATCACCCTGAAAGACCTTGCGGATAACGCCCTCAAATTCAACGGGCGTCCCGTCATCGTGCAAGGAAAGGTGGCGGAGGCTGCCGACATCTTGGGAACGGGCTACTATGTGCTGACAGACGATGGCGAACGCCTGACCGTCATCACGGGCGCAGGCGCTCCGAGGGTCGGGACGATGGTGCAAGTGCTGGGCATTTACTACCGCCTCGCTCAAGTCGGGAGCGACACGATGGCGTGCTTGGTGGAGTTGGAGAAGAAGTGACGAAGGAGGGCGAAAAGGATGCGGGCGACAGAGAGGAAGCGAGAAGGGTTGCGGACAATCCTTTACGACCCCAAGGACTTGCCTTCCCCGACTTTTGCGGGGGGTGTTTTGTGGGTGGCGCTTTTCTTTTTGCCCTTGCCTTTGATGCTCCTCGTCCATTGGTGGCTGCGCCAGCAACCGTCCACCGACCTTTGGCTGACCCTTTTGAACGCCTTGACGGGCTGGGACTGGCGGATGGGCGTCATCGCCTCCCTGACCTTCACTGGTTGCTGCGGGCTCGTTTACGCTGCCTTGCGCTTCCTCGCCGAACCGAAGGTCACCGAGTTGGTGCAAAGCGTCACCGACAGCGCTGGCTTAGAAAATTGGCAGCGACAACTTTTCTGGGTCGCCCCCATCGTCTTCACCCCATTGCTTTTGCTGCGGAAGATGGGAGCGATAGAACTGGCGTTGCTCAGCGGTGCGGAAATAGCCCTTTGGAGTGCCCGCAAAATCCAGCGCTTCCCTGAAGAGCCCGTTGAACTCGTCCCCGTTGACTTGCAAATGGAAGTGGAACGCCTGCGGAGTTTGCAAGGCGAACTCGTCGCTTATGAGTGGACTTTTCAGCCCGAACCTTACGAACCAGCGGAAAGTTTGAGTTTGCAAATTGCCTTCAACCCCGAGCGGTTAGAGCAAGCCCGCCAGCGACCCCACGAGCGAAAAACGGATGGCGATTGGCATCGTTTCGCCGCTGCCGACTTGACAACGCCCGAAATCCTCGCTTTGGCGCAGCAGTTGCATGAGTTGCACGAAGACCGCCGTTGGACGCCTTTCCAACGCTGCCAAAATGTCTTGGCATTGCTCGCCCATTTTGAAAGTGACGACGAAGGCGAGTTGCCCCGTTTCGCCATAGAGACGCTTTACGAAAAACGAGGCACGGCGAACGATTTGGTCCTCGCCGCTTTCACCCTGCTCAAAGCCTTGAAGGAGACGGTGCCTGAAGTGGTGTTGGTGCTGAGTGGCGATCGGACGAAGGCAGGTTTGGGCATCGCAGGCGCCGAAGATTTCCCCGAACAGTTTCAAGGCTTTCGGCATGGCGGGCGCACTTTCTTCTTCGCCTACCCCGAACGCCAAAATGCGGCGTGGCGATGGCACATCGGGGCATTGACAGGCGAATGGCAACCCATCACAATCCTTTCCGTCGGCGGGAGATGATGGCGGATGCGATGGCTTTGGGTGCTGCTACTGGGCTTGACAGTGCAAGGGGCAATGGGGCAAGAGTGGGCGGTGCAAGTGACGACGCCGAAAGAGGGGGCGCTTTTCGGTTGGGCGCAATCCGCCCCCGAAGTGGCAATCCGCGCCGAATTGCGGCGGCAGGGCGAAAAAGTCGTCCCCAAGCAGGGCGATGTGCAACGGCTCTTTTTGACGGCGCAAATCTTTTCGGGCGAACGGCTCCTTGACAATGTGCCCCTTTGGGATGACGGCACGCATGGCGACGAACGGGGCGGCGACGGCGTTTATGCGGCGTCCTACCGCCCGCCTCAAGCGGGCGCTTTTCGCTTGCGGGTGCGGGCGCAAGCGGACATCCTTTCGGGCAACAAAACCGTCACGCGGGAATTTTGGTCGGGCTTCATCCCCTTCCGTGTCATCGCCATCCCCTACGCCCGCTTGACTCAACCTGAACCTGGCAGCGAAGTGCGGGGCAAGACAACGGTGCGGGCACGATTGCTCCTTCTGGACAAACCCTTTGACGAACCCGATGAAACCCTTCAAGCAACTTTGCTGGTGACAGGCGAAGGGCAAAAACGGCAAATCCCGTTGCGTCGGAATGGTTCTTTGCTGGCGAGTTCTGTCGCCTTTTCCAAACGGGGCACTTATCGCTTGCAAGTTTCGGTGGCGGTGCGACGCGATGGACAATCGTTGCAGACCCAAAGCGAAGTCACCGAAATTCAAGTGACGATGCTCACTTACACTTGGCTTATCATCGCCATCTTCCTCGCCATCGTCTTCCTTTTGCTGCCGCCGAGGGAACCGCCTTTGCGTTACTGCCATCGCGTGCGATTTGGCGGACAAGTTCTCGAGTTAGAGCCCGGCGAACGCAAATCATTGCGAGAAGAAGCGAAGCCAGAAGCGGAAAAAGCGGAGCCAGAAGCGGAAGTGGAAGTGGAGTTGGTGGCGGAAGCAGAGAAGCCAGAAATTCTCGTCCGAAGCACGAAGGGCGCTCAAATCCGAAAGGGAGGCGGGCTGCTTCAACAGGAAGTCTCGCTACGGGAAGGGGAGCGATGTCGGGTGGGCGAAACGGAATTGCGCTACGAGCGCGCCGAGCCGCTGCGGGCACCGAGGCGATGGTGGCATCGCTTGCTACCCAACACAGTCTTTCGCTGGCTTTTTTCCCTTTGCGCCCTTGGCGCTTTCGCTTATTGGCTTTGGCAATGGTGGCAATTCGCTCGTTGAGGCGAGTTGCCAGCAGGAACGACGACGCATAATTTAACGACGACAAAAAACTTGCCGAAGGAGGGATGCACGATGGCGGTCACCATTCGGGCGTTGGAAGAACTCGTGGGGCAATTGCAACTGGCGGAGCGAGTGGAAGTCGCTCCGACCCTCGTCATCGGCTTGGGAGGCAGCGGCACTCGGACGGCGCGGCGGCTGAAGAAATTGATGCGACAGCGCTACGGGATTATCCCGCTCATCCGCTTCCTGTTCGTGGATTGCGACCAAGGCGCTTTCACGAGCCAACCCGAATTGGCGGATGTGCAGGATGACGAAAAAGTTGCCCTGTTCATCCGCAACCCATGGAAGATTTTGCAGGAGGTGCGGCAAGGAATTGGTGAACGGGCAAAGTGGCAGGATTGGCTACCTGAACAGTTAAATGTGAGCGACTTGCAAGATGCCAGTGGGGCAGGGGGCATCCGACCTGTCGGGAGATTCGCCCTCTTCGCCTCCTTGCAGGAAGTTTGGGGGCGATTGAACTCAGCCTTGCGCGACATCTTGGCGATTGAACAGCAACTGAGGACGACTTTGGGCGACCAAGCAGAACGGGTTACCGTGCACTATAGTGAGCCTCGCATTTACATCGTCGGGTCACTTTGTGGCGGGACGGGTTCTTCCATCTTTTTGGACATCGCCGTCTTAGTGCGCCATTGCTTGCGCCAAATCGCCCCTGATGCACAACCGTCCATCGTCGGGGTGTTCTTCCTGCCTTCGGTGTTCGCAAGCGAACCTAATCTCCGCAGCAATATCGCCTCCCTTTCCATCCTGCAAGCCAACGGCTATGCGGCATTGAAGGAACTGGAGCACTTTTGCGACGGGATGGCGCTTCAAAGCCAACCTTTCACTTTCCGCTACCCTCTGATCGGTGATGTGACGGTCAATGCCCCCGTTTACGATGAAGCCTTCGTCGTGGAGGATGGGACGCCCGATGGTAGCCACCTCAATAGCAAGGAAGAAGTTTTTGAGATGGTCGCCCGCAGTCTGCTGGTGGACATCGGTTCGCCCTTCGGCTCCCGCCATCGGTCAAGGTTAGTGGACATCAAAGCACGTTTACCGATGTCTCCTTGTCCCCAAACTGGAAGAGAGCGCCTCATCCACAGCCTCGGCATGACCTCCGTCGCCGTGCCCATCGCCGAAATCGTCAAGCGAGGTGCCTTGCAATGGTTGCGCCGGTTCCTGACCGACCACGCCCTCGGTCAGGGACTTTCTGCCGATGAACTGAAGAGCAAGGTGGACAGTTTTCTGCAAGCCAATCGGTTGGAAGAGCGAGGCGACCGCAATGACTTGTTGGAACGCCTCTTGACGAGGGACGGCGAAGTCCTCAACTACACCCTCCCCCG